>SXGT01329095.1_pt1 | contig 69415 bp, 37 predicted proteins | sample 3176221 | NCBI WGS metagenome assembly SXGT01 (sample SAMN11356862, study PRJNA531348) | freshwater metagenome | isolation source: freshwater sample F1-120 | place: China: Fuxian Lake, Yuxi | collected 2017-12-25
CTGCTCAAGGAGGCGGTCGTAGACGCCGCCGCGCAGGCTGTAGGTGCCGTAGGCGGCCTCATAGGCCATGAAGAGTGCGCCCATGTAGACGGTGCGGCCCTGGCCCAGCGGGGCGGCCACCAGCCCAGCGCGGGCGCCGCCGTCCGTGCACGAGCCGCCGGCGATGCCCAGGATGACTCCGCCGGGGATGTCAGGAGCAAAAGGCGAGAACTCGATGTAGGCGGGCAGGGCGAAGGAGCTCGGCAGGCCCGCGGTGATCTCGTGGGCGCCGCCCGTGATCGACATCGAAGGCGAGGAGCAGTAGGCGTAGCCGTGGGGCGCCACGTCCGTCGGGATGACCACGTCCATGGCGAAGCCGACCGAGTCGCCCGGCAGCGAGTAGTCCACCCAGCCGGTCGAGACCAGCCCGCCGCCGGCGTTGATCCAGGTGTTGAGCGCTGCCGCGAAGGTGGTCGTGAACTGGTCCTCGTTGTAGCCCGAGTCACCCAGCACCACCACGTTGAAGTTGGCAAGCTCGGCCGCCGTGTCGATCTGGCTCACGTACACCGCCGTCGCCGTGAAGTCGAAGTAGGTGTCGTTGTTGAGCTGCGCGGCGACCTGATCGGCGGCGGCGTAGTTGTTGGCGCTTCGCACCACGGCCACGTTGACGCGGCCGCCGGTGGTGGAGCCGTAGGTGTCGTTGTCGACGTCGATGAAGTACTGGCGGGTCGGGATGCCCTCATCGACCAGGTTGTTGCAGTTGTCGTCGGCCTCGTTGCAGACCTCGGCCGCGCCGGGGTTGACGGCGGCGTTGCCGTCATTGCAGTCCCCGCCCTGGGTGGCGTAGCCGCTGGGGCGCACGCAGAACTGCGCCGAGGAGGTGCCGTAGTTGTCGCCGTCGACGTCGCGGTAGAAGGTCAGGATGTTCTCGTCGCGCAGGCCATTGCAGTTGTTGTCCAGGCCATCGCCGCAGACCTCGGCGTGTCCGGGGTTGACGTTGGTGCGAGCGTCGTCGCAGTCCCCGCCGCGGGTGGCGTAGCCGGGGGTGTTGGGGCAGACGCTGACCGCCGTGGTGCCGTAGGTGTCGCCGTCGGCGTCGCGGTAGCGGGTGACGAGCAGGCCCTCGTCGACGCCGTTGGCGCAGTTGTTGTCCAGGCCGTCGCAGACCTCGCCGTTGCCGGGGAAGACGTTGGCGCGGCCGTCGTCGCAGTCGTGGATGCGGGCGACGTAGCCGGAGGGCTGGGAGCAGGCGCGCAGGGGGCGGTTCTGGTTGCCCCAGGTGTCGCGGTCGCTGTCCTCGTAGAAGGTCAGCATGTTCTCGTCGACGCCGCCGGCGCAGTTGTTGTCGAGGCCATCGCCGCAGATCTCGGGGTGTCCGGGGTTGACGTTGGAGCGGCCGTCGTCGCAGTCGCCGTTGGTCGTCGCCCGGTAGGCGCCCGAGGCGGTGCACTGGAAGATGCTGGCGTTGGTGCCGTAGCGGTCGTTGTCGGCGTCGTAGTACCAGGTGCGGCCGCCGACGCCCTCATCAGCGGTGCCGTTGCAGTTGTCGTCGACGTTGTTGCAGTACTCACGCGCCCCGGGGTAGATGGTGGAGTTGCCGTCGTTGCAGTCTCCGTTGGTCGAGGAGGTCCACAGGCTGTAGGGGTCGCAGCGGTAGAGGCTGTTCGTGGTGCCGTGCCCGTCCCGATCCCCGTCATAGTAATAGTAGCGGTACAGGCCCTCGTCGACGCCGCCGGCGCAGTTGTCGTCGAGGCCGTTGCAGACCTCCGTGCCGCCGGGGCGGATGTTGCGGTTGCCGTCGTTGCAATCGGAGTTGTTCGACACCCACCCGCTGTCGCAGGAGGTCCGCTGGCTGGTGACGCCAGGATTGCCGTATCCGTCGGCGTCCGCGTCGCGGTAGCAGGTCACCGCGCGCACCCGGTAGTAGAGCCGAACGCGGACGCGGGCCACGCAGCCCAGGCCGCCGTAGAAGCGCAGGTAGACGCTGTTGTCGGTGTTGTAGGCGTAGCCCGGGACGCCGGTGGAGTAGTAGGGGCTGGTGAAGCCCATCTGGCCGTCGCAGGTGCCGCAGCCGCACTGCCCGCTGGCCGCCCCGTTGGCGAAGTTCCACGAGTTCAGGTGACCCTGGACATAGGAGGTCGAGCCGCTGCAGCCCCAGACGCCGTCGGCGAAGTACTGCACCTGGGTGACGTAGTTGGCCGAGCCGACCGGATCGCGGAAGGTGCGCGTCCCGTTGTTCCAGGAGCCGTGCCCGTTGGAGCAGGCGTAGGTCCCGCCGCCGCAGATCCGGCAGTGGCCGCCGAAGTAAGTCACGGTCGTGTCGACGGACTGCGCCTGAACGCTGGACGAGCCCGCAAAGAGGCTGGCCCCGATGACCATCACGAAGGCCAGCAGCGACGCCGCCCGGGTCCACATGCTCATGTTCCTCTCCCTGTCCAGGCTCGACCCGCCCTCGATCCCTCGCCGACTCATCGGGGTGCTGTTCACCGCGCCTGCTGCATCCGACATCGCTCTTCTCCAGGGCTCTTGATTCAATTCTTGACCGCGACCAGCCGATGAAAGCTCAGGAGCGCTCGCGCTGAGGCCAATGACCCGCTGGCCAAAGCCCCCCGCCCCTTCTGGCGTCCCCTCTCCCCTTCTGCTGGCTTGCGGCATTCCATCTGCCACCGGCCCTGGCTCGTCTCCGAGCCGCATGAGGTGTCCTTGATCGGGTACTTTCATCGTCGCTCTTCCTTCATCGCCCGAAACCTGATTCATATCAGGCAGTTGGACGCATGATGAAATTTTTCCACGGAGAGTGACAATCGATGTTGTCACTCTCGCCCCTCTTCAGCCTTCTTGACGTGCACGCGGACCCAAGGTCTTTGCCCGACCTGCTGTGTTGCAGATCCTTTGCCAAGATCCAACCCCGTCGAGATCGATCTGGGCGATCTTCGCCCGCTCGGCCTCGCCTCCGCCCGGCGCGCTCTGAGCGCCCACCACCCCACATGAATTATGTGATTTAGCACCTCGAATTTGTCAAATCGTGGGTGACCCGGCCCGAGCCTCGCCCGATCCTCGCCCGACCCCTGGCAGGGGGGGTGGCACGATTTCTTGTCGGCCTGGGGGGGAGGGATCAAGGGGATGACAACTTTGCCTGTCAGCGGCCACTGAGGGGATCGAGCGCCCAGCGCTCGCCCCCCGTGGGGACCCTTAGAAGGGGTTGCCGCCCTCGCAGCCGACAGCAAAGCCGCCGCAGAAGCTCACCGGTTCATCCTCGCAGCACACAGAGCCGCTGGCCCCGCAGTCGACGTTCTCCGCGCAGGAGAAGAAGGGCTCATCACATCCCAGGCGCGTCGAGCAGGTCGAGACGCCGTTGACGAGGCAACAGGTCGCCAGCGTGAAGGCATCGCACAGCGACGGGTTCTGCCCGCAGGCCACCGCCGGAACCTGCTGGTTGCAGTCGGCCTGGGGAACGCAGACGTCCCCGAGGCGATCGTAGGCGCAGCAGGTCAAGCCGTCCGTGCAGTCGCTGGCCACGGCGCAGGGCTCGCCGAGGCGAGCGCGGCAGGAGCCGCTGGCGACGCAGACCGGGGTCCGCCCCTCCTCCTGACAGCACTCCTGGCCGCCGCCGCAGTCGGCGTCCTCGATGCAGGCCACGGGGCAGGCGCTGGCCGCCACGCAAGCCGGCACGTCGAGGGTGCGGCAGCAGAGCTGGCCGCCGCCGCAGTCGGCGTTGGTCACGCAGGCCAGCTGGCCGACGTCATTGCACTGAACGCTGGTGGCGCAGTAGGCGCCGAAGCCGTCGGACTGGCTGCCGCAGCACAGCCGACCATTGCCGCAGTCGGCGCTGGAGCGGCAGGGATCGGGGCAGGTCCCCGTGGGGGCGCAGCTGTTGGTCTGGCCGGCCTTGCAGCACTCGAAGCCCTGATTGCAGTCGCCGTCGACCTCGCACTCGGGCTCCGGGATGCAGGCCTCGGCCGTGGAGCACAGGCCCGTGAAGGAGCAGCAGACCTGGTCCCCTTCGCAGTCGCTGCGTACGTTGCACAGGAGGCAGACCTCGCTGCAGACGCTGGCCGACTCAACATTACAGCAGATGTCGTCGCCGCAGACGGCCGGGTCGCAGATCCGGACGTTGGGCTGGGCGCAGCAGCCGGTGCCCTCGGGGCAGTCGGCGCTCTGGACGCAGGTCTGCGTCGGGGTCACGTCGGCGCAATCGCCGCCGCCGGGCAGGCAGAGGTTCTGAACGCCGCCGTCGCAGCAGATCGAGTCGGGGCCGAACCGGAGGCAATCGCCGTCGATCTGGCACTCGTCATTGCGCGGCGCGAGGGCGCAGAGGTTCACGGGCGGCGCCGGGGGCAGGAAGGCCTGGACGGCGGCCAGCGGCACGACCTCCTGCTGCTGATCGGAGCAGGTGACCAGCGCGTCCTGGCCGTCGATCGTGATCTGGAAGCTGCCGTTGTTCTGCAGATCGAGGATCTCGTAGCCATCGGGGCCGCTGGTCTCGATGGCCTGGAAGCAGGGCAGGACGTCGAAGCTGGCCCGGCGGCCCGGCAGGTTCTGGGTGGTGTAGTAGAGGGCGCGGGCGCCGGAGACGTAGTCGGCCTGCAGGACGCCGGTGTCGCCAAAGACGAAGCACTGGTCGAACTCCAGGGCGTTCCCGAAGCACTCCAGCGTCGGCGCGAGGCAGCTCTGCCGGAACAGGCAGGCCTCGGGGGTGCCGCCGCAGACCTCGCGGTTCTGGACGTCGCAGCAGAGCTGGCCGCCGCAGACGATAGGATCGCAGACCCGAACCGATTCCCGCTCGCAGCAGCCGACGCCCTGACCGCACTCGTTGTCCTGGTTGCACAGGACCTGGGGCGTGACGCCCTGACAGGAGCGGAAGTCGGTGCAGATGGAGCCGTCGCCGACGTCACAGCACACGAAGTCGGGGTCGATCCGGGCGCAATCGGCGTCGACCTGGCAGGCCTCGACCCGAGCGGCGGGATCGCAGAGGTTCTCGGCCGGCGCCGCTGGGAGGAAGGCGTCAAAGGCCGCCCTGGGGACGGTCTCGGTGCTGTTGTTGGGGCACGTGATCGCGACGTCCTGGCCATTGAAGGCCACCGCAAAGACCTCATCGGTGAGCAGATCGGTGATCGTCAGCCGGCCGTCGGTGCCCTCGGTGGCCGAGAAGCAGGGCACATCCCGGAAGGAGGCCCGGCGCGCGGGCCGCCCGAACTGGGTGAAGAACTGGGCGTTGGAGCCGCCGACGTAGCTGGCGTCGATGACGCCGAGCGGCCCGGTCTCGGTGCAGCTGTCCAGGGCGTTGTCGGCGCCAAAGCACAGCAACGCGCCGCCGAGGCAGCTCGTGGCGACGGGGTCCGGCAGCTCGGGGCAGGCGTTGCCGATGATGCAGCGGTTGCCTTGGGTGCTCTCGCAGCAGCGCTCGCCGTTGCCGCAGGAGAGAGGATCGCCGAGCACGCAGTGATCAAGGACGCCGCTGCACTCGACCCGGGTCGCGCAGACGCTCGTCAGCGCGGGGTTGCAGCAGGTCTGGCCGGGCAGGCAGACGCTGGGGTTGCAGACTCGGGCGTTGACCATCGGGCAGCACACGTCGCCCTGGGCGCAGTCGGCCTCGTCGTCGCAGGTCTGGCGAAGGATGTTCTGGGCGCAGGACTGCCCCGATCCGCAGATGTTCTGGTCGCCGACGTCGCAGCAGCCGAGGCGCGAGTCGATGGCGCGGCACTGGGCGTCCTGCTGGCACTGGTCGCCGCGATTGGCCGGGGCGCAGGCGTTCTGGGCGGGCCGGTCGGGCATGTAGGCCAGCACGGCGGCCGTCGGGACGGTCTCCACGACGTTGCCAGGGCAGGAGATCGTGGCCGTCTGGCCGTTGAAGGCGACCTGGAAGGCCTCGTTGGACGACAGGTCGAGGATCTGGAAGCCGCCGCCGTCGACCTGGATGGCCTCGTAGCAGGGCTGTGCGTTGGGCAGCTCGGTGCGGCGGACGGGCGCGCCCTGGTGGGTGTAGTAGTGGGCGATGACGTCGGCGTCGTACTGGGCCACCGTCAGGTCGAGGTCTCCGAAGTCCTCGCAGCTGATCACCTCGCGGCTGCGGCCGAAGCACTGGAGGGTCGGCTGCAGGCAGCTGCCGTCCATGGGATCGGGCGGGTCGGGGCACTGGCCGCCGTTGATGCAGCGGTTGCCCTGGTTGGTCTCACAGCACGCCTGCCCTTGGACGCAGTCGGCGTTCTGGGCGCAGAAGTCGACCAGCCCGTTGCACTCGGCGCTGGTCCCGCAGACCCCGAAGTCTTGAACAATGGGGAAGCAGCAGACCTGATCGCCGCACAAGTCCGGGTCACAGACCCTCACGCCGGGGACCTCACAGCACAGGGGGGCCTGGCCGGGGCAGGCGCTGTCGACCTCGGGGGCGTTGCCGTCCTGGATGCAGGTGCGGCGAGGGACGCCGAGCGAGCACTCCTGGCTGGAGCCGCAGATCTTGCGGTCGCCCATGTCACAGCAGCGCAGGTTCGGGTCAAGCTCCAGGCAGTCGAGATCGATGTCGCACTCGTTGTTGGGCACGGGCGCGCCGCAGGCGTTGGCGGCGGGTCGAGCCGGCAGGTAGCGATCGAGGGCGGCGCGCGGCACGAGGAACTCATTGTTCAGGTTGCAGACGATCAGGGCGTCCTGGCCGAAGAACTCGATGGTGAAGTTGTCGTTGGGGTTGAGGCGGCTCTGGATCTCGATGGACCCGCCTTCGAGTTCGAAGGCGTCGAAGCAGCTCACGACGCCGTCGGAGGCTCGCATGGTGGGCCGGCCGAGCGAGTCGGTGAAGTAGAGGGCCTCGGCGCCGCTGGAGAAGGTCACCTCGGTGCGGTCGAGGTCGCCGAAGTCCACGCAGGCGTTCAGGACGTTGTCGGCGCCGAAGCAGCCGAAGGGGGTCAGGAGGCAGGTCTCAAGGACGGGATCGGGCGGCTCGGGGCACTCGCCGATGATGCAGCGGTTGCCTTGGGCCGTCGGGCAGCACAGCGCGTTGTCGGGGCAGGAGGCCGGGTTGTCCAGCGCGCAGAAGTCCGCGATCTGATTGCACTCGTCCTCCGTGGCGCAGACGGTCGGGGCTTGATCGATGGGAGGCGTGCAGCAGACCTCGCCGCCGCAGATGGCAGGGTCGCAGACGCGGGTGGGGACATCGCAGCACAGGGTCCCCTGGGGGCAGGTCTCGTCGACGTCGCCCTCGATGTTCCTGTCGATGGCGCAGATCGGCCGGGGGGTGTTCTCGAAGCAGCCCTGCCCGGGCAGGCAGGCGGTCCGATCCCCGATGTCGCAGCAGAACTCGCCGGGCACGAGGCAGTCGGCGTCCCGCTGGCACTCGTCGTCGCGCACGGGCGGCGCGCACTGGCCGGCGTCGGGGCGATCGGGCAGGTAGGCCTCCACGGCCGAGCGGGGCAGGGTGAACTCGGCCGCGTCGGCGCAGGTGATCACGGCGTTGGGGCCGACGAAGGCGACCCGGTGGGTCAGCACGCGCGGCCCGTTCTGATCATCGATCAGCTCCTCGATCACGATGGAGCCGTCCTCGACCACGTCGAAGCGGTTGAAGCAGGCGATGCCGGCCTGGCTGACGGCGCGCATGGCCGGGACCTGGCGGCGGGAGAAGAAGACGCCGACGGCGCCGTTGTTGTAGGTCGCCTCGGTGCGATCCGGCGCGCCGCCGAAGTCCACGCACGAGGTCAGGGTGTGGTTGCGCTCGAAGCAGCCGAAGGTCGACTCCAGGCAGGTGCCGACGATGGGATCGGGCGGCGCGGGGCACTGCTGCAGGCCAACGAGGCAGCGGGTGCCCTGGGCGAGCTCGCAGCAGCGCTCGTTCGGGTTGCAGGAGCCGGCGTCGTTGGTGTCGCACAGGTCGATGATCCCGTTGCACTCGCGGTCGGTGGCGCAGACCAGGGCGGCGGTCTTGTCGCAGCAGGCCTGGTCCCGAGGGCAGATCTCGGGGTCACAGACCCGGACGTTGGGCATCTCGCAGCAGAACTGACCCTGCCCGCAGTCGGCGTCGTTGCCGTCGCAGAAGGGGCGAGGCTGGTTGCGGGTGCAGGACTCCCGGGTCAGGCAGATGTTGCGGTCGCCGATGTCGCAGCACCCCAGGTTGACGTCGCCGCACTGGGCGTCGTTGACACACTCGTCATTGCGATCGAAGGGCGCGCAGGTGTTGGGCGCCGGTCGATCCGGCAAGTAGGCCAGCAGGAGATCCAGCGGCACTTGCTGGGTCTGGTTTCCGAAGGGGCAGGTGATCTCGGCCACGCCGCCGTTGATGGCGATCGCGTAGTTCTGATCGAGGAAGAGGTCGCGGACCTCGAAGCCCGCCTCGGTCCGCACGGCGTCGTAGCACTCGACGCCGTTGGTGAGCGCTCGGCGAGCCTCGGACGCGAAGCGCTCGAAGAAGATCAGGCTCGTGCCGCCTTCGAAGGACACCTCGGTGCGGTCCAAAGTGCCGTAATCCACGCAGGCCAGCTGAACCTGATCGCGGCCGAAGCACCCCAGCGTCGATCCGATGCACGAGGCCTCGATCTCGTCTGGCGGCTCGGGGCAGGCGTCGCCCCCGAGGCAGATGGCGCCGCCGAAGTTCGGGCAGCACACCGCGCCGGGTCCGCAGGTGGAGTGGTCGTTCAGGTCACACCGGTCAAACCTCCCGTTGCACTGGTCTTCCGTGGCGCAGCCGCGGCCCTCGTTCCGGTTGCAGCAGGGGTTGAGGTCGTCATCGCACGAGGTCGGGTCGCAATAGCGCGCGCTCTCAAAGACGCAGCAGAGCGTCCCCTCGGCGCAGTCGGTGTTCTCGACGCAGTCGGACACGGGGGTGGCCCGGGCGCAGGTCTCGCGGTTGCCGCAGATGTTCTGATCGCCGATGTCGCAGCAGATGTGGGTCGGGTCGATCCCACGGCACTGGGCGTCGCTGGTGCACTCGTCCTGGCGGACGGCGACCTGGCACGCGTTGGCGGCGGGCCGCTGGGGGATGTGACGGCGCAGGGCTCCGAAGTCGGTGACCTGCTGGCTGTTGTCGGCGCAGGTCACCAGGGCGGCGCCGTCCTGGAGAGCCACGGTGAAGACATCGCCGTTGTTGAGGTTTGTGATCAGGTAGCCGCCCTCGCCGGAGTCGATGGCCTCGTAGCAGGGCTGGCCCAGCGAGCGCGTGCGCACGGCGCTCTGGTCCCTGTAGGTGTAGAAGACGGCCTGATCGGCGCCGTAGGAGGCCTCGGTGCGGTCGAGGATGCCGAAGTCGACGCACGCGGTCTGGGCTCTGTCGCGGCCGAAGCACTCGAAGACGTCGGCGAGGCAGGTGTTGTCGATGGGATCGGGCTCCTCGGGGCATACGCCGCCGACGGTGCAGCGGTTGCCGCCGAGGGTCGGGCAGCACAGGTCGCCCTGGGCGCAGAAGGTCGGGTTGTTGACGTCGCACTCGTCGAAGATGTCGGCGCACTCGTCGGGCGTGCCGCAGACGAAGGCCTCGTTGGTGTCACAGCAGACCTGGTTGAGACCGCAGGTCGAGGGGTTGCACACCCGCTGTTCAGTGATCTGGCAGCAGAGCCGGCCCTCGCCGCAGTCGGCGCCGTCGCCCGCGCAGGTCTCCCTGGGGGTCTGGCGGAAGCAGGTCTGCACGGCGAGGCAGGCGTTGGACTGGCCGGTATCACAGCAGACGAGGCCCTGGCCGCATTGGGCGTCGTTGGTGCACTCGTCCTGTCGAGGGATGTTGGTGCACTGGTTGTCCAGCGGCCGGGCCGGGACGAAGGGCAACAGATCCTCGAGGAGGGCGGGCTGGACGGTGGCGTCCGGGCAGGTCACCAGGGCGCTGATGCCGTCGACGGCGATCTCGAAGCGGTCGCCGGTGGACACGTCGACGATCTCGTAGGCGTCGCCGCCGTTGAGCACCCTGGCCGAGTAGCAGGCCAGCCCGTTGGAGGCGGTCAACAGCGCCGGGGCGCCCTGATCGGTGAAGTGGATCACCTCGCCGTTGAGGCTGTAGGCCGAGTCGACGCGGTCCAGGCCCGGGGTGACCTCGCAGGACTCGAACTGGCGCGGGCCGAAGCAGGAGACGACGCCGCCGAGGCAGGTGTCGTCGATGGTGTTGGCCCGCGGCGGGCAGATGTTGCCCACCACGCAGGCCGTCCCGATCTCGGTCGGGCAGCAGACCTGGCCCTGGGCGCAGCTGCCCGCGTCGCCGAGGGTGCAGACGTCCACGATCCCGGCGCAGTCGCGCTCGGTCCCGCAGGCCAGCCCCTCCTCGACGGTGCAGCACAGCTCGCCGCCGCAGCGGCTCGGGTCGCAGACGCGCCGCGGGGACACGCCGCAGCAGAACTGGCCCTGCTCGCAGGTGCCCTGCTCAAGCTGCTCGCCCTGCACGCCTTCCAGGTCGCACCCGACGCGGATCTGCGAGCGGGCGCAGTCGTCCCGCGTCGCGCAGGTGTTCCTGTCCCCGCTGTCGCAGCAGATCAGCTGCGGATCGCGGCAGTCGGCGTCGGCCTGACAGCGATCGTCGCGGGGAGCCGGGTCGCAGGGGTCGGGCACGTCGGGCAGGTAGGCGTCGACGTTGGAGCGCAGGACGGTCTGGATCTGCTGCCCAGGGCAGGTGATCTGGGCCGCGTCGCCGTTGAAGCTGATCCCGAAGACCTCCCCGGTGATCAGATCCTGGACCTGCAGAGCCCCCTGGTTGTCGGCCAGCACCTGGAAGCACTGCTCGGTGGCCGAGCGCGCCCGGAAGGCCCGCTGACCCCCCGTGAAGAAGTAGCTGGCCTGGGAGCCGCTGGCGTACTCGACCTGCTGGATGCCCAGCCCGATGTGGTTGGCGCACTGATCGACCTGCAGCTCGTCGCCGAAGCACTCGAAGGTCCCGAAGAGGCAGCTGCGCTGCCACTGCGCCTCGGCGTTGTCGCAGGCCACGGGCTCGGGCCGGGCCGGCAGGTAGGCCTCGACCCTGGTGCGGGCGACGTTGAACACCGTCGAGTCGCTGCACAGGATCTGCACCTGGTCCCCGATGAAGGTCACCGACGACTCCTGGCGCGTCCGCGCGTCGATGACCGTAAAGCCGCCCTCGGGCGCGTCCGTCGCCACCGCCCTGAAGCAGTCGCGGAAGGCATTGCCGGAGAGCCTGCCCTCGAAGCCGCCCTCTTCGAAGAAGCGGTTGCGCGAGCCGTTGGTGTAGGTCACCTCGGTCCTCAGGCCGTCCACGTCGAAGCAGGCCAGCAGCTGCGCGTTGCGCCCAAAGCACTCGAAGGCCTCAAAGAGGCAGCTCTCCGCGAACAGATCCGGCACCGGCGGGCACTGGCCGCCGTTGTCGGCGATGCAGCGGGACCCGGAGATCGTGTCGCAGCATTGCTCGCCGTTGCCGCACGTGGCGTTGTTGCCCACCTCGCACACGTCAAGGATCTCGTTGCACTCCAGGTGCGTCCCGCAGACCGGATCACCGCCCACGTCGCAGCACAGCGCCTCGCCGCACAGCGTCGGGTCGCAGACCCGCGTCGTGAACAGGCTGCAGCACTCCTGACCCTGGCCGCAGTCGGCGTTCTCGTTGCAGGTCGCCCGGACCTGGTTCCTGCGGCACCCGTCAGGCGCCAGGCAGGCCGTCCGATCCCCGGTGTCGCAGCACTCAAGCAGCGGATCGAGGTCGCGGCAGTCCGCGTCGACCGCGCACTCGCCGGTGTCGATCTCGAAGGGCGCGCAGGTCTCGGCCGCAGGGCGCTCCGGCAGGTAGGCCAGCAGCCCAGCCAGCGGCACCTGCTCCAGCGCCGCGTCGGGGCACTGGATCGTCGCGACCCCCTGGCCCAGCGCCACGCTGTAGATGTCCCCGTTGTCCAGATCCCGGATCTGGAAGCCATCTCCCAGATCGACCGCCTCGAAGCAGTAGGTCAGGTTGTCGCCCGCGATCCGGGTCGGCTCGCCCTCGTGGGTGTAGAAGACCGCCCTCTTCCCGCCCGTGTAGGTGGTCTCCGTCATGTCCAGGCTGCCGTAATCGACGCAGCTGTCGACCTCGTTCAGGCGCCCGAAGCACGAGAAGAGGTCAAAGAGGCAGCTGCCGATCAACGGGTCCGGCGGCGGCGGGCAGACGTTACCCACGACGCAGCGGTCGCCCTCATTGGTCTCGCAGCACAGCTCGCGGTTGCCGCAGGTCGAGTTGTCGCCCAGCGTGCAGACGTTGAAGATCCCATTGCAGTCGTCGGCCGTGCCGCACACGTCCGTCCGATCGATGCTGCAGCAAGGCTGGCCGCCGCACTGATCCGGATCGCAGACGATCGACGGGCCGAACTCGCAGCACGTCGTCCCCTCCTGACACTGACTGTTGTTGTCGCAGGTCGGCCTCGGTCGGCTCCTCTCGCAGCTCTCGCGGGTGGTGCAGAAGTTCTGATCCCCAAGGTCGCAGCACACAAAGCCATTGCCGCAGTCCGAGTTGACCTGGCACCGGTCCTCGCGGTTGAAGTCCTCGCAGAGGTTTGCGTCCGGGCGCGAGGGGATGTAGGCCAGCGGGAACGCGCTCAGGACGTCCGCGACGCTGTCGTCCGGACACGTGATCCTCACCACGTCGCCCTGGATGGCCAGCCCGTAGCGCTCGCCCGTCAGCAGATCCTCGACCTCGAAGCCCGTGCCCGGATTCCCCTCCGCCCGGAAGCAAGGCTGCTGGTTGACGTCCCGCGTCCTGACCACCTCCGCGCCATCGCGGTCGTTGAAGAAGGTCGCCACATTGCCCGAGTTGTAATCCACCGAGGTGAAGTTCAGGGTGCCGTAATCCAGGCAGGCGTCGAAGCGGTTCTCGTCCCCGAAGCACTCAAAGAGCCCGAAGAGGCAGCTCCCCCTCCAGCCGGCCTCGGCGCTCTGGCACTGCTGCGGCACTGGCCCCGAAGGCAGGTAGGCCTCAAGGATCGGGCGCGGGATGTTGACGATCGTGTCGTCGGCGCAGGTCACCCGCGCGTTGGCCCCCTGGAAGGTGATGTCGATGGCGCCGCCGTTTCGCAAGTCACTGATGTTAAAGCCATCTCCACGGGTGAGCGCCGTAAAGCAGCCCTGCCCGCCCGAGCTGACCCGTCGGAACTCCCGGCCGCCGAGGACCTCGAAGACGACCTGGGAGCCGCCGCTGTAGCTGACCGAGAGCCGCTGGCTGCCCAGATCCACGCACTGATCGATCTCCCCGGCCTCACCGGCGCAGTCAAAGGCGTCAAAGAGGCAGCTCTCCGGGAAGGGGTTCTCCGGCACCGGGCAGTTGGCCCGATCGTTGATCCCCTCGAAGCACCGCGACCCGTTGTTCGTCGCGCAGCACACCCCGTCGCCGGGGCAGTCCTGGGCGCCGAGCGAGCAGACGTCGACGAAGTTGTTGCACTCGGCGTTCTCGCCGCAGACCCGCGCCTGGAAGACGTTGCAGCACACATCGGCGCCGCACACCGTCGGATCGCAGATCCGCGCGAAGCCCAGATCGCAGCACTCCTGGCCTCCCCCACAGTGCTCGGCCACGTCGCAGGTCGCGTGGGGGCTGTTGAGCGGGCAGCTGCCCGGCTCCACGCACACATTGCGGTCCCCGCCGTCGCAGCACTCGAAGCCCGGCACGAGATCGTCGCAGTCCGCGTTCACCTGGCACTCGTCGTCACGCCCCGGCGGCTGGCACTCCTCGGGCTGCGGCCGCGCGGTGAAGTAGTCCCTGACCGCCGAGCGACGAACCCTCTCCACGCTGGCGTCCGGGCAGGTGATCACCGCCTCGATCCCGTCAAAGGCGATCTCGTAGACCCCGCCGTCGAAGAGATCCTGGACCTGGAAGCCCCCGGCCTCGTCCTCGAAGGCGTCGTAGCACTCAAAGCCCTCCGCGAAGGAGGTCCGCCGCGCCGGCCGCCCCGACGAGGTGTAGAAGGTCGCGCTCTGGCCGCCGACGTACTGCGCCAGCGTCACGTCCACGTCCTGGCCGTAGTCGATGCACTGGGCCAGCTCGTTGAAGCGCCCGAAGCACAGCAGCGTCGAGTGGATGCAGCTGCCCTCCAGCGGGTCCGGCGGCGGCGGGCAGACCTGTTCCCCGATGCAGCGGTTGCCATCGATCGTGTCACAGCACAGCGACCCCGGCCCGCAGCTGCCCGGCTCCTGCGGGCTGCACAGGTCAAAGATCCCGTTGCACTCGTCCTCCGTCCCGCAGACCTGCGCCGAGGGCTGATCGCAGCAGATCGCGTCCCCGCACAGATCCGGATCGCAGACCCTGACGTTGGCGCGATCGCAGCAGAACTGACCCGAGGCGCAGTCCTCGATCTGATCGCACAGCGGCCTCGGCTCGCTCCTGAGGCAACCCTCCTCCAACAGGCACAGGTTCGCCTCGCCCACGTCGCAGCACACGAACTGGGGATCGCCGCAGTCCGCGTCCACCTGGCACAGATCATTGCGCGGCGCGGCCTCACACAGCTCGGCGGCAGGCCGCTCCGGGATGTAGGGGCCGATGAAGGCGCTGTCGACCGCCTGGAAGCGCCCGTTCGGGCAGCGAATGGTGGCCAGATTACCTGCAAATTCAACCTGATAGGCTTCATCCGAGATCAGATCGACGATCTGGAGCGAGGTGTCGCCCACGGCCGCCTCGAAGCAGGGGAGCCCGTCCGCCCTGGTCTGGACGATGGGCACACCGGCCCTGTTGGAGAAGATCCCGACGACGCCGCCGCCGTAATCGACCTCCGTGCGGTCGACGAGATCCCCGTAATCGATGCAGGAGTCCTGGACCAGGTCAGCGCCCGAGCACTCCAGCAGGCCGAAGAGGCAGCTCGCCTCCCACTGGATCTGCGGCGAGACGCACTGGTCCTCGATCGGGGGCGCCGGCAGGTACTCCTGGATCAGCGCCAGGGGCGCCCGCGCGGTGGTGTTGTCCGGGCAGGTCGCGAAGACCTGACTGCCGCTGATCGTCAGGCTGACGCTGTCGCCCGTCTCCAGATCCAGCAGATCCCAGCCGTTGCCGTTGGCCAGCGCCTCGAAGCAGTCCGTGGGGCCGAAGCCCGACAGGCGGTGCTCCTGGCCCCCCTGGTCGGTGAAGAGGTTGCGCGAGCCCTCGGCGTAGGTCACCGAGATCGAGCGGTTGGGCTCGTCGCGCACCAGGCACTGGTTGAAGGTCGGGTTGCGGCCGAAGCACTCCAGCGGGCCCTCCAGGCACGTCCCCGCGATGGGGCTGGGGCACTGGCCGCCATCCACGGGGAGGCAGCGCGAGCCCTGATCGGTCGGACAGCAGGAGTCGTCGCCAGGGCAGGCGTCGGGGTTGTTGACCTCGCACTCGTCGAAGACCTGAGAGTCGCACTCCAGGTCGCCGGTGCAGACCGAGATGCCCTGAAGGTCACAGCACAGCTCGCCATCGCACAACGCCGGATCGCAGACCCGCGCACGGGCAAACCCGCAGCAGACCTCGCCGTCGGCGCATTGGCTTTCGTCGTCGCAGGCGACCCTCGGCAGAGACTCCTGGCAGTGATCGCTGATCAGGCACAGGTTCCGATCGCCGACGTTGCAGCAGAAGAGCTGGTTGTCATTGCAGTCGCTGTCCTGGGTGCACTCGTCCTGGCGGGGAGCCACATCGCAGAGCTCCGGCTCCGGCGCCACGGGCAGGTAGGGCCGCAGCTCCCTGATCGGGATCACCGAGGTGCGCGAGAAGGGGCAGCTCACCGTCGCCTCGGGGCCGACCACCGAGATGCTGTAATTGTTGCCGCTGAGCAGATCGACCAGCTCGAAGCCCGAGCGCTCCGAACCCAGGATCTGGTAGCAATCGTCGACGCTGTTGGCCGTCCGGGCGCCGAACTCGCGCTCGTGGGTGAAGAAGAGCGCGGAGCTGCCCGACACGTAGGTCGCCTGCGTGATCCCCAGCCCGCCGCCCTGGTCGGTGCACCTGTCGAGCTCGTTGTTGGCCCCGAAGCACTCCAGGACCAGGGCGATGCAGCTCGTCCCGATGGGATCATCGGGATCGGGGCAGACGCCCACATTGCCCAGGCAGCGCTTGCCCAGCTCCGTCTCGCAGCACTGCTCGCCGGGCTGGCAGGAGCTCAGGTCGAGCGGGTCGCAGGCGTCGACCCGGTTGCACTCGGTGTCCGAGCCGCAGACCAGCGACGAGGGGGTCGAGCAGCACAGCCTGTCGCCGCAGACGGCCACGTCGCAGACGTTGACCAGCTCGCGCTCGCAGCAGACCTCGTCCCGGCCGCACTGGCTGTTGTCGAGGCAGGTCGTCAGCGGCTGGCTCCGCTCGCAGTCGTCGGACGCCAGGCACAGGTTCCTGTCTCCCGTATCGCAGCACACCAGGCCCGGCCCACAGTCAGCGTCCTGATCGCAGTTGTCATTGCGATCGCGCAGCTCGCAGATCGAGCTGTCCGGCGCCTGCGGCAGGTAGGCCAGGACGTCCGAGGCCGGGACCACCTGCACCTCGGCGCCGGGGCAGGTGATCTGCGCGTCGCCGCGGTTGAACTCCACGACGAAGCGCTCGCCGGTGAGCAGATCCTCGACCTCGAGGCCATCTGGCCCTTCCAGAGCGTTGAAGCAGGGCTGGCCGCCGAAGCTGGCCCGCCGACCGGGGCGCTGGGCCGACTCGTAGAAGACCATCCGCGCCCCCGACTCGTACTCGACCTCGGAGATCTCCAGGGCTGGATCGAAGGTGCAGGAGAGCAGATCCTGGACGGTGCCGAAGCACTCGAAGGTCCCGAAGAGGCAGCTCGTGCCCCAGGGATCGTTCAGGTCGGGACAGGTCTGAACATTCAGACAGCGGTTGCCGTCCAGGGTCGAGCAGCACAGCTCGCCGTTGTTGCAGTCGTCGGGGTTGCCCGGATCGCAGATGTCGCCGCGGTCGCACACGCCACCCGGCGCGCAGACCTCGGCCCGCTCCAGAGCGCAGCAGAGCTGGTCGTCGCCGCACAGGCGAGGGTTGCAGACGCGGACGGGGGAGAGCTCGCAGCACTCCGAGCCCTCTCCGCATTGGTTGTCGCCGCTGCAGGCCTGGCGCGGCTGGAAGTCATCGCAGTCGCCCTCGACCAGGCACAGGTTCCTGTCGCCGACGTTGCAGCACTCCAGGCCATCGCCGCAGTCGTTGTTGCCTGAGCACTGGTCGTCGCGCAGCGGGTCGTTGCATTGGAGGGGGTTGGGGCGAGCGGGCAGGTAGGACCGGACTCTGCGGGCAGGGACCGACTCGCGGGCGGCGTCGGGGCAGGTGATCTGCGCCTCGTCGCCGACGAAGCGGACCTCGTAGAGGTCGCCGTTGGTCAGATCCGAGATCTCGAAGCTGGAGCCGTCGTCCGTCACCTGCACGGCCTCGAAGCAGCGATCGCGCTCAAAGAAGGTGCGCCGGGTTTGCCGGCCCTGGTCCACGTAGTAGGTCGCTCTGGCGCCCGAGACGTAGCCGACCTCGGTGATCTCCAGATCGGTGTGTTCGATGCAGATCGCCAGCGCCTGGTTGGCCCCGAAGCAGTCCATCAGGGGCCGCATGCAGCTCGTGTCCCAGGGGTCGCGCACCTCGGGGCAGGCCTCGACGTCCAGGCAGCGGTTGCCGTCCAGCGTCGGGCAGCACAGCCCCGCCTCACAATCGCGCTCCGGATCGCCCGGCGAGCAGACGTTGATCGGCTCGACCGTGCAGATGTCCTCGGTCTCGTCCAGCAGGATCGGCACGTACTGGAGGATGGACTCGGCGTCGTGCTCCTCGCGCGTGTTGTCCGCGCAGACCACCCGCGCCCGGCCCCCTTCGAAGGTCACCTGGGCCGACTCGTTCGTGTTCGGATCCGTGAAGTTGATCTGCGAGAAGGGCTCCCGGCTGGGCGTCGCGGCCACGTAGCACAGGCCCCGCTCGGAGCTCGTCTCGATGGTGAAGTTGTCAAAGCCGTCGTTGGTGACGACCGCGCGGCGACCCCGCGTGTAGGCGACGTCCGTCGTCCCCACGTTCGGATCGATGCTGCAGGCCAGCGGCACGTGCCGCAGCCCGAAGCAGTCGAGCATCTCCGTCAGGCAGCTGTCCAGCTCGGGCGGCGCCTCCGGGATGGCCGGGCACTGGTTGGGCACCAGGCAGCGCGCGGTCCCCGCGACAGGGCAGCACTCAAAGGATTCATCAAAAATCTGACAATCCGGGTTCTCCTCGCAGCGGGGCGGCCCGAGGGGGACGCACAGCTCGTCATCGGCGGCCAGGATCGAGGGCAGGTAGGGCTGGACCTCCTCGACCCGGTAGCGCTCGACGCTCGCGTCCGGGCAGGTCACGACGATTATCGAGCGATCGTCCTCGTCGCGGGCCACGCCGAAGCGCGCCGGCTGATCGCCGCCCGAGGTGATGTCCCAGGCGAAGGGCACGTCCAGCGGATCGAGCGCCTGGGCCTCGTAGCACAGCGCCGAGTCGACGAAGGCCTCGAAGAAGACCTGCCCCTGTCCATCCCGCGACCAGCGCGCCGCCCGGCCGTTGCCGTAGCTGACCGCCGTCTCGCCGTTCACCGTGTTGATCGTACAGCTGACCGCCTCGGCGTTGGCGCCCAGGCAATCCAGCACCGGGAAGAGGCAGCTGGCCAGGAAGCGATCCTCCTCGACCACGTCCCCAGCGTCGTCCCCGGCATCGCCGTCGACGTCGCTGGCGTCATCGTCCGCGTCGTCGGGCAGGTCCGCGTCGGCGACGTCCTCGACCTCCGTATCCTCGCCCTCATCGACATCCGCGTCGAAGTCGGGCGACACATCCAGGCCGACGTCCGGGACGGACGGGATCGGCACCGTCGGGCCTTCGCACGTGCACGCCGGGACAATCGCCCCGAGCGCCAGCAGCACGCCGCCAAGCACCATCAGACGGCCGACGCCGACCTCTCCAGAACCCGCATGTCCGACCATGCCACTCTCCCTGCTTTCCTGGCCTCAACCCGCTTGGGTTGCGCGGCCCTTTCGACTCTGACCTTGACGCTTGGCAGCGCCCGACAAGACCCCTTGTCAACACGCTGACGCTCGCCTCGCCTGCCCCGCGACGCTCCATGCCCGGCGCGCCACCCCAAGTCACCGGCATCAGGGGTTGCGCCCCGTCGAATGCGATCTCTCCCGAGAGGATCGACGCGAGACTTCGATTCACCGATCGCCTGAGAAGAGCAAGCGCCGTGCCGCCCCCGAGGGTATGCAGATGGCCCTCGAAAGTAAAGCGCGCCCCAGCCCCAGGATAAAGCTCTCTCAACAGGTGCGCACGTAATTGGGAGGCCGCGCGCAAGGCAGCCTGGGGCGGGCGGGCTACTTCTTCTTCTTGCCCTTGTCGGCCTCGGTCTCAGGGGCGGGCTGATTGAAATTCTTGAAGAGTTGGGCGAGGTTGACGGACTTGTTGGGGTCGGCGAAGAGGTTGTAGCCGGGCGCGCGCATGGCGGCCGGCATCTTCTGCTTGAGCAGCTCGGCCAGGGGGGCGGTGGCCTTGTCCTCGCCGACCCCTTCGAAGATCGCCGAGAGGATGTTGGAGCCGTCGATGTCGACCTCGGTCCTGGCCGTGGCGAAGTCGTACTTGATCTTGTCGAGGTAGAAGTTGCCGAAGCTCGGCCCGTCGATCCAGATCTTGGGTTCGAAGCCGACCCGGAGGCCGGCGCCGGTCAGAGTGGCCGTCATGACGCAGTTGGAGGGCACGTAGAGCTCGGCGCCGTCGGTCTTGATGAGCAGCTCGCCCTTCTTGGTCTCCTCTTGCTGCTCGCGCAGCTGCTGGCCCATCCCCTTGGGGTCCTTGAGATCCACGCCCTGCTGGGCCAGCAGCGGCCCGACCATGGCGCGGGCGACATTGCGCATCAGCGCGTGCTCCAGGCGGCCCATGCCGGTGAGCTGGACGTCGTCCGTGCCCAGGTGGTAGCGCAGCGAGGAGAAGGTCTGGCTGACGCCCAGATCGGGCAGGACGAGCCGGACGCCGCCCTTGGAGGTCAGGTTGAACTCCTCGCTGCCGGCCACGAGCGAGATCGCGTCGTCCTTCTGGGTGAAGAGCAGCACCCGACCGACGGCCTCGCTGGTGATGTCCATCCAGGTCGTCTCGCCCTGGCGAGGGCGCGCGGAGGTCTCGGGCTGGGCCTCGGCGCCGGCCAGGCCCATCGCGCGCATCTCCGGCGTCAGGTGCGGGTCGACGAGGCGGCGCACCAGGCCGCTGATGACGTCCTGGGTGAAGCCCGAGACCTCCGTTTGATCCTTGTAGACGGTGTTGTCGACCGTGTTGACGAGATCGAGGCTGATGCGACCCGTGCCGTGCTCGTAGCGCACCGAGCGCAGCCGAGGCGGCGCCTCGGACAGAAGGCCGCTCTCGATGACCATGCCGGCCTCGGAGCGGACCTCGGTGAAGCGGTCGCCGTGGTTGACGCTCACGCTGCCCTCGACCGGCACCTTGAGCGAGACGCCGCCGAAGGCCGCCACCGTCCGCAGGCCCTTGGCGCCGTCGCCCTTTTCGGGCTTGACGTACTCGGCGATGGCGGGCTGGGCGAACTGCCGGATGGCCGCCTGGAGCAGCTCCAGCTCCCCGGCCCCGACCGGCGGGTGGGTCCGCAGGTGGGTCAGGGTGGCCGCCTTGGGGTCGTAGGCGATGTCAAAGAGCGTCACGGCCAGGGCCATCTGGGGCACCCGGAGCATCAGCCCGCCGCTGTTGGCCCCGAAGGCCAGCTGCCCGCCGGGCAGAGCGTCGATCGAGAACTTGCCGCCGGCCAGACTCACGTCGAAGTCCATCCCGGCCACCTTCCCGCTGTAGAGCACCTGACCGGCCTTGGGCAAGGCCGGCTTCTCCTGTTGCAGCGGATCCTGGCCCCCGAAGAGCATGTCGCGCGTCCTGGCGTCGATCCGGGGCAGCACCGCCGACTGGATCACCCGCGTGGCCACGTGCTCGCCCAGCGGGCCGATGTCCTGATCCGCGTCGATCTCCACCTCGCCGGTCTTGAGCGACATGCTCACGCGGCGGATCCGGTTGGCCGGCAGCGTCCTGGACAGCTCCCCCTCGGCCAGCCAGAAGATCCCCTGGGCCGCCGAGACCGAGATCGACTCGGCGTCCTGATCGATCTGAAGCGTGTCGCTCTGCTCGACGCAGATCCGCACCGAGCCCTGACCCCCCAGGTCCGCCTTGAAGAGCACCCGCGTGCTGTCCTTCGGGTTGGCGTCCTGCCTGGACATGAAGTCCTGGATCGAGGGCATCACGTAGGCCTCAAGCGCCCCGACGACGATCTCTTGCTCGTAGGGCCCCATGGGCGGATCGGACTTCGCCGTCAGCTTGCCCGTCTGCGGGTCATAGCCCAGTTCGAAGATCCGCGCCGTCAACCCCATCTTCGGCAGCCGCACGCGCACGCCGCCCCCGACGTTGATCTTGATGCCCTCGGGGCCTTGCGCGACCCCGAGCGTGTCGCCGTCCTTGATCGAGACGTCGATCGGCCCCAGCCCGCCCAGATCCCCCTCCCAGAGCACATTGCCGAGCGCCCCGGGCACCTTGGCCTCCTCCTTCTGCAGCGGATCCTTGCCCCCGAAGAGCTTTTCGCGCAGCGCCGGGTCGATCTGCGGCAGCGCCATGAACTGCAAGAAGCGCGTCGCGATGCGCTCGCCCAGCAGGCCCACCCCCGAGCGGGCGTTGATCGTCATCTCGCCGGTGTTCAGGTCCAGCCTGATCTGCGTGATCCGGTTGGAGGGCAACACCTTCTGGATGTCGCCGCCTTCGGACATCCAGAAGATCCCCTTCGAACTGCTCAAGGTCAGCGACGCGTCGTCCTGCTGGAGCTGGACCGAGTCGCCGGCCTCGACGCAGATCTTGTACTGGCCGAAGCCCTCGATCTCGGATCGATACAAGACCGTCAGCTTGTCGGTCAGATCCTCGTCGTGGGTCGCGATCCAGGCCTGCAGCTGCGGCATGACGAACTCGCCGAGCGCGCCCCCGATCAGCGCCTCCTCGTAGCTGCCCAGCTTCGGCTCCGAGCGCGTCGTGACCTTCTTCGTCACAGGATCGTAGCCCAGCTCGAAGATCCGCACCACGAAGCCCAGCGAGGGCGCACGCACCATCAAGCCCTGGCTGATGGTCGCCACCGCGCCCTCCGGCCCGTTCTTGAAGCCGATCGTGTCGCCCGGCGCCAGCGAGACGTCCACCTGCCCGAGCGGACCCCAGGTGTCGCTCACGATCACATTGCCCTGCGCCTCCGGCACCGCCGTCGGATCCTTCGAGGACTCCAGCCCCGCCGAGTCCCGCACCTCCCCCGGCAAGAGCGGCAAGAGCTGCGTGCGCATGATCGCCTCGACGATCTTCTCCGTCAGCGGCCCTGCGTCCAGACGCTCGCCGCCCGACGGCGGCTCGATGGCGACCTGCCCGGTCTCCGTGTCGTAGGCCAGCAGCCCGATGACCAGATCCGGGATCCAGTCCGCGCCCAGCACCCGCAGCCGCACGCCCTTGGCCGACGCGATCTCCAGGCGCGTCTCGCCCCGCGAGATCTTCACCGTGTCGGAGGCGTCGGCCATCACCTGCACCTGGCCCAGCCCCGGCGCCTCGACCGCGTAGAGCACCTCCTCGTCGCCGGACTCCTCCATCTGCGACGGGTCCTTGCCCACCCCGAGCTTGCTGAGCACCTCGCCGGGCATCCTGGGCAGCACCTGGGTGCGGATCAGCGACTCCAGCACCTCCGTGACCAGCTCCCCGACCTCCTCCGAGGCGCTGATCTGGATCTTGCCGTCGGCCAGCCCGTAGCGCACGTCGAAGATCCGCAGCTCCGACAGGTAGGGCGCACCCGGCGCCACCACGTAGATCCCCCTGGAGGCCCCCAGCCGGATCTCCGTGGCCGACTTGCTCACGTCGAAGGCGTCGCCCTTGTCGACCGCCAGCGCGATCGTCCCCGAGGCCGTGCTCACCGTGTACAAGGGCACGAAGTCGCCCTCCAGGGGCGCGCACTGCGGACCCTCGGCGCCCGAACCTCCCGACCCCGCGTCGGCCGCCGGCGCTGCCCCCCTGGCCTCCTTGACCTCCTCGGCCGCCCGCGCCTTGTCCACCTCGGACTTGTCCCCCTTGGACACCCCCAGGTTGGTCAGCAGCGCGTTGAAGTTCTCCGTCAGCTTCGGATCCTTCTTCGGGCTGTAGCCGGCCACCTTCATCGCCGCCGGCATCTTGCTCCGGATGAAGTCGTTGGCGAAGCCCTCCCCCAGCTGGCTGGCGTACTCCTCCAGCACCACCCCGACCGCGCCGCCCGTCGCCGGGGGGATCAAGTCGATCGAAGCCGTCCGGAAGTCGTACGCGATCGCCATGATGTGCAGGTTCACCGGCCCGAGGATGTCGCAGAAGATCGGCTCGCTGAAGTGCAGCGTCACCTTGCTGTCCGACATCGTCGTCGTGATCGCCGCGCTCGCGTCCAGATACACGTCCGCCCAGACGGACTCGTAGAGCGGGATCTTGCCCTCCTTGTTGACCTCCAGCCCCAAGGTCGTGGCCAGATCCGCCTGCGAGTCCATCTTCCCCACGCCCGCCAGCAAGCTCGACCTCAAACCCTCCGTAATCAGCCGCTCCTCGAAGGCCCCGATCTTCGGATCGCTCACGATCGACGCCGCGCCCGTCTTCAGATCCACCCGGACGAGCTTGATCGTCACGTCCGGCAACCCCTGCGGCGTCCTTAGCGTCAAGCCCGACTTCGCAAAGACCGTCACCACCCCGTCCATCAACGAGGCGCTGACCCCCTGGTCCACGTCAAAGAGCACCTGGAACTGCCCCATGAGCGGATCGGTGTAGGTCGCCAGCGTCTCCTTGCCCGCGTACTTCTTGTCTTTTTGCTGATCGGCCGCCGTCTGCTCCGCGATCCCGAACTGGAAGCCGCTGGCCGCCTGACCCGCCGCCTGACCCGCCGAGGCCCCCAGCGACTCAAGCTGCTTGTCGATCACGCTGCCCGTTCCGTCCAGGATCGACGCCACCTGGCTGGCAAAGAGCGCCCCGCGGTGGCTGTTGAGCCACATCAAGGACTGCTGCTGCTGCTCCGGCGAGAACTGACCGACCACCTGCGCGGCCTGCTCCGGCGTGCTCGTCGGCGTGACCGACTGCGCCAGCGTGTCCTCGATCTTCGTGTCCTGCTGCGGCTCCTCCAGCCCCGCCTCCATCAAAGGGGAGGGCTCGACCTTCTCCTGCTCATCGCGGAAGTCCAGAGCGTTTTCCATGGGATCGAGATCTCTCTCAGTGGGTTGCGCGCTCCAAGCCGAGAACGCGGCGCCTGCCATGTCCCCATCATAAGATCATTGCGCCCGCGCGCAAAGCGCCCACCGACCCGCCCTTGAACTTCAAGGCCGCTCGGTGTTTCATGGCCCCTCGACGGCCGACGACGCCAAAACACCCGAGAGCAACCATGACCCCCAAGATCATCCTCTTCATGTGCGTGGCGAACTCGGCCCGCAGCCAGATGGCCGAGGGCCTGGCCCGCGACATGGCCCCCGAGGGCGTCACCATCTACAGCGCCGGCAGCGTCCCCACCAGGGTGCGCCCTCAGGCCATCGCCGCCATGCGGGAGCTTGGGATCGACATCACCTCCCACTCCTCCAAGTCCACCGACGACCTCCCCCTGGACGACATCGACCTCGTCGTCACCCTCTGCGCCGAGGAGGTCTGCCCCATCTTCCCCCGCGCCGTCGAGCGCCTCCACTGGCCCATCCAGGACCCCGCCGGCTTCGACGACGAGAGCGACGAGGACCAGCTCCAGCGCTTCCGCGTCGCCCGCGCCGCCATCCGGGATCGGCTCGCCGCCTTCTTCGCCGAGCGCTTCCCCGCCTGACGCGCCCGCCAGCGCCGCCGCGCTCCCCCGCTCAAGGCGGCTCGCCTGTCCTCACCGGGATCGGGGCCGGATCGCCCGCCCCCACCTCGTCGAAGGTCAAGCGCAGGCCGTGGAGCGACACCCCGGCCGCGGCGGCCTCGCGCAGCGCCTCGGCGAAGTCCGGGTCCACCGCCTCGGCCGGCGCGACGCTCGACAGATCCCCGCGCCCCGTGATGAAGACCACCGCGGCCCGCTCGCCCCGCAGCGCGCGCTCTCCCAGCTCCCGGACGTGCCGCCTGGCCCTGGCCGACGGCGCGTCCGGGAAGCGCCCCACCCCTGCCCCGGCCTCGAAGGTCACGCTCTTGACCTCGACCAGACACGGCCCCTCGTCGTCATGAACGCGGAAGTCGATCCGGCTGCCCCCGATCGACACCTCCCGCTCGACCGCCTCGATCCGCTCCGGGATCGCCACCCCCGGCAGGTGCCCCGCCCTCAACAGCCCCTCGAAGAGCACGTTGGGCACGGTCGTGACCAGGTTGACCCAGACGCCGCCGACCTCGACCAGCGCCGCGCTCCAGGCCAGCTTCCGCGGCGGGCCGAAGGGCCCCAGCACCCGCAGCGCCGCCCCAGGCACAAGCAGCCCCTCCAGGCGCCCCGGATCGGCCAGGTGGCACGCGATCGCCGCGCCCCCCTCCTCCAGCCTCGCCTCCACGCAGAAGCGGTGCGGCCGCGCCACGAAGCGCGCCGCCCTCAGAGGCCCGGGGTGGAGGTAGACGTGATCTGCAACATGTTGAATCGTCATCGGAATCGGCGTACAGGCGCCAGCGGCGAGCGCCGCCCCTCAGGGCCAGCAGGCGAGGAGATTCGACCTCGACGAGGGAGATGTCGAGCGCGCCAGATCAGCTCGCTCGGCCGACACGTCGACGGCAACGCGTCGGCTTCGACGACGCCATCGGGGTCTTCCAGGGGCGGCCCGCGACCCCGCTCGGCGGAAGGATCAGGAGGGCTCCTCGGTCACATCGACAGCGGCCTCATCGGACTCGCCGGACCCGGCAGGCTCGGCCTCGGAGGCCTCCGCCTCGACGGCCTCGGCGGACTCATCGCTCGCCCCGACCTCAGAGCCAGCCTCGGCGCTCGCCTCGGCTTCAGCGGCCTCGGCGCTCGCCTCGGGCTCAGAGCTCGCCTCGACCTCGGCGCTCGCCTCAGGCTCGGCGGCCCCGGCCTCGACGGCCTCGGCGATCTCTTCGGACGCGACCACCTCCGCCTCGACCGGGGCGGCCTTGGCGCTCGATTCGGCCTCGATGACCTCCTCGGGCGCGACCACCTCCGCCTCAACGGCCTCGACAGACTCGGCGCCCGCCTCGGGCGCGAGGGCCTCGGCGGCCTCGGGCGCGACGGCCTCGGCGGCCTCGGCGATCGCTTCGGACGCGGCGGCCTCGACGATCTCCTCAGGCGCAGCGGCCTCGGCGACCGCTTCGGGCGCGGCGGCCTTTGCCTTGACGGCCTTCGCCTTGGGCCCAGGCGCCTTGGGCGCAGGCGCCTCGGGCTCGCCCTGGACCAGCCCCTGCGCCTTGAGCAGCGCACCGAAGGAGGTCCCGCCGGTGGACTGCTCGGTGTAGGAGGTCATCGCGCCGCCCTCCTCCGTCAAGAAGGCCTTGATCGACAGCGACACCTTGCCCTTCTTGCGATCGGCCTCCAGCACGCGGACCTTGACCGTCTGGCCGGGCTTGACGACGTCCTCGACTCTGTCGACCCTGTCGACGGCCAGCTCGGAGACGTGGATGAGCCCCTCAAGGCCCGGCACGATCGTCGCGAAGGCCCCGAAGGGCATCGTCCGCACGATCGTCACCTCCAGCACCCCGCCCTTGCGCAACCCCTCGCCGGCGGCCTCCCAGGGCTCCCTGGTCAGCTGCTTGACGCCCAGGCTCACCCGGCCGCGATCCATGTCGATGCCCAGCACGACGACCTCGACCTCCTCGCCCTCCTGAAAGTCGCGGAAGTCGTGGGGCGTGGAGAGCCGCTCGGTCCAGGACAGATCCGAGACGTGGAGCAGGCCCTCGACGCCGGGCAGCACCTCGACGAAGACGCCGAAGTCGACGACGCTGCGCACCTTGCCCTTGACCCGACCGCCCACCTCCAGACTCTTGACCAGCGACGACCAGGGGTTCTCTTCAAGGCGCTTGAGGCTCAGGCTGATGCGCTGGTTCTCGACGTCGAACTCCTTGATGAAGACCTCCACCTTCTGGCCCTTCTCCAGAAAGCCCTTGGCGCTCCGCACGTTGCGATCCCAGCTCAGCTCGCTGACGTGCACCAGCCCCTCGACCCCGCCGATGTCCACGAAGGCCCCGAAGTCCGTCAGCGACGTGACCACGCCAGAGGCCCTGGACCCCTCCGGGTGATCGGCGGCGAAGGTCAGCCAGGGGTTGGGCACCAGCGCCTTGCGCGACAGCCCGATCCGATCCTTCTTGCTGTCCAGCTCGATGATCTGGACCTCCAGCTCGTCGCCCACCGACACCACCGAGGCCGGGTCCCCGACCCGATCCCAGCTCATCTCCGTGGCGTGCAGCAGCCCGTCCGACCCGCCGATGTCCACGAAGGCCCCGAACTTCGTCACGCTCGAGACGACGCCGGTGACCACGTCCCCCACCTTGATCCGCTCGTAGAGCGCCGCCTTGGCCGCCTTGTCGGCCTTCTCCACCAGCGACTTGCGCGTCAGCACCACCTCGCCTTTTTGCCGATCGAAGCTCTGGATCTGACAGATGATCCGCTGGCCGATCACGCGCTGGGCGTCCTCGCGGCGGAAGCCCGACTCTTGACCTGGCAAGAAGGCCCTCACGCCGATGTCCACCGACAGACCCCCGCGCACCTGCCGCGTGATCACCCCCTTGACCGTCGTCCGCTCCTTGGCCAGCTTCGTGAGGCGGTTGAAGACCCTCACCTTCTCGGCCTTCTCCATCGACACGAGCCAGACGCCCTCCGGCGCCTTCTCGTCGACGAGCACCTCGATCTCATCGCCGACCTTGATCATGAAGGACTTGTCCGCCGCCCTGGCCTCGCGCACGTCGAAGACCCCCTGGGCCCCGTCGCCCAGCGACACCACCACGCGCTCCTGGCCGATCTCCTCGACCCTCGCCGACCAGAAGACGCCAGGCTCAAGCTCCCGAGCCTCCCCGGCCTCGTCCTCACCGTCGTGCTCACCCTCACCGGCGCCCCTCTGGGCGTCGTCCAGTTTAATATCGTCCTGATGAACGCCCTCGGCCTCCATCAGGGAGGTCTCCAGCTCGGTCTCGGGGGTGGTGCTCTCGGTGTTCACGTTCGTCTCCTGCTCTCGCGTCGCGCGCCCGTCTCGTGTGCAGCTTGATAGAACAGCCCGCGCCTTTCGTCAATCCGGGCCTTGGGCGGGCGCTCAGTCCCCGAAGTCCTCGTAGATCACGGCCGCCAGCTCGGCCCTCATCGCGCGCAGCTCCGCCTCCTCCTCCCGGTGATCGGCGCTCTGGACGCCCTCCAGCGCCTCGATCCGCTCGCTGAGGCCCTCGACCTGCTCCAGAAGCGCCCGTAGCACCGTCGCGATCGGATCGGGCAGATCCCCGTGGTCCAGCGGCCCGTGCGACTCCGTGGTCGACACGATCCGACCAGGGACGCCCACCGCCGTCGCCCCCGCGGGCATGTCGCGGATCACCACCGAGCACGAGCCGACCTTGGCCCCGTCGCCGATCATCACACGACCCAGGATGCAGGCGTTGGAGCCCACCACCACCCCCGCGCCCAGCGTCGGGTGCCGCTTGGTGCGCTCCAGCGACGTGCCGCCGAGCACCACCCCCTTGTAGATCAGGCAGTCATCGCCCACGACCGCCGTCTCCCCGATCACCACCCCCATCCCGTGGTCGATGAACACACGGCGCCCCAGCACCGCCCCAGGGTGGATCTCGACGCCCGTGATCGCCCGCGTCAGGTTCGACACCATCCGGGCCCGCGTCGTCATCCCCACACCCCACAGCGCGTGCGCCACCCGGTGCATCCAGATGGCGTGCAAGCCCGGGTAGGAGGTCAGGATCTCAATCCGGTCGCGCGCCGCCGGATCATTGCCGCGCACCGCCTCGATGTCCTCCCGGATCATCGCCAGCATCCCCTGGAGCCCTGGCTCCGGCAGCGTCGGCGGCGTCACCTTCACCTGCGTTCGCTGACGCTCTCCCCAGTTCATGACTCGCCCTCCAGGTCCGCGCTCCGCAGATGCTCAAAGAGCCTCGTCGACAGGTAGCGCTCGCCGGCCGAGCAGCACACCGTCACGATACGGCGCCCCTTCATCATCGGCAGCCGCGCCACCTTGAGCGCCCCGACCACGTTGGCCCCCGAGGAGATCCCCACCAGCAGGCCCTCCTCCCTGGCCAGCCGGCGGGCCATCTCGAAGGCCTCCTCGTCCGTCACCCGCACGACCCCGTTGAGCAGGCCCCGGTCGAGGTTCCCAGGCACGAAGCCGGCCCCGAGCCCCTGGATCTCGTGCGGCCCCGGCGGCCCCCCCGAGATCACCGCGCACCGATCCGGCTCGATCGCGAAGGCCATGAAATCACTCTTCTTTTTCCGCAGCCCCCGGGTCACCCCGCTGATCGTCCCGCCCGTCCCCACGCCCGTCGCGATCGCGTCGATCTTGCCCTCGGTGTCGCGCCAGATCTCCTCGGCCGTCGAGCGCTCGTGGGCCGCCGGGTTGGCCGGGTTCTCGAACTGCTGCAACACCAGCGCGTCGTCGAGCCGCGCGGCCAGCGCCAGCGCCCTGTCCACCGCGCCTTGCATCCCAAGGTGCCCCGGGGTCAGCTCAAGCTCCGCGCCCAGCGCCCGGAAGATCAGCCGCCGCTCCTGGCTGTAGCTGTCCGGCATCACCAGCTTGAGCCGATAGCCCCTGGCCGCCGCCACGAAGGCCAGCGCGATCCCCGTGTTCCCGCTCGTCGGCTCGATCAGCACCGACCCCGGCCCCAGCTTGCCCGCCGCCTCGGCCGCCTCCACCATGCTGGCCCCGATCCGATCCTTGACGCTGGAGAGCGGGTTCATCGACTCCATCTTGACCAGGATCTCGGCCTGACACCCCTCCACCACCCTCCGCAGCCGCACCAACGGGGTGTTGCCAACGGCCTTGGTCACGTCCTCCAGGATCCCTTTGCCCTTCACAACCACCTCGCCCACTCCAACCGCCTCCCCACATCCAGACCGCGCCCCGCCCGGCCCCTGGCCGGCTCAAGGCGACCGCGCCCTCCCGACTACCAGAGCCCCGAGGTCCCGACCATCCCCAGCGTCGTCTCGACCAGGACCAGGAACTGCTGGCCCGGCGCCTCGACCGCCTCGACGCCGTAGGCGTGCTCAAAGACCTCCCGGAAGCCGAACCCCACGAAGAGCGGCAGCAGCCTGACGTCGACGTCGATCGCCGCCTCGAAGCCGGCCACGAGCCACGCGTCGCGCTGCCTGAACGCGCCGCCGAAGGAGTCCGACCTGGGATCGGCCACGTCCCGCAGCCGCAATCGCCCCTGGAGGTGCAGGATCTTGCTCAGGGGCAGCGCCACGGCCGCCTGCAGGTCGTAGTTCTGGCGCAGCCGCTGCTCCGCAGTCTCGCTCGTCGATACGGCGAAGAGCCCCCGCATGTCCAGCCGGGCCGTGAACATGACGACGTCGGGATCTCCAATCCGCAGGCCCAGCGTCGGGCTCAGGACGAAGAGCTCATCGAAGGCCACCGTGATCAGCTCCAGCCCCGTCTCCGCACCCCACAGCCGAGCGTCGTGGCGCACCCCGACGCGCAGCCCGCCCAGCGAGCTCTCCGTCCGAAGCTCATCGGAGAGGTCCAGATCCTCGAACCTCAAGATCGAGAACCCCACCGACCAGAGCGCGTCGTGGTCCTCGGCCTCCTCGCTCAGCGGCGCCATCAAGAAGGGCGCCAGCACCTCGAAGGACACCCCACGGGCCGACCCGCGCTCGGGAGGGGTCGAGACCCCGAGCCTGACCCTCCCCATGCCCATCGTGGCCCGATCGAAGTTCTCCTCGCGCAGCGAGGACCCCTCCGACTCCTGCGCCCAGGCCGCCGACCCCGCCCACAGGATCCCCACCAGCGCCGCCGCGCCGACCCACCCCCCTCCCCTCACGGCGACCTCCTGATCATCCCCGCGCTCGCCTCCTGCCACGGCACGATCCTTAGCAGATCGACGGCGGTGTCTCCAGCCCTCGCCCCACGCTCCACGATCACCCCACGCTCGACGATCGCCCCACACTCCTCGCACCGCCCCTCCGGGGACGGGCTCGTCGGGTGGGGCTAGAATTTCAGGGGGGCTGCGCCCTGTCGGTCGCAGGCCCGCGCACGACCGATGTCGACACCAGGGAGAGCGAAAACCCCAATCTACAGGCCCACTTCGACGCGGTGATCCGGCCCTTCGATCCGCACTCACCCGCCCGCTGGCCTGCGACCGACAGGGCGCAGCCCATCCCGAGTTTCTAGAACGCTGATTGGTTTGAGGGACCGAGGCCGGCGAGGCCGACAGCGTCGAGGCCAAGGAGGAGAGCACAGGCGGGCCTTTGGCCCGCCGAGCATCGACGACGCCGGCATCGGCGTTGTCGGCCCGTTGGCCGACGGGAGTCAAACCGGTCAGCGTTCTAGCCCCACCCGACGAGCCCGTCCCCCGCAGGGGGCGGTGCGAGGAGCGTGGGGCGATCGTCGAGCGTTGGGGGGCGGTGCGATCGTGACTGCACCGAGCGAACCTGCGCCGCAGCGCTGGGCGTCCTTGCGCGCCTTGTGAGGTCGGCCGCTCTTATGGTAGTCCTGGGGCTCTGGCACGAGGGATGGAGCGACTTCATGGCCCGAACCTACTTTCAGAGCGTGGTGGTTCAGACCCGCGATCTGTGCTCGAACGTCAAGCACATCACCTTCGCCCCGGAGGGTGAAGAGGGCTTCGATTACATCCCTGGGCAGTTCGTCATGATCCACTTCCAAAACGAGGAAGGGGTCGAGATCAACCGCTCCTACTCGATCTCCGCGGTCCCAGGCGAGGTGGGGGGCTTCTCGCTGTGCGTCAAGCGGGTGGACTTCGGCAAGGGATCGACGCTGCTGCATGGCCTCCGGGTCGGCGACGAGATCAAGACCTCCGGCCCTTTCGGGCGCTTCACCCTGCGCGACGAGTCCCCCGACGACATCATCCTCGTGGCCACCGGCACGGGCATCGCGCCCTTCCGCTCGATGCGCGACCAGATCATCAAGGCGTCGGCCCACAGCCGCGTCTGGATGCTCATGGGCGTGCGCCACGGCGACGAGCTGCTCTACCACGACGAGTGGCAGGACCTCGACGCCTTCTGCCCGAACATCCATTACAGGGCCATCGTCAGCCAGCCGCGCCCTGAGGACAACTGGGGCGGCCCCGTCGGCTACGTCACCGCCTTCATGGACGAGCTGGCCGACCACATCGTGCCCGGTCGCACCACCGCCTACCTGTGCGGCGTCCCGCCCATGATCGACGCGATGCGCGACGTCTTCGTCGAGCGCGGCCTGAACCGACGCGAGATCCGCACCGAGAAGTTCGCCTCCCCCCCCGACCCCAAGAAGGCGGACGAGGCGGCCCCCGCCGCGGTCGAGTTCAAGCCCGCCATCATCAAGAAGAAGAAGCCATGAGGAGGCTCCCATGACACAGGCCCCCTTTCACACCCAGGAGAGCTTCGAGCGCGCCATCGCCGCGCTCATCGACAAGGCCGACACGCAGAGCCGGGGCGGGGACCTCGACCGCATCCGCGACCACGTCGCCAACGGCCCCGCCGAGGTCAGCCCCCTGGCGCGCCTGCTCTTCGTCCTCGACGACGACTTCCGCCCGCTCGTCGAGCAGCAGATCGACGCCTATCGCCGCTGGCTCGTCCGCAAGGAGCGCCCCGCCGACGACGCGGACATCATGCAGATCATGATGAAGGTCTACCTTCAGAAGCGCGGCCTGAGCTGATCCCGATCCAGGCACTCGCTCAAGACCCTGCCCTCGGACAGCGGCGGCGGCAGCACCCCGCCGATGAAGGCCAGCGTCGGCGCCAGATCCACGATCTCGGCCGCCTCGGGGTAGAGCCCCGGCCTGATCCCAAATCCCCCAATGATCAAGGGCACATAGCGATCGTAGCTCATCCCCGTGATGTGGTTGGCCGGCGCCCCCTTCGGGATCGCGTGGGCCTTGGAGATCCCCACGACGTCGCCGCTGCGCCCGGGCACCCAGCCGTTGAGCACCTGGCGCTCCAGGAGCCCGCCCGGCAGGCGCCGCTCCCGGATGTCGGTGGCCGTCAGCGCGCCGATGAAGCCGGGGGTGGCCGCCAGCAGCCGCGCCGCCTCGCGCTCAACCTCCGCGATGTCCAGCTTGCTGGCCTTGATCGACGCCCGGTTGAGCACGACGTGGAAGTACTTCATGCCCACCACCCAGCCCCCGCCCTTCGCCTCGCCGAAGCGCGCCTTCAGCCCCGCGTCGAGCGCCTTGGCCACCTCCTTCTCGTCGATCACCTCCACCTCGACGCGCTGCGCCCTGAGCACCTCGGGCAAGGGCGACACGCCGTGATCGCCCGTCACCGCCACGACCACCTCGGAGAGCCCCCCTGGGACCTTCGCCTCCAGCGTCCTGAGCAGCCGCGCCAGCGCCCTGTCCGAGTCCACCATCTGATCGGAGAGCCGAGGATCATCCGGCCCCACCGAGTGCCCCACCTTGTCCAGCGACGAGAAGCTCACCATCAGGACGTCCGTCACCTCGCCCGGCGCCTGAGCGCCCTCGGGGCCGGTCGACGCGCGCGGCTGGCCGAGCTGGAGGCCGTCGATGGCCGCCTCGACGGCCTCGACGGTGATCGCATTGCCCCAGGGGCTCGCCAGCGCCTCTTCGGAGCCGGACTTGACCTTCCAGGGCGGGCCGCCCTCGGGGGACACCGACACGGTGAGCTCCTGGCCTCGCTCCTGGGCCAGCCGCGCGTTGACGGGGGCGATCCAGGGCGGCAGCGACCCGTCGGGGGCGTAGAACCGGCTGGTGACCCAGCCCCCGCTCTCGTCGTCGAACCAGAGCACGGCGTCGGCGCCGAAGCCGCCCAGCACGATGGCGCCGCGATCCTTGATCCCGACCGAGGCCACCCGCGATCCCCGGCCTGAGCCCTTGAACTCGTCGCCCAGCGTCGGCCCTCGCAGGGCGCGCGGCGAGGCGCCCTCCCCCGCCTTGACCTCGGCGGGGCCGACGAGGGGCGAGGCGGGGTCGAAGGTGCAGTAGGTCTTGGCGCCCGTGTCTGGATCAACCCAGGAGTTCAGCGCGATGCCATGGCGAGCGGGCCAGGAGCCGGTGGAGATGTTGGCGTGGCCCGGGCAGGTCATGCCCTGGAGGGTCTGGTGGGCGGCCAGGGGATAGAAGGCCCCTGTCTCCATCAGGTATCGAAACCCGCCCGGCTCGCCCGACTCGCCCCTTGGGGGCAGGAATCGCTCTCCGAAGCGCGCCATGTAATCGGCGCGCAGCTGATCAAAGACCACCACCACCACGAGCCTCGGGCGGCGCCGACGGGAGGCCTCCTCCGCCGCGTCCGACGCCGCGTTCAGCGCGGAAGCGACCTGTTCCGAGCTTTCAGGGGCGCGCTCAGGGGCGCCAGCGCAGCCCGGCGCGGAGGCCAGGAGCAACAGCAGCGCGGCGATCCAGGGCCACCGCGCGGAGGGTCTTTGCGTCATCATGCTTGAGCTCTCTGGGGTTGCGAGTCGGCGCCTTATCGAGGAGGCATCAACTGGAGTCCGATGTATACAGCGTGGAACAAGGTGCTTCCGGGGCCGGAGGCGATCACGGGCAGCCTCGACAGTTCAGGGTCCAGTCGTAGGGCAGGAGGCGATCGAAGGCGACGTCGGCGGTGTCCTGGCGGAAGGCCTCGATGAAGCCGCGGGCCGAGCCGAAGGGGGGGGCGCTGAAGTCTGCGGCGAACCAGTCAAAGAGGCTGGAGACGCCCTGGGGTCCTGCGCCTCGTGCCGGATCGGCGACGAAGAGCGCGGCGCGGGCGTCGAGCTGGGCCGCGACGCGATCGCCGCGGAAGGCGAAGGAGGGCAGGAGCGGGCACGAGGTGGCGGCGCAGTTGAGACCGACGTGGATCCTGGGGTCGGGCGCGGCGCCGCCCCAGAGGTCCGCGTGGTGTCGCCCTATGGCCGCGCGCCGCTCGGCGTCGAGGTCGACCATCGAGGGGTGGTCCTGCTGGCCGCGGATGATCCCGTGCTCGATCTGATCGAGGCTCAAGGTGAGCCCGGCGGCGGCATGGATCTGCGCCTTGAAAAACGAGAAGTCGTCATCTGAAGTCGAGAATACAGGATTTATAGAGACATCGACAAGGGCTTGATGAAGGACGAGGGCGTTGTAGGCGTTGAGCCAGAAGGCGAGCCGCTCGGGGGGATCTGCGAGCTGCGCGGGGTCGACGTCGGCGATCAGGGCGAGGGCGCGGTCGAGCAGGAGGCGCCCTTCGGCGGAGGCGGCCAGGGCGGGGTAGTCGACCAGCCCCTCCTGGACGAAGCCGTCAAGGACGGCGTCGAGGGCCAGGTGGTCGAGGCGGTCGCGGCCGCTCAGATCGACGCCGCCGGGATCGGGCTCCGGGGTGGCCTCGGGCTCGGGCTCGGGGCTGGGCTCTGGATCGCCGTCGACGCCCTCGGGTGCGGTGCCGCCGTCACTTTCGATGAACTCGGCGAGTCGGTCCTTGGCGGCGGGGTCGAGGTCGACGGTGAGGTCGCCGCAGGCGAGCAGGGTGAGGAGGAGGCCTGAGGCGAGCAGGGCGCGGGGGGGCCTGGAGTTTCCGGACGGCTTCTCAGAAGGCATAGGAGACCCCCAGGCCGAGGTCGGTGCCGCGCGAGGTGTTGTCGGCCTGGACGACGGCGCCGGCGGACAGGGTCAGGGAGAGGTCGTCGGCGAGGGGGGCGGCGGTGATCAGGACGAAGGCCTGGACGTAGGTGAACTGCTTGGTGGAGCGAAGGGCGGGGTCGGCGTCCTGGCCGAGGTTGACGAGGGCATTGCCGTAGAGGCCGAGGGCGACGTGCTCGGGCCAGACGAACCAGCCGGCCCCGAGGGAGGCGGTCAGGCCGTCGACGAAGCCGCCAAAGCGGGCGCGGTAGCCCAGCTCGGCGGTGACCCAGGCCGGCGTCGGGTGGAGCGACAGGCCGGTCAGGAGCTTGAGGGTCATGTCGACATTGCCGTCGCCGGGGTCGGGGAAGTTGATCCGGGAGCGGGGGAAGTCGGCGGCGGGATCGCCGGGGCCTTGTCGGCCGATGGGGGTGTACAGGGGGATCTTGGTCTCGACGCCGATGGCCAGGGGCAGCTCGGGCAGCAGCGCGCCGTCGAGCTCCAGGCGCAGGTCGCCGAGGCTCTGGTTGGTGTAGCGGACGCCGGCCGCCGAGGTGTTGACGCCCATGACGACGGGCAGATCCACGACGGCCTGGAGGCCCTCGACGAGCCCCACCTCGCCGTAGACGTTGAAGGTCTGGCCGGTGTAGGCCATCCCCGTGTCGCGGCCCTGGTTGAAGGAGTCCTCGGCGCTGTAATGGGTCAGGCCGCCTTTGACGAAGGCCTCGCCGGGGGCCTTGATCCAGGGGCCGGCGCTGGCCCCGGCGGCGAAGGCGGCGCAGAGGGCGCTCAGGGCCACGGTCAGGATCAGGAGGGTTTGCGGGGACTTGGGCATGGGGTCAGATGAGCTGCAGGACGGCCAGGGCGGCCCGTCGGTAGTGATCGGCCTCGGTCAGACCGCGGACGACGGAGACGGAGCGGGCGATGGCGGCCACCCTCTCGCGCAGGAAGAGCTCGTGGTCGGAGGCGCGGCGCCTGAAGGCGACGATCGCGTCGACGGCCTTCTGGCGCTCCTCGACGTTGTTGGACAGCGTCTCGATCAGCGCCAGGCCGAAGAGCAGCAGGACCTGGGTGTGCTCCAGGCGCAGATCCCGGGCGACGTTGAGGCCGGTCTGTATGAAGCCGCGGGCCTTGCCCAGGTGACCCTCGATCAGCGCGCCGGTGCCGAGCATCAGGGCCGCATTGCACTCCATCTCGCGGTTGCCGCTGGCGCGGGCCTCCTGCCAGGACTCGGTGATCAGGGCGCGGCTGCGCTCGATCTGGCCCCGGCTCTGGGCCACGCGGCCGAGCTGCAGCTGGCACTGGGGCCGATAGAGCAGGATGCCGCCCTTCTCGAACATGTTCATCGCGTGGGTCAGCTGCGCCTCGGCCTGATCGATCTCCCCGCCATCGAGCGCCCAGGAGCCCAGGAACATCAGGCTCATGGCCGTGCCGTGGGCGTCGCCGATCTTCTCGTGCAGGCCCAGGGCCTGCTTGCCGAGGTTCTGGGCCAGGGCCACGTCGCCGCGCAAGAAGACGATCTCGCCCAGCAGCAGGGTGGCCTTGGCGATCCCGTAGATGTTCTGCAGGCGGTTGAAGACGGACAGCGCCTGGTTGGTGACCTTGGCCGCGGCCTCCAGATCGGCCCCGCGCCGCAGCGCGATCCCCAGGTAGACGCGGGTGTGGGCGCTCAGGAGCTGATCGCCGGCGGCCTCCAGCACGTCGAGCGCCTGCCGGATCGAGGCCTCGGCCGGCACCCGGCCCTGGGTGTAGAGCTGGGACAGGCCGCGATCGGCGTTCACCGAGGCCCGCGCGATGACCTGCCCGCACTGCTCGAAGCGCTCGCCGGCGTCCTTGAGCAGCCCGAGCGCGTCCTTGAGCCGACCGCACAGGTGGGCGATGCGCCCGAGGTTGTGCAGGCATTGCGCCTCGACCTCGACCGCGTCGACCCGCCGGGCCTTGTGCAGCGCCTCGGCCAGGACCCCCTCGGCCGTGCCCAGCTCGCCGCGCAGCCGAGCCACCTCGGCCTGCCCGAGCTGGGCCTCGGCCAGGCCCACCTCGTCCTCGGCGTCGGGCCGCTCAAGCTCGGTCAAGCAGGCCGTCGCCCGCCGGAAGCAGCGCAGCGCCTCCCGGTGGCGGCTCTGCAGCGTGTAGACCTTGCCGATCAGGATCTGCGCGCGACCCTCCGCGCGGGCGTCCGAGAGCGCGCGGGCCGCGTCGGCGCCGCGCTTGAGGATGTCCTCGGCCGGACCGAGCGCCCCCAGCCGGATGTGCAGCGCGCCGAGCCGGAGCTGGACGTTGACCCGCACCGAGCTGGCGATCCCGTCTCGCCCCAGCTCCTCCTCCACCTTGCGGTAGAGCAGCCGCGCCGTCTCCAGATCCAGGCTGCGCTCGGCCGCCCGCGCGCTCCTGAGGCGGAACTCGATCGCCCGCTCCGCCTCCCCGGCCGCCTCCCAGTGCTGGGCCACGTCGGCGTGCAGGCTCATCGAGGTCGTCGGGTCGTTGGCGACCGAGACCTCCTTGGCCCGCGCCGCCGCCTCGTGGTAGGAGGACACCGACGGATCCTGCTTCAACCAGCTCGACAGCGTCTCCTGCACCATCGCGTGGACGAACTGGTAATCGACCTCCCCCGGCGAGACGGCCACCCGCTCGATCAACCCCACCTGCACCAGCGCGTCCAGCACGCCGGTCAGCTTGCGCACCAGCTCGGGCCGGCCCAGGTTGACGAAGAAGCTCTCCAGCAGCTTGTGGCTGAAGCGCGACCCCAGCACCGATGAGAGCCTCGCCACGTCCCCGAGCAGATCCCGCTCCGGATCCTGCCGCACCGCCTGCTCCAGCCGCCGCTGGAGCAGCTCCTGGAGCGACCCAGGCATCCCCTCGGACAGCGCGCCCGAGCGCAGCTCCCAGCCCCCCTCGCTGTAGCTGACCCCATTGCCGTGGGCGACGAGCCTCAAAAATTGCAACAAATACAGCGGGTTGCCCTTGGCGTGCCGGATGAGCCGCTGCCGCAGCCCGACCTCCAGAGGCAGCACATGCTGGATCAGCTGGGACGCGCCCTTGTGATCCAGCGGGTTGACCTCCAGCCGCATGAAGCTCTTGCCGAGGCTGCGCCCCATGCTCTGGACGGCCCCCACGACGGAGGCCTGCTGGGTCATGTGGCTGCGCCGCAGCGTGCAGACGCACAAGAAGGGCAGCGGCTTGTCCGACCTCACCAGGCGCTCGACCGGCGCCTCGCTCCCATCCCCAAGGTCGCTGACCAGATACTCGGTAAACCCCAGCGTAAAAGGATCGGCCCAGTGCAGATCCTCGACCAGCAGCACCACCGGGCGGATCTGCGCCTCCCGGATCAGGAGCCGCTCCAGCACCCGGAAGGCCACCGGCGCGCTCGTGCGCGACATCACCGAGGTCGGCTCGCCTTGCACCAGACCCGGACGCAGCGCCCTCATGAGCATCGGGACGAACTCCGGCGCGTCGATCTCCAGCTTGCCCAGCCTCCGCTCGACCACCTGCTGCGCCTTCTCGTCGCTCAGCGCGTTGATCCTCAAGAGCTGCTCGACCGCCTGCCTCAACCCCGTCCCCGGCCCGATGCTGTTCTCCCTGTACGCCCCCTCGAAGACCGCCGCGCCCCGGCGGATCATCATCTTCTTGAACTCCTCGACCAGGCGCGTCTTGCCCACGCCCGCCTCGCCCTCGAAGAGCACCATCCCGCCGACGCCCTTGAGCGCCTGCACCCCGCGCTGATCCAAGGCCAGCAGCTCCTCCTGACGGCCGATCAGCGGCGCGTCGAAGGACACCTCCGAGAGCGTCTTCTCCTCCCCCGGGCGGCTGTCCGACACCGCGTCTATCGTCGTGATGAGCGTCCGCGCCCCCCTGTCCCTGTACCGCCTGCGCGTCGACGACGGCGTCCGGGCCACGTCCAGGTTGATCGACACCGCCCCCGGCGCGTCCACGTCCAGAGACGGCATCTTGCCCGACGCGATCGACTCGGCCCGCACCACCTGCCGCACGCTGGCCTCAAGCTCCTCCGGCGCAAACAGATCCCCAAGGATGTCCTGCGCCCCGATCACGTTCGCCTTGACCCGCCCAGACGTCGACATCGGCGACAGCGACGAGGCCGGCTCCAAGGTCGATGGCCGCGCCGGCCTCGGCGTCGCCGCCGAAGGCTCCACCGGCGACAGCGGCGACAGCGGCGGCGGCGGCGGCGCCTTGAGCGCCGCTGGCCGCGCCTTGAGCCCCACGTACACCGAACCGAGATCGCCCATGTCGCGCAAACTATCGCCGCGCAACAACTTCTGAAGCTCTGGCAGCGCCTCGACCGCGCTGGGGTAGCGATCCCCAGGCTCCTTCTGCGTCAGCCGATCCACGAAGACCTGCACCGGCGAGCCCTCCAGCGGCGCCGGCAACCTCGGCAGCGCCTCCTGGGTCAACTTCAGCAGCACCTCCATCGAGGTCCGACCCCGGAAGGGCCGCTCGCCCCGCAACATCTCGTAGAGCAGCAGCCCGAAGGCGAAGAGATCCGAGGCCGGCAGCACCTCCTCCCCATAAGCCTGCTCCGGCGCCATGTAGAGCGGCGTCCCGAAGACCACCCCCTCCTGGGTCAAGGCCGGGTTGTCCGGTGACAAGGCCTTGGACAGCCCGAAGTCCAGCACCTTGACGAAGTCCTCCTCGCCGAGCAGATCCACCAGGAAGATGTTCTCAGGCTTCAGGTCCCGATGCACCAGCCCTCGCTGGTGCGCCTCGCCGAGCGAGCGCAGGATCTGCTCGCCGATGTGCAGCGCCCTGCCCAGCGACAGCCCCCCCCCGACGAAGATCGCCTTGGACAAGGGCTGGCCTTCGAGCAGCTCCATCACGATGTAGAAGAGCTTGTCGTCGGTCTGGCCGTAATCGTGGATGACGATCGTGTTCGGGTGCCGCAGGCCGCTTGAGTAGAAGGCCTCGCGCCTGAAGCGCTCCACCGCCACGGGATCATTGCTGACCTCCGGCGACAGGAACTTGATGGCCACGTCCCGGCCCATCGACTCCTGACGGGCGTGAAAGACCACCCCGAACCCGCCGCTGCCCAGCTTGCTGACGATCCGGTAGCGCCCCGCCACCTGGTCGCCGATTCCAGGGAGTCTTGGTTCCAAGATACCGCTCAGCGTCTGTGCCTCTGATCCTGCCTCGCCCGTGCGCGTGAACTGTCGCGCATCGTAGCGCGCCAGACCCTCGCCGCGCAAGCGCCCCACGCTCCTCGCACCACCCCACGCTCCTCGCACCGCCCCGGTCGGGGACGGGCTCGTCGGGTGGGGCTGGAAGCGCAGTGAGGGCTGCGCCCGCTGGGCGCAGGCCGACGCAAGGGTGACACAGAAGCGCAAGGAGGGATCACCCTGTTGAGAGGGCCTTGGATGGGGAAGCAGCAAGGCAACCAGAGACACACTCCCTGGTGTCGACCTCGGTCGTGCGCTGGCCTGCGACCGACAGGGCGCAGCCCACCCCGGGCATCCAAGCCCCACCCGACGAGCCCGCCCAACGGGCGGTGCGAGGAGCGTGGGGCGCTCGTGGGGCGTCAGGGGCTCAGTTGTCCTCCTCTTTCATCTTCTTCTTGTCTTCGGCCGCGTTGACCTCGCCCTTGGCGCCGTCCACGTAGCCCATCGCCTCGAGCATCTTGGCCGTGTCCGCGTCGATCGCCTCGACGTTGTCGGGCTTGAGCTCCAGCGCCGGGCCGGCCTTTTCGGCGGCCTCCCACCACGCGGTCTTGTTGCCCGCCCCGTAGAAAAGACCAAACACGCTGCGCACATACGCGCGACCGATGGACTCCTTGTTGATCAGGTCGCGCTTCTCGTCGCGATCCTCGACCACGTTGAAGAGCTCGCCGCCCCGGCCGATGGTGTGCCACTTGTAGGGGCCGACGCGGACGGCCTTCTTGCGGTACAAGAAGTCGCTGACGGCGATCCTCGGGTGCGGATCTCCGATCCCGTCGAAGGTGTCGGTCCAGCTCTTGCCCTCCACCGCGTCGTGGCTCTCCACGCCCGTCATGGCGAAGAGCGAGGGGGCCAGATCGACCATGCTGACGACGTGGGGGATGCGGCGCCCTGCGGTGGTCATGGTCGGGTGGCGCACGAGCAGGGGCGAGTGGACCAGCTCCTCGTAGAGCGAGTGGCCGTGGCCCACCGAGCCGTGATCCCAGAACTCCTCACCGTGGTCCGCGATGATCACGATCACGGTGTTGTCGTAGAGCCCCTTGTCCTTGAGGCCCTGCACCAGCGTGCCGAAGCAGTCGTCGTTGAAGGAGGTCTCGCCGTTGTAGAGCGCCTCGAGGTAGTTCTTGTCCTCGCGGCTGACCTCCAGCTTCCCGGTCTTGATCTCGGCGAGCTGATCCCCGGTGGCCTGCGGCTTGATCGGCCCGGTGTACTCCTTCTTCCAGTACTTCTCGCGCCACGCCTGCGGCGGGGAGTAGGGCACGTGCGGGTCGATGGTGTGGACGTAGGCGAAGAAGCGCTCCCCCTTGACCGTCTCGATCCAGTTCAGCGTCTCCTTGACGACGTTGTCCGCGTCGGTGTTGCGCTCCTCCCGGATGTAGTTCGTGTAATGATCCCACCCCTTCTTGAACCCGAAGGCGTCCGAGACGTAGCCGTTGGCCAGGAACGAGCCGGTCTTGAAGCCCTTGGACTTGAAGTGCTGCGAGATCATCTTCGCGTCCGCCGGCAGCTTCGAGGTGTCCTCCTTGGCCTTGTGGGTGTCGGGGTACAGGCCCGTCAGGATCGTCGCCGTCGAGGGCTTGGTCCAGTTCTCGTTGTCGTAGGCCGCATCGAAGACCGTCGCCTCCTTGGCGAAGGCGTCGATCTTGGGCGTGCTGCAGTTGGTCTTGTCGTTGTAGAACGAGAACTTGTCGTAGCGCATCGTGTCGATCAGGTAGACCAGGACGTTCCTGGCCTCCTTGCCCGCCGCCGGGGCCGCCTTGACCCCCTCGCTGTGGATCGCGGGCTGGCCCCAGGCGGCCACCTGCTCGGCGCCGAACTGCCCGCTGACCGTCAGGGTCAGCTCGACGACCTGCCCGGCGAAGCCCGACAGGTCCACGATCTCCTCCTGCCAGCGCCCGGCGGCCTCGGCCGACTTCTCCATCAGGGACTTCTTCGGGGTCTTGTCGCTGACCGCCGAGATGGAGAACTTCACCCCCGCCGCCTTGGCGCCGAAGGCCACCGCCAGCTTCGGCGACTCGACCGGCACCTCCAGCAGGTAGCCGTAGGTCTGCGGCGAGGAGGCCACGAGGGCGTCGAAGGCGAGGCCGCCGAAGGTGACCTTCTGGACGGGCGGGCCGGAGGGCGCGTCCTCGATCTTTGCCCCCTTGGGCATCACGTGCACCGCCGAGACGTGGGCGGCCTGCGTGCGCCCGGCCTCCTTGGTGTCGTACTTGAAGCGCAGCATGAGCTGGTTCTCGCCGTCCCGCGTCGCGTTGAGCGGGACCTCGACCGTGTAGTCCTTCCAGCTGCTGTCGATGTCGGTCGTGCTGATCGCCTCGTCGTTGACGTAGAAGGTCACCGTGTTGGACTTCTTGACCGCCTTCATCCGCACGATGATCCGGTCAAAGCCGCCCTTGTCGTGCTTGAAGAACACCCGCGCGCTCTTGCTGTCGGCCTCGGCGTAGGCATCCTTGCCTTCGCCGAACAACTTGACGCTCCACCCCGAGCGCCAGCCCCCGTTGGTGTACTTGCGCGCGGCCACCGTCCCGAGCGGGATCGCCAGCAGCCCCTCCCGCGAGCGATCGGCGAAGTGCGCCATCTCCGTCAGCGACAGCCGCAGCCGGTTGTCCTGGCGGAAGCCCGCCAGCTTCGACACCTCGGACGCCTTGGGCGCGTCGCCCACGCCCTGCCCCTTGCCCTCCGCAGACTCGCCCTTGGGCGAGTCCGTGCTGGCCTTCTCCTGACCGCAGCCGACGGCCGTCGTGGCCATCAGCGCCCCCAGAGACTGCAAGAAGCCCCTGCGGTTGAACTTCACGGACTCCTGACGCTGCTTCTCGCTCATTGGCTCTTCACCTGAAATTCTGGGGATCTGACAAAGGCTTCGAGAGATCGATCGCCGCTTGATGACGGCCATGGCGGAGATGGTCGATGAGCTTGACGTGCGGCGCCTCTCGACGCCTCGTGCTCTCTGTCGACCACGGCAAACGGCCTGTGCCGCTCACCTCCCGCGCGCTTCGCTCTCTCCTGAGCCTCGGTCTGATCCGATCATTCCTTCGTGGATCAGTCCTTGTCCATCATGGACTTCGGCGCGATCGCCCCCGTGCAGGGGGGCCGGCTGCCCTTTCGATGGTGTGGGACAACCGCGTTCGTCGGACCACACTGTGGGTCAATCGTCCTCAGGAGTCAACAGCGCCCACCGAAGCTGCTCGGCGCCCACGATGCTGCACGTCTCCGTCTCCTGATCAAAAACGATCGACGCCTCGCCGCGCACGAGCTGACCCATCACGTGCTTCACCTTCTCGTCCAGCGAGTAGATCCTGTCGCCGTAGTCCGTACCCTCGCGCGAGACGAACTCCTCGATCACGCCCCGGAGCGCCTGCTCGCTGAGCATCTTGTAGGGGACCTCCACCGCAACACCTCCCTCAGGCCCCAAGGGCCTCGTCTCTGCCTTGACACACACACCCGCCCCGACGCCGCAGCCCGGCCCGCGCTAGCGGATCGCGAGCCCTGATCCGAGCGGATCCTCCATCAAGACCTTGTATTCTGAGCAGATCAGCCCGATCTGGTAGCCGTCCAGCAGCCGGTGATCGAAGGTGCCGCAGTTGCGACACATCGGGCGGATCGTGATCTCGCCGTCGACCACCATCGGCTTCGGATCGGTGCGCCCCAGCAGGAAGATGATCGGCGTGCGGGCCATCGGGACCAGCGGCGCGAAGCCGGCGTGCACGCCGAAGCTGGCGCAGTTCGTGATCATCGCGCACCCGAAGGGGTCGAACTTGACCCCCAGCCGCCCCAGATCCATCTCCCCGTCGAACATCGCCCGCGTCATGCCCTTCATCATCGCCCCGAGGATCGGCTTCGGGACGCTGTCGAGCAGCCGCTTGGTGTTCTCGATGTCCTTGTCCTGGCCCTCGCGCACCTTGTTGGCCCGCTCGTCCAGCTCCCGCGCGATGTCCACCACCGACTTCTGATCGACGTTCTTGATCTTGATCCCCGACAGATCCGCGCTGCCCGCCGACTCCCCCGCGCCGCCGCCCTTGATCGCCACCTGCACGAAGATGTCCACCGTCGTGCGCCTCATCGGCACCCCGCGCACCAGCAGCACGTTCAGATCCGGGTTGTTGGCGATCACCGTCCCCATCGCCTTGACCGAGAAGTGCGTCGAGGTGACCTTCTGCCCCGTCTCCTCGCGCAACACCGGCAAGAGCCGCTCGATCTCGGTCATGTCGACGTCGTCGAAGCCCAGGATCTGCGGCGAGGTGTGGTCGCGCCACATGAAGTTGGCGATCCGACGCCAGGAGGAGATGTGCTCAAGCGGCTTGAAGCGTGCCATGGGCTGTCCTCACCTTGAGGTTGCATCCTGTCTCGTGGTGTGGTCCATATCACGCCGTCCGGCGCCCAGACAACAGCGGCGCCCACCTCCCCCGGAGCCACCCGTGCAGGTCCTCGTCATCGGCGCCAATGGGTTCGTTGGTGCCGCCGTCTGCCGAAAGCTCTCCGACGCTGGCCTGAGGGTGCGCGCCACCTGCGCGCCCGGCTCGCCCCGCCGCGACGCCCCCGTCGACTGGATCGAGGCCGACCTCGACGACCCCCACGCCGTCGCCCGCGCCGCCGAGGGCTGCGACGCCGCCCTCCACCTCGACGCCCACGACCTCGACCTGCCACGCGCCGAGGCCCTTCGCCACGGCATCGCCCGCGTCCGCGCCCTCCTCGACGGCGCCGAGCGCGCCCGCGTCCGCCGCTTCATCCACACCGGCTGCGCCTGCGCCCTCGGCCGCCCCACGCACCCGGCCACCGAGCGCGACGCGCTGATCCCGGGCCGCTCCAGGCACCCACGCCCCGACGCCCAGCTCGCCATCGAGTGGGAGGTCCTGGCCGCCAACAGCTACGCCATGACCACCTCCACCCTCCTGCCCGCCCTCGTCGCCGGACCCGGCGCCCCGCCCAGGGGCGTCGCCGCCCTCATCGACGCCCTGATCCGCGCCCAGCTCCCCGCCCTTCCCCGCGCCTCCCTCCCGCTCGTCGACCTCCGCGACCTCGCCGACGCCCACCTCGCCGCCCTCCAGCGGGCGCGACCCGCCCAGCGCTACGCCCTGGCCGCCTCCCCCATCGACCTCTCCGACCTCGCCCGAGCCGTCGCGGACGCCACCCGCGCCACCCCACCCCGCCTTGACCTCGACCTCCCCGATCTCCCCCGAGGGCTTGAGCGCGCGGCGCCCGCGCTCGCCCGGCTCTACCCGCCCGCCGCCGCCGCCCTCGACCTGCTCACCCTGATGCCCGCCGAGATCGACGCCGCCAAGGCGCGCCTTGAGCTCGCCTTCAACCCCCGCCACCCCCTCGTCACCGTCCAGGACACCATCGCCTCCCTGACCGGCGACGCGCGACAAGGCCTCAGGCCCGCTTGAGGATGAGGACCAGGAAGCCCCCGAAGCGCCCCAGCCGGCGCGAGTCCCGCGCGAAGACCTCCGCCGCGCCAAAGATCCGCCGCAGCCCAGGGATACGGTGGACCGCCGCCGCCGGGGTCACGACGCGCACCCCCGCCACACGCTCCACGGACAGCTCCGGCGGCAACATCGCCCGCAGCTCCCCCAGCGTGTCCCAGCGCGTATAGACCGCCGACTCATCCGTCCTCGCGCTGATCGCGCCGGGGCTCGTGGCCCGCTTGACCAGGTAGCGCAGCGACTGCCGGTTGTAGAACTCCAGCGCCAGCGTCGCCCCCGGCCGCGTCACGCGGACAAACTCCCGCAGCGCCTTGCGAATGTCCTGAACGTGCGCCAGCACCTTGAAGCTGTAGAGCGCGTCGAAGCTCCCGTCGGCGAAGGGCAGATCCGTCGCGCTGCCCTGCACCGTCACCAGCCCCCGACCCGCCGCCACCTCCAGCATCCCCTCGCTGATGTCCAGCCCGGCCGCGAAGCGCGCCACCGGCGCCACCCGCCTCAAGATCAAGCCCGTCCCGCAGCCGATCTCCAGCACATCCCGATCCCGACACAGGGGCAGCACCAGCTCCGTCTCCAGATCGTCGATCAGCGCGTGGTAGCCCTCGTGGCGCTCCTTCTCGTACCAGCTCGAGAACTCATCGTAGTAGGATCGGTTGTCCAACATCGCGCCACCTCCAGCAACACCTTCACAGGGAACTGTAAATATCTCTGTAGATACGGCAGTTTACAGCCGCGTCGTGGCGCCGGATGACCCGCGCGCGGCCCGCCGACCCCACCTGGCGCGCCGCCTCCTCATCCAACACCCAGGGCCTGAGCGCCTCGGCCAGCGCGCCGGGGTCCAGCGGCGGCACCAGCGCCCCGCCCTCCTGCTCCTGGCCGAGCACCTCGCGCAGCGGCGCGACGTCCGCCAGCGCCACGGGCACCCCCTCGGCCATCGCCTCCAGGATCACCAACGGGAGATCCATCTTGGCAAAGGTCGACTCCGCCGGCAAGGCCACCGCCCTCGACAGCGCCAGCAGCGCCCTCATGTCGCCGACCTCCCTCAAGAAGCGCACCCTCCCCGCCCTGAAGGGCTCGGCCAGCCGCGCCTGGATCGCCCGCTCCCGCTCCAGCGACGCCGCCCGCTTGATCCGACACGCGAAGACGAAGACCGCCTCCGTCTCCCGCCACAGCCGCTCGACCGCGCCGGCAAAGACGTCCGCGGCCTGGCTGAACTCGTAATCGCCCGGAAAGAGCACCACCGGGCGACCCCCCTCCACCCCCAGCGCCGCCGCCGCCTCCCGCAGCCGCTCCCCGCCGCCCTCGCGCAGCGGCGCCTCGACAGGGATGCCCGCCAGGACAACCTCCACGCCCCGCACGCCGATCTCCGAGAGCCTGTCCGCCGTCGACCGCGACACGCACACCACCCGGTCGGCAAAGATCATCGACCGGGCCTCCTCGAAGCGCGCCGGGACGCTCAAGATCGTGTGGATCGACGGCTGCTTGCGCCACCTCATCGCCAGACGGGCCAGCCCGCTGGTCCGCCGGTTGGGGGCAAAGCAGAAGTGCACCGCGTCGCAGGGACACCGCTCCACGAGCCGCCGCATCGCCCGCACGTTGTCCAGCAGCCGAGGCGAGTAGCGACCGCCGCCCGCGTAGATCGGCTCGACCACCACGCCCTCGACCCCCGACCAGCCCTCATGCCCCGACGGCACCAGGACGTGGTGCTGGAAACCCTCGCCGCTGGCGTAGGTCGCCACGTCCCGCGCCCAATTCTTGCCCGAGTCGTGCCACGGCGGACACAGCGGCTTGGAGATGAGCAGGATCTTCAACCGCCCCCACCCCCATCAGGCACCGCGACCGCGCCCATCGCGCCCCTACTCCTTGTCACCCTGATCCTCCTCCCCCTCGTCGCCCTCGCCACCCTCGCCATCCTCGACGGCGCCCTTGGCGCCCTCGACGTAGCCCATCGCCTCCAGCATCGCCCGCGTCTCGTCGTCGATCTCGTCGAGGTTGTCCGCCTCGATCTGGATCTTGCGCGCCGCCTTGCGATCCCGCTCCCACCAGCGCGTCTTGTCCGCCGCCCCCATGAACACCCCCAGGTGGCTCCTGACAAAGGCCAGCCCTATCGCGTGATCATCGATCAGGTTCTTCGCGTCACGGCCGTCCCCCACCGCGTCGTAGAGCACACCATCGCGCCCCGTCGTCACCCACCTGTAGCGCCCCGCCCGGATGGACTTCTTGCGGTACAAAAAGTCGCTGATCGCCACCCTCGGGTGCCCCAGACCCACCCCGTCGAAGGCGTCCAGGAAGCCGACCCCTTCGAGCGCGTCGTGCCTCTTGACCCCCAGCGCGTCCAGCAAGGTCGGCTTCAGATCCACCATGCTGACCACATGCGGCAGCCGCCGACCCGAGGCCACCATGTTCGGGTAGCGCACCACCAACGGCGAGTGGATCATCTCCTCATGGAGCGAATGACCATGCCCCACCGATCCATGATCCCAGAATTCCTCGCCGTGATCCGCGATGATGACGACAATCGTGTTGTCGTAGAGCCCCCGCGCCTTGAGCCCCTCGATCAGCCGGCCGAAGTGGTGATCGTTGAAGCTCACCTCGCCGTCGTAGAGCGCCTCCAGGTAGCGCTTGTCGTCGGCGCTGACCGACAGCTTGCCGGTCTTGATCTCGGCCAGCTGATCCCCGGTCGAGCGCGACTTGATCGGGCCGTTGTACTTCCGATCCCAGTACATCTTGCGAAACTCGGCCGGCGGCGAATAGGGCACGTGCGGATCGATGGTGTGCAGGTAGGCGAAGAAGCGCCCCCCCTTCTGACCGTCGATCCAGGCCAGCGCCTCGTTCACGACGTTGTCCGCGTCCGTGTTGCGCTCCTCCCGGATGTAGTTCGTGTAATGATCCCACCCCTGATCAAAGCCAAACTTGTTCGACACATAGCCGTTGGCAATGAAGGACCCCGTCCGAAAGCCCGCCCCCTTGAGGTGCTCGGCGATCGTCACCGCGCTCTGGGGCAGCTTCGAAGAGTCCTCCTTGGCCTTGTGCGTGTCGGGATACAGCCCCGTCAGGATCGTCGCCGTCGAGGGCTTGGTCCAGTTCTCGTTGGTGTAGGCCGCCTCGAAGATCGTCGCCTCCCGGGCGAAGGCGCTGATGTTGGGCGTCTTCGTCTTCGACTTCGGGTTGTAGAAGTCGAACTTGTCGTAGCGCATCGTGTCGATCAGGTAGATCAGCACGTTCTGCGCCGGCACGCCTGGGGACTTCGGCGCCTCGGCCCCGTCCTTGAAGGGCGGGCTGTAGATCGCCGGAGTCCCGAGGGCCGCCATCTGACCCTCGGGCCACTTCCCCCCCGCGATCACCTCCAGCTCCACCACCGTGCCAGCGAAGGCCGACAGATCCGCCGTCCCATAGCGCCACTGCCCCGCGCCGGCGCCGTCGAGCGCCTCGTTGAAGACCGTCGCCTGCGCGACGGTGTCGGCCTTGGCCTTCACCGTGAAGCGCGCGCCGGCCTCCTTGGCCCCGAAGGCCATCGCCAGCGTCGAGGCCCCCTCCGGCAGCTGCACCCTCCAGGTCAAGGTCTGCGGAGACACCGCCAGGAAGGCCGCGTGGCTCGCCTTGCCGAAGGCCACCTGCCCGAGCATCTCACCCCTGGGCGCGTCGGCCAGCTTCATCCCCCTGGGCAGGATGGTCACCGCGTCGACCAGCGCCGCCTGGGTCCGCCCGTCCACCTTCGCCTCGGAGGAGAAGCGCAGCAGGAGCTGGTTCTCCCCGGCCCTCGTGGCGCTCTCAGGCACCTCGACGACGTAATCCTGCCACGCCTCGTCGATCTGGAGCGTCGCCAGCGACTCGTCGTTGACGTAGACCACGACCTTGTTGGACTTGCGGGCCGCCCGCATCCTCACCGCGACGCGATCAAAGCCACCCTTGTCGTGCTTGAAGAAGGCCCGCGCGCTCTTGCTGTCCGTCTCCAGCCAGGTCCGCCCTGACTTGTCGATCCCCGCCGGCTCCACCCGCCAGCCCGCCCTCCAGCCCCCGTTGATGTGCTTGTGGGCGTCGACCGACCCCAGATCGATGGTCACGAGCCCCTGCCTGGATCGCTCCACGAAGTGCGACTGATCCAACATCGAGGCCCGCAGCCGCGAGCCCGACAGCAGCCTCTGGTACTCCCCCTCCTGGATCACCGCCGCCCCGGCCGGCCGCGCCACGACCTCGCCCTCCCCCTGCGTGATCGCCCTCGGCCCGCAGCCCGACAGCCACGCCAGCGCCGCCGCCGCGAAGAGCCCGAAGGCCGCCGACCCGACAAATCGCCCCGAAAGATCGCCCCGCGCCTCAACCCTCACCCCGTCCATCCTCTCCCCCTGCCTCGCCCGGCGCTTCCCTGCGCCCAGCCCTCGCACACCCTGCCCTCCAGAAGACCCTCTGCCCCGCCAGGCACTCGAGGCCCTGACCCACCACGATCACCCTTGCGCCCGCGACGACAACGAATCCCTCGCCGGGCTCCAGGCGGCAGGACAGAGATCACCCTCGCGCCCTCGATGGCAACCCCTTGCCCCCGAGCATCTCCTCGTAGACGGCCTCCAGCGCCTCGACGCTGGCCGGCCACGCGAAGCGCGCCGAGGCCTCACGGGCCCGCTCGCCCAGGACGACCGCCATCGCGCGATCGTCGAGCAGCCGCTCTATCGCCGCGGCGAAGGCGCCCTCATCGCCGTCTGGCGTCGACACGACCCCCTCGGCCAGCCCCAGGCCCTGCGCGCCGCCCTCACACGCCACCACGGGCCTGCCCGCCGCCAGATAGTTGAGCAGCTTGATCGGGTAGCCCGAGGCCACGACCCGAGGCAGCAGCGCCACCCGCGCGCCCGCCAGCCTCCCCTTGACCGCCTCGAAGTCGCCGTGCTCGACCACCTCCACCCGCTCGCCGAGCCCGAAGGCCGCCACCTGCCCCGCCGCTCGCTCGTCCGCAGTCACGATCGTGCAGCCCGCGTCCCCGCGGCCCCTCAGGCGCGACAGCGCCCCAAGCATCACCTCGACCCCCTGATACCCGTCAACATTACCAATATAAATCAATGGCTTGCATGGCAAAGACGCGACGGGCGGGCCGAAGTCTACCGCCGGCGGCAGCCACGCCACGGGGCCTCCGCGGGCGATCTCCAGGCGGCGCTGGGCCGCGCGGCTGATGGCCACGGCGGCGTCCGCCAGCGGCGGCACGCGCGCGTCCAGCCAGCGCCCGAAGGCGGCGCCGAGGGCCTTCATGCCGGGCTCGTCGAAGTAGGTCCCCAGCTCGTCGCCCATCAGGTTGTGGGCGTGGTAGAGCATCGGCAGCCCCGACAGGCGCCCCACCAGCGCCCCGACCAGCGCCCCCTCGTAGTTGTGCGCGTGGATCAGATCGAAGGGCGCACCGGACGCCCGCGCTCGCCTCGCCGCGCCCAGCGCCGCCAGCACGAGGAGGCCATCGGCGGCCGGGCGCCCCCAGGAGGGGCCGGGGGCCGTCTTCCGGTGCCCAGGAGCGGCCCGCGCGCGACACACCGCAAAGCGCGCCGCGCCGTCGTGCGCCCGCAGATCCCCGACGCCGATCCCGTAGGTGACAAGCTCCACGGCGTGCCCACGCCGCGCCAGCGCGTCGGCCAGCTGGCCGACGTAGACCTGCGTGCCCTGGGGCGCGGGCATGGGGCAGGCCGCCAGCATCAGCACGCGCCGCGGCCGCGCCGTGATCGACATCGGCGACGCAGGGCGAGCCCCCGAGCCCCCTGCCTTCACGGCGGCCATCAGCGCCACAGCGTCCTGAGGCGGTAGCGGAGCAGCTCCCCGAGGGCGCGGCCGATGACCTCGGGGCGAGCCCCCGTGGCGCGGCCGGTCAGGCGAGACAGGTGGGTCACGGGCCGCTCATGGACGCGGAGCCCGGCGCGACGGGCCTTGTGGAAGATCTCGGCGTTGATCAAGGCCCCGTCCGAGCCCAGCGCCATCCGCTCGACGTCCTCCCGTCGCATCATCTTGAAGGCGCAGTTGACGTCGCTGGCCTCGACCCTGAAGACCCCCCGCACCAGCCGCGACCACGCCCAGCCCATCGCCCGGCGCGAGGGCGAGTCGCTGCGCGGGCGCCGGACCCCGACGATCAGCTCGGCGAGCCCGTCGTCGGCGACCCCCAGGAAGCCCGGCAGCGAGTCGGCCTCGAACTGGCCGTCCCCGTCCGTAAAGAAGATCCAGTCCCCGACCGCGGCCTCGAAGCCCGAGCGCAGCGCGCGCCCATAGCCGCCGCAGGACTCCCGCCGCAACACCCTCACGCGCGGATCGCCGCCGGCCGCACGCCGCGCCGCCTCCGAGGTGCCGTCGGTGCTGCCGTCGTCCACGACGATCACCTCCACCTCCCAGGCCGCGCGCCGCGCCGCCTCAAGGAACGACACCGCCAGCGGGCCGATCACCGCCGCCTCGTTGTGCGCCGGCAACACCACCGACACCTTCTGGCGTCCCCGCGCGCTGGCGTCCACCAGATGCGGCGCCTCGATGTGCTCCGCCCGCTGCTCTCGCCGCGCTGCCTGTGTCGCCCCTGCCATGCTCCGCCTCTCGCAATCCTAGATGTAACCCAGCTTTCGCAGACGCGCCTCGACGATCGCCTGCTGCGCCGGGGTGTAGCCGCCCCGCGCGGCCCGCGTCGCCTCGACGTCGCCGAGCGGTCGGGCGTCAGGCTGGAGGCGCCATTGAGAGCAACCTTCGAGCCAGGAGGGCGCTGCGAGCCCGAGGGCGGCCAGCACCGTCGGGGCCATGTCGACCATCTCGGCCCGCTTGCGCCTCGGCGCGCTGCCCTCCCCCGACAGCAGCCAGAAGCCCTCTCTCCTGTGGGTGCCGTTCATCCCCGCGCCCTTGGCCCCGAGGCGCTCTCCGGCCGAGAGCCACCGCCAGGCCGGCCCCGGGCCTTGAGACGACAGGCAGTTGTAGGTGTACTGGCCGTCGAGGGCAAGGTCGAGCACCACCTCGGGCGCCTGATCGACCGCCGCGCCCTGGTAGAGCGCCTCGCGGCGCCACGCCCGCGCCACCACCGGCCGCCCGCTCCACGGGTCCCGCAGCGCCTCCAGGGCCTCGATGAGCCGATCCGTGAAGGGCCCGACCTCCCGCGGCGCGAGCCGGCCCATGGGCTCGCGGCCCTGGACGTTGAGGCGAATCGAGGGGTGGTAGGACAGCTCCTCGGAGTAGGCCAGCGTGCCGCCCCAATCGATCCCCCCGAAGCGCCGCCGCGCCTCGGCCCGCCCCGCCAGCGGCCTCGCCAGCCGCCACAGGCGCTCCTGAAGCCTGCCGGGCGCCAGCGCCATGCCGGCCTTGATCCCCAGCGCCGTGGCGCGCTGCGTCAAGCCCGGCCTGGGGTTGAAGCGCAGGTGCCCCTGCTCGGCCAGCCATCGGTTCAAATGGAGGACCTTGGCCGAGGACCCGCCGAAGCCGTGATCGGAGGCCAGCAGCACCGCCGCGCCCTCGCCGGCCCGCTCGACCAGCCGCGCCACGGCGCGATCCAGCGCCACGTAGATGCCCCGCAGCACGCCCTCCAGATCCGCCGCCACCGAGGTCGGCCGCCTCGGGGACGCGGGGTCGTGGAAGGCCCAGAAGTGGTGCCCTGCCGTGTCCGACTCCCCGAAGTGCACCATGAAGAGATCCCAGGGCTCGCGGCCCAGCAGGTGGTCGGCCAGGGCGAGCCTGCGCTCAAGGCCGCGCGCCAGCTTGTCGGCCGCCCGCCGGTGCCAGCCGGGCAGCCAGGTGTGCGTCTCGGCGAAGTCGGCAAAGACGTAGCGGCCGAAGCGCGATCGGAGCTCGGCGGCCAGCTCCGGGGGGTGGACGAAGCTGTCGTCGATCCCCACGGCGACGGGCGAGTCGAAGCCGCTGATGACCACGCCGTTGATCGGCTCGGGGGGCCAGGTGCCGGGGAAGCCGATGCTGGCCACGCGCATCCCCGCGTCGCTGACCAGCCGCTGGAGGGTCGGGCGGCGGCGGGCCAGCGCCCCGTCGAAGGCCACGTCGTAGCTGCCCTTGATCAGCCGGGCGAAGTCAAAAACGCCGTGTTCTCCAGGGTTTACACCGGTCATGAGGGACGTCCAGGCCGGGAAGGTGGCGCAGGGCAGGGTCGAGCGCAGCGCCCCCCAGCGGGCGCGCTCGCGCAGGCGCCCGATCGCGGGCATGTCGCCGCTGTCGATCCACCTCTGCACGAGGGTCGGCTCCAGGCCGTCCAGGCCAATGACGATCACTCTGGCCGTCATCGCGCGGCCTCGGCGACCCCGAGCAGGCGCTCGAGCATGGAGGCCACGTCCATCAGCGCGGCGCCCTCGACCCGGCCTGTCGCCGCGACCCCGGCCCCGGCGGCGATGAGCAGGCCCTCCCAGTCGTGGTTGGCGGCGTCGAAGCCCTCGTCGTTGGCCTCGGCGTGGAGGCTGTCGGCGCCGACGGTCTCCAGGGCGCGGCGGGCGAGGTCGTCGAAGTAGACGGTCAGATCGGGCGCCGCGCCGCGGCGATTGACCCCGTAGAGGTCGTCGGCGAGGTGCGCGCGGGTCTTCATGGGGTCGCCCTTGGGGCCGGGGATGGCCTCCAGGCCGGCGGCCAGCTCGGCCAGCAGCGCCGGGGCCTGCTCGGGGGTGACGATCCCCTCGGGCTCGCGGCCGGTGAGGTTGAGGAAGACGCGGGCGCAGTAGCCGCCGGCGGCCCAGGCGCGGGTGCGGGTCCAGTCGACGTCGCGCAGCGCCAGCCGCTCGGGGGAGGTGGGCTCGCGCTTGAGGCGCAGGTGGCCCTGTCGCCGCAGCCACTCGTTGATCAGGACGCCGCCCTCCATCGGCCGGGCGCCGTGGTCGCTGACGACGAAGAAGGCGGTGTCGCCGTCGTCGCAGCGGGCGACGAGGTCGCCGATCCGGGCGTCGAGGCGCTCGTAGTAGGCGCGCAGGCGGTCGGCCAGGGGCGAGGGGCCGGTGTAGCGCGGGTGGCGCGGGTCGACGGCGTGCCAGAGCGCGTGTTGGAGGCGGTCGAGGCCGATCTCCACGCACCACAGGAGGTTCCAGTCGTCGTCGTCGGCCAGCGCCGAGATCAGGTCGAAGCGGGCCTCGGTCATGGCCTCGACCCGCTCGATGAGCGCCTCGGGGTCCAGATCGCGGAAGCCGGGCACGTCGAAGGCGTAGGCGCCGCCCGAGACGGCCTCGACCCTCGCGGCCAGGCTCGCAGGCCAGGTGAAGGGGGCGCCCTCGGGGGTCATGGGGCCGGTGACGAGCTTGCCGACCAGTTCGAAGGGGGGCCAGGTGCCGGGCAGCCCGACGAGGGTGGTGCGCAAGCCCACGGCGCCGAGGCGATCCCAGATCGCGGGGGCCTCAAAGAGCCCGCTGTGGGTCAAGGCGAGGTCATCGGGGGCGGGGCCGACGCGCGAGGTGAAGCCATAGACGCCCTGCTGGCCGGCGTCGAGGCCGCTGGCCATGATCCGCCACGCGGGCACGGTGATGGGCGGGTGACAGGAGCGCAGCGGGCCGTGGGCGCCGCGGGCCATCAGCGCGCCCAGGTGAGGCAGGTGCGCCCTCCAGCGGTCGAAGACGAGCGCAGGCGAAGCGCAGTCGAGGCCGACGACGAGGGCGCGGTCCGCGGCCCCGCGGGTGAGGGTCAGCGGGCCCTCATTCCTTGGGAGCGGGGGCCTCATCGTCCTTCTTCTTCTCGGGGTCTTCTTCGGTGATGTAGCCGAGGCTCTTGAGGCGCTCGCGGCTGCTCTCGTCCAGCGCGAGCTGATCGCGCTGGAGGGTGCCCTCCATGGCCCCCTCGCTGGCCTTCTGGAGGGCGGCCTGGAGGGTGGGCAGGACGCCGCCGCGCTCGGCGGCGACGTTCTTGAGCTCGCCGGGGTCCTCGGACAGCTCGTAGAGCTCGACGGGGGCCAGCCCGCGGGGGTTGCCCGCGTTGGCCTCGATGATCTTCCAGCTCAGCCCGCGCAGCGCGCGCAGGACATTGCCCTCGTGGTCCTCCTCGGCGAAGACGGCCTCGGGCGCGGCGACCTTGCCGAAGAGGTCCCGGCCTCGCCACCCCTCGGGGGCCTTGAGGCCGGCCGCCGTCAGCAGCGTCGGGGCGACGTCCATGGAGCGCGCGAGGTCGTCGCGGGCGAAGCCGGCCGGGCTGCCTGCGGGCATCTTGATGATCAAGGGGATGTGGATCTGCTCGTCGTAGAGCGTCGTCCCGTGCCACCAGCCCCCGTGCTCATGAAACTCCTCGCCGTGATCGGAGGTCACCGCGATGATCGCCTTGTCGTAGATCCCGATGGCCTTGAGGTGGGCCACGAGGCGGCCGAAGTGCTCGTCCCAGTAGGCGATCTCGCCGTCGTAGACCTCGCTGAGCCGCCCCGCCATGCTCGGATCGGGGTTGACGTTGGCCGCCCGCGAGTAGGCCTCGCCGTTGAGCGGCCGGACGAAGTAGGGGTCGTGGGGGTCCATGTAGGTGACAAAGAGGAAGAAGGGCGCATCCTTGCGCTTGTCGATCCAGGCGATGGTGGCGTCGGTGGTCACCTGGGCGTCCTGGTAGTAGGTCGCTGGGCTGTCGTTGGCGGGGGCGACCTTCTCGCGCACGACGCGGGCGAGGTTGTGCAGGGAGAGCTTGCTGGAGCCCTCGTCGGCCCAGAAGTAGTAGTCGGGGTCGAGGTAGCGGTAGGAGTCGAAGCCCTGGGCGAAGTTGAAGTAGGGCGCGATGTTGTAGTTGGTCACCAGGCCGCCGGTGGTAAAGCCGCCGGCCTTGAAGGCCTCCGCGAGCGTCTCGGCGTCTTCGGGCAGGCGGTCGGCCTTGTACATCGTCTTGTGGGCCGAGGGCGGCAGCGAGGTCAGCAGGCTGGCCACGGAGGGCCGCGTCCATGAGGCCTGGGCGAAGGCGCGGTCGAACTGCACGGCCCCCTCGGAGAAGCGGCTCAGGTTCGGGCTCGTGTTTTTGGCGTAGCCGTAGCTGGTGAGCCGGTCGGCGCGCAGCGTGTCGACCATGATCAAGATCACGGGCGGGCCCGAGGCGCCCTTGGCGGCGGGCTCGACGGCCTCCTCCGGGCCGCCGCCGAGCAGCCCGAAGGGCAGGGCCAGCAGCGCCATGAGCGCCAGCGAGGCCCCCGTGACCGCGGGCCAAGGCAAGCGGCCCAGGCGCCGCGCCCCCTGGCGCGGGTCGAGCAGCCACCACAGGCCGAGGCCGAGCGCCGCGGCCCCGATCAGCAGCCCCAGGTGAACCCCGATCCCTGCGGCCGAGGCGATCGCCAGCTTCTCGTGGAAGATGTCGCGGATGATCCGGAAGCGCGCCACGACCAGCATGACGGGGAGCAGCACCGCCAGCATCCCGGCGAACCACGCCCATCGCGCCGTCCAGCCGTCGATCTTGCGCCACGCCCCGAGGGCCCCGGCCAGCAGCCCGACGCCCAGCGCGCCGGGCGCCACCAGCGCCGCGTAGAAGACCACCCCGTAGAGGGGCGCCCAGGCGCCCGCCGAGGGATCCAGCGCCCAGATCACCAGACCTTCACACAAGCCCGTGAGCGCGCCCGCGATCATCCCGCCCGCCAGCCCCGCCAGCGCGCCCTTTACCCACTTCTCCAAGCCACACCTCGATTTGCGTCCGTGCAACCGGCGATGCACCACCTCCCGCCGTGCTTATCCCACATCGGCGATCCAGACGCGAACGCTATGCGAGCCCCCTACGGGCTGTCAAGAAGCGCCCCGTTGCGTCAAAGCGCAGATGGGTGGTTGCGGGCGGCGACAAGTTGAGTTAAGTTGGTAGAAGTTTCCAGCAGCGCGTCTCGCCAATCTTACGCGAGCAAGTTGGCGTTGCTCCTCTACTCTCTATTTCCGAACTCGACACCAACCAACCCTCTCCGAGGACCTCTCCAAGATGCGTCGAGGCATTGAGGACCTCAACACCACTCCTGTTTCCCAGGGCAAGGGAGATTGCCATGAACCGAAAGAAGAGCTGGCGCGAGATCGATCAAGGTCGAAGCACCACCACACCCTCCAACCAGGGGCGCTTCAGGATCCACACCCCCGGCGGGGCCAGCTCCAACCCCAAGGCCACGAGCGGATACAAGTCCGACCTCAACAAGCTCTTTGACAAGGGCGAGGTGCCCGAGAGTCTCAAGAGCATCGTGTCGGGGATCAGCAGCCAGAGCGGGGACGCGGCCGAGCGCCAGCAACTCTTGAGGCAGGCCCGGCAGGCCGAGACGCAGGCTGAGTTCAACGTCATCTGCAACCAGATCCTTGAGAAGTACGAGCTGCCTGACGATCAGAACCTCCTGACGCGCATGCTCGATCACCCCGAGGAGTCCATCGTGCAGAAGGCCCTGGAGCAGCTCGTCGAGCTCGATGGCCGTCGACCGCTGATGAAGCGGGCGCTGCTGCGCACGCGGCTGGTGACGGTCGAGCAGGTCGCGCGGGATCAAAAGACCCACGATCTGCTCGCCTTCCTCAAAGAGCGCCTCTGAGCCAGCCTGAGCCTCCCGAACTCGCCTGACGATCCGGGTCGCTCGCGGCCCCTTGAGTGTGGTAGGATGCTACACCGCGCGGAGCGCGCGCCGGGCAGGGTCGCGCTCGCCGGCAGACACCGCCACCGGGCTCAAGGAAGCCGACAGGATCATGCCCTCAACCACACACCGCCTCCTGACCGCCGCTGGCGCTCTCGCCGGGCTGCTGTCCCTGACCTCCTGCGCTGCCGACCTCGATGACAGGCTCGGCGCTGAGGGCGAGGCCTGCTTCGCCGACACGGACTGCCGCCTGGAGCTGGTGTGCGCCCGCGCGCTGTGCGTGCCCATCGGAGAGGGCGAGCTCCCTTGCGGGGATCGATGCCCCGCCTCGGAGTGCGTCGACGGCCAGTGCCAGGGCGATGAGCCGCTGTGCGGCGACGGCGTCTGCGACGATGAAGAGCGAGGCAGCTGCCCCTCGGATTGCTCGACGCAAGAAGAGCTCACCTGCGACCAGGTCTGCGAGGTGCTGGCCGAGTGCGTCGATCAGGATCCTCAGGATTGCACCTTCGACTGCAAGGACAGCACCGAAAACCTCGACGCCGACGAGCGCCAGGAGATCTTCGAGTGCCTCGTGGCGCTGGACTGCGAGGACTTCTTCAACGGCGGGGCCGAGCGCTGCGTCGGGGACATCGACGGCACCGAGCCCGCCCCTGACCCCACCCCGCCCCCGGACCCCGGCCCGGACCCTGGGCCGGACCCTGACGGCCAATTCCGCTTCGTGTTGATCGAAGACGGCGGCCGCCTGCAGGGCGATCAGCCCGGCGCGGACATCGACGCCGTCAGCATCAGCGGCCCCGACGGCGTCGAGCGCTTCGCCAGCATGATCCAGGACGTGGAGGTCGACGACCGGCGCAACAACGCCCCGGACCCTGGCGAGGCGCTCGGGGCGCCGGACTCGGACTGCGAGATCAAGGGGATCGTGGCGCTCAACGGCGGCTTCATCATCCTCTCCTTCGACACGAGCGTTCAGCCTGGGATCTTCGGCCTCGGCGACACAATCCGGGTCTACGAGCTGGGCCAGACCCAGTGCGGGCGCTTCGACGACGACCCCTACAGCGTGGCCATCAGCGACGACCTGGGCTCCTTCATCTTCATCGGGCAGGGGCTGGGCTCTGGCGAGTTCCCGGTGCGCTTCTAGATCGCGCCCTTGAGGAGTCCCATGAACCGCCTGCCGCTTGTCACGAGCTCCAAACCCCTGCTCAAGCTCTGTGAGGACCTCAAGGGGGTCCGGCGCCTGGCCCTCGACACGGAGTTCGTGCCTGAGTACACCTACGCCCCGAAGCTCTGCCTCGTCCAGATCGCCACCGACGAGCTCTCCGTCGCGATCGACCCCCTGACCGTCAAGGATCTGTCGCCCCTCTGGGCGCTGCTCCTCGATCCCGGCCGCGAGATCGTCGTCCACGCCGGGCAGGCCGAGATGGAGTTCTGCCTGCGGGCCACCGGGCAGATCCCCCCCTCGACCTTCGACGTGCAGATCGCCGCCGGGCTGACCGGCGACGGCTACCCGCTGTCCTACAAGCGGCTGACCCAGCGCATCCTGGGCCTGGAGGCCGCCGACCAGCAGACCCGGACCGACTGGCGCAAGCGGCCGCTGAGCGACGATCAGCTCGACTACGCGCTCGACGACGTCGAGCACCTGCTGACGATCCGCGACCGCCTCGGCGACAAGCTCAAGGCGATGGGCCGGGTCGCGTGGCTCGACGACGAGATGGCCCGCGCGCGCGCCCGCCTCCTCAAGGTCGACACCGAGCAGCCCTGGAGGCGAGTCGCGGGCGGCGGCAGCCTCGACCGGCGGGAGCTGGCCGTGCTGGCCGAGCTGGCGCTGTGGCGCGACGGCCGCGCCAAGGCCCTCGACAAGCCCATCCGCCAGATCCTGCGCGACGACCTCCTGGTCGAGCTCGCCCGGCGCAAGCCCAGGAGCGCCGACGCCGTCCAGCGCGTGCGCGGCGTCGGCAACCTCAACCACGCGCTCACCCTGGAGGAGATCGTCAGCGCCGTCGCCCGCGGCGTCGCCACGCCCGAGGCGGACTGCCCCTTCATCCCCAGGCGCAACCCGCGGCCCGGCGAGGCGATGATCCTCAAGCTGCTCTCGGCGGTGATGCTCCACCTGGCCGAGTGCCACGCGGTCGCACCCCAGCTCCTGGGCAGCAACGAGGACCTGACGCGACTGCTCGACTGGCGCGACAGCGGCCAGCCGCCCGGCAAGGCCCCCCACCTCGCGCGGGGCTGGCGGGCCGAGCTCTGCGGCCGGAGCTTGACCGACTTCCTCTCCGGCCAGACCTGCCTGCGCCTCGACTGCGCCACCGCCGAGCCCACCCTCGACTTCGTCAGGAGCCCCTCATGAGCGCCCCCACCCTCGCCCGGCGCCCCGTCTCGCGGACCCTGGCGGCAGCCCTGCTGATCGCGGCGGCGCTGGCCGGCTGCAAGACGCCGCCGCCCGAGGCCCCCGAGCCCGACCCCGTCGCGCTCGACGAGGCCGAACCCCAGCCCGCCACTCCCGATCCCGAGGACGCCCCCGCCGGCCCCGAGACGATCCGGGTGGCCACCTTCAACGTCGCGCTCTTCTTCGACACCCGCTGCGACAGCGGCGACTGCGGCGAGGGCTACTGGGAGCAGCTGCCGACCGTCGAGCAGTTCGAGGCCCGCGCCAACATCCTCGCCCGCGCCATCGAGCGCCTCGACGCCGACGTCGTCCTCTTGCAGGAGGTCGAGACCGAGGAGAGCCTGCTGGCCCTCCAGAGCCGACTGGCCGACCGATACCCCGTGGCCGTCCTGGGCGAGACCGGCGGGACCGCCTCCATCGACGTCGCCGTGCTCTCCGGGGGCCGAAAGCGCCGCGTCGTCACCCACCGCTTCAAGCGCCTGCCGCGCCCCAACGGCGGCGGCACGACGACCTTCGCCCGCGAGTTCCTGGAGGTCCAGCTCGCCTTCGGCGACAAGGAGATCGTCGTCTTCTCCGCCCACTTCAAGTCCAAGAACAACGACGACCCCGACCGGCGCCTGGCCGAGGCCCAGGGCGCCCTCAAGATCGTCCTTGAGGCCGTCGAGCGCGAGCCCGACGCCCTGGTCGTCCTCGGCGGCGACCTCAACGACGTCCCGGGCTCTGCGCCCCTCAACGCCCTTGAGGACGGCGGCCTGCTGCTGCGCGCCGCCTCCGACGTGAGCCTGGAGCGCGCCTGGACCTACAACTTCAGGGGGCAGCTCAACGAGCTCGACCACCTCTACATGGCCGTCGGCACCGGGAGCTACGTCCCCGACTCGGCCAACGCATTCCGCGACGGCGACCGCGGCCTGGGCGGCTCCGATCACGGCGCCATGACCGCCGAGTTCAAGTTTCCCTGATCGACGCTGTCTCAAACCTGAAACGATGTGACAGCTACCAATCCCCGTGACGAGGTCTGGTGGCGAGCGCGGCCTCGCGGGCGGCCTCCTGGCGCCGGCCGATGACGCGCTCGCCGAGGGCGTCGACCAGCTCCTTGACCCCGATGCGCGCCGCCGCCGAGATCGAGAACATCGGGATCCCCAGGCTGTCGAAGTGCGCCCGCAGCTCCGCCTCGCGCTCGGCGACGAAGGGCAGGTCGACCTTGTTGAGGGCGACGATCTGGGGGCGCTCGGCCATCTCGGGGTCAAAGAGCGCCAGCTCGCGGTTGATCCGCTCGAAGTCCTGGATCGGGTCGCGCTCGGTCCAGTCGTTGTCGGCGCCGTCATCGAAGGGCGGCGGGACCTCGATCATGTGGAGCAGCAGCCCGCAGCGCTCGACGTGGCGCAGGAACTGGTGGCCCAGGCCCTTGCCCTCGGCGGCGCCCTCGATGAGCCCCGGGATGTCGGCCACGACGAAGGACTGGTAGTCCTTCCAGCCGACCACGCCGAGGTTCGGCGCCAGGGTCGTGAAGTGGTAGGCCGCGATCTTGGGGCGAGCGTTGCTGATGACGCTGATCAGGGTGGACTTGCCGACAGAGGGGTAGCCGATGATCCCCACGTCCGCCAGCAGCTTGAGCTCCAGGCGGATCTGCCGGATCTGCCCCAGGCGGCCCTCCTCGCAGTGGTCCGGCGCCCTGTTCGTCGGCGTCGCGAAGCGCGCATTGCCGCGGCCGCCGCGGCCGCCGACGGCCACGACGAAGGACTGGCCGATCTCGACCAGATCAGCCAGCAGCTCGCCCGTCTCGTCGTCGAAGATCTGGGTGCCGGCCGGCACCGCCAGCACCTCATCCTTGCCAGTGCGACCGTGGAGGCACTTGGGGCCGCCGCTGACGCCGTTCTCGGCCTTGATGATGCGGCGGTAGCGCAGATCCAGCAGCGTGGTGATGTTCGGGGCGGCCTCGACGACCACCTTGCCGCCGCGCCCGCCGTCGCCGCCGGAGGGGCCGCCGAAGACGATGAACTTCTCTCGCCGCCACGCCACGATCCCGTGGCCGCCGCGGCCCCCCTCGACACTGATGCGGACTTCATCGACGAACATGGCGGCGCGCTCACGCTGCGGCGCGGGCCAGACAGGGTCTGGCGCGGACGCTGGGGATTGGACGGGAAGGGGTGGGGCGAGGTGGCGAAGGGGTCGACCTGCTCAGGTCAGGGGCGGCCTGAGAGGCGCGGCGGCTGGCCGCGTCGTCGCCCCTGAACCTGAGGGCGGATCAAGCCTCGACAGGCACGACCGAGACGCGCTTGCGCGTCTTGCCAAAGCGGGAGAACTCGACGACGCCGTCGGTGACGGCGAAGATCGTGTAATCGCGCCCGATGCCCACGCCGGTCCCCGGGTGGATCTTGGTGCCCAGCTGGCGGATGATGATGTTGCCCGCCACGACGCTCTCGCCGCCGAACTTCTTGATGCCGCGCCGCTGGCCTGCCGAGTCGCGGCCGTTGCGCGTGCTACCTTGTCCTTTTTTGTGAGCCATGATGCCCTCCTGATTGATGCTGCGGGGTTGGGGAGATCAGGTCGTGATCTCAGTGATACGCACCCGCGTGTAGGACTGACGATGGCCGCGCTTCTTCCGGACGCCAGCGCGACGCATGTGCTTGAAGACGATGATCTTTCGCTCCCGATCCTGCCGGATGACCTTCGCCTTGACGCTGGCCCCTTCGACCATCGGGCGACCCACCGTCGTGCTCTCCCCATTGCCGATCAGGAGAACCTCGCTGAAGATCACCTCGCCGCCGACTTCCTCGGGCAGCCGCTCGATGTTGAGCTCCTCGCCCTTCTGAACGCGGTATTGCTTTCCGCCTGTCTTGACCACTGCGTACATCGATCACCCTCTCTCACAACCACTTGATGATGAATCCAAGCGCGCAAACGACACTCGACCTGGGCCGGACGGGGGGGTTGCGCCGCCTCGCATCGCGAAGGCGCCCCGCCACAAACCGTCGATCTGCGCGAAACATCCCCAAGGGACCCCAAGGACCCCAAAGGGCGCGGAACATTAACCGCCCTCGCGCCGCCCGTCAAGCTTCGACCGGGCAGCCCCTGCAATCAATTGCCAGGGAGGCCGACGACCGACGCTGAAGCGGTCCCCGATCCTGTTGACAGGGCGTCGCCCCGCTCTCTACGCTGCGACTCCGAACGCCGCACCGCGCACCGACTTCGACCCGAGGCCCGCATGAACGTGACGATGACCACCTGGGGCACCCGCGCGATCCCCCCCGTCGAGCGAACCGACGCGCGCCTGATCGTCGACCCCCTCGGCCGCCTGCGCGACGCCCACGGCCGCGACGTCGTCATGCGCGGGATCAACACCGGAGGTCGCTCCAAGTACGCGCCCTTCTTGCCCTTCATCATCGACGAAGGCGCGCCGATCGACCGCGTCCGCGCCGCCGCAGACGCCTTCTTCGCGCGCCTCGGCCCCTGGGGCCTGGACGCCGTCCGGCTGCCCTTCTCCTGGGAGGCCCTGGAGCCGACGCGCGGCCACATCGACGCGCGCTACCTCGACCGCTACCGGACCCTGATCGACAGCGCCTGGGCCCTGGGCCTGCGCGTCATCGTCGACTTCCACCAGGACATCTACGCCTCGCCCTTCTGCGGCGACGGCTTTCCGCTCTGGACGCTGGAGGACCCCGACCCAGGCCCGCCCCGGCACGACGACCCCCACTGGTTCTTCAAGTACATCCAGGACGCGGCGGTCCAGCGCGCCTTTGACCGCTTCTGGGCCGACGAGGACGGCATCCAGACAGCCTTCGAGGCGATGTGGCGCCGGATGGCCTCGACCCTGGCCGATCACCCCGGCGTGGTCGGCTTCGAGATCATCAACGAGCCAGGCTGGGGGACGGCCACGGATCTGGACGCCTGGAAGCGCGAGGTCCTGACCCCCTTCCACGCCCGGCTGGCGAGGATCATCCAGGCCGAGGCCCCGGGCGCCCTGGTCTTCTTCGACGGCCCCGGCATCGACGCGCTGTCGAGCCGCGTCACCCACGTCCGCCCCGAGGGGGAGGGCCTCGTCTTCGCCCCGCACCTCTACGATCCTGGCCTGATCACGGGCAAGCCCTGGAGCGGGATGGCGCCCGAGCCGCCGCTGGAGGCCATGGCCGAGTGGCGCGACCGGCGCGCCACCCCGATCCTGCTCGGAGAGTTCGGCGTCGGCCGCGGGGCCAGCGGCGGCGCCGAGTGGCTGCGGCGAGCGATGGACGTCATCGACCAGCGGCGCCTGTCGGCCACCCTCTGGGAGCACTCAGAAAACGAAAACATCTGGAACGGCGAGGACTTATCGGTGGTGGACATCCACGGACAGGAGCGCGAGATCCTGGACGCCTACGTGCGGCCCTGGATCCGCGCGCTGGCCGGGGAGCTGGCCGGCCCGACGGGGGGCTTCACCTGGGATCCGGCCGCTGGCGTCTGCGAGGTCCGCTGGGTGCAGGGCAGCGGGGTTACGGAGATCGCGATACCCTCGCGGCGCTTCCCCGAAGGCCCCCGCGAGGTCGACGGGCAGGGGGAGGGCTTCGCGGCGACCTGGGATCCGGGCCGGGCCGAGCTGCGGGTCATCGCCGATCCCGGGGCCGAGGTCGCCCTGCGCTTCTGCGCCAGGCCAGCGGCATGAAGCCACCCGATCGCGCGATCTTCTCGCTGTGGCCGCAGCTGGCCGACCGCGTCCCCTGGCTGGAGCTCGGGGAGCTGCCGACGCCGCTGGAGCCGCTGGAGCGGGTCGAGGCCGCCCTGGGGCTGCCGACCGGCGCGGGCTTCATCAAGCGCGACGATCTGACCTCCCCGCTCTACGGGGGCAACAAGGTGCGGACGCTGGAGGTGCTGCTGGGCGAGGCTCAGTCCAAGGGGGCCGCGCGGATCGTGGCCACGGGCGCCTTCGGCTCGAACCACGCCGTGGCGACGCTGCTGCACGCCCAGCGGATCGGCCTGGAGGCCGGCGCGCTGCTCTTCCCCCAGCCGCCCTCCCAGGCGGCGCTGGACAACCTCCTGGCGACGCTCTCGGCCACGGCGCACGCCACGGCGCTGCCGCACTGGTCCGCGCTGCCGCTGGGCCTGGCGGCGGCGCGGCTGCGGGGCGCGCCGGGCGGCGGCAGGGTGAGCGTGATGGTCCCCGGCGGCGCGACCCCTTTGGGCGCGCTGGGTTACGTCTCGGCCGGGATCGAGCTGGCCCGGCAGGTCGAGCGCGGGCTCGCGCCGCCCGAAGCCGGCGAGATCATCGTGGGGGTGGGCTCGACCTGCACCTCGGCGGGGCTGCTCGTGGGCCTGCACCACGCGGCGCGCGCGGGGGTGGGGTGGCGGCGGCCGCCCCGGCTGATCGCCGTCCGGGTGACGCCCTGGCCGATCACCAGCGCGGCGAGGATCGCGCGGCTGGCCGAGGCCACCTCCCGCCACCTCGCGCTGCTGGCCGGCGACCCCCGGCTGGCCATCGGCTACGGCGCGCTGCGCGCCGGGCTGGAGGTCGATCGCGGCTTCATCGGGGCGGGCTACGGCGAGGCCACCCCGAGCGGCCTTGAGGCCGTCGAGGTCTTCCAGAGCGCGATGGGGCTGGCGCTGGACACGACCTACAGCGGCAAGTCCGCCGCCGCGCTCATCGCCCGGCTCCGGCGCCGGACCCCAGGGCCGCTGATCTTCTGGTCCACGCGCTCCACCGCGCCTCTGCCGCTGCCCACCGAGGCCGACCTCGACCGCGCGCCGCGGCTGATGCGCTGGTGGATCGAGCGCGCGCGCCGCGCCCTGGCGCCGCGATGAGATCCCAGCGATCGCGCCAGGATCGACGCGCCGCGCCCTAATCGCGCGCCGCGCCCTGATTGAAGTTGTCGACTTTGGCCTTGAGGGTGCATAACACAGGGCCGCGCTCTGTTACACGGGCGCAGCGCACACCCGAACCCTGGGGTGCCCATCGAAAAGCAAGGTCGGCGACCGATCCTCGACTGATCGACGCCAGAGGTTGCTCGCGGCCGCAACACCCCCGCGGACGCGACGAAAGAGAGGAAAGTAATCCATGAACAAGCCCACCCGCAAACCTCGCCCGGAAGGAAACAAGCCCGTCCGAAAGACCCGGCCCCCTCGCCTCGACGCGGAGGCCAAGGTCGAGATGAAGCGCCTGATGGAGACCGAGTGTCTGCGCAAGCCCATGGCCCGGCGCATCGCCTCCGGCGAGATGTCCTTCGACGAGTTCAAGATGCGCTTCCCTTCCGAGTTCGCCCGCAGCTTCCGCGCCAAGACGCTGCTTGAGCAGAACCCCGAGATGACCCGCGCCAGGGCCTTCTGGCTGGCCGAGGACCGCACGCGCATCGACGCCATGCGCGAAAAACAGATCCGCACCTTCGCCACCCACACCGGCTTGAGCCTGGAGATCTCGCGCGCCATCGCCTCGGGCGAGAACAGCCTGCCCAAGCTCGCCACCCAGGACGAGCGCTGGGCCTTCATCTGGGAGCGCGCCAAGGGCCGCATCAAGGCCGCCGCCGCGCGCGGCCACAAGCTCACCCCCATGACCGCGATCCGCTGGGCGCGCGGCGACTTCGGCCTGCCCTTCGAGCCCGATGAGGACACCGAGGAGATCGAGCGGCTCGGCCAGGAGCTCCACAAGAAATACCCCTTCATGAAGAAGCGCCACACGCGCCGCATGGCCCGCTTCGACCTCGACCTCGACGCCCTGGCCCGCGTCGCGCCCGCCAACTGCGGCTGGGGTCCCCGCACCCTGGAGATCTGGACGAAGCACCCCAAGCACCACCGCAAGTTCGTCCGCCTGATGGGCATGATGAACCTCAACGACCAGCAGGTCGATGACTTCATCGCCAAGACCGCCTCGGCCCGCGCTCGCTACGCCGACCTGGCCGAGTCCGGGCGGCACCACCACTTCAAGCTCTACGACGGCCACTTCGAGGCCCAGTTCGTCCAGGACGACAACCCCTTCTCCTGGCGCCTCCAGAACGCCCGCCCCACCGAGCGCTCCAAGCAGTCCAAGCTCCAGGTCCTCTTCTTCTGCCCCGCCGACGCGGCCACCGCCATCTTCAGCCTCGCCTCCCAGGACCCCGCCGTCAAAGAGCGCGCCCTGAACGCCGCCCACGACGCCACCGACCGCCTGGAGCAGCAGCTCATCATCGAGACCATCGAGCGCGCCCAGAGCGCCAACCGGCAGCTCCGCGTCACGCTGCGCGACGGCTCCTCCTTCGTCGGCGAGGCCGCCTGGTTCTCCCCCTTCGAACTTCAGCTCAAGCTCAAGAACAACGCCTGGCTGATGATCCTCTTCCACGCCATCTACCACATCGAGACCCTCACCTGAGATCGCCGACCATGGCCGGCAACCCCCTCACGCGCCCCGCGCTCGGCGCCCTGGCCGCCGCAGCCCTCCTGCTCGCCTTCGGATGCGGCGAGGACGTCGACGCGCCCCTGGCTGACCTGCCACCGGCCGCCTGCCCCCACGTCGACGAGGCCCTCCAGGGCACGCTGGCCGCCATCGATGGCGGCGCCCTGGCCCCCCTGGCCGCTGCCCTCGAATCCCTGGCCACCCCAGACGGCGACGACCCCCTCGGACTGCTCCTCGGCACCCTGCTGGCCTTCGTCGAGCGCCTGAGCGACGGGGGCCTGCTCGACGACCTCGACGCCCCCGATCTGCGCCCCGACGCCCTCGCCGGGCTCGGAGAGGCCCTGGCCGACGCCCTGGCCCCCTTCATCGCGCCGCCAGCGGGATCGCCCCAGGCCCTCGACCGGCTGCTCGTCTTCGACGCCCTGGCCGAGGCCGCGCGCACCTGCCCCGAGGGCACCCTGACCGGCACGCTGCGCGCCGTCGCCCAGGACAGGCCGCTGATCGACGCCCTCGTCACGTTGGCTAAAGACCCGCGCTTCCTCGACTTTTTCGCCCCTCTCCTCGACCCGGCCGCAGGCCAGGCGGGCCGACGCGCCCTCGTCGCGCTCCTCATCACGCTCTTTGATCTGCTCGCCGCCGACCCCTTCGACTTCGACGCCCTGGCCGGCGTCTTCGGCCTCATCATCCCCGCCGACGAGCCCCCCATGCGCCAGTTCCTCGATCAACTCGACGCCGCCCTCGACGAACAGGGCCTCCCGCTCGTCCAGGCGGCCGTGCGCTGCGTCGACGCCGTCGAGCGCGTCGACAGCGAGGGCCGCACGAGCGGCGGCGCCCGCCTCCTCGGCGACGCCCTCTACGACATCCTGGCTGCCTTCGGCCCCGACCCCTCCGCCGCCCTCGACCTCCTCGGCGACGACCCGGGACCCGCCCTCGACCTCGTCGACCACCTGCTCGCCGTCCTCCAGAGCGATCCCGACCTGCGCCAGCGCCTCATCGACCTCGCCTCGATCTTCCTGGCCCCCGACCTCGCCAGGCCCCTGCTCGAAGGCGCCGCCGCCCTGCTCGACGCCGGCGCCCTCGAAGAGATCGCCGCCCTGGCCCTCGACCTCCTCGGCGACGGCTGCGGCGGCCAGCCCCGGCAGCTCACCGCCACGCTCGCCGCCGCCTTCGGCCTGGAGGCGCCGTGAGCGGGCCGCCACGATCGCGCCGACCCCCGCCCGCCGCCGCGCTGGCGGCCC
>SXGT01158787.1_pt1 | contig 69345 bp, 54 predicted proteins | sample 3176221 | NCBI WGS metagenome assembly SXGT01 (sample SAMN11356862, study PRJNA531348) | freshwater metagenome | isolation source: freshwater sample F1-120 | place: China: Fuxian Lake, Yuxi | collected 2017-12-25
ACCTTTGTATAATAGATATAGACCTCATCTTGCATTAAAAATGAAAACGCCTGATCAAGTCTATGAACAAAAAAGCCCGACTACCTGAGGCAATCGGGATTAATTAAAAATCCGTCAACTTATTTTAGGACGTTACAAAATGAACCTATTCAGAAATAACTAATTTTTTAGTTACACTGGTATTATCAATTGAAAACTTCACAAAATATACTCCGTTTCTCAGGTTTAAATTTTGTTTTGAAATTTGGAAACTGTGTTCTCCCTGAGCTTGGTTAACATTGTTTGTTTCCATAATTTTTTTACCAAGTACATCCACTAATTCTATTTTTACATCTCCTTGTTTACTCAATAAATAAGAGATTGTGGCAGTTTCACTGGCAGGGTTAGGAAAGATTGAAACACTTGATTCGTCTAATGTTCCATCATTAACTCCTAATATACCTGTCATATTTATATCGTCAATATAAATACTATTTCCTTCATGTCCGGAAGTGTATTCAAATTTGAAACGTGTTTTAGGAGAAATTGCTGCGGTACAAATTACTGACTGAAGCGCCCACTGACTAGGAGAACTAGGAACAAACTCTTCAGGGTGATAGCTGTTATTGATAAATGAAGCCCCAGAGAAAGTTTTTCTTAATTGCCATGATGCTCCACAATCGATAGAAGAATAAACAACTAATTTATCATTCATATCAGCAGCAGTTGTAGCTTGAGTTGCAGCAGCACATCTGAAAGTAAGTGTAGGTGTAGTAATAAATGAAAGGTCGTATGATGGAGAAATTAATTGATCAACATCATAAGAATAATTGTAGTATGCATTCATCATAATACTACGAGAACCACTGTATCCAGCTGCACTCGTGTACCACCAAGTTTTGCCATTGTTATCCAAATCTTTTGTAGACCAATGAGAGTAAAACTCTGTAGGGTTTTCAAAATTCTCAGAATAAGTATTTGAAACCTGAGCAAATGCATCAGATACATAAATGTAGTTAGTTTTTGTAATTGTACCAGAAGCTGAAAGGTCAGTATAAGTAACAGTTAAAGTAACATCATACGAACCTGGAGTGCTGTATGTTACTGCAGGAGGAGTCGCAGAAGTTGATGAAGAAGGCGTTCCACCAGGGAAAGACCAAGCATAATTAACAGGTTTTGATGTATAAGTTGTGCCAAAAATAGCTGCAATATTTGATACATTTTTTGTAAAAGTTACTGTGCTACCTGGACAAATCATTGTTCTATTTGCGTAAAGGTCTGGGGCAGGTGAGCAATAAGGAGCCGAACCATCGGTACCTGTAGCAGCTAAGTTTGAGTTAATCCAAAGATTATCTCTTGCTGAAATACTTGCATCTAGTGCATCACGCATACGGGTACTTTGATCCACGGTATACATTTTTGAACAATAAGAATATTCCATATAGTTTTCAACATTTTCAACTATTCCGTGTGTGCCAGTAAACGCAATGTTGTCAATTCCAAATGTTCCTGTGCTGTCTTCTGCATTCCATCCATAAATTCGGAAAGTGCGGGTTGCATTATTGATATTAGTAAATGCAGAACCACTTAGAGTAATTTTGCTTCCTACCAAAGAAGTAGTGATATCAGTATTAATAAAGAAAACGTTGCCCGACTGAACACTTAGGTTAGGGTTTGTAGGAGTGATTGAAGCGGATAAATTTGCTGCATAACCATCAGCACTAGAACGAACAGCAAAAGTTCTGATTCCATTTGTATCACGGTTAACATTGAAAGTTATTCCCGTCATAGTTAAGGCTTGAGCTAAATCAGGAGTAATAGAAAATTCGTAATATTTAGCTGTATTAATTGCACCTGTTAAACCTGCATAAGAAGTTTCTCCATTCAAAGCTCCTGAATCCCAATCTGAAAATTCAAAAACTGAAGCAGTAGATGAGTTTGTGGAAACGCCTGTTGCAACAGGACTGCTGAATGTAATTGCAGAATCGGTTGCTTCAGGAACAGCTGAAGGATCAGTAGCTCCTGATGAAGTAGTAACACTTCCAAATGTGTAAGTACCTGTTAAAGCTTTTGAATCGCACTCGAAATCAAATCTGTTTGCACATGTATTATGGCCAGAGGTTGGAGGCGTATCATTTACACCTTCGTCACCACAAGCTACTTCAGGGTCGTTTGTAGAGCCCCAGCAATGAGGTAAGTTTAACCAGTGACCAACTTCGTGAGTTAATGCTCTTGACTGACCAACAGATCCAGTACCAATACTTCCAATGTAGTTATGAATAATAATGATTCCATCATAAGGTACCATATACCATGGGGAACTACCTGAAGGATAATAAGCGTAACCTGCAGTTCCTACACTTTCCATGGTGCGAATTACCCAAACGTTAAGGTATTTATCACGTGGCCAAGGATTTAATTTTGAAAAATCATTTGCATAATCTGTTTTGTGAGAATAAATTCTATCAATACCATTAGTGCAATTTCCATCCGGATCAATTTGTGCCAAACGGAATTCGATTTCTGAATCGGAAGCTAGTGCCTGAAAAGGAGCAACAATAGCAGCTGTATCAGCATTGCGTTTACGGAAATCGCGATTTAAAATATTTACCTCATCTAAGATTTGAGCATCAGAAATATTCTCAGTTCCATTCAAATGAAGTACGTGAAAAACAATAGGAATAATGTAAACATGACTCGACATCTTATTGTTTTTATTTTCTTCTCTTTGTTTAGCAAGAAGAGCATTGTAATCTGCTTCAACCTGAGCCAATTCAGGGTGCTCAGCCAGCAATTTTTTATGCATTTGTGTGGTTCCACATTTGTATTCGCCTTGTGCGAAAACAGAATTATTGCCTACAAAGCAAAAAACAGATGCGAGTAGAAGAGAAGTAAGTAGATTTTTTTTCATTATCGTGCGATTTCGTTGTATGTATAAAATTGTAATTACTAGAGGCAATATTAAGCATAAAAACAAAAAAATGAAAGCTTTTTTTAGAATGAATGTCATTTTTTATTAAGCGGTTGATTTTTAAGGAAATCTGGTAGGAAAAGGAAGAAAAAAGGAGCCCCGGATTTGCGAGACTCTTTTAATTTCAGAAGTATGCTTTTAAAGAAAGAATAAAGTTTCTTCCGGGCGCACTAATTCCTGATGAATACGGACGATAAAGCTGGTTGGTGATATTTTCAATTCCTGCATTTATAGAAAAGAATTTGTTTAAGAAAACTGCTGCTTTGAAATTTAAGGTATACCAACCGGGAACAAAGGGTAGCCCATCTTCATCTTTTGCATATGGTGCATTATCTGTTCTGTCAACCAAAGGAAGATCTTTGTAATCCATTTTGCTGTTGTACATTGCATACAAATCAAGTTTCAATTTTTTGCGAACATAAGCCAAGTGTGTGCTGCCAAATAAAGGTGCTACATGAGGTTTTGGATAATAGATTAAACTATCTTCACTTTGCTCTTCACCTTTTTGAAAACTGATAGTGCTTTTTAAACCAAATCCTTTTCCAAAACTAATTTCTAATCCACCTTGTATTCCGTAAACGTAAGCTTGCGTAGTGTTTTGTATGGCCATCACCTGGCTGTATTGTCCATCATACATTATGCTGTCTTGTCCATTGTATTGAAAAGGTGCTCTTGCCATTGCATCTTTAAGTAAAGTGTAATAGCCGGCTAAATCTATTTTAAAAAAAGAGCCGAATGTTTTTGCAGTTCCTATCTCTGCATTGTAAGCATATTCAGGTTTTAGATTTGCATTTGCAACTACAACCGTTCCTGGTTGAGAATCAAATATCTTCCCCATATCATCAATATTGGGTGCTCTGAATCCTGTTGAGCCATTTAAATAGACTTGTAAACTGGAATTTGGATTGAAAACAATTCCCAAACTTCCATTTAAAGCACCATTGCTATTTTCTGCATGTGTAAAAGGAAAGGGGAATTGTGTTGTATCAAAATCGGCAGTAATCATATATTGAGTATATCGTGCTCCAATATTTGCAATCCATTTTGAATGCAGTTTGTATTTTAAATTTAAATACGCTCCATAAGCCTGCCAAGTTGAACCATTGGGATAACGAGTATTTGTTGGTTCTTCAACCAATGTCTCAATGTGAATTCTGTTTGCTTTTGAACCAACCAAATTGTACACTGCTTCTAAACCGTAAAACAGCGTTACTTTTTCATTAAATTTTTTATCTAAATCTACATTTAAAGAATAGGCATCAACAGTTTCTGTTTGATTGCGAAGTTTTTTATTGTTAAATTTTCTGTCGTGTCTGCTTTCCTCATAATTCTGCATCGCAAGTGTAAATCTAAATTGGTCATACAATCTTGTCTTTTTTATGCTAATCAATCCTAATCGGTTCATCATCCATTTTTGTGGACCATAATACCATTGGGCATTGTCCAATACTCCATTTTCATTTGCATCTAAATATAAGCGATCATAGCGTGGAGCATTTGATGTAGCAGAATAATGAAATGCGTACTCGATTTCAAATATATTGTTTGGCTGAAACAATATTTTTTGCATTAAATTAAACTGGCTAAATCCTGAACCTACTTGAAGAGTAGAGTCATTATTTACAAACATGGAATCTTTTCCATCAATTGTTTCCACATAAGAAGGCCGTAAAAAATAGTTGTTGCCGTGTTTCCCAGTTCGCAAATCATCGTAATCTGAAAATGTTAAACTTGTTAAAAAAGCCCATTTTTTAAATCCGATATTAAAGTCGAGATGTCCTGTTTTCTCAGTATTAGCAGTTGAATATCTTCCAAAGGTGCTTCCTGTAAAAGACATTTTGCCGGCACTGTCTTTTGTTGTTTTGGGTTTTAATGTATGAAAATCCATCACCCCACCAATCGCGTCACTACCATACATAACAGCACCGGGACCAAAAAGAATCTCTGTGCTTTCTATTGATGACGCATCTATGGAAATAACATTCTGCAAATTTCCTGACCTGAAAATAGCATTGTTCATTCTTATTCCATCAACAACTATCATAACCCTGTTAGTAGCAAATCCTCTCAAATTAGGAGATCCCCCAGCAAGCTGGCTTTTTTGGATAAATACATAGCCGCTTGTTTCCAATACGTCAGCAGAAGTTTGTGAGTTTTGAAATGCAATATTTTTTTTAGAAATTTTTTCAATCCGGTTGGGAGCTTCAATCTTATCTTCTTCCCATCTGTTGGATGATATGGTTATTGCTCCTAATGATATTGGGGTTTCCGACAATTCAATTTTGAATTTATTCAATTCAATTTCTTTGTAATTACTAGCAAGAGTTGAATATCCTACAATTTTAAAAAAGATCGTATCAGCAATTTTAAAAGGAGAAATATCTGCTTGCCCTTTGTTATTTGTTTCAATTGATAATTTTGGTTGATTAGAAAAAACAACCACTCCGGGAATTGTTTCCCTTGTAGTTTTATCAATTAATGTAATAATTTGAGATGTTGCGTTTAATATAAAAAATATTAAAGCAACAGTTAGTATCTGTTTCTTGCTCATAAAAGTTGATTTTAATAAATAACATACAACTAGTACAATAGACTAATTGCATTAATGAATGGTTGTGTTATTTATTTAAAAACGGGGAGGAGGTGTAGTTATAGATTTTTCAACAGAAGCATATTGCTTGCTGGACGAATTAAATTTAAAAGAAGTAACTCTTTTAAAAATAGTTAATGAAATTGTTTCGAAAAAATAAGTTAGTGTCTGTAGGTCAGCTCCTTTTTTAGAAGAAGTATTTTTTGAATTTTTATTTTGTTCAATTTGTTTTAGAACCTGTTCCTCTAAATGTTGAAACAATTGTTTTTCTTGTTTGTCGTTAATGCAATAATAAGTGGTAATCCCATTTTTGTTTGTTTTTTTTACAATATCAAACATCTGATTATTGTATATGAACTCTTTTCCTTTTTCAATCCAGTGAATTTCGGCTATTTCTTCACTGCTAAATTGAATAGCAGTAAGTTCATTTTCATTAAGCTTTGATTTTAACTCCTTTTTTATTTCACTCTTGATTTTGTATTGAGCAGCTTTAAAAAAAACATAATACCCAACTGTATTAAACAGAAAGATGGTAAGTAAAAATATAGCTGCTGCTTTTTTCATTGTGACATACAAATATAACTATTTGCAATTTTTAAAACAAATCCTGTCTTTTTGTCGTTTTATACCTTTGGTACAAACATTGAGTTATTAAAACCAATATATTTACTCTAAATGCGAAATATTACCTCGAAAATATTTTTCAGCTTTTTATATCCTACATTATTTGTAACAATATTATGGGGAATAAAACTGTTTGAAATAGTTGAGCAGATTAATTTATCGTGGTATGGGTTGTATCCCAGACGAATTGATGGTTTGATTGGAATAGTTACAGCTCCTTTGCTGCATGGTGATTTACCTCATTTGATTTCTAATACTTTTCCTCTTTTAGTCTTAGGTCCTATTATTTTTTATTTCTACAGAGCCATAGCATTTAATGTTTTCTTTTGGGTTTATATTATGACAGGTGTCTGGGTTTGGGCTGCAGGTGGCGATGCTTATCATGTAGGCGCCAGTGGTATTATTTATGGATTTATTACGTTCTTATTTTTTAGTGGTATTTTCAGAAAAGATACTCGACTTTTAGCCCTTTCCTTATTTGTTACATTTTTATATGGAAGTGCTGTTTGGGGTGTTTTGCCATATCAAAAAGGAATCTCGTGGGAATCACACATGTTGGGATCTTTAGCCGGATTAATTACAGCCTATAATTTCAGAAAAGAAGGTCCTCCTCCCCGCAAATACGATTTTGGAGATGAATCAGAAAACGAAAAAATAGATGTAAGCGGAGAAGAACAGTTTGCACATGAAGAAGAGCCTCCAACTTCTGTAAACGTAAATTATACCTTTATCGAAAAGGATAAAGAGTAATTTACTTTTTCTTCAATCAATTCGAAAGGTTTATTTTGACTACCTTTGCGCCTTCTAAAAATTAATTTAGAACATTAACTATTTCTTTAGCTGTGAATTATTTATCGGTAGAATCGCTTACCAAGTCATTTGGAACAAAAGCATTGTTTAATAAAATTAGTTTTGGATTGAACCAAGGCGATAGAATTGCATTGATTGCAAAAAATGGTGCCGGTAAATCTACGTTGTTGAAAGTACTTGTTGGTAAAGAGATTGCAGATGAAGGTTCGGTTACTTTCCGAAAAGATATTGTAGTAACCTACCTGGATCAAAATCCGATTTTGAATGAGAACGATACTGTGTTGGAGGCAATTTACAATACTGATAATCCAATGTTAAATGCTGTTAGAGCTTATGAAGAAGCACTTCAAGTATTTGAAAAAGAGTATAATGACGAAACTTCAGCAAAACTGGAAACCTGCACGGCTCAAATGGATAAGCTTGATGCTTGGGGATTTGAAGCGAAAGTTCAGGAAGTTTTGCAGCGATTAAAAATTGCTTTTCTTGATAAACAAATAGGTATGCTTTCGGGCGGACAAAAAAAACGAGTGGCATTGGCTAAAGTTTTGATTGATGAGCCACATCTTTTAATTTTAGATGAGCCTACCAACCATTTGGATGTTGAGATGATTGAATGGTTGGAAAATTATTTGGTTTCACGTGACATGACATTGCTACTTGTAACACACGATAGATATTTCTTAGATAGAATTTGTAACGAAATTATTGAAATTGATAATGGAAAAATTCATCATTACCGTGGCGATTTTCAATATTATGTAGAAAAGAAAGCTGAACGAGAAGCTATGGAGAGCAGTGAGATTGATAAAGCAAAAAATTTATTCAGAAGAGAATTAGAGTGGGTGAGAAAAATGCCTAAAGCGCGTGGCACAAAATCCAAATCGCGGTTGAATGCTTTTGAAGATACAAAAGATAAGGCATTTAGTGGCAAGGTGGAAACCAAATTAGAGCTGGGAGTTAAGATGAGCAGGATTGGCGGAAAGATTCTTGAATTTAAACATATAAAGAAAGCTTTCGGAGAAACCAAAATTGTAAATGATTTCTCTTACATTTTTAAGAAAGGTGAAAAAATTGGAGTGATAGGAAAAAATGGTGTTGGAAAATCTACTTTTTTAAATATGATTATGGGCTTGGAAAACCCTGATTCAGGAGATATTCAAACAGGAGAAACAATGGTGTTTGGATATTACTCACAGGAAGGATTAAAGCTAACAGAAAATAAACGTGTTATTGAAGTTGTAAAAGACATAGCTGAATTTATTCCATTGGCTGATGGTTCTAAACTTTCCGCATCGGGATTATTGACAAAATTTTTATTTCCTCCGGATGTTCAATACAGTTTGGTTTCTAAGCTGAGCGGAGGTGAGAGAAGAAGATTGTATTTAATGACCATCTTAATAAAAAATCCCAATTTTTTAATTCTAGATGAACCTACTAACGATTTGGATATTGTTACTCTAAGTGTGTTGGAAGATTTTTTAACAAACTTTCAAGGTTGTGTTTTGATTGTAACTCACGACCGCTATTTTATGGACAAAATGGTGGATCACTTGTTTGTGTTTGAAGGTACTGGAGTTTTGCGCGACTTTCCCGGAAACTATACAGAATACAGAGATAAAAAAGAGTTGGAAGATAAGGCTTCAAGTAAGTCTGGACAAACTGAAGTAGTGGAAAAAGAAGTGGTTGCTATTAAAGCTGAAGAAAAAAAAATTGATCTTGCTCCTAAAAAGAAATTGAGTTTCAAAGAAAAATTGGAATACGAACAGCTGGAAAAAGAAATTGCGAATCTGGAAACAGAAAAAGCAAAAATTACTTCTCTGCTAAATGCAGGGAGCGAAAATCACCAAGATGTTTTAAAGTGGAGTGAAGAAATCGGAACAATTATTTCGAAGTTGGATGAAAAATCTTTTCGGTGGTTGGAGTTGAGTGAAAATGTTTAATTCTTTTGTAAATCTTTGAGTAATTCTTCCTGATTGTATTGTTTTAGAATATAATTCAGTCTTTCTGTGATTTCTTCTTGCCAGTCTTCATTATTGGAATCGTAAGTTCTGTTTTTATAATTATCAATATTATGCTTGATATTATAAATCAACACTTTTGAAATTTCATTTCCCTTTTTAAAATCACCAATTTGATAATATGCCTGAATCAATGAAGTAGTGTATATGTCGTAGTGTAATAGATTATCTGGTATTAGTTCCATGCATTTGTTTAATACTTTTTTTGCGGAATCTTTTTGATTTTTTGCAATGAGATCATAAATCAAAATTTGAAAACTAACTCTATAAGCACTACATATGGCATGTTCGTTTGGAGTTATTGTGTTTAATCCTTTCCAATCATAAATATTCATTAAATTATTATAAAGATTTTTAGTATTTACATCAGCAAATTCATAGTCGGATTCTTTTTGGTTTGCTAAAACTAATCTGTTGACTAAGCCTTCCTGCTGAAGATAATTATTGATGTTCAAAAAATTTCCTGTCAAGCCGGTAGCTGAATAGTAAATTGGCCTGTTTAATTTTGTGTTTGCAAGTACATCACATATAATCAAATCATTTTTTAAAAAATAACTGCCTTTTGCTTTCCAGCTTATGGTACCATTTGGTGTAGTTAATTGTAATTGGTCTGTCGGGATGTAGGGATAGTTTGCAGTGCCTGTTGAATACGTATTATCATCGTCCGCAATAAAACTTATCATTTTAGATAATTCCCAAGGTTTATCATCTGCGTTTTTATTAATAAGAATCAGTTCTCTTTTTTCAACTTTTATCTGAGCAGGAGAATAAGAAACCGGAAGAGGATCGGCAGATAGTATTTTATTGCGTAGAGAATTAATGTAACGATCTGTTTGTAGTAAACTCAAGTTTACTACAAGCACATCGGGTCTGATTCCATATTGAGATTGAATATATAATAACGGATAGGTGTCAGTATCACCATAAGTAAAAAGGATTGCATTTTTTTCACAGGAATTCAGCATGTTTTTAGCAAAAGAAAGTATGAAATCGTTGTAAAGCCCTTGGCTAAGCTCTTTTTTGGCTTCTTCTTCATTTTGATAGATTCTCAGATTTAAAAAAATGGCCATTTGTTCGTTTGATAATTTTGTATCAATTGAACCTACAAGTGTCTCAAAATTAGGATTGAGTGCTTTCACTTTTTTATAATTTTCAAGCGCGAGATACTGATATTTTCTATAAAGCTCAAGTTGTTTTGCGGTCATGCAATTCTGACCATCCGGTAAATCAAACCTTTCGGGTAAATCGTGCCCAGAGTTAATACTTATAAGATTACCTGAATAAGAAGAGTATGCTCTTGCCAAAGCATATAGTGTTGAATCGGGTAAGCCGTTTATATCTTCATAGTCATCAATTACATCTTTGTCCCAGCCTGCATAACCATAGTATGGACTAAAGTCATAGTTTCTTTTATCCCATGATCGCAAAGCATACTTCATGCGGCTTTTATTTTCTTGATTTTCTTCAGTAGAATTTTCACTTACCTTTTTTAATTTCAATTCCAGAAAACTCTTACTCTTTTTTGACCAGAATAGTTCATCATAAATGTTTTTGAAGGTGGCCGCATCCAACTTTGTTATGTGCCATCCATCAGGTCTTTTTTCAAATTTTATTTCAGATTCTTCTGGCAAGATAGCGGGAGAATAGATGGTGTAAAATTTTTTCACCACTTCTTCATAACCTGGATATACTGTATTGTCAATTCGTCCGCAGGATGCAAGACTAAAAAGGATAATAACCGAAGTAACTAGTGTTTTTATCATTAAATTATAATATTACTTTCTGTTCAACACTCCATGCTTCTGCTTTAGCTTTAAATAGAGCTTTTGTCTTCGTCCAAACAGATGCAAATACTTCAGAGTTTCTATAGTTGTTCAAATCATTTTCTGATTTCCAATAGCTATAAGTGAAAAAAATATTCGACTCATTTTTATCATTTAGTAATTCTAAATGTGAGCAGCCCGGCATATCGCGGATAAGTTGTTTTGATTCATCAAAGATTTTTAAAAATTCAGAAACCTTTTCTGGTTTAAAATTCATTTTTACTATGCGTATTATCATTGAAAACGAATGGTTATAGAATCGTTGAGTTTTAAATTAAGCATACTGTTTGCCCTATCGCTATTCATAGATATCTCCAATTGATTGGCAGAGTTAAATAAGGCCAATATTTCTCCTTCAGGAACATCATTATAGGTTTTGCTGATCTTGAAAATTTCGTAGCGTGCGAATTCAATTTTAAATTCTCTCCCTTTGCCTACTTGATTAAATAGTGTTTGAGTAATATTACACATAACGTTTCCATATGAATCGATATACTCTACAGTTCCTCTTATCATATCGCCCATAGTAGCTGCACGGAAAGGCATGCGCTCCAAAAGACTTTCTTTTATTTTACCCAGTTCTTCCATTTTTGCACCTTTTGCCATTGCTGTTGCAGCAACCGCAAATACATCTCGGGTAGGAAATGTTGAAATCGAAGGGGCTAATTCAATGATTTTCTCAATGGTAGTATCTAAAAAGGAAAAAATTCCATTATCGGCACTTATAAAGTAGTGTCCGTCAGAAAAAACTATAACGTGTGATGATTGATTCGTTTGTTCGGCTTTTATTCCAATAATATGAATACTTCCTTTAGGAAAATTAGGATAGGCATTTTTAATGATGTATGCAGCATCTTGTATATTATAAGTGGGTACTTGATGAGAAATGTCAACAATGGCAGCTTCTGGTAATCTGCTGAGAATAGAGCCTTTTACGGAGCCGATATAATGGTCTTTCAATCCTAAATCAGTAGTAAGAGTGATGATTGCCATTTGTTAGTAAATTGTGATTTTTTCGGTTTCCGTTTAACCCTAAGAATACACAAAAATATGTTATTTTCGTGCTTTCTGAGAAAAAAATACAAGTTTTTATCCTAATTCAATTGTTAGCGTGAGTGAAAAGAAAATAATTCTGGAAGATATTGCACCTGTTAATCTATATGGTGTGAATGATTCTAAATTAGAATTAATCAAAACTCGTTTCCCAAAATTAAAAATTGTTGCAAGAGGCGAAACTATTAAAGCGAGTGGGGAAGAGGAGGAATTGAATCAGTTTGAAATGGTAATTAATATTTTAATTGCCTACTACAACCGTTTTGGAAATCTCACGGAAAATGCCATCGAGCAAATTTTGAATGGAAGAGCAAAGCGTAATGGAAGTGCTGAAAATACAAGTACATCAGACGATGTTATTACTTTTGGTAATAGCGGGTTAATTGTAAAAGCACGTACCGATAATCAACGTAAAATGGTAGAAGCAATCACAAAAAATGATATGCTTTTCGCAGTTGGTCCAGCTGGTACTGGAAAAACATACACAGCAGTTGCTCTGGCTGTTCGTGCATTAAAGAATAAAGAAGTAAAAAAAATAATTTTAACTCGTCCAGCAGTTGAAGCAGGTGAGAATTTAGGTTTTTTGCCCGGTGATTTAAAAGAAAAATTAGATCCGTATTTGCAACCCTTGTACGATGCATTGGGCGATATGATTGCTCCTGAAAAGTTATCTTATTATCTTGAAAACCGTATAATACAAATTGCTCCTTTAGCTTTTATGAGAGGTAGAACATTGGATAATGCTTTTGCTATTTTGGACGAAGCACAAAATGCAACAGAAGGGCAATTAAAAATGTTTTTGACTCGAATGGGTTCTTCTGCAAAATTTGTAATTACTGGAGATATTACACAAATAGATTTACCAAAGCATCAGCCTTCTGGTTTGCCTCAAGCTATGCGTTTATTGAAAAATATTGAGGGTGTTGATATTGTTGAGTTAGATGGAACAGATGTGATACGTCATAAGTTGGTGAAGAAGATTGTGGAGATGTACGATCAGAAAAGTTAAAAGAGCAAGAAGTCAAAAGTCAAAAGAAAAAAGTAGACAAATAAATTAGTAGACAATAGACAAAAAAAAGAAAATAAATAAATTCTCTAATTCACTAAATCAACAAATCAATAATTTTAACATGGAAGCAATAACAGAAACGAAATTTAATTTTCCAAAACAAAAAAGTTTTTACAAAGGAAAAGTACGCGATGTATATAATATTGATGATAAGCAGTTGGTAATGGTTGTGAGTGACCGTATTTCAGCTTTTGATGTGGTTCTACCCAAAGGAATTCCATATAAAGGTCAGGTTTTGAATCAAATTGCAGCAAAATTTTTGAAAGCTACAGAAGATATAGTTCCTAATTGGGTGATTTCAGTTCCCGATCCAATGGTTACTGTAGGATTGTTTTGTGAACCTTTTAAAGTGGAAATGGTTATCAGAGGATATTTGTCAGGGCATGCTTGGCGTGAGTATAAATCAGGAAAAAGATTGGTTTGCGGTGTAGCTATGCCTGATGGAATGAAAGAGAACGACAAATTTCCTGAACCTTTAATTACTCCAACTACAAAAGCTTCTGTAGGCCACGATGAAGATATTTCTAAAGAAGAAATTTTGAAACAAGGAATAGTTTCAAAAGAGGATTACGAACAATTAGAAAAATATACACGTGCTGTATTTCAACGAGGAACAGAAATGGCAGCTAAGATGGGTTTGATTTTGGTAGATACAAAATATGAATTTGGTAAAAAAGATGGAAAGATTTATTTAATTGATGAAATTCACACACCAGACTCATCGCGTTATTTTTATAAAGAAGGTTATGCTGATAGACAAGCAAAAGGAGAAGCACAAAAACAATTGTCGAAAGAATTTGTAAGAGAATGGTTGATGGCAAATGGATTTCAAGGTAAAGATGGGCAGAAAATTCCTGAGATGACTCCTGAAGTTATTAGTTCTATCTCAGATAGATATATTGAATTGTACGAAAATATAGTCGGAGAAAAATTTGTGAAAGCTGATGTTTCTGATGTTGTTGCTAGAGTGGAAAAGAATATAAATACTTTTCTGGGTTAAAAGAGATATTATAAAATTCTGATAAAAAAAGAGACTAACAATTATTGTTAGTCTATTTTTTTATAAAAATAGTTTTTGTTATGGTTGACAAATCGGATCAATAGTTGTGGTACCAGTAACTGTATTCCCGGAAATCCTACATTCATTTACAACTGCTGATATTGTTAAATCTTTTCCGCCATTAACATTATTGTTTTTAACAATTACATAATTATCCGTATTAGAAGAAACATTTCCATTGAAATTATTGCCACCTAAGTCTACAAAAGTAATTCCATTTGTAGAAAATTTTCCATTGATTGTACATGATTGGAATGAAACAACTGCATTGCTTCCCCCTCCAGTTACTTGAAAAGTTCCTCCGCCAATTGTTGCATTAGAATTGCATATTATTGAGGAATTGGCACCAATAGAAATATTTCCATTAGCATTACCTCCTGAAACATATAATACACCTCCATTAACATTCACATTTCCTGAAATTTTTCCTGTGCTTTTTACAAAATACACTTCTCCAGTACCTATAGTTATATTCCCAGAAGTGTTACCAGTAACAATTGTAGGTGTACTATCCAAAATAGTTGCAACGGTAAATACTAATGCGCCCGAAGCCAAATCGCGTGCAATTGTGCCTTCAACTAAATAACCTTCTGATACAGGGTTTCCCGAAACATAGTCGATTTCTACTCCTGGAGTGTAATCACCTCTTTTTAGAGCTTCAAAATTAGTAATTACCAATTTACTAGGTCCGCCTCCGGTTCCTCCTCCTATAATAATACCTTTTGCCATAATTTTATTTTTTTAGTGAATAATTGAATTTAGTTTGTCTTACAATAATAATCAAAATATGATAATAATCAAATATTTTTTCAGATATTGCATTTGTGATAAGATTGAAATATTGTACACTCCTTTTATTCTTTGTTTTTCCTTTCTTAGCTTTTGCACAAAGTTCGGGATTGGATTCTCTTAAATTGTTTTTAGATACTGCAACTGGTGAAAATAAAGCTAGTATTTTGAATGATATATGCTTTCAATTTCGTTTTTCAGATCCTACTTCAGCAATGAAATATGGAAATTATGGTCTTGAATATGCTACAAAGAATCATTATAAGACTGTTGTTTATTTGCATAATAACGTTGGTATTTTATTTATGGATAAAGGTCAATATGAAAAGGCCTTGGAAAATTTTATAAAAGCAGATAAAATCGCTGAAGAACTTGGTGATAAAAAAGGAATGGCTATGTCCTTAGTTAATATTGGTGCGGTATATCAATTTCAGAATCTTTATGAGAAAGCTCTAATTAATTACAATTCGTCATTAATGCTTTTTAGGGAGATTGGTGAAAATAGGCATGTTGCTGATGTTTTAACGTCTTTTGGAGGCCTATATTATGAACTTAAAGATAATGAAAAAGCGCTTGAATATTTTTTGCAGTCTTTAAAATTGATGGAAGAATTAAAAAATAAGGAAGGAATAGCAGGTGGATTGAATAATATTGCTGTTATTTATGAAGAGATGAAAAATTACTCCAAAGCTATGGAGTACCATAAAAAATCATTAAAGTTAAATAGAGAAGAACTAAGTACAAAATCAATTTCTGCAAGTTTGTATAACATAGCACTTATATATTATGGCCAAAAAGATTATGATAATGCTATTAGTTACATAGATACTGCTATGTTTTATGCAAAAGAGGTTAGCGCGTTGGAGTTTTTAAAGGAACATTACACAACTCTTTCAGAAATTTATTACAAAAAGAACGATTTTAAAACATCTTTACATTATTATACCTTACTATCTGATTTAAAGGATACTTTACTTAACAAAGACTTAAACAATCAGATTGTTGAGATGTCTACTAAATATCAAACAGAAAAAAAGGAAAAAGAGAATCAGATTTTAACCCAAAAAAATGAATTACAAGATTTAAGTCTCAATCGTCAAAAAATTATAAATTACTCAGTAACAGTCGGCCTAATTTTAGTAATAGGATTGGCGTTTTTTATTTTCAGAGGTTATAAACAAAAGCAAAAAGCAAATTTACAATTAGAAGAAAAGAATGTGCTAATTGAGCAAAAAAATAAAATTGTAGAAGAGAAAAATAAAGACATCACAGATAGTATTCGTTATGCGAAACGTTTACAGAATGCTATTTTAAAACCTGAAAACACATTGACAAATTACTTTGACGATGGTTTTATTTTATTTAAGCCAAAAGATATTGTAAGTGGGGATTTTTATTGGTTTGAAAAATTTGGAGATTTATCATTAATTGCTGCAGCGGATTGTACCGGGCATGGTGTTCCTGGTGCTTTTATGTCGATTATTGGATGTAATTTATTGTCTCAAGCAGTAAATGAATATGCAATTACTCAACCAGCAGCAATATTAAACTCTATCAATAAAGGGTTAACGAAAGTGTTGCAACAAAAAGGTGATGCAGATTCCTTTGTCACAGATGGTATGGATATAGCTTTGTGTTCATTCAATCCTAAAAAAATGATTGTAGAATACTCTGGTGCATATAATCCAATGTGGATAATTAGAGATAATAAAGTAATAGAATTTGCTGCCGATAAATTTCCAGTTGGTGCATTCATTGATAGCCAAGTTAGGATGTTTAGTTCTCACGAAATTCCAGTTCAAAAGGGAGATATGATATATATGTTTTCTGACGGATATGCTGATCAGTTTGGTGGACCATTAGGAAAAAAATTCAAGTACAAGCCATTGCAAGCATTGTTGCTTGAGAACCATAAAAAATCTGGTGCAGAACAAAAAGCTGCCTTAAACAAAGCTTTTGAAAATTGGGCTGGCAATTTGGAGCAGATTGATGATGTTTTGATAATTGGAATAAAAATTTAAAATGCTTTTCAAAAAACAAACTACCTGGATAAAGTTGTTTGAATCTGTAATCGCAGCAAATAACCAAATTGCCATAGGAAAAGTTTCTACTATTCAAGTTGGAAAGAAAAAAGTTTGTATTGCCCATACTTCCGAAGGTTTTTTTGCCGTTAATGATAAATGTCCACACAATGGAGCATCATTAGGCAATGGTTATTGTACCGACCAAGGAAGTATAGTATGTCCAGTTCACAGATATCACTTCGATTTAAAAACGGGTAGAGCAAAAAGTGGGGGAGGAGATTATGTTCATCCTTATCCAATTGAAATTCGTGAAGATGGCGTTTTTATTGGCTTTGAAGAAACTGTCTGGAATCTATTCTAAAATATTTTTAATCTCACATGTATCTTCATTTCATTTCTCCGTTATAAGAATAAAGTTCTTAAAAAAGGAGGTATAAAATGAAATCGTTTCACCCAATTAGTTTTCTTTTGATTGCATTTAGTCTTAGCGATATTCCTGTATTTGCTAATGCAGTGTTATCTGTTGAAGAAGCAGCAAAAAAAGGTTTTGTAAAATTATTCATTAAAAGCAAAGGAGGTTATACGGGAGAAGTTATTGAAATGAAAGTGCAGAATTTAACCAATCGTAAATTGGATTTAAAAGTAGAAGCTGGAAGAAGATTGGATTCTAAAAAACAAAATGAACAAGATATTCTTGTTACGAAAGAACAAGAGTTTTTTGTGAATTCGAATCAAACAAAATCTTTAAATGTTAGTGGAATGTGTTGCCAAGCTCACAATGCATGTCCAACCATTAAGAACGAATATTTAGTAGGTAAATTGGCCGACAGTAGTTTAATAAAACTAGCTATGTATATTGATAAAAATAAATATTATTCAAATTATTCTGCACAACAAGCGGTTTGGGTAGTATCGGATGATAATTCAATAGGAAGTATTGATGATGGTGATAAGGAAATAAAAAATAATTTGAGAAATTTTGTTTCTAAGTTAACCGGAAAAGTAATTCCACCTTATGATATAAGTTATCAAAGCGGGAATGATGGAAGTGCTATGGGCAGAGCTGTGCGTATAGAAGGTGTGTTTGATTATAGTTTGCCAATGGCATGTCATTCAACAATGGGTATTTATAATGAACGAGGTGAAATGGTGCAATTGATTTTTGAAAATTTGCAAAGCGATAGAGGAGAATATAAGCACTATTATACTTTCAGAATAAAAGATTTACCACAAGGAACCTATTATGCCAGAGTGAATGCGGATGGAATGTTGCAAAAAGAGATGAAGATTGTGTTTTAATTAAAATTGTTTTGTTTAGAGCGAGAAAGAAGCGAAGTCGGAACATTGACTTTGCTTCTTTTGTTTACTTCCCGAAATAGTCTTCAAAAGAAAATGTTTCTTTTAAACGAACTCCTTTGTCGGTATTTTGAACAGTGCAACATTGATTAACAGAATCATGTTCAAAGAACAAAACAAACTCTTCATCTGCAGCGAGTTTCAGGAATTTTTCTTTTTCGGTTAATGTTAGTAAAGGACGTGTATCATATCCCATCACATAAGGCAATGGAATGTGACCAGCAGAAGGCAGTAAGTCGGCCATAAATGCTACCGTTTTTCCTTTATACTTAATTTGAGGAATCATCATAGCATCTGTATGCCCACGCATATAACTAAGAGAAATATTTTCACCTAATTGTTTGCTATTTGCTCCATCTATAAATTTTAATTGTCCGCTTTCCTGAATGGGAATAATGTTTTCTTTTAAGAAACTGGCTTTTTCCCTGTTATTAGGTTTTGTTGCCCATTCCCAATGTTCAGAATTGCTCCAATAGGTTGCATTTTTGAATGCTGTTTCAAAACCTGTTTTTTCTTTATTGTATTTAATGCTTCCTCCGCAATGATCAAAATGCAAATGTGTTAAAAACATATCTGTGATATCATCCGAACTAAATCCTGCTGTTTTTAATGAGTTTTCTAAAGTATCATTCCCATTTAAAAAATAGTGACTGTAAAATTTAGCATCCTGTTTGTTGCCAATTCCATTATCGACTAATATTAAACGGTTCCCATCTTCAATCAATAAACAACGCATAGCCCAGTTGCACATATTGTTTTCGTCTGCCGGATTTGTTTTGCTCCATAATGATTTTGGGACAACACCAAACATAGCACCACCATCTAATTTAAAATTTCCTGTATTTATTACGTGTAACTTCATATCTACGAATTACGAATTTTAACGAATTACGAACCTGCCTACCGCAGGTAAGTCTATGTGTATTAATTTTATTGTATTGCTTCGCTTGCCTTTACAACATGTGTTTGTAAACCGCAACCGTTGTATTTTTTATCATTTAACTGAACACGAACAGAAAAGTCGTACTGTTTATCAATTGCACCATTGCATTTTTCTTTTTTGATTACAATATTGATTTTATTTTCTCCGTCAGTAGAATTGTAGGTTGTAATTCCATTTTTAATTTCAGGTTCAGCATAAACAAAATGAGTAGTTTTTTGCTCCATCGGATTATAAAAATCTATCAAATCTTCTCCCTTTGAAATTTGGATTACCCAAAAAGGTTCAAATCCTGTGCACCAAAAATCAGATTGGATACAAGTGTTTTTGTAGTTTTTCTGTTCCGCTTTTAGATTATCTGAATAAATAATAGACCCAGAATCGTTCGGATCTATACTGGCATTCATTTCAACGTATATTGCTTCGTCAGAATATGCATTTGGCAATATAAGATTATACATTGAATCAACTTCTGATGTATTTTTCAAAACCATCAATTGTCCGCTTTCACAATTTAAAAAATTTGATTGGTGTGAACGGTACAATCCCTGAAAGTGTTTAATATCTGGTTTGATTTCTCTTCCAATTTCAATGCTGTCCGATTGCAACGAAGTATTACTTTCGGGATTTGTTTTCACATTGCAGGCCAATAAAAATAGAATTGGAGCAATTAATAATAATATTTTTTTCATTTACTTATAATATTAATATTTAGATTGTGCCTTGTAAACACTTCGACTCCGCTCAGTATGACATTTAGGCCGTCAGTCTGAGCGGAGTCGAAGACTTGTTAAAAATATTACTTATTAATATTTACTCTTCCAGTTTTTGTATTCTGTAGCATCAATTTGACGAAGAATTGCTTTTATAGCACCTGCCCAATAGTTGCGCATACCAACACCCATAGCTTTACCGCTCATTTTTTCACATACCAATACTTTTTTAGTTGCGATATCGAAAAATACTACATACAAAGTTGCTTCTTGAGTTCCCTTATTAAAATTTTCAATAATAAAAGATACTCCGATTCCTTCTTTTTTAATGTCAGCAGAATATTTTTTTATCATTCCATCAACTTCGCTTCTTTCAATTTTCCCTTCGTTGTAAGCCATACAAGCATCAACATCAATTTTACCATTCAATTCATTTATTGATTTTAAATCGTAAATAACATTGTCTTTGCGGAAAGATTTTTTGAAATCGAAATTTTGTGGTTCTTTTGCAACCAATGCATTCCAACCTGGAATCCATTTTGATTTCATGTCTGAACCAGTTGCAGGTGCTATTCCTCCCGCCTGATCAAATCCTCCAACAAATTTCGCTTTTGTGAAATCTAATCCAAACCAAACAATTTCGGTTGAAGATAAAGCCGATTTTGCATCTTGTGCTTTTGCGAATGATCCGCTTGCTACAACAAGCAGAGATAAAATTATTTTTTTCATGTGATAAAAATTGTTTTTATTATTTATTATTAATTATTCAATGATTAACATTTCAACACGTCTGTTTTTCTGACGACCAGCTTCTGTTTTATTATCAGCAATTGGTTTTTTGTGACCAAACCATTCTGCCTTGAATCTATCAGCTTTAATGCCTTTGCTTACCAAATAATTCTGAACTGCCTTAGCACGTTTTTCTGATAATTTTAAGTTAGTTGCTGGTTTACCTTGGTTGTCGGTATGTCCAGAAATTTTTAATCTCCAGTTTGGTTTCTTAGCCATCAATGCAGCTAACTCATCTAAAGAAGCCAATGATTCAGTTTTGATAATATCTTTTGCAGTTGCAAATTCTAAATTATCAAATGCTTTCTTCAATACTTCTTCTTCTTCTTTGTTCAACTTAATAGCAACGTCTTTGTTGTCTTCTGGTTTCAATTTGCTGTCATCTACTTTTAATACAATGAAACGGAAGTAGCGGTCCTTCTTAACATCTCTCAATGCTTTTTTAGCAATTCCGCCAACAACAACTTTCACCTCTGTATAAACTTCAGTATTTTCTCCTTCTAAGTTGAATATTACTAATTCATCAGCAGGAAGTTCATCAAAATTGAAGCTGCCATCTTTCGCCTGAACAGCCGTTCTTAAAGTATTACCTTGTGCGTCAATTAAAATTAATTTCACTTCTGGGCAACCTTTGTTAGCAACAGGGCCTGGTTTATCTGGACACTCATCTTCTTTGTCCATAACACCATCAGCATCTCTGTCAGGACAACCTTTGAATTGTGGTAATCCCGGTTCTTCTGGACAATCATCTTCTTTATCCATTATCTTATCTCCGTCTTTATCAGGGCAACCATTAAATTCTGGAATACCTGGATCATCCGGACAAGCATCTTGTTTATCTATAATCTTATCACCATCTCTGTCAGGGCATCCTTGGAATTCAGGCGTTCCTGGTTCATCTGGACAAGCATCGTCTTTGTCTTGAATATGATCACCATCTCTATCAGGGCAACCAAGGAATTCCCATGTACCTGGAGTTTCTTTACACTTATCTTTTTTATCTGATACTTTATCTTTGTCTTTATCTCTGGGTTTGCGATACATAATTGGAATTTTCAGCATAGCATAAGCATCTGCTCCATAAATATCACTTCTAGAAACCCAAGGACCTAAACTATTTGTTCCTAAAATTAACGGACCAACCCTTAATGCTATTCCCGCTTTAAAGTTACCTGTTATATCATAGGAGATAGGCACAAATGCTCCGAACCATTTATGATCCCATCTTGGGGTGATACTAAAAGTTGTTAATTCGTGTACTTTCTCTGCATCTTTTTTGAATCTAGGCGACCAATAAGTAGTAAAATTTGCATAAAAATCTTTATATATATGATAATCCACTTGTAATGCGAACACAGTAGGTAGATTCATTTTATAATATTCATCTCCTTTGTTCATAGGATAATTCGCATTCAGAAGACTGTCGAAATCATCAAAATTGTCAACACTATCAAATTGGTGAAGGTTCCATAAATTAATATCTGCTGTAAAGTTTCTGGAGTAGGTTCCTTTTTTGAACTTTGCATAGCCAATATCTAAAGCAGAAAGGCCTATTTTTAGTTTGTATTTATTTTGATCTCTTCTCCACAATCCTGTTTCTCCATCCATATCGTATTTGAAAGTTTCAAAATCGGGACGGAATTCATAAACAACTCCAAGATCAAGTCCCCAAGAAAAAAGGGAAGCATTTTTATATCCAACTGCTATTTCATCACCTTCATAAGTAGAGGAGTGCCCATAATTTACATCGGAATGGAAAAGGGAAAGTGTAGTATCATTTGAGAAATTGTAATCAAGATCTTTGATACTCATATAGGCAGATTGAATACCTTGGATATATTTAGCCGTAATTCCTGCTTTGAATGCGTGAGCGCCATCATCTTTAAATACATGTCCGTAACAAAGAGCATACTCAGCCCATGTCATTGTTTGCGCGCTAAAGTTTTGGTTGCTATGCTGTTTCAACCATAGCGATGAATCTTGTAGTTCGGTATAGGCAAGTCTCGCAAGTTCTGGTTCCAGACCGTCAATATTAATTAGTGTTCTCAATTTTGTTTTAACGGCAATAGCATTTTTTTGGTTGATGCTAACTAAAAATGAAGGACCGTAGATTTGATTGGAAAAATAAAACGATTTATTTTTGCTATTGTCTCTTGCAGTTAAATAATTATCTCTAAAAGAAGTATCTGCAAATGCCTGATAATTTGTATCGCTAAAGTCAAATAGTTTGCCAGAATGTTTAAGTGCAGATCTTTTTAGGCCAACATAATTATTATATGCAGCAAAACTCATACCTGCAAGAGTAACATCAACTTTATATCTGCTATCAACTACGTTAGCAGGATTAATGTCAGTGCCTGTAACTCCAGAATAATTACTATTTATGTATCCAAGAAAGTCCTGAGCAAAAGATGAAGCGGTTAGCGTCAATGCAGAAGCTACTAAAAGTGTAATTTTTTTCATAGGTTGGGATATGATTTTAAAGACTAAAGATACAATTTTTTTTAAAATCAAAACCTACTTTAATTGGTATACAAAAATGGAGTTTTGGGAGCTCCCTGTAACCAAGTTTAAGTTGCCATCATTGTTTAAATCACCTATGCTAAAGCCTGTTTTTCCATTGATTGGAAAACTATTGAATAAGGAACCGTTATCGTTAAACAGAAAAAGTTCGTTTGATTCTTCTGAGCTTACTCCAATTTTTCCGTTTCCATCGGGGAATAAGAAAAATAGTGGTGATTGCGCAACTTTACTTTCGAAATCATATTTGAATAATAACGATTTATCTTGAGAAAATACTTTCAGTTCATTTCGGTTTAAAAAAATAAGCTCCTTTGTTTTATCATTGTTGATGTCTTTGTATTCAAAATATGGAGAGGTTTCGAAATCCTGAATTTTTAAATTTTCTTTCTGATTCGTCAGACTTATTTTGATAACATTTCCTAAAGTGTCGGCTGCAACTATATAAGATCTTCCATAATCTTTCCCTGATTCAATAAAGAAATTGCGTATTCCTTGTTCCATTTTTTCTTTCATAGGAACTCTAACCGCACCTTTTCTGTCAAGAATATAAATTTTCCCTTTTACATCAATTGCACATAAATGATCTTTGTTGTTAGCCATAAAATATTGAAGTGGGACAAAAACCTGGTCTACAGTTTTGTCAAACGCAAATGCCGTTAGCTGTTCTCCATTTGCTTTGTAGCAAACTATACGTTTGTTTTCTGTAGCGATAAAAATTCGATAATCACGATTTTTTTCGTAGTCGATTACAGAAATTGCATTTGTTGCGGGAGACCTTAATTTTATTGGAAAGCCATCCATAGCATTTCCGTTTCTGTCAAACATGTAAATGAATGAGCGGGTATTAAAAATCATTTGGAGTTTATCGTTTTTCAAAACATCTATTTGAATAACATCACTCATTATTTTTTCATTCAATTGTTTTGTCCAGATAATTTTTCCGGTATTACTGATGAGATAAATTTTATTTGCATCATCCTGAATAAATACTTCCTTCCCTTTGGTTTTATGATTGATAAGCAAATAAGGCCTGTTGCTAATTGTTGTGTCAAGTTTTGCTTCCCACAATGTTCCTGTTTGTTGCTTTTGCTCTGGATTGTATTTCAGATAAATATTGCTGTAGAATAATTTGTTGTTGGAAGAGAATTGCATTCCAATTGCTTCAAATTTTTTAAGTAATGTTTCGTGAATATTTAATTCGTTTGTCAATTCTTCATTCAGAAAGTTGCTATAAACATTTTTTGAGCGAGCAATTGAATTGTATAAATAAACATTTGATTCAGTTGAAATGTTTTCCGAGAAAGCTTTGTAATTTTTATCAGTTGCTAAGGTTTTGTGACTTTCAATTTCATCGATATAAGCTTTTAAAGCATCTGTTGTATTGGCAAAAATAATATAGTTGTCAAGGGTTGTGAAGAAATTTTTTTCAATTTTTTCAAATTGTTTTCCTAATAAATTTGGTAATACTTTCTTTATATTCAAGTGGTTAATTATATATCCATGATAAGAGGAAGAGTCAATAGCTGAATCGCCAGCTGAAATTGTTGCTAATTCGTTAAGTGTATTGTTTGCTGCTTCGATATTATTTGAGCGTATAATGGCAAAACAATTAGTAGTAAAATCTGTATTGGTGGGCTCTGTTACTACTAAAGCCATTTCATTGTCCATCCAACTCAACATAATTTCTTCAATTTCAATATTGTATTTTTTATTGGTTTCTTGAATGAATAGATTGTATTCTGAAATAATATTTTTTGCTGTTAAATATTTTTTATAGTCTTCGTGATATGTATTTATATCACTCATGCCTAAAAATAGTAAGGTGGAAATGTTCGAAGGAATAATTTTTATTAATTCAGCTTCCTGAGGTTTTTGTTTGCGAAATAAATTTAAAAAACTTTTACTTGAATCATTTGCTGAAGTAAAACCTGAGAGTGTTAATGCGTTTGGCTTAATTGTAATATCCCAGCTAGAACAATCAGCAAAATTGGAAAGCGGAAAAATTCGTTTTTCGGATGATGGACCAAGAATTGGAAGTGCTAAATCTGCCAATTTTTTATAATTAACATATATAGTAGCATCAACATTTTTACCAGCTGTTCGAATAATTTTACTAAAGTTTTTATCGGTGCTTAATGAAGTTCCTGATTTAAGTTGATGAATTGAATTTTGAATTAATTGCTGATTCGAACTAACAATTAATATCCCATTTACAATAGAAAAATGTAAACGACTAGATTGGTTAGTTGCAATGGTTGTTATCGATTCGTTTTCGAACTCTGAAGAAGAGAGTGGTACTTTAATGAAATGTATTTTTTCTTTAAAATAATCTTCTACGCTACTTTTATATGTCATACTTGGCAAACTAAAAGCATAGAGTAGGTCAAAATTATTTTTAGTTGTATTGTGAACTGATATAAAAACGGAGTGCTCATCTAAAAGTTGAGAAATTTCAGGAGCATTTTGTAAAAGTGAATCGATTGTAGTTCCTTGTCGGTTTATTTCAGCTATTATTTTTGTTCCTAATAACTCTTCCCACATTATATTAGTCTGAGATAATTTTTTCCAAGTGTTTTTGGATTGTTTGCTTTCAAAAATAATTGCAGCATCAGTTGGAATTGCATTGATGCCTTCACTTATGGGTGTGCGGGCCTCTCTGGTATGAAAAAACCAATAGGTTCCACCAATTAGGATGGTAGCAACAACACAGCCAAAAATGATTTTTCTTAGCATTTCTAATACGAAATTAGGGAAAGGGAAGCTGCGTGTAAGTTTATAAGGATGAATTTACTAACAACTAATTGCTAATTAAACTCCAGTTTCAATTGATCGGGCAATTGCTTGAAACTTTTGCGGTGATGGTCGGTAATGCCGTATTTTTCGATGGCTTTGCGGTGACTGGCTGTTGCATAAGCACGGTTGTGAAGCCAGTCGTATTGAGGAAACTGTTCGTGCAATTCATCCATTAAATCATCCCTGTATGTTTTTGCAAGAATGGATGCGGCTGCAATGCTTAGGTATTTTCCATCTCCTTGAATAATGCAGGTGTGTGGTATGTTTTTGTATTTTTTAAAACGGTTGCCATCTATCAGCAAACTTTCCGGAGTTGTTTTTAATTGATCGAGTGCCCGGTGCATTGCTAAAAAGGATGCGTTTAAAATATTTATTTCGTCAATTTCTTCTACACTTACTATTCCAATGGCCCAGGAAATAGCTTCTGCTTCTATGATTGGACGCAATTGTTTTCTTTGTTTATCGGTTAATTTTTTTGAATCATCTAATAATTTGTTTTTGAAATTTTTGGGAAGAATAACAGCTGCAGCATGAACAGGTCCGGCTAAGCAACCTCTTCCGGCTTCATCACAACCAGCTTCAATTAAGGTTTTATCAAAAAACTTTTTAAGCATTCACTGTTTTTTCAATTGATTTCCAAAGTGCATCTGCAGTTTTATTCCAACTAAATTCTAGTTTTCGCTTTCTTCCTTTTTCAATTAATGAGTTCCTCATGTCCTCATCTTTGTAAATATAAATCATTGCATTGCAAATCGAGTCAACTGAAAATGGGTCGACTAATAGAGCTGCATCTCCTGAAACTTCCGGCATAGAGGTAATATTACTTGTGATAACAGGCGTATCACAATTCATAGCTTCTAAAATAGGTATTCCAAATCCTTCGAAGTAGGGGATATAAGTCATAGCCAAAGCAGATGCAATCACATGATGGAGTTCGGTTGAATGTAGCCTTCCTGTAAAAATCACATCATCCTTAAATTTCATGTTTAAATAAGTGTTCTTTATTTCATTTGTCCAGCGATACTTTTCGCCCACTATCACCAACTTAACATCGTTTTTTTCATTGGCTTTAAATTTGTCAAAAGCTTCAAATAAACGTGAAATATTTTTGCGCGGCTGAAGTGCTCCAACAAATAAAAAATAATCATTCCCACCAGAAATATGTTTTTTAGTCGCCTGCTGAAGCTCTTTACTTATAGGACTATATAGCTCATTACAACCATTAAAAACTACATCTATTTTAGTTGATTCTATTTTGTATGTGTTTACAAGATCTTTTTTTGAAAACTCAGAAACTGTAGCAATTCTTGAAGCTTTTCGAGCAAATTTTGGAAAAAATCGGGTGTAATATTTACGAACTATCCATGAAACATCTTTTGGATGGTGCTCAAAATTAATATCGTGTATTACGGCCAATTGTTTGCAATTCGCTTTAAGCGACATATATCCATCTGGCGAAATAAATAAATCGGGTTTGTATTTATTTAAAAAATTAGCTACTGAAAATTCGAACCACCAATAAAAAAGAAAGGGATGACGGGCTTGAGGTGAAAGAATAAGAGGAGTTACATTATCAGAAAAAATAAAGTCATCATCAAAATCTCTATCAAAAAGAAAAACAAAATGATGCTCAGGATGGTCGTTAGTAATACGTTTTAAGGTTTCGTAGGTAAACCATCCGATTCCTTCGAGCTTGTTTTTTATTAATAATCTTGTATTTACTACTATTTCCATAATACTGGAAACGAAATTACGTAAAAAATCATACTTTTACAGCCCGAATGAAAAACACGGTAAAATATATCTTACACAAACTGTTAGGGTTCAAAAATTATCTTTTCATTTTCTCATTATACAAAATTCTGACCTTGAGAAAAGACAAAAATGAAAAAGATTTTTTTGCATTCTTGCATTTGCTTCCAGCAAACACTGCTGTGCTTGATATTGGTGCAAATATTGGCATTATGACTGTTCATTTGGCAAGAACTATAAAAGATGTTACCGTTTATAGCTTTGAGCCTATGCCTAACAATATTGGCGCTTTTAAACGAATCATAAAATATTTTAAGCTGCAGAATGTAAAGTTGTTCGAAATAGCTTTGGGTAACTCCGAAGGGGAAGTGGAAATGGTGATGCCAATTATTTCAAATGTGAAAATGCAAGGATTAAGTCACGTAGTGCACGATTCTATTCCTGATAATAATGATGGTGAGCGCTTTAAAGTTCCTCTGAAGATGCTTGACAATATGATAGAACTTACAAATTCGCCAAAACGGATAAGTGGAATTAAAATAGATGTCGAAAATTTTGAATTCTTTGTTTTAGAAGGTGCAAAGCAACTTATTGCTAAAAATAAACCTGTTGTGTATGCCGAATTGTGGGAGAATGAAAACAGAGAGAAGTGTTTTGAGTTATTCAAATCCTTGAATTACAAAACTATTGTAGTGGTTGACAAAAAAGCTGTTGAGTATGATAGAGCAATTCACAAAACTCAAAATTTCATATTTTTAACGAAATCCTAAGCTTATAATTAAGTACATTTAAAGAATGCAAAAGAAATTTTTAACCAACTTAGGTTTAATTTTATTTTTGAATTTGCTTATTAAGCCAATTTACATTTTTGGTATTGAAAAGGCCGTTCAGGAGCAAGTTGGGACAGCAGTGTACGGAATTTATTTTGCTATTTTTAATTTTTCTTTTCTACTTACCATCCTTTTAGATTTTGGGATTACCAATTTCAACAATAAAAACATTGCTCAGAACAGTCATTTATTTACTAAGCATTTTTCGAGTCTTTTCACCCTAAAATTATTGCTTGCAGTTATCTACATAATTGTGGTAGTAGTAATAGGTTTGGTGATTGGTTATGATACAAGATTAATGAAACTATTATTGATTCAGGGCTTCAACATGTTTTTGATATTTTTCATTAACTATTTGCGTTCAAATCTTGCAGCATTACATCTTTTCAAAACAGATGGAATTATTTCTGTGATGGATCGTACAATAATGATTATAGCAGGAGTATTTTTATTGAATTCAGGAGTGCTATATTCCGAAAATGGAATTATGTATTTTGTTTATACACAAACTTGCTCTTTAATGTTAACAGCATGTATCGCCTTTTTTATTATTCTTAAAAAAACGCATTCTTTTAAATTAAGTTGGAACTGGCCATTTTCTTTAATGATTTTGAAGAAAAGTTTTCCTTTTGCGATTTTAACTCTATTAATGTCATTTTATAACAGAATTGATTCTGTTATGATAGAGCGTATGCTTCCTGATGGAGATGTTCAGTCTGGTATATACGCACAAGGTTTTCGTATTTTGGATGCAACCAACATGATTGCCTTTTTGGTTGCGGGGGTACTTTTGCCGGTTTTTTCCAGAATGCTAAAGCAAAAAGAATCGGTTGAGTCTTTAGTTAAATTGATAAGCACTTTATTGTTAACACCAGCCATTGTTATTGGAGTTGGTTGCTTTTTTTACAGTACAGAGCTAATCGGACAGTTATATCCTCAGCATGTAAATGAAACTGTTGAAGTATATACACTGCATCTGCAGGAATCTTCAAAAATATTTTCTTTGCTCATGTTAAGCTTTGTTGCCATTTCAACTACTTATATTTTTGGTACTTTGCTTACTGCAAATGGAAATATGAAACAGTTGAATTATATGGCTGCTTCAGGTATGGTATTAAACATCATTTTGAATTTTATATTGATCCAGCAATTTGAGGCCTATGGCTCAGCTATTTCGAGTATGTTTACCCAATTTCTTACAGCGATTATTCAGGTTGCTATTGCCCAAAAGATATTCAAGTTTAAAATCAATTATCGCCTGATAAACATCTTTATAACCTATTTAGTAGGTGTAATCGCCATTAACTATGGTTCAAAAATGCTGCATTTCGATTGGATGGTGAATTTTGCTATAATGGTTGTTTGTTGTGGCTTGTGGGCTTTTATAACCGGTATTATCAGCATAAAATCGATGTTTCGCTTACTTAAATACGGATAAACCGCTTAAAATTGGGCAGATTGCCATTTTTTTCTAATTTTGTTGTCCCATATTCAAATTATACCAATTTATGATGGACAAGAAGGTTCAAGCAGCATCGGATTTTAATTCATTAAATGTATTGTATTTCATATATAAATGGCGTAAACCACTTATTATTGTTGGCGTAGCTGCGTTTATCTTTTCTTGTATTGTAGCTTTAACTATTAAAGAAAAGTACAAATCAACGGTTATTTTGTTCCCTGCTACAACGAACTCTATCTCCAAAGCCCTTTTAATTGAAAATAATGCTAAACAAGAAGACGTTTTGCAGTTTGGTGAGGAAGAAGAGGCAGAACAGATGCTTCAGATTCTTAATTCTGATGAAATCCGTACCAGAATTTGCGAAAAGTATAATTTAATGGAGCATTATGGCATTGATCCAACAGACAAGCTAAAACGCACAAAATTATACGATGAGTTTCAAAGTAACATGACTTTCAAGCGTACCGAGTACATGTCGGTTAAAATTGAAGTAATGGATATTGATCCTGAATTGGCTTCAGTTATCGCGAATGATATAGCAGCTTTACACGATTCTACAAAAATCAGAATTCAAAGAGACAGAGCAATGCGCTCATTGAAAATTGTGGAACAGGAATATCTTCAGAAAGTAGCAGATGTTAAGGCTGGAGTAGATTCAATGCAAGTATTAAACAGCTATGGAATTTATGATTATGAGTCTCAATCAGAAGTAACCAGTCAGCAATATGCCATTGCTTTAGCGAAAGGCGATCAGCGTGCTGTGAATGTTCTTGAAGAAAAATTAAAGATTATTGGTAAGTACGGAGGAGCCTATGTTTCGTTGCGTGAAAATCTTTATATGCAACGTAAGCAACTGAACTTGTTAAAAACTAAATACGAAGAGGCTAAGGTGGATGCTACAGAAGTATTGCCTCAAAAGTTCGTTGTTAGTAATGCTTTCCCTGCAGAAAAGAAATCGTATCCCGTTAGATGGATTATTGTTGTAGTATCAACATTTGCGACTTTATTAGCGGCAATTATTGCTATTTTATTATTAGAAAATTTACGACAGATTAGAAATGAAGTAAAGGAGGCTCCTGCCGAAGGCTGAATACGGAAACCTGTTTTAGCTAAACAAGAAAGTAGAGAGGAAACGGGAAATTTAATTACTGAGAAGAATACAGAGAGGGTTGAAGAGAAGATTGCAGAGAGAGTAAAAACATTTAAAGAAAAGATATTTAAACCGGAAATTTTAAAACCAACAATTTTAAAACCGAAAATAAAGAGTATAATGGCTGAATATACTGAAACAAGTTACAAATTTATTCAACTAGTAATAAAAAAGAAAATTCATTTTCTGGTTATTACAGTTGCTGCGATTGCATTTTCTGCACTTTTTTCTAGTCCTTGGTTTATTAAACCGAAGTACAAATCTTTCGCAATTTTATACCCTTCCAATATAACACCTTACAGCGAAGAAAGTACTTCTGAGCAAATGCTTCAGTTGTTCGGCTCTTCTGATATCAGAAATGCTGTCGTTAAAAAATTCAACCTTTACCAGTATTATGATATTGATTCAACAGATAAAGCAGCAAGCATTAAAATGATGGATGTATATGATTCAAGAGTTGAGGTGAGTCGTACTCAATACGAATCGGTTGAAATTTCGGTGTTAGACGAAGATCCTAAACGTGCTTGTGAAATGGTGGAAGAAATTATTCATTCAATGAATTTAAAAGCACGAGAATTGCAACGTGAGAAGTCGAAAGAAGTAGAGGTGGTCATTAAAAATCAACTAGAGTTAAAAAAGAGAAATGTTGATTCTATAAATGCCCGTTTACATGAGTTGAGAGTTAAGTATCAATTGTTTGATTACGATATGCAAGTGAAAGAAGTAACTAAAAGTTATTTGAAGGAAGTTGCTTCCGGTGGAAAAAATTTGAAAGAAATTGATGCAATGATGCGCAATTTGGAAGAAAAGGGTGGTGAGTATTTTCAATTACAAAAAACTTTGAAAGTTTTACTTGAGAGTTATAATGCTACTAAATTGGAATACGATGTAGTTGTTAAAGATTTAAATAAAGAGCTTACATATGCAAACGTTGTCACAAAACCTGCGCCATCTTACATCAAGGCTTCACCTGTTCGTTGGTTAATTGTACTAGCTTCGGTGGCATCTACTAATTTGTTGCTCTTTATGTTATTTATTATTCTAGAAACTAGAAAAAAATAATTCATATTCCTTTGTTAGAACAAAAAAATATAAAATGGGTTTATGCCTTAAGTATAGCTTTTATACTTATTAATGCCGTTTGTACTTTTTTTGAATTCTATTATTTTAATCTTGTCCCCGCTGCAATTCTGGTATTGTTGTTAGGATTATTCTCTTTAGATAAATTAATATTATTTGTTGTTTTTCTTACTCCTCTTGCAATTAATATGCAAAATATTGATGGTGGGTTTGGATTGAGTTTGCCAACTGAACCAATCATATTTGGGATTATGATGATTTTTCTATTTAAGCAAATGCATACCAATACAATTGATGCCAAATTATTAAAACATCCTGTAACAATTGCTATTATTATAAATTTAGTTTGGATTTTTATTACTTCAATCACTAGTGATCTTCCAGTTGTTTCCTTTAAATTTTTAATTGCCAGACTTTGGTTTATAGTTACCTTTTATCTTTTAGGAACTCAACTTTTTAAGAAGTTTAATAATATTAAAATCTTTACATGGTTATATATTCTTTCTTTCTCCATAATTATAGTTTATACACTTTATAGTCATGCTCAAGTTAATTTTGATGAGCAAATTGCCAACTACATCATGTCGCCATTTTATAACGATCATACAGTTTATGGCGCTATGTTAGCAATGTTTCTTCCTGTATTGATTTTTTATACTATGAACAAAAAATACAGTGGAAGTATAAAGTTTGCTGCATTTTTATTTTTGATTCTGTTTGTTGTAGCTCTTGTTTTTTCATACACACGTGCAGCCTGGTTAAGTCTCGTTGTGGCATTAGTTGCCTATATCCTTTTACTGCTAAAAATCCGTTTCAGAACAATTTTAATTGGATTTCTTGCAGTTTGTGCTGTGGCTCTTGTCTACCAAACTGAAATAATTATGAAGTTGGAAAAAAACAGACAGGATGCTTCTCAGGATTTTGATAAACATATTGAGTCCATTTCTAATATCTCAACCGATGCTTCTAACTTAGAACGATTGAACAGATGGAATGCGGCATTCAGAATGTTTGCTGAACGGCCAATTTTTGGTTGGGGGCCCGGAACTTACAGTTTTGAATATGCACCGTTTCAGCATGCACACGAAAAAACGATTATAAGTACAAATATGGGTGACAAAGGAAATGCACATAGTGAGTATATAGGACCATTGTGCGAATCGGGTGTGCTGGGAGCACTTACATTTATAATAATTGTAATTATTGTCCTTTCAACTGGTTTTAGGCTTTATTATTCAGTTACAGAAAATGAAACAAAGAAAGTAGTGCTGGTTATTTTGTTGGGATTTATAACTTATGTTGTGCACGGAGGACTAAACAATTTCTTGGATACTGATAAAGCATCTGTTCCTTTTTGGGGATTTGTAGCAGCTTTAGTTGCTATTGATTTATATCACAAAAATAAAGTGGATGAAGCAGTAGAAGTGGAGAATTAGCAGTAGTTATATGACAGAGGAGTTTTATAATAACGACCAAAATCAAAGATTACTATCTGCTTCGATTAGTTATTTAAACGAACGAACAAAAGAACTGTATGACAAGTCATGGCTTTATCGCTATTACAATGAATTAAGTTGGGTATACGGAGTAACGGAAGAGGAAATCATAAATTTTAAGGCGCTTTATGAATCGACACTTACTGAACTTCGTAAAAAACCGCAACTTGAAGACATGCCTTTGACGAATGAAAAGGTTAGAATTACGTTAGAATCATTTCCAAAGTTTGATGAAGAACAATTTCTTTTGTCCAATTACGGGACGACAGTTTTGCGTGGATTTTTTGCTTACATCCTTTTTCCATACGCATTCTATCTTATCTATAAGAATATTAAGAAAACTCAACACTTTCGGCATTTACTTTCAGACATATTAGTAAACAGTAAAACAATTGTTGACACCTTAAATACTGACAATATTGAGGGTTGGCTAGAACTACAAAAGCAGAAAAAATAAATAACCGCAGAAAGCTAAAATACTTTTATGCTAAACAAGGCAATGTCATCGATGTAAGGACGGCTTTGTTTATAATTCATCACCGTTTCCATAATTCTTACATTCAACTCCATCATATTTAATTTCGGATTGTTTTTTATCAAATCTTTTAAAGAATCAATTCCAAAATCTTCTCCTTTATCATTTTCCAATTCAGTTAATCCGTCAGTATAGCAAACAATAGTAGTGCCCGGAGAAATATTCACGATTCCTTCTTTTATCTTATCAATTTCATCAAACATTCCTAATCCTGTACATCCTATTTTTAAAGTACTGATAGAATTACCCGATGCAATAAGCGGAGGATTGTGCGCAGCATTTACATAAGTTAAAGTACGTGTGATGAGATTGTATTTAGCAATAAAAAGAGTAATAAATTTTTCACCTTTTGCATTGGCCATCACTTTGCTGTTTAACTCTCTCACCAATTCTGTTAATGTAGTGGTATGATGAAACAAAACTCTGAGGTTTGCCTGAAAGTTCGACATTAATAAAGCAGCAGCAACTCCTTTTCCAGAAACATCGGCCACACAAAAAGCGCATTCGTTTTCGTTTAACCACATAAAATCATAGTAATCGCCTCCAACTTGTTGGTGAGGCAAATAAAATGCAGCTGTATCTATATTTTTATCTTTTGGTAAAGTGCTGGGGAAAAGCATGGATTGCATTTCAGAAGCTAATTCCAACTCTTTTCGCATTGCAGCCTGACGGATGGTGTCGCGTGCAAGTTTTTTGTTTTCAATGGCTACAACAATAATACTTGTCAATGTTTGAACAAAAGGTAAATGTTTGATTGCCGGACTAACCTCTACCTTGTCTTCTAAATCACCAATCAATACATATGCTAATGGTTGAGATTTATGAAAAACAGGAATTACAATTTCAAATGCTTTATTTAATCTTTTTTGAGAAAAATTAATGGTTCCGATTTCTTTTATAGATAAGAGATCACGCTCTACATTAATATCGTTGTATTCTTCACCAACACCATATTTCAAGATGCATTTCCAGGAATCGTTTTCGTTGCTGAATAGAACCAACTTTCCAATGTTGAGTTGTTTTTCTAATACTTCCTCAAAAATTTCTAAAAGTTGTTCGGTAGAAAAATTATTGTTAATGGCTTTGGTAATTTCCAACAGGGAATTAAGTTTTATATCCTTAACTCGTTTCGAAAGATTTTTATTTGTTGGGGTAAGCGCCATAGTTGAGTTATTGTATCAAATTTATAGTATTTAAAAACAATACAAGATAAATTTAGACAAAAATTGAATAACGTACGATATACATTAATAAAGATACCTACTTGTCTGTAATCTGTTTTATTAAATCCGGAAGCATTTTTAACGCAGCAACTTCTTTCATCTTTCCTCTAGCATCCCCAGCGGGTGAACCGAAATATGTTTTTCCTGCAGGAATATCTTCTCCTAATCCCGATTGAGCAAGCAATACAGAGCCTTTTCCTAATTTAACATCACTGCGAACACCTGCTTGTCCCCACAAAGTCACTCCGTCTTCAATCACTACAACACCTGCAACTGCTACATGTGATGCCATTAAACACATTTTACCTACTTGTGTATCGTGCCCTATTTGAACATGATTGTCAATTTTAGTTCCTGCACCAATTTTTGTATCTCCTGAAACACCTTTGTCAATTGTACAAAGAGCACCAATTTCAACATTGTCTTCAATAACAACTCTGCCACATGAAATCATTTTATCAAAAAAATCAGGACGTTTTTTATAATAAAAAGCATCTGCACCAATTACAGTATTGGCATGTATTATCACATTGTTACCAAGATGGCAATTGTCATAAATAGCAACATTTGGGTGAATTACACAATTTTCGCCAATAGTAACGTTGTTGCCAATATATACTCCGGGCATCAGAACAGTTGTTTTTCCAACTTTAGCTGTATCGCTGATTTGTTTTAAGGAATAACTTGCCGGCTGAAAATGTTGAACCAATTTATTATAATCTCTGAACGGATCTTTTGAAATTAATAAAGCTTTTCCTGCCGGACATTCTACTTTCTTATCAATTAAAATAGTTGTGGCTTTTGACTGTAAGGCTTTATCGTAATATTTTGGATGATCAACAAAAACAATATCCCCAGCTTCCACCATGTGGATTTCATTTAGTCCTGTTATTAAATGGTTGGCATCTCCATCAAATTCACAATTGATGATTGAGGCTATGTCTTTTAATTTATATGCTGAAGGTAATTTCATAATGAATCAAACTTGTTGTTGTCTCAAATATAATAAAAAAGTCCCCAATGTTACCATGGAGACTTTTTTCCCCTCTCCAAATGGAGAGGGGTTAGGGGAGAGGTCTACTTAACACGCTCTACATAAGAATTTGTACGTGTATCAATTTTAATTTTTTCTCCTTCATTTACAAATAAAGGAACATTTACAACTGCGCCTGTTTCCATAGTTGCAGGTTTTAAAGTATTAGTTGCAGTATCACCTTTTACGCCTGGTTCTGCATATGTAATCATTAATTCAACAAATACAGGTGGCTCAGCTAAAATAGGCTCATCTCCTTCAAAAGAAACTTTAATTTCCATTCCTTCTTTTAAAAATTTCAATGAATCTCCTAACAAGAAAGATGGTATATGTATTTGCTCATATGTATCATTATCCATAACAACAATAAACTCTCCTTCAGGATAAATGAATTGCATGTTTTTGTATTCTACGCGAACTACTTCAACTGCTTCACCTGCACGGAAACGGTTTTCCACAATTTTTCCGTTTTTTAAGTTACGCATACGTGCCTGATAAAATGCACGTAAATTTCCGGGTGTACGGTGTTGATATTCTTCAATTCTACAAAGTTCCCCGTTAAAACGGATTACTGTACCTACGTTGATGTCGCCTGAGTTTGCCATTTAAAATGAATTATAAATTATTGATTATGAATTATATCCCGATAGCTATCGGGATTGGACTGCAAATATAAGGTTTATGGGGGAATAAGCAAAAAAAGGAAATAACCTGATTAGGAATGTTTATACTCCTCAATATTCAACTGCTTATTGCAAAAAGGATATTCATATTCCTGTTGATTGGACGCAACAATAATCAAGCGGTTTTTAGAATAGTCCATTACTAATTTCTGATACCAGTCGATTGCTTTTTTATCCAAATTGGAAGTAGGTTCATCCAAAAGCAGGAGAGGAGTATCAGCTAAAACAGCTAATGCTAAGCGAATGCGCTGTTTCATCCCTGATGAATAATACTTTAATTGTTTGTCTTTTGATTTTTCTAATCCTGTAAGCTCAATTATTTTTTTAACATCCAATCCTGTTTGAAAAGGTTTGAATTTTTCCTGAAAAGCAATGGATTCAGTCAATGTAAACTCTTCAAATAAATCTAAATAAGGAGCGCAATAACTAAGTTGCTTAAAAATATTTTCTTCTTGATACTTGCTACCTGCTACCTGATACTGAACTTCCCCTTCCGAATGTGTCAAATTACCTGCAATTACCTGCAATAATGTAGATTTTCCTGAACCATTAGCTCCTAAAATAACATAGTTGTTCTCAGAAGTAAAATCATAATTCACCTTCCGAAAAATCCATTCGAAGTTGTAACGTTTGCCGATATTGTTAAGGTTGATTTGGGTCACGATAGGAATTGAGTTTTTGCCACAAAGGCGCTAAGACGCAAAGTTTTATTTTTTATTTTTTCTTTCTTTTTTGTCTATTGCCAACTGTTTTAAGAGATACCTCTCATAATTCCATCCTTAGATTCATTGATGAAAGTGACGATTTGAGATTTTTCTGCTGATGCTGGAGCTTCTTGTTCAATTACGGCCAAAGCATTTGTAACATTATGACCTTTTACATAAAGAGTACGATAAATATCTTCAACAGCTAAAACGGTTTCGTTTGAAAAACCTCTTCTGCGCATACCAACAGAATTAATTCCAACATATTGTAATGGCTCACGTGCGGCTTTTGTAAATGGAGGAACATTTTTACGTACCAATGAACCGCCAGTAATGAAAGCATGTGCACCAATGCGAACGAATTGCTGAACGGCAGCTAATCCTTCCAAAATAACCCAATCTTCAATGGTTACATGTCCTGCAAGGTTTACACTGTTTGCTATAATAATGTTGTTTCCTAAAATACAATCGTGTGCAACGTGAACATAAGCCATCAATAAACAGTTGTTCCCAACTGCTGTTTTCATTTTATCAGTTGTACCTCTGTTAATTGTACAACATTCACGAATAGTAGTATTATCTCCTATTTCAGTGGTGGTATCTTCACCTGCAAATTTTAAATCTTGTGGAATAGCAGAGATAACTGCTCCTGGGAAAATGCGACAATTCTTTCCAATGCGTGCTCCAGAAAAAATGGTAACGTTAGGGCCTATCCAAGTGCCATCGCCAATTGTTACATTGTCATCAATAAAAGAAAAAGGAGATATTACTACGTCTTTTCCAATTTTTGCGTTGGGATGAATGTGGCTTAAGTTACTCATACTATGCTGTTGCTGCTGCTTCTTTTTTTGGTTCCTTATCTTTTATGACTTGTGCTAACATAGTTGCTTCAGTAACTTCTTTTCCGTTTACATAACCAATTCCACGCATGTTCACTAATCCTCTTCTGATCGGACTTTCAAGTGTTAATTGAAAAACAATTGTGTCGCCAGGAATTACTTTTTGTTTGAATTTTACTCCATCAATTTTCATGAAGTAAGTGCTGTAGTATTCTGGATTTTGAACTTGAGATAAAGCAAAAATTCCACCTACCTGAGCCATCGCTTCTATTTGCATAACGCCAGGGAATACTGGATTGTCAGGGAAATGGCCTTGAAAGAAAGGTTCATTTAATGTTACATTTTTTACTCCTACAATACTATTCGCATCCATCTCTAAAATCTTGTCAACCATTAAAAAAGGATAACGGTGAGGCAACATTTTTGAAATATCATTAATGTCGTATAAAGGTTTTTTGCTTAAGTCGAAATACTTTTCTTTCTTTTTTGATTTAATTAGCTCTTTAATTTTTTTAGCAAAAGCAACGTTTCCTGCGTGACCGGGACGACCAGCTAGAATGTGCATTTTTAAAGGGACTCCAACCAATGCTAAATCTCCAACTATGTCTAATAATTTATGACGGGCAGGTTCATTGAAAAAATGAAGTGTAGTATTATTTAAAACTCCTTTGCCTTTTATTTCTACATCTTCACGATGAAATACTTTTTGCAAATGTTTTATCTGTTCTTTTGAAACTTCTTTATCTACCAATACAATAGCATTATTCAAATCTCCGCCTTTAATTAAATCGTGAGCTAATAATGCTTCTAATTCATGTAAAAAAACAAATGTTCTGCAAGGTGCAATTTCAGTTTTGAATTCACCTACATGATACATAGATGCGTGTTGCGTTCCTAAAACTTCGGAGTTATAATCCACCATTACAGTTACTCTGTTTGCATTTTGTGGAACAGCAAGCATTTCAACTTTTTTAACGGGGTCTTCGTATGTTAAGGTTTCTGTAAGTTCAAAATAAATACGTTCAGCATCTTGGTCAACAGCACCTACTTCTTCCAAAATTTTTACAAATGGCATTGAACTTCCATCCATAATTGGCATTTCCGGTCCGTCCATTTCCATCAACACATTGTCTATTTCCATTCCAACCAAAGCTGCTAAAACGTGTTCAGTAGTATGAATTCTTGCTCCGTTTTGTTCTAAAGTTGTACCACGGGAAGTATCCACCACATTATCCACATCAGCATTAATAATTGGATTCCCAGGTAAATCAACACGTTGAAACTTATAACCGTGATTTTCCGGAGCAGGACGAAATGTTAAGTTTGTTTGTTTTCCTGTATGTAAGCCAACACCTGAAATGGTTACGGCTGTTTTTATGGTTCTTTGCTTTACACTCATAATTTAGTTCATTACTAACTTCAAATGTAACAAAATATTGGCAATTATTATGCTTTGAATAGCTTTTTTTGAACTACTTCGGGTAGCAGAGATAATGCTTCTTCACCGTTTTAGCTAATACATCAATACTTAACTGATCGGATGCATCAGCAATATCCGATACGCTTCCGTCTTTAAATAAAATATTTATACGGATTTTATCAGCGCGATATGCATCATTTGTAACAATTCCCTTTAAAACAAAATAGTCGATTTCTTTTTCTTCTAACTTAAACCGCTTCTTAATGTCTTTTTTTATGGATTTTATTTTATCGTCTTTAAAACCCTGACTCTGTAATTCTACTTTAAAAAGTTTACGGTCGACCAATTGTTTACACAAGCTGGAAAGTACATTGTCGCTATGATTTACCCAAACTTTTATGGAAGTCATAATATCGTAATCATCCAATTGAGCGAATGTATCCAATAGCTTAGGATTTTTCTTAAAATCTTTTTCGTTGTACTTGTTGTATAGAAATGTTTTTAAAGCCGGAGTACAAAATAAATCAACTTTATTTTCAGCCAGATCTTTTGCGCGCTTTAAAATGTTTACCAATAAGCTCTCTGCACTCAAAACGGTTTTGTGTAAATACACTTGCCAGTACATCAACCTGCGGGCAATGATGAATTTTTCAATCGAATAAATTCCTTTTGCTTCAATAGCCAATTGGTCGTTCACCACATTCAGCATTTTAATTATTCTATCAGAACTTACTACGCCTTCAGAAACTCCTGTGAAAAAACTATCACGGTTCAGATAATCCAGCCTGTCCATATCCAGCTGACTGGAAACCAACTGATGTAAAAATTTCTTTTTGTACTTATTTTGAAAAATATTGATGGCTAAAGTTAATTTTCCTTTGAAATCTTCATTCAAGCGACTCATAAAAAGTTCTGAAATGTCTTCGTGTGTTATATTGTTTACAATGCTGTGCTCTAATGCATGTGAAAACGGGCCATGACCAATATCGTGCAACAAAATAGCAATGGTAACGCCTTTTGCTTCTTCTTCAGTTATTTCATGCCCTTTCGAACGGATAACATCAATGGCTTGTCCCATTAAATGCATGGCACCCATTGCATGATGGAAACGCGTATGCAATGCTCCCGGATAAACCAAGTTGGTTAATCCCAATTGTTTAATCCTTCGTAAGCGTTGAAAATAGGGATGATCAATTAAATCATAAATTATTTCATAGGGCAGAGATACGAAACCATAAATGGGATCGTTAAAGATCTTCAACTTGTTTGAGAATGAGTTCATCTGTGCAAAGATAATTTATCTTTTTTTAACAGGATAGGCAGATTAAATTTTCTAACTTTATAAACTCAATTTATATGTTATTTATGGAAAAGATCAGTGTTTTGTGGGCCGATGATGAAATTGATTTATTGAAGCCGCACATTTTATTTTTAAAAGACAAAGGATACGATATTATTACTGCAACCAGTGGTGATGAAGCCATAGAATTGGTTGATAAAAATAATTTCTCAGTCGTTCTGTTGGACGAAAATATGCCCGGACTTTCTGGTTTAGAAACCCTGAATCGTTTGAAATCAAAGCGTTCCGACCTTCCTGTTATTATGATTACCAAAAGTGAAGAAGAATATTTGATGGAAGATGCCATTGGTTCTAAAATTTCGGATTACCTGATAAAGCCAGTAAATCCTAATCAAATATTGCTTTCTTTAAAAAAGACTTTGGACAATAAGCGTTTGATAAGTGAAAAAACTACTTCAAACTATCAGCAGGAATTCCGTCAGATTGGTATGACCATGGGCGATAGATTGGGTTGGCCGGAGTGGGTGGAAGTTTATAAAAAATTAGTTTATTGGGAATTGGAGTTGGATAATAGCAAGGATGAGAGTATGATGGAGATTTTGAAAATGCAGAAAGCGGAAGCAAATAAACTCTACGGAAAATTCATTGAGAACAATTATATTGGATGGTTGAATGGTAAATCTCCAAATCCGCCTTTGTTCTCTCACACAATTTTTAAAGCAAAGGTTGCTCCTTTGTTGGATAAACACGAAACAACATTTGTTGTTCTGATTGATAATTTGCGTTACGATCAATGGAAAATGATTCAGCCAATTGTTGCCGAATATTTTAAAGTAGAGCAAGAAGAATTGTACAGTGCAATTTTGCCAACAGCCACGCAATACGCCCGTAATGCATTTTTTGCTGGATTGATGCCAAGTGAAATTGAAAAACGTTTTCCTAAATTATGGTTGAATGATGAAGATGAAGGTGGAAAAAATATGCATGAAGAAGAATTGCTGAATGAGCAATTAAAGCGTTTGGGTAAGGATATTAAAATGAGTTATAATAAAATTACCAATCATGCTGCAGGTAAACGTTTATCTGAGAACATGGGTAATTTGATGCAGAATAAATTGAACGTAATTGTTTACAATTTTGTGGATATGCTTTCTCATGCTCGTACCGAAATGGAAGTAATACGTGAGTTGGCAGATGATGAAAAAGCTTACCGCTCCATTACTTTGTCGTGGTTTGAAAATTCTCCTTTACATGATATTATCAAACAAATTGCTGCAAAAAAATGCAAGTTGGTAATCACTACCGACCATGGAACAATTAAAGTTACTGAACCATCAAAAGTTGTTGGCGATAAAAATGTAAATACAAACTTGCGTTACAAGCAAGGCAAGAGTTTGGATTATGTAAAGAAAGATGTATTTGAGATTAGAAATCCGGCTGATGCATTTTTACCAAAGCAACATGTTAGTAGTGCTTTTGTTTTTGTAAAAGAAGATATGTTTTTTGCTTATCCTAATAACTTCAATCATTATGTTGGATATTACAGAAATACATTCCAGCATGGCGGCTTGAGTTTGGAAGAAATGATAATTCCATTTGTAACTTTATCGGCAAAGTAAAATGAAGTATTTCGCGTTTGTATGCATTTGTTTTTTGTTTGCTGGTTGCGACCCGTATTACAAGATTCAATATTGCGTAAAAAATCAAACTTCAGATACGGTGTATGTAAAATATATGAATTTTCCTGATAGCTTAAAGGTGATTTCTCCAGGAACATTGTGCGTGTTAAAAACAAATTCAGGAGTAGGTTATGCAAAAGAAAAATATAAAAATCAAGAATTTCAAACTTGGTTTTCCACAAACTCTATTTTAGTGAAAAAGACAAAAGAAAATTCGATAAAAAAAGTTTCTGAAAGCGCTTGGAAATATGAAGGAAGTAGAGTGCATGGAGGAAATGCAGTGCTTTACGTCAAAAAATAATGACTTCTTTAAAAATAAATAATCTATCTGAATTATCTTCAGTTTCACAAAAGCTCATCCAAGCATTTGGTAACAAAAAAGTAATTACTTTTAAAGGCCAAATGGGCGCAGGTAAAACAACTTTGATAAAAGCCATTTGTGAAGAGTTAGGAGTAAAACAAACCATTAGCAGTCCAACATTTTCTATTGTCAATGAATACCTTTCTTCATCAGGCAAAAAAATCTATCACTTCGATTTTTATAGGATCAATAAAATAAGCGAAGCCTATGATATGGGTTATGAAGAATACTTTTATTCCGATGCTTATTGTTTTATAGAGTGGCCCGAGAAGATTCAGGAGTTAATGCCAGCAGATGTTCTTACTGTTAATATCTCTGTAAAGGATGGGCTGAGAGTGGTTGAGTTTTAAGTCAAGTTAATAAAAATCCGTGTAAATCAGTTTTATCCGCGTCATCTGCGTTCCATTTCCTTTTTTTTCGTAAATTTGTTTTCTCTCTAGCTAAAGAAAATGAAAACATCAAAAGAGTTATTGGCTTCACTTTCGCAAACTGCCTTAATGCCTCAAGAAGAAATGCTTGAGATTGCCCGTAAAAAAGGCAAATTATTTATAGGAATCCCAAAAGAAATTTCGTTTCAAGAAAATCGTGTAGCACTTGTGCCAGATGCAGTTGCTTTGTTGGTTAATAACGGACATCAGATTATTGTGGAAACCAACGCTGGTAAAATGGCCAATTTTCAAGACCATGATTATAGCGAAGCTGGAGCTCAGATTGTTTACAGTGCTGAAGAAGTTTACAAAGCAGATATTATTTTAAAAGTTGCACCTCCATCTCCACAAGAGATTGAAATGATGCAGCAAAAACAAACCTTGATTTCTGCTCTTCAATTAACTGTGCAACCTGAAGATTTTTTAAAACAACTTTCCTCTAAACGTATTACTGCTGTTGCGTTCGACTGGATAAAAGATATTGACGGAATTTATACCGTTATCCGTTCAATGGGCGAAATTGCAGGTGGAACTTCTATTTTAATTGCTGCAGAGTATTTGAGTAATGTGAATAACGGACAGGGTGCAATCTTGGGTGGGATTTCAGGAATTTCTCCAACAGAAGTAGTGATTTTAGGTGCAGGAACAGTTGGTGAATTTGCTACGCGTGCGGCTTTAGGATTGGGTGCATCGGTAAAAGTATTCGACAATAATATATATCGTTTAAGGCGATTACAAAGTGATATTGGTACACGTGTTTTTACTTCAGTAATTCAACCTCGCGTACTTGCAAAACATTTAAAAACAGCAGATGTAGTGATTGGTGCAATTCGTGCACAACATGGAAGAACGCCTTGTGTTGTTACCGAAGAAATGGTGAGCGAAATGAAAGTAGGCTCCGTAATTATCGATGTAAGTATCGACCAAGGTGGATGCTTCGAAACTTCTGAAGTAACAAATCATACTAAACCGGTATTCCGCAAACACGGAGTAATTCATTATTGTGTTCCAAACATTGCATCACGTGTTTCCCGTACCGCATCCTACGCTTTGAGTACTATTTTTGCTCCTATCTTAATTAATATTGGTGAAGAAGGTGGAGTTGAAAATATGCTAAGAAGAGATGCCGGAGTGCGCAATGGTGTTTACTTGTATAATGGAACACTTACCAACCAAGTACTAGGCGATATGTTTAAACTTCCTTATAAAGACATAAACTTATTGATGGCCGCACTTTAAGTTGTCTAATATCTAAAATCTAATATCTCATATCTTTTTATGGCAATCCCAAGTAAAAACGCAGACTTATACAGAAGAATAAAATTTTATGGTTTTGGTTTAGTTCTGGGAATTGTTCTTGTAGGAATTGTTTTAAATAAAAACAAAGGTTGTCAGTTACCATCTTCAGCTAAACTAGAGGAGCTTGGTTGGCAAAAATTAGAATATACAAAACACGGAACTTGCAGAATGGAATGCCGTCACATTACCGAAGCTGAAATAAAAGAATTAGTAGGGGTGGGGCAAACATTAGGAAAAGGGAAAGTTAATTACGATAAAAGTAATGTACACGACAAGCCTTATCCAACCTACGCAATAGAAGGAACAACAACTTCAGGAAAAAATCTTCGCATTATAATTGCTGATGTGGATACTATTTCAAGAATTGTAACCGCAATTGATTTGAAGATGGAGGGTGATAGTTGTGAGTGTGAGTAGTTAGTCGATTGATATTACTTTAATTTCCACTCTTCTATTGGCTTGTTCTTCATATCCATTTTTTGGTCTTGGATACAACATTAATTTATTTGAAAATCCTTCAGTTGTCATTCGATTTTTTTCAATTCCTTTTTGTAATAAAAGATTATAAATTGATTTTGCTCTGTCTTCAGACAGGCTCTGCTCAAATTTTTCTTCTCCGTAGGTTTTTTTTGAACCTGGGCTGTTAACGTGTCCTTGTATACAAATTATCATTTTTTTATTTTTTTGCATCAGTTTATAAAGAGACTGAACTGATGAATAAGATTCAGGAATTAGATTTGCTGTATTAGGTTGAAAATTAATATTCCCTAATTTATATTTTTCACCTTTTTTTAATTTAGGAAGTATCGTTTTGATGTCTGGGAAAACAGTTCCACCTTTCAAATCCTTAGTGTTTATAGTCGCTGTTTGGACAAATGTTTCTTCTGAAATGTAAGTGAGACCATAATTCTGATTTTCCTTCAATTCTGTATTTATCTTATATTCACCATTCTTGTTGCTGGTTGTTTCCAGAACGGTGTTTCCTTTATTGTCGGAAAGTGTAATATTGGTAGCAAGTGGAATACTGTCTGCGCCAATTACTTTACCTTTTATTTCAACTTCTTTCATAAAATAGAAAAATATGGTGTGGCCTTTGCCCTCTGGAGTTACATTGTCGAGAATCAACATGTATTTTTCATCTTTTTTTACATCAATGGAATTTGAGTAAGCAATTCCAACACCTTCTCCAATTGAATTCTTGTTTGTTGCAGAACTTAAGCCTGTAACACCTTTTGCTGATTTTTTTATATTTGAAAGATTGCTTCTGATAGGTTTTAATTTATTTTTTTGCAGCTCATTACAAAAAGTGGAGTCTTTATAATTGTATAAAAGAAAATCATAGTCATTGGTTGTATCTTGAGGAACAATTTCATAAACAAGTTCTCCGTCTCGTGTAATTGACAATAAATACCAGGAAGAATTATGTTCACCTTCAAACGTTAATGAATTGGCAAATGTAAATTCTTGTATTTCTCCAAACCCTTTTGGTGGAACAGTAACTCCATAGTTAGTCCCTGCTGCCACATTAATTTTTATTGGATTCGAGCAATCTGCAGAAATGGGTTTTGTAAAAGTAACAGGATTGTTCACTTTTTTTGGTTTTATCTCAGCTTTTTTTTGAGCATATGAAAAAAGTGAAACACTATATAACAGAAGAGTAAAGACGTGTTTTCCCATATTTTTTTATTTCATAACGAAATATCTTAAAAAAGATACATATAGAAATGATTTACTTTACTACCACCTTCGCTCTCCCAACTCTTCCATCAGCAGAATATTTTAACAGCATATAAAATCCTTGTGGAACTCCTGTCAGATCTAATTTATAAGAATTTCCTGGCATTATTTCGTAGGCTGTTCTGCGAAATAACTTTCCTTGGGAGTTATACAATTTGAATTGTGCATACTCAAAACCAGTGGCATCATTATTAATATTTATATAATCGTCCGTTGGATTTGGATAGACAAATAAATTATAAATTCCATTATCTTCAATAGAACATTCTTTTTCCCAGCCTTCTTGCTGTTTTACCACCCATTCGCGTTGGGATTGAATAAATGGATAAATACCCGGATAAGTTAATTTTAATACGTAAGCTGTTTGGGCAATAGAAACTTCATCTTGATTATAATCTGTCAACGACTTTTTGAATGATTCGTAAGAATTGTATTTGTAGGGGTCTGTTTTGTATGCTTCATCAATTAAATTATGTCTGTCTAAAATAAACTGGCCTAAATTATCCAGGTGGAATTTTGTTTGAATTAATTCGCAGGCATAATCCAAATATTCATTTTTGTATTCTTCAATTTCAAATATTCGTTGGAGCAATGGGCGCTCTTCAAATTGGTTGGTTGGAATTAAATAGCCATCAAAGAAAGATGTTCCACTTATTATTTTTAAATCCTGAAACGTTTCATTCATGTCCCATGGAATCCATCTTATTTTTCCATCGGGATGTTCATACATAAAAAAATTATTTCCTCCACCCCAATAGCTATCCCAGCTGCGGACACATTTTTCTATCGCAAGTATTTTTAAATAAGAATGAACATCAAAATTGGCTTCTAAATAATCTTTAAAATCAGGATTGTAGTTGTGATTGAGATTATCAATAAAGCTTATTAATCTCGACCAGTCATCAACGCTTTCGTTTGTTGTAAGTTTCATTCCAACATCTTTGTATGCTCCCGATTCGTTGCCTAGCCATTGCAAAGTAACGCTCGCTCCTCGGTCGGTTTTGTACAAATTTCCATCGTTGTTTGCACTTCCGTAGGCAAATTTTAAAAATGTTTTGTCAACGTTTTCTATCGCCACATACAAACCAATGTATTCACCATTCACAAAAACTTTTGTAAAAGAAGTTCTGGAAGCAAGCATTCCGGCATCTCTGCATAATTTTAAGCAAATAGCATCGTGCAGAAGTGATGGGTCGTTCGTAAAATTATTGAGGTTTAATTTTTCTAATCCATCCAGTTCTTGATTATTTACAAATTCATCAAAGGAAATTTTTAAAGGTTTTTTTCTTCCAAAGCTGGTTAGTGAATTAGAAGCATTTCCTTTTTCTCTGAAACCACAGTCGTTAAGAGTAATTCCATCAAAAGTAACATTGCATTTGTGATATTTTTCGGGATATAAAAGTGGATCTTGAATATTTAACTCCCAATCTTGCTCTAATGTATCAAACCAATTTACTAAATCAGTTTCTATAACCAGTGTATGCAAAATGGTATCGTTAAACACAAAATTGCCTGTTTGGGCACTTGTGCTTAGCGTAAAACAAATGAAGATATAGAGAATTATTTTTTTCATTTTCTATAAATCCTGTGTTCTTTGTTTAGAATTTCATATTGCTTTTTAAAATTCTTTTTCAAGAAATGAACTCCCAATGTAAAATTGACACCGGTTTGCTCATTTTTATTAGCCAGATTAAATTGTAACGCGAATTTAAAATGGACTCTGATATTTTCATTTAATTTTCTTTCGTAACCGGTGAATGGTTCAATGGTTGTTTGAGTTCCGTTATTGTATTTTACACCCATTAAGTTAAATTCGGAGCCCCAGAAATAACTGTTTTTCTTAATATAAGTAGAAGCTCCGATGTATTTTTGATAACCTATTCCGAATTTGGTAATTGCATAAGGTTTTGCAGGAGAATAAGTAAGGTGTGTGTAAAGTATTTTGTTTCCTCTGTAAGCAATTCCGATTTTATATTGCATTCCAAATGCCCGTCCCGTAAAAGGTTCATTTCTGAATACCGAGAAGTAGGGAGTATTGTAATATCCCATATTTATTCCTGCAAAAACTGTTTTTAATTTTTTTCCTTGTACAGTATCAATGCTTGTCCATGGAATTACAGAAATGGATTCGTCAATTTTTTTGATTTTTAAATTGGTGGAATCACATTGAACGATTGTTCCGGTTTGAGAATTTCCATCTTTCAGAACAACTTCATCAGTGAGGAGTCTTCTGTAATTATTGCAACTGCTGAGTGAGACAGCAAAAAGTACAAGGAAGATAAAATAGCGTATTGTATTTTTCATTCATAAAAGATATGCATAATTATTAGACGCAACAAATTACAATTAGTTTGATTTTCGTCTTCTTTCCTTTTCCTTTATAATCAAACTCAATTCTCTCCCTGTTTGTCCTTTTACAGATGTATTTTCCTGTGCTCTTCTAATAAGGTAAGGAAGAACTTCATTTACTGGTCCATACGGAACATATTTAGCGACATTGTAATGAGCGTTTGCCAAATTGAAACTTATGTGATCACTCATTCCTAGCAATTGAGAAAAGTAAATATGCTTGTTGTCAGCAGAAATATTTTTTTTCTGCATCAGCTCCGCAAGTTTCATTGAACTGTTTTCATTGTGTGTTCCTGCGCAAATAGCAATTCTCGAAATATTTTCTGCGCAAAATTCTATAGCTGCATCATAATCTATGTCCGTATTTTCTTTTGTATCTTGAATTGGAGAAGGATAATTATTTTCTTCAGCACGTTTGCGCTCTTTTTCCATATAAGCTCCACGCACAAGTTTTGCTCCCAGGAAATAATTTGATTTTTGAGCCAATTCAAATGAGTGTTTCAAATAGGATAATCTGTCTTTACGATACAACTGATAAGTATTGTAAACAATTGCTTTTTCTTTATTGTACAGTTCCATCATATTGTTTGCCAACATATCTATTGCTTCCTGTATCCAGCTTTCTTCGGCATCAATAAAAATAGGAACACCGGCAGCATGTGCTGCTTTACAAATAGCATTTACCCGATTTTTTACTCTCTCGTACTCCAAATGCTCATCAGCTGTTAAAGCAATTTTTGAACTGACTTTTTCCAACAAATCAAATCGGGCTAAGCCGGTTACTTTAAAAACACAAAAGGGAATATGTTTGTCATTCTTAGCTTTGTTAACAGTTTCAGTGGTTTCTGTGCAACAAGCATCAAAATCTTTTTCAGTTTCTTTCCCTTCAACCGAGTAATCCAGTATGGTTCCTACATTGTATTTCCCTAATTCATTTATTGCTTTTGTACATTCATCAATGGTTTCACCTCCGCAGAATTGTTTGAATATGGTAGCTTTAATTAAACCTTTAATCGGTAAATGCATTTTAATTGCAAAAGTGGTAAGCGATTTTCCAATTGAGACAAATGTTGGATTTGAAACCATTTTAAAAAGCCAGTACGAACGATTTAAATCTTTATTTGTTTTCCCGGAAAAGGAAACCTCTGTATTGTTGAATGATAACATAGATAATTTAATAAGAATACAAATATACTAAATTACCCTTGTCAGATTGATGCTGCAATCACTCAGTTTTTGTTATATTTGTTTTTCTACAATGCATTTATGACGGAAATCAGGTCCAATACATATTCGGTTTTTATCTCCAATGATATTTCTAAAGAAATTAATCGCTTTCTTAAAGCCAATAAGTCTAAATATTCCAAACTGTTTATTTTAGTTGACGAAAACTCATTGAAATATTGTTATCCTCAATTGGTAGAGAAGATTGAAGCTTTTGAAGATGGTGAAATTATTGAAATTGATAGTGGAGAACAAAGTAAAACCTTGGAAGTATGCATTCAAATATGGAGTGCATTGAGTGAATATGGTGCCGACAGAAAATCACTTTTTGTAAATATCGGAGGAGGAGTAATTGGTGATATGGGTGGATTTATTGCTTCTACTTTTAAAAGAGGAATTGATTTTATTAATATTCCTACTACTTTATTGTCTCAGGTGGATGCTTCCATTGGTGGTAAAGTTGGTGTAGACCTCAATCATTTAAAAAATGAAATCGGAGTTTTTAATAACCCTGCTGCTGTTTTTGTAAACAGTAATTTTTTGAATACTCTAGATAAGCGACAAATATTATCGGGCTTTGCAGAAATAATTAAACATGCTTTGATTGCTGATTATAATTATTGGAAAAAAGTAATGAATGCCGATTTCGCTGATTTAAATTCTTTTGAGGAATTAATAAAAACATCGGTTCATATTAAAAATACTATTGTTTCAGAAGATCCGACAGAACAAAATACCAGAAAGGTTTTAAACTTCGGGCATACAATAGGGCATGCTATTGAAACGTTTTCATTGGAACACGAAAACAAAAAACACCTTTTGCATGGAGAGGCAATTGCAGTTGGAATGGTTTGTGAAGCTTTTCTTTCGTATAAAATTTGCAAATTGTCAAAGGATGAATTGAGCGAGATTACTGAATTTATTGTTGGAAAATTTAAGTCGGTGAAGCTGGATGAAATGGATACACATAGGTTAATTGAGCTGATGAAGCACGATAAGAAAAACGAAAAGGGTGACATTAATTTTTCTTTATTATCAGCCATCGGCAAATGTGAGATAAATAAAAAAGCAAAAGCCGATCAAATCATAGAAGCATTAAAATATTATTCAGAACAAGTAAAATTGATGGCCTGATTTTTCAGACTGACTTAATAAACTGTCACCCTGAGCATTCTGCGTAATAAGCAGACACTATCGAAGGGCGGAATCTCCTGAGATGAACTAAAAGCATTCATAATGAAATATACTATATCGCATCCAACAAAAAAATTAGCTGGAACTATTGAACTTACTGCTTCAAAAAGCGAAAGCAACAGAGCTCTGATTATTCAAGCATTGTGCTCAGAAAAATTTGAAATAAAAAATTTAGCTTCAGCTCAAGATACAGAAACTCTTGCAAAAATTCTAAGCTCTCCCGACTCCGAGCTCATTGATGTTGGTCCCGCTGGAACAACTATGCGTTTTTTAACCGCTTATTTTGCTACTAAAATTGGAACCCGCACACTTACGGGTTCTGATAGAATGAAAAAACGCCCAATCGGAATTTTGGTAAATGCTTTGCGAGATTTAGGTGCACATATTCAATATCTGGATAAAGAAGGGTTTCCTCCTTTAAAAATTACGGGTAAAGCATTGAAAGGCGGAGAAATTGAAATGGATGGAAATGTAAGCAGTCAGTTTATTTCTGCACTATTGTTGATTTCTCCTGAATTACAAAATGGATTAGTTATAAATTTTAAAAGTAAAGTTACATCACGTCCGTATATTGACATGACATTAAATATGTTGGAAGAATTCCGTGTTTATGGACAATGGCATGAGAATTCTATTTCTGTAAGCAAACAAAATTATCATAAAAAAAGTGAAGAAGATTATGCGTATGAAGTGGAAGCCGATTGGAGTGCTGCATCATACTGGTATGCAATGGTTGCTTTGAGTGAAGAAGCAGATTTGACTATCAAAGGGTTAAAAAATCCAAGTTTGCAAGGTGATTCTATACTTTCAGATGTGTTTACTTTTTTTGGTGTAAAAACAGAGTTTGTCCCTGGTGGAATAAAAATTACAAAAAACAGAATCAAAGACGAACATTTTGGATTCGATTTTGCTGATTGTCCGGATATAGCCCAAACAGTAGCGGTTGTGGTGAGTGCTTTAAATATTCCTGCTTTATTTAATGGTGTTCACACTCTTCGGATAAAAGAAACTGACAGAGTAGAAGCATTAAAAATTGAGTTAAAAAAATTAGGAACAGAAGTTGAAATACTAAATGACAATAGTGTAAAAATTAACCCTTCATCGGACATCAAGCATCCGGCATCGGTCGATACATACGAAGATCACCGTATGGCTATGGCTTTTTCAGCACTTGCAATGAAATTGGAAAATATTACAATTGAAAATCCGGAAGTAGTAAAAAAATCCTACCCTAATTTTTGGAACGATTTAAAAAGTTTGGGATTTGAGATTAAAGAATCATAAACATAAATTTATCTTAACATAAAACCGCAACAAATAAAAAATCCTTTTTAATCATAAAAATCATAAAAAATCTGCGTTCCCATTTTGTTTTCTTTAGAATATCATATCCTCTTACTCACATAATCAAATCTCCAAAGCAAAAACACAGCAGCTACAGTAAGTCCTAGCGACAAGCCATACCATATTCCCTGAACACCTAAATTCAATTTAAATCCGAAAACATAACTCATTGGCAAACCAATTGCCCAATAGGCAATGAGTGTAATAATGGTTGGAATTTTTACATCTTTTACTCCACGTAAAGCTCCTAATCCTACTACTTGAATTCCATCACTCAACTGAAAAAAGGCAGCTATTACAATTAAAGAAGTTGCAATGGAAATAACATTTAATTCTTTGCTGAATAATGTTGGCAGAAAATGTTGAAGTAAAATAAACAAGAGTGCCATCAATCCCATAAAAGCAAACACCATCGCAAAAGCACTAAATCCTGCAGTTCTAACACCATCTCTGCTTTTTAATCCCAATTGATTTCCAACTCTCACAGATGCTGCTGCCGATAATCCACTTGCCATCATGTAAGTACTGGCGGCTATACTTAATGCAATTTGATGTGCCGCTTGTGCATCCGGACTAATCCAACCAATCATTACCACAGCAAATGCAAATGCTCCAACTTCAAATACCCATTGTAATCCAGATGGAATTCCAATGCCCAATATTTTTTTTACCAATGATTTTGAAATCGTTCTTAACTGAAATCCTTCCCAATAAATTTTAAAATGTTTGTTATAATATACATACGCAAACATTGCTAAAGCCATAGCTACACGTGAAATAAAGCTTGCCCAACATGAACCCATTAATCCCATTTCTGGAAATCCCCAATGTCCAAATATCATTAAATAGTTTAGTAAAATATTTAAAAGATTCGATCCAATTGTGATGAGCATTGCAACTTTTGTGAATGAAAGTCCTTCAGTAAATTGTTTGAATCCAGAAAAAATGCAAAGAGGAATCATCCCCAACATCATAATATTTAAGAAAGGAATCGCCAAGTCAACCACTTCTTGCTTTTGGTTGAACAGATTTAGAATTGGTGAAATAGCTACCAGCAAAACAAAAAGCAAAATTCCCAATATGGTATTAATGATTATGCAGTGTTTTAATAATTCAGCACTTTCAGAATGATTTTTTGAGCTATCTGCTACTGCCACTAATGGAGTAATTCCATAGGAAACTCCTAAACCGAATACTAAAACAAGTGTATAAAGGCTATTTGATAATGCAACAGCAGCCTGCTCAATGGTTCCTATTTGGCCAACCATTGCAGTATCCACAACTCCAACCATGATATGCCCCAATTGGCTTATTACTACTGGATAAGCAAGTGAAAATGTGGCTTTATAGCTGTTTAAATAATTTTTTGATAACAAAACTGACATAGGGGGGCAAAGATAATTTAATCTTCAGAACTATTGAGAGCCTTTATTGATAATGGTTTAAATAGTCATTTTTTATGAACAATATGCAACTTCGAATGCTAAAAAATCATCTTCTTTTTGTTACAAAATCATCCCAAATTTTATTACATTTGTAATCACAATTTAATAACCTATAAATCAATAACTTAAAAATGAAAAAACACATTTTTTCTTTCGTTTTACTTGTAACAATTTCCTTACAAGGTTTTGCTCAAACGACTAAAATTCCTGCAACTAATACCAAAGAGTATGAAGTAATGAAGGCTGAGGGAAAGATTCCTTCAGGAAGTATGTTTAAAAGCGCCAGCACAAATTTTACACCTTCTTTTGAAGATTTAAAGCAATTAGGAGTAACTCATAAAATGCCCGCTTCAGGCTGTGGATGCTATATTACCCCGGATGGAACATATACAGTTGCAATGGCTCCGAATGACGATTTGAGTACAGGTTTGATTGCAATCCCTTTTAACTTTTGTTTATACGGAACAAATTATACAACCCTTTATATTAACAATAATGGTAACGTATCTTTTGGTTCGCCTTACGGAACATTCTCTTCATTTCCTTTCCCTGACCCGGGATATATAATGGTAGCACCATTTTGGGGTGATGTGGATACTCGCGGAACAGGAGTAGTTTATTATAAAATTACACCAACAGCAATGTATGTGAATTGGGAAGCCGTTGGATATTACAGCACAATGACAGACAAAGTAAATAGTTTTCAATTGATTATTACTGATGGATCTGACCCAGTTTTACCAGTGGGAAATAATATTGCTTTCTGTTATGGTGACATGCAATGGACAACTGGAGCTGCTTCTGGCGGAGTTGGTGGTTTTGGTGGAACTCCTTCTACAGTTGGTGTAAATCAAGGCGCTCCGGGATTAAATTATATTCAAATCGGACGATTTGATCAACCCGGTGCTGCTTACGATGGCGGTTATGGGGCAAATGATGGTGTTAGCTGGTTAGATAATCAATCTTTTTATTTCAACTCTTGCTCCGGAAATAACATTCCTCCGATTGTTAGTATCACTCCACCTTTGTTGAGTGGAGGCGGAGCTTGTGATACATTAAAACTTTGCGGAAGCGATGATACATTGGTAGTAAGTGCTTTATTTTTATCTCCTGAAATTGGACAAACAACCAGCATTGTTGTTAATCTTCCTGCAGTTCCCGGATTCTCAGTTTTGAGTAATACTCCCGGAAATTCAGCTACAGCAGAAGTGCAAATTATTGCTTCAGCTGCAAACGCGGGATTACAAACAATTCAATTTATTGCAACAGATGATGGTGTTCCTGCCGGAGTTACTACAGTTAACTTAAACGTTTTTATTGATACAACCGGACTCGCAGCATTCAACCCGCTCATATCCGGAGTGCTCGATTTTTGTGTCGGTGATAGTACAACTCTGAGCATTGCTCCAACAACATTTGATAATTATATTTGGAGTAATGGTTCAACCGGTTTTTCTATTGTCGCAAATTCAAGCGGACAATATTGGTGTACAGCCAGTGAAAATGGATGTTTCAAAACGGTTTTAGTTGATGTGGTTGAACATCCGAATCCTACTCCTGAAATTATTGGAACTTTATTTACATGTTTTACCAACACTACCGATTTAACTGTTGATTCAACAAGTTTATATGCCAGCTATTTATGGTCAACATCTAGTACAAATGATTCAATCTCTGTGTTGACAGGAACATTTACTGTTACTGTTACCGATTCGTTTGGATGTGTTGGAACATCTCCTCCAGTTACGGTTATTAATGCAAATCCTGATGTAACTATTACAGGTGTTGTTCCATTTTGTCCGGAAGACAGTATAACATTAAATGCAGTACCAACTATACCTGCCGGGGCAAGTTATTTATGGTCGAACTCTGATGCAACTTCTTCAACAGTTGTAAATAGCTCCGGGCAAGTTACTGTAACAGTGAGTTATTCAAATGGATGTAATGCATCAGATACGGTCACAATTTCACAGTATGATTCACCAATTGCAAATTTTACCAGCAATCCATTAGGAACATCTAATCCGGCTTCGGTTGTAAATTTCACTGACTTATCAACTATTGCTTCTGGAACAATTATTAATTGGCTTTGGAACTTTGGTGATTCTTTAGGAATTCAGTCTACATTGCAAAATCCTTCACATATTTACGGAGCGGATGGAACTTATCCTGTAATGCTTGCTGTTCAAAGTAATAATGGATGTTGGGATACAATTTTCTTTGATTACATTATTGTTTCTGATATTGTTGTTCCAAACGTGTTTTCTCCAAACGGTGATTTAGATAATGAATTTTTGGCCTTCAAAAATTTGCATTTCTTCCCTGGAACTTCTTTAACAATTTATAATCGTTGGGGAAATAAACTTTATCAAGATTCCGATTATCAAAACAATTGGAAAGGCGATGGACAAAGTGATGGAGTATACTATTTCGTTTTAGAAAATTCGAAATTTGAAAATCCGAAAGCAGGTTTCTTTCAGATAATCAGATAAAAAATAAAAGTCCATAAAAAAATCCTGCTAAGCAATTAGTGGGATTTTTTATTTTGAAAAAAATGAATTATATTTGGTATACTCCTTCGTTAACTAAAAATTATAAACATGAAAAAAAATAAATTTACTCTCGGAATTTTATTTTCTTCCTTCTCAATTTTTCTATTACTTTTTTCAGCGAAAGCTCAAATGGTTGGTCCAAATGCATATATGCAAGGATTTAATGTTGAGCTTGGAATTGATGGTGATGGCGGATTTGAGGGTGCTGATATAACTGTTTCGCCTGTTCCTGCCGGAATGCATTATAGGTCGGGTAATCCATTTTTTGGATTTACTGCCAATCCACAGTTGAATGCTTGGCTAACCTTTGATGGAGATTTTTTTACACCGGGAAGCCCTGAAAATGGCTGGGGTTTTGAAATTGCTGATACTGGTGGTGTGAAGGGAGGAAATAATTGTTCATACCTGCAACAAATTCCCGGATCTATTACTTCCTGGACTTATGCCATGGGTCAAACTTTATGCGATTGGGAAGGTAATGCAACTTCAGGGACGAATCTAAATTTTAAAATTAATTATCAGTTGCAAGACAATGATTTGTTTTATGTAACAACAGTAACAGTTACAAACAATACTGGTTCTACAATTCCCACTTTATACTATTACAGAAATGTTGATTCTGATAACAATCAATCAATAAGCGGAGATTTTACTACTCAAAATACAATTATCAGTCAGCCGTGTCTTCCATCTTGTCCTGCTAATGTAAGTTCAACGTCAACAGTTCCTGCAAGTCAACCAATGTCATATTTTGGTTTTCTGACTGATGCCGATACAAATTGGAGAGCTACTTATGGAGGGTTCACCAATCGGGATGCTTCTGATATATGGAACGGAATGCCTCCTTTTACTCAAATGATTGGCTCAACAAATTTTGCTGACGAAGCAATATCGATTGCTTACAAAATACAAAACTTAGCTTCAGGAGATTCGGCATCATTTAAATTTTGTACCGTTTTTGATGATGATGAGGTGGATTGCGCAACTGCTGCACTCACTGTATCACAATCTCCGTTGTCAAGTGTTATGGTAACAACTCCGGCATTTACACTTACAGGTGGAAGTCCTGCCGGAGGAACATACAGTGGAACATGAGTTACTGGTGGAAATACTTTTGACCCAAGTGTTTCCGGTGCGGGTGATTTTATCATTTCATATACTTATACAGATACTAATTCTTGTGTTTCTGTTGCAAACACATCTATTCACGTAGCAATGGTTACAGGAATCAATAATGAATCAACTAACTCTTCAATCTCCATCTTTCCAAATCCGTTTTCAGAATTTACAACAATTCAAATCGGGAAAGATATAAAACTTGCCAATGCAGAAATGCATATTTACGATATGCTAGGTAAGGAAGTTAAATTAATTTCAAAAATTAATTCTAACGAAATTAAAATCGATAGCAAAGGCTTATCAGAAGGAATGTATTTGTATAAATTCATTAATGACGGTGAAACAATTGCATCCGGAAAATTATTTATAAAATAGAATTTAATTTTTTTTTAGAAAGAGCGAAAATTGATGGAAATCAATTTTCGCTCTTTCTTTTTTAGTTTCCTGTTGATTGGCGACTGCCAATTGTTCATTCCTTTCTTTTGACTTTCCTTGTAAAATGTAGTATCTTTACAGTATTAATAGTTCTTTTAAATGGGGTCGTATGGTTTTGACAGCGTTGCGATTTTTATGTAAGCATGTCGTGTGTTGTGAATATGGCACGTAAATCCTAATTCTCAAAATTCTATCTGGCGAGTCTAACTTGTCTATGGCTGCTTAATACCAAGTATTAAGTGCCGTTGTTTCCGGAGAAGCTCTGATCTTCTGCGTCTCCTGTGAAGCATTACAAATGAAGAAATAGTTGCGTAGAGCTTTGATACGTGATGAGATAAAAAAGCTAAGTATGTTTTGTGGCCTGCAGGTTTGCCTGAAACATATCTAAAATCAAATATCTGATAAACATGTAGAAAACTTATTAATACGATGTTTGGACGAGAGTTCGAATCTCTCCGGCTCCACTATTTAGACCAAAAGTATCCTGCTTTTTAGCAGGATACTTTTTTTATGTTCAGATGCAAATTCGAGCTTGCTTGAAATTTGACAGCTGGACATAAAAAAAGAAACCCTGAAAGGGTTTGCTTTTGATATTCCGACTCTGGAAAGGATAGATCTTTCCGAAGGGAAAATCTCTAGGATGTTTAATAATGCTATCATCTATACCGAATGCTCAAACATCATTTAAATTCTGTTTTATTTTTTATATGTGCTATTCTTCTTGCATACAGTAACTCGTCTGCTCAAAAACTCCCCTCAAATTTTTCCGGATTTGTAGAAAATAAAGGTCAGATCATTGACCAGAATAATAATCAAAATAAAGATGTGCTTTTTTTATTTTCTGGTAAAGGAATAAAAATTCAACTTAGAAAGACAGGATATTCATATGAACTTTTTTCCCTAGATGGTGCACCAATAAACCTAAATTCAAAGCTTCAAAACCCTTATGATTTATTAAGAACGAAAATTAATATTAATCGTTTAGATATTGATTTTGTTGGAATGAATGAAGCAACTGAAGTTGTTTCTGAAATTAAGAACGAGGATTGTTTCAATTATTTTATTTCAGGACAAGAAATAACGAATGTAAATTCATTTAATAAAATCACTTATAAAAATGTGTTTCCTAAGACAGATATTGAATTCATTATAAATCAACAAAACGATTCTCCTTTTAAATACAATATTGTTTTAAACCCCGGAGCTGATATAGAAAATGTAAAATTTCTTGTTAAGGGAGCGTCTGCAATTATAATAGAAAATGGGGACATTGCTCTTTTAACTCCAGCCGGAATTATCAATGAAACAATACCACATAGCTATTATTCAATCTCTCCAGATAAAAATGAAGTGGTGAATTTTGTTGTAAAAAATAATTTAGTTTCATTTTCTGCAAAATATAATAAGTCAGAAAAATTTGTAATCGATCCATCAACAAATCGTATCTGGGGAACATATTACGGAGGTCCTAGTTTGGATTATTGTACCGCAACAGATATAGATAATCAAAATAATGTTTACATAACAGGTTACACTTTGAGTGCAACTAATATTGCTACTTCAGGTGTTTATCAATCAACCATAGGAGGTAGTTTTGATATTTATCTAGCAAAATTCAATTCAAGTGGCGCACGCATTTGGGCTACCTACTTTGGAAGTTCAAGTGTTGAAGCAGCTTATGCAATGTGTGTAAGCGCGACAGGCAATATTTATTTATGTGGTGATACTTTCAGTACTTCAGGTGTTGCAACAGTTGGAGCGCATCAAACTGTTTATGGTGGAGGGGTGGATGATGCTCTTTTAGTGAAATTCGATTCAACTGGTCAGTTATCGTGGGCAACTTATTGTGGCGGATTATTCCATGATATTGCCTCAGGAGTTGTAGAAGACAAAGATGGAAATGTAATTATAACAGGTCACTCTGAAAGTGCTACGGGAATTGCTACTATTGGATCATATAATAATTCCTATGCAGGTGGTTACGATGTGTTTGTAGTAAAATTTGATAGCACTGGTGTTCGGCAATGGGGAACTTATTACGGAGATTTTGATATTGATGAAGCATATGCAATTGATTGTGATATATCAAATAATATTTATGTGGGAGGATTCACAACAAGTTCGAGCAGTATTGCAACAGCTTCAGGGCACCAGACTGGCTATAGCAGTCAGCAAGATGGTTTTGTTGCAAAATTTAATCCTTCCGGAACAACTTTGATGTATGGAACTTATTATGGTGGATTAGGGAATGATCAAGTGACTTCTTTAAAGCTAGATCCGGGTGGGAATATTTTTATTGTTGGTAATACTACAAGCAATACAAATATTGCCAGCGCAGGTGCATATCAATCAACTATTGGTAGTGCCGATGATGGATTTGTTGCTCGTTTCAATTCTCTTGGTGTTCGTCAATGGGGAACATATTTTGGTGGTAATGATGTAGATTACATTGCCGATTTGGTTTTTGATACAAATGAAAATCTTCTTTTTTGTGGTTCAACATTAAGTACAAATATTATCAGTACAAATGATGCATATCAATCAAATCTTGCAGTAATAAATTTGTATGATTCCTATTTTGAAAGATTTGATAAAAGTGGAATCCGTGAACACGGAACTTATTTTGGCGGTTCTTCTAATGACCATGGTAGAGGCATTACTATGGATGACTTAGGTAAAGTTTATATCGCAGGCGAAACTTCTAGTGTTGACAGCATAGCAAGTGCCGGAGCTTTTAATACGGTTTGGGCTGGTGGAGATGATGCATTTCTTGCAAAATTTTGTATCGCTCCGGAACCAACTATTTTTCCTTCGGGAACAATAACAATTTGTTATGGAGATACATTGTGGCTGAGTACTCAAGCCGGATTCGCTTCTTATTTTTGGAATGATAGCACTTCAATAAATCCTTTGATAACAAATGATTCTTCAGTAACTGGAACGTATTATTATTTTGTAACAGTTACTGATGGAACAGGCTGTGACGCAACGACTGATTCCTCAGTAGTTATAGTTGATTTGTGTGCAGGTTTAAATGAAAATATAGAGAACGAATCTCTTCGGTTATTCCCCGTGCCTTCTTCAGATGTTTTATTTTGCAATTTTAATTATTCTCACAAAAAAGAAAATATTCAAATAGAAATTTATTCTTCTAAAGGTGAACTAGTTTATAAGAATACAACTTTTGAAAGTGATAATTATATAGACATAAAAAAACTCTCACAAGGAATATACATACTACAAGTGAGAGTTGATGAAAAAATATTTCAGAAAAAATTTATTAAGAAGTAACTACTTAACTATTGTTACCGTTCCAATATATTTATGTTTCTTATCGTTGGTGTCAGTAATCTTTACAGTATACACATAAACATCCTCTTGTGCCATTTCTTTTCCATGGTTTGCTTTTCCATCCCAATGTTTATTAATATCATCAGCAAAGAAAATTAAATTGCCCCACCTGTCATAAATAAACATTTCAAACTTTTTGATATAATCTCCCTTTCCAAAAAACTCATCATTCACTCCATCATCATTTGGAGTAAAAGCATTTGGAATAAAGAAAGTAAATTCAGGTTCAATTTCTATACATAATAAAGTAGCATCGATACAACCAAAATTACTAGTTACAGTTAATGAAGCACAATAAGTTCCGTCTTCTGTAAAAACATGTGTCGGGTTTTGTAAAGTACTTGTATTGTCAGCGGAAGAAGCATACCCATCTCCGAAATTCCAAGCCCATGAAACAATACTTCCACCTGAAATAGTAGAATTATCAGTATAAGTAACAACAGGATTAATTATGCTAGTAGATAAAGGTGCAGTGAAATCAGCAACAGGATTAGGGTGCGCTGTAACATAAGCTGGGTAAGTTACACTTGATGTACAGCCACCAACTGATGAACTAACTGCCAAGCTTACACTATAAGTGCCTGGAATATTATAGCAATTAGTCGGTGCTAATGAAGTAGAAGTATTTCCATCTCCAAAATCCCAAGCCCAAGTTGAAATTGATCCACCTGCAACTGTAGAATTATCAGTAAAATTTACACATAGTGGAGCACATCCACTTGTAATGGGAGCGCTAAATGCAACAACCGGCATAGGTGAAACAGTAACTGTAACAGTTGCTGTAGCTGTTGGAGAACATCCATCATCGGCAGTTACAGTGTAAGTAGTAGTGCTTGTTGGTGAAACAGTAACAGGTGTTCCAAATCCTGTTCCGGCTGGAGCCCAAGTGTAAGTGTAGGGACCACCATTACCCATTGAAGCAATTGCTGATATTGAAGTAGAACCACCTAAACAAATGGAAGCAGTTCCATTTGCAATTACCGAAAGTGCGGGATTAACGGTTATAGTAACAGAAACTGGAGCTGCTGCACATCCGTTCACATCTGTTGCATTTACAGTGTAAACAGTAGTTGCAGCAGGTGTTGCTGTTGGATTAGCAATATTTGTAAAATCTAAGCCGGTTGCAGGTGACCATGAATAGGAATAAGCACCACCATTTCCACCGGATGCTGAAGCGGTAATCATTGTGCTTGCAGCTGAACATATTGTTACAGGAGCAATTGGTGCAATTACAACTAAACTAGGCTCTGTGATTGTAGCTGTTACTGTTGCTGTACATGAGTTAGCATCAGTAATAGTACATGTATAAGTTCCGGCACATAATCCATTTGCTGTTGATGTAGTTTGAACTGGAACAGTATTCCAAGAATAAGAATATCCACTTCCAACTGTGCCGCCATTGCCCGTAGCTGTGGCATTTCCATCACAAAGTCCATTACAGCTTGCAGCTGTAACAACCGATGTGGCAGTAAGTAAAGTAGGTTCAACAATAGAAGTATCACTTGTGGCAGTACATCCCCATGCATCAGTTACAGTAACTGAATATGATCCCGGACATAATGAAGTACAAGAAGCACCTGTACATCCCGATGACCATAGATAAGTATATCCGGAAACTCCACCGCTAGGAATAACAATAGTTTGCCCGTTACAAGCACCGTTACAAGTGACATCAATTCCTGCAATAGCTACAGTGATTTCTGTGTCAGCATAAATTGTGACAGTGGAAGTTCCACTACAACCACTTGCATCAGTAAGTGTAACGGAATAAGTTGTAGTACTTGTAGGAGTAGCTATTGGATTAGCAGTAGAAGCGCCTGTTAATGTTGCAACGGGTGTCCAATCATAAATATATCCTGCACCATTAGGTGTAACGTTTAAAATTGTGCTTCCGCCAAAACAAATAGTATCATTTAATCCAGCATTTACAGCCAGCGAAGGAATAACAGTAACAGTAGCAACTGCTGTCCCGGTACAACCACCATTCGTTGCAGTAACCGTATACGAAGTTGTAACGGCAGGTGTAACACTTAATGGATTTGCAGTTGATCCTGTATCCCATGAATAAGATGTTCCTCCTGTTGCTGTTAATACAGCAGTTTGGCCTGCACAAATAGTTGGAGAGTTAACAGTTGGTGAAGCCGAACCGCCAATTGTAACTGTAGCAACAGCTGATGAAGTACAACCTGAAGTTGTTCCTGTCACCGTGTAAGATGTAGTAACTGTTGGACTAACCATTAAAGGATTAGCCGTAGAACCAGTATCCCATAAATAACTAGCTGCCCCTGATGCAGTAAGTGTAGCTGTTTGCCCGGGACACATTGTAACGGAGTTTACAGTAGTAACAGGTGCTGCATTCACAGTTACGCAAACCACATTGGAAGTCGCAGAACTACAGCCGGTAACTACAGCTTGAAAACAAGTATTGCTGGTTATTCCTGATGTAACAAATGGAGTAGTAGTTGCCCCGGGTATATTTGTCCATGGCCCTCCTGAAACAGGCGCAGATTGCCACTGAATAGTTCCTGTATAACCAGCTAAAGATAAAGTGACGGGAGTTCCTGAACAGACGGATCCAGGACTCACACTTGCAGTACCTGGAACGGGTGCCGTTGTGGTGGTAATTGTAATCGAACTTGTTGCACTCCAGCATCCAAGTGGTCCACCTGTTACAGTACATGTGTATGTAGTCGTTGTTGTAGGTGATGCAATAGGATTTGCAATTGTGGGATTACTTAAACTTGCAGCCGGAGTCCATGAATAAGTAGGAGGATAAGGACCACAAGCACTTGTAATTGTTGCATTTAATTGAGAAGTAGCAGGAACACAAATTACACTTGGAGTAGCCGTTAAACTCAATGTAGGCATAGTAAAGGTTCCAGGTGTTGTAAAAGTATAAGTCGCAGTCCAACCACTATATGTAGAAGGAGGATAAACCTCACGTGCTCTGAACATGTATGTAGTCCCTGGACATAATGAAGCAATGCTTATTGTTTGTGTTGGATATGGAAAAGGAGTTGAGGTTTTTGCAATTGTAGCTGTATTGTAAAATGCAGGAGTTCCTGTTCCAGTAAATGAACCTGGACTGCAAGCAAACTCTACCTGAACATAATAACTGCAATTATAAATGGTATTGCTCGACCAATTCAGAATTAAATTGCTGCCGGAAATACTTTGACTTGTTAAAGTAGGTACATTTAAAGGCGAGCATGCCTTTGAAACTTGAAAAGCAAAGAAATAAAAAATGACTAAAAAAGAGAGTTTAAGAGATTTTGCCATGCTTACCTAGTTTGTCTTTATTTAGATGCTAAATCAGACCAAAAGGTTGCACATAAATTAAATCTACGATATTATACTTAAACAATTCATAAATTTTCGTAGAAAACGATTGCTTTTCTCCAAAAAAGATATTATCCGGGAGCTTGGGAAGCTGCATTTTTGTCTATCGACCTCCGCATAGCACTTATTACATAAATGGCTAATAAAACCATAAAAATAGTTGCAACAACTGCAATTACAACAACTCCGACTTCAGCACTTAAGATAGCCCAGCACCATACGGCACAAGTTAATGCCATTAAAACAACAGCCATTAGTACTCCAAGAAAAGCATACAAAGCAATAAGCGCAGCATTATCAATTTTCGATTCTTTTTCCACAATATCAGATGAGATAAATTGGCTAGATGTGTTGTTTTGTTTATCAATTAGCCCAAAATGATTTTTTTCAATCATATATCCAATTGGGCTATTTGTTGGATTGTTATTGCCAATATTGTTTCCTATTACTGTCATCAGCATTAAAGATGATAACGCAATAGTGGCTTTTGCAATTTTGTTTCTGAAATACAATTTTAATGGTTCTGACTTGTTAGTTCTTTTTTGTTTTATTAATGCAATAATTGCCAAAAGAAGCGTTCCTGAAAACAAATAAGATGAATTTATTGAAAAATGATATCCCATATCATGAAAATTTTTTCCAATCCCAATTCCCAATAATGCTATAATGGTTTGAATTACACCGATGAATATTTTCGTTTTAAATTTATTTTTTGAGGCCCAATTTGAAATGTTCAAAACAACCGATTGAAATTTTTTTGCTAAACCGATTATTGAAAAACCCATAATTACAAATAGTCCAAGCAAATTTAAATCATCCCAATTTTTCTTTCTCCGATTTTTTTTCACATAAAGTTGTGTTTTTTTTATTGTTGAAGAAACTATTGTTGTACTATTTTTAATTTGCTTCTTATTATGACTGTCAAACGAACTAGCGTTTTTCTTCTGCTTTGATGGATTGTTGTTCTCTGGTAAATTATTTAATATTTCATTTTTTGAAAATTCTTTTGAAAAAGATTGGTAAGGCTTGTTGGTGAACGTTTTTGAAGAGGTGTTTACTATTTGCTTAGGGGTAAAGTTTTCACTTTCTTGTGGGTTGGATGGTTGAAGTTTTGCAATTTCAATATGATACCCCTTGAAATATTTTCTTTTTTCAATATGAAAATTGCAGGAAATAAATACTAATAAAATGAAAAGAAACCCTGTTTTTTTTAGCATAATTTTAAGGTGTTGATGCACCAAAATTACTTATATTTTTACACCCATAATCAAAATATCATCAATCTGCTCAAGCTCCCCCTTCCAATCCTCAATGGTTGATTCCAGTATTTCTTTTTGACGTTCCATTGATTCATTGCGTATCTCCAATAATAATTTTTTGACATTTTTATCTTTGAATTTTTTTGCTTTTTGTCCGCCAAATTGATCAGCATAACCATCTGTGAAAACATAAAGCAAATCTCCTTTTTCCAATTTTATTTCATGATTATCAAAATTCTGAATGGCATCATCCATGAAAGAACCGATTGGAAATTTATTTCCTTTTATTTCTATAATCTCATTATTTCTCAATATCCATAACGGATTATAAGCACCGGCAAATTCTAAAGTCATATTTTTTTTGTCAAGAGCACACAATGCCAAATCCATTCCGTCACGAATAATGTTTTCTTCATCAGTACCCAAAGTTCTTGAAACTCCTTTATTTAGTGAGTTTAAGAGCAAATTTGGTTTCGAAAGACCATATTCATTCACCGATTGATTTAAAATATTTTGGCCTACAATACTCATAAATGCCCCTGGTACACCATGTCCTGTACAATCAACAGCAGCAAACATGATTTTATTACCCCATTCGGTTACCCAATAAAAATCTCCGCTAACTATATCTTTAGGTTTATATAAGATAAACGAATCTGGTAGCAGTCTTTTTACTGTTTTGTCAGGGGGCAATATTGCGCGTTGAATTCTTCTCGAATAATTGATACTGTCTAAAATTTCTTTTTGTTTTATCTCAAGTGTTTTTTTCTGAATATCAAGTAAATTATTTTTCTCGTCAAGATTGCGTAGAGCTGTATTCTTAGTGTTTTCAAATACAATGGCTACTAAATATAAAATTAAAATCAAACCAATATTTGTAGTAAAGCTGAAAATGTTTTTATATTTTAAATTATATCCTTCAGGAAAAGAATAGCCATCAATATATAAACAATAGAAACCAGTTAGCACCAATGAGCAAATTACTAAGCAAATAATTCCGCCCCTTTTCCCGGCAACTAATAAAGCTACAATAGGAGTGGAGGCAATCCATGGTGTTATAAACGACTCATATCCTTTAGTAAAATATACAGTTATCGCAATTGAAATTATGCATACTAAAAAGAAAAATATATGTATAAATTTTGGAAGAATTTTGTTTTTAAAAAGCAATAAGCAGCATATTGAAACAATGAATAATGGGACTTGAGAATATAAGCCTCCTGCATATTCGAATAAAATGGAAATAATAATATAGTTAATATTGAAATAGGCTACAACCAATAAAGTACCTACAGTAATTTTCGCTTTTCTATGCGCCTCCTCATTTAATGTGAAATGGTCAGGGATAAAATATTCAATTAGCTTTTTAAACATCTATTCTATTAAATTGTAAATTAAATAGTAAGAAACAAAAATCCATAAACCCTCACCAATGCCTAAAATAATTGCCAGTTTTTTTCCATGAGTAGTCTCGTAAAAAAAAATTGCAGGAAGAAAAAAGCAAATCAACCCTTCTGAAATAATTATATACCAAGGTGTGTTTAGTAACATTTTGCATGGATTATAATACCACCAATTGGCATAATATGCACATTGCTCAAAAACAGGAATGAAACATATTCCTATTATTAAACAAAGAATCATGGCTTCAATCATTTTTTCTTTTCTGCTTATTAACCAACCTAAGTATCCTACTTGAATCAATACAACGGCCCAAGCAAAAGGCATATAATTAGGTGAAAACCATATTTTCGGTTCTTCGGGAGGATAAACTAGTGATTTAATATTTTCAACTAACCATTTATCAGCAATAAGCTCTGTAGTACCAGCAATAATTCCGAAAAGTAATAACTTCTTTAAAAAATTATCTGATGTTAAAAAAGCAAATGAAGTTAATACTCCAAACATTCCTGTTGCCAAAATAAATGCCGATTTAAAACCCCATTTATAATGTGCCGACAAAAGAGTTATTACTAAAGTTAAAATCATCGAAATGATTATAAAAATGGACTCTTTTTTAAGTAAATTTTTCCCGTATGTTTTTAAAAGCATATTTACTAATAGTGTATTGAAACAAACAAATATATTATTTTAAAGCTATTTTGTAGGTTTTTATGAAACAAGAATTAATAGATTTATTTTAATTCTATTGTATAGAAATTCTAAAATCAGATGTATTTTCTTTATAACATCTACAATTTCGTCAGTTTGCAGCAAGTTAGGAGTCCTAAAACAAGCTATAATGAGATTTAAAAATCAATACACCCTTGCTTTCTAAAAAATAGCACCCTGCTAATCAGCCTATTTAGCAAATAATTCGAAAAAAAGTTTAAAATCACTTGCAAATCAAAAAAGTTTACTACTTTTGCACCCCGCTTTTAAACAAACGGTCGTTCATTGAGTACTAAAAACAAGAAAAATATTTTTTTTCTTTAAAATGTTTGCAGATTAAAAATAATTGTTACTTTTGTCGCCCGCATAAAAACGGAAACGTTCATTCAGTAAAGAAAAATAAATTATTTTTCTAAATTAATTTGCAGATTAAAAAAGTCTTAGTACTTTTGTCGCCCCGAAAGAAAACGGGATGTTCTTTTTAGCTTGAATTTATAGTTCTGAACTCGTTCAGAATAGATATATAAATAAGTTCTTTGAAAATATTGTGAAGTAAAAATGAAATAATGAGTATCCCTCTTATTAGTATGTTCTACTAGTAAGTTGAGAAACAAGTCCTAAATAAATTATATTTTTCTTTTTTGAAGAAGAGCATTATCAAACAAACTTACAATGGAGAGTTTGATC
>SXGT01081840.1_pt1 | contig 69325 bp, 52 predicted proteins | sample 3176221 | NCBI WGS metagenome assembly SXGT01 (sample SAMN11356862, study PRJNA531348) | freshwater metagenome | isolation source: freshwater sample F1-120 | place: China: Fuxian Lake, Yuxi | collected 2017-12-25
GCGCGATGTCGATGGCGCTGATTGCCTGAATCGCCACACCGCGGCGGCCATAGTAGATGCTGCCGCGGTACATGCGATACCACAGGCGTTCCACTTCAAGCGGGTTCTCGCCCGCCAGCAGCGTGGCGAGGCCGTCAAAGCACTCCATGCCCTCTTCTTCGCTCCAGCGCGGCGCGTCCACACACGCTTTGGCCACGCTGGCGCAGGTTTCCATGTCCGAGTAGCCAGTGATGCCGGCGTCGGTGGACACGCGCACGATGCCCATGTACGACGGGCCCAGCGGTTCCTCGGCGCCTGCTGAATTGTTGTAGAGCCCCTCTGACCGGAGAACCAGCAGTTCAACCTCAGTGATTTTCATTCGTAGCCTTCGGCCCAGGAGACTTCGTCGGCCAGCACGTACAGGGTTTGGCCTTTGCGGGGCCGCGCGCTGAGATGCATCATGGCGAGCCAGCCCGCTTTGGCGGCGCGGATGTCGAGGGCGGGCGAGGAGTGGTCGGCAAACTCATGCAGGCGGCCGATGAGGTCGCCGGCGTTCACCGCGTGGCCGGGTTCGCACACGGGCTCCCAGACGCCGTCGCGCGGGCAGGCGAGATACTGCTCCAATCGATCGGCGCGGATGAGGCGTGTGGGCGCGGCGCCGGAAGCGCGAATCGGCTTCACCGCGCCTTCCATCAGCCCGTAGTGGCGCAGCACGTTCAAGGTGCCTTCGTGGGCATGCAGCACGCCGAAGCGGCTGGTGCTTTCGCCGCCGCCGAACTCGCCGCCGATGGCCACTTTGCCTTCTGCTTCCGCTTCGTCGGTGAGAAGCCCGGAAGCCAGCGTGCTCGCGTAGATGAGGCAGAACGGCGGATCGAACAGGCGCGACGCGGTGGCGATCTCTTTGCGCTGCGCAGGGTCTGGAATGGGATGGAACGAGGTGCAGATAGGAAACGCGCCTTCGTTACCGCCGGCGTGAAGATCAATCACGACGCGCACGCGCGGAAAGACGCGCGTCTTCACAAAGTTCGAAATGCGGAACGAGATGTTGCCGCGCGGATTGCCGGGGAACGCGCGGTTCATATTCACGCCATCCAGCGGCGAGATGCGTTGGCCCGCGACGCAGGCGCTTTCGCTCAACTGCGGCATCAGCAGCACAGTGCCGGCGATCTGCGCGGGATCGAGATCGGCGCATAACCGCTTCACGGCGATCTGGCCCTCGTACTCGTTGCCGTGGGTGCCGCCGAAGCAGACGACGCCGTTCGGGTTCGAGCCGCGCTCGCCCACGATGACGGTGAGCGGCACGAGGGAGTAGCCCCACGTGCCGTCCAAATGAAAAGCAACCTGGTAATGACGCTTGCCCGGCGATTCGAAATCGATGTCGTCGGCGCTGTGCACCACGCGGAGGGGCATGAGGCAAGCGTACGGGCGCAGAGGAGGTTCGGTCAAGTCGCTCGGGGGATTCTCGTTCAGCCCATTGGACGGATACGGATCCGTTTGCTATTTCGGCAAGTGTAGTCGAGAATGCGGGAAGGCGGCATGGCAACGGGTCAACACGCATCGTCGGTAGAGCGCGCGCTTGCGATTCTGGAGTGCCTCGATAATTCGCGGCGTGGACTCAACATCAGCGAACTCGGCCGCAAGTTGGGTATCCCGAAGAGTTCGGCGCACGTCGTCATGTTGACGCTCGAACGGTTGGGGTAAGTGCGGAAGAAGGACAATTCGCTCCACTACTTGCTGGGGTTGAAGGCGTACGGTTTGGGGCAGGGCATGATGAAGAGCCTGTCCATCTCTGAAGCCGCGCTGCCGCCCATGCGCGTGCTGAGTAACCGCCTGCACCTGCCCTCGCATCTGGCTGTACCCGATGGCGACCAAGGCGTGTACATTCAGAAGGCGGACACACCGGGGTTGATCAAAATCGACACCTGCATCGGACGCCGCATGGATCTGCACTGCACCGGCGTCGGCAAGATTCTCCTGGCGTTCGGGCCGTCGGAACTGGCCGGGCGTTTTCTCGCCAAGCCGGTGTATATCCGCTACACGCGCAACACCATCACCTCGCCGCGGCAGATACCTAATGTCGGCTCCATTGAACCGGCCGACCTGTTCGGCCTGCGTCTGAACACCGAAGCTTGGTGGCGACGGCGCGAGGCAGATTGTGGACCACTATCACGCGCGCCGGCACATCTGGGAACTGGCCGCCAGGCTCCGCCTCGCCGACGAGCAGGGATGCAAACGGCAGGCGGCAGGATTAACGGGGTGTGGCATGGCTATTGCGGACGCAGTTCCCCGATGGCAGTTGGCACACCCACGCGCTCCAGCCCTATTTCGAAAGCGGCTTTCCCTATAAGCGTCACCATTGGATCGCCGCCGCCGCACCAGTTGGGCCTCGCTCGCGTTGCTCTTCGCCCAGGCTTCACCCGCCGAGGTCGTTGCGGCGAAGTAAGCTGGTGCTAAGTTTTCGAAGGTCTCCCGGTGAACTCCCGAAGCACGTTTCGGGTAATTGTCGCCACCGATTCGTCTACCAGTAGCGCCGCCACCCAGGTAATCGAACCAACCGAAAACACCGCTCCGCCGTGCTCCCGTTCATGAACTACGATCTCGGAGCCGCCCGCGTCCGGATTCTCGCCCTTCGCCAGCAGAACCGTATTGGCCGGTGAAAAGGCGCTTCGCTTGTCCGTCTCGTGTCCCGATGCGCCGCCCGGAATGCGCTCATGCAGAGTGTGCTTTCCGAAGAGATCGCCGTCCCGCAGACCGGTGCCGGCGAAGATCCAATGCGCCGCGTTGAGTACTCGGTAAGGCGCCGCGGTCATGATCCCGGTCTCCGTGCAAACCACGCCCAGCAGATTCGCTTCTGACTCCAATGTCCGGTGCATGCGGCTGTCGTACTCGATCGAACCATCCTCTGCCTTGCCGCCCATCTCGCCATGAACGCTTTGCAAATGAGAAAGGCATCGCATGGTTCCGTCCGGCGCGAAGACCACCTCGCAATTCAGCCCATTGCCGCCGAGATACATTAGCCGCCCGCCGCGTTCAAACACCCACGTTTTCACGGCCAGATACATCTCCCGGCTCCAGTATTCCGGGTGAACCGCGATGATCAGAACCTTGTAGGCATCGAGCGGCAGGTACCCCTCATGCAGGTGCCCCTCACCATAGAGGTCGTACGCAAATCCCTCCCGCTCCAGCCATCCGTAGAGCCGCCATTCGCCCGGCGCCTGGCCGCATTGGACACGGCCTTGCACCGGGTCAGTCACTTTCGGGTCATCGAACATGTGGCTGTTCGGTTCGGGCCGGTCGAAAGACAACGGCGCGTACTCCTCATCCTTCGGGCGCCACGTCCCGAAGGGCAGCGTATTGTGATATCGCTCCAGATCCTGCCGCGCGTTCACCACCGGCGTCGCCGGCAGCCGATCGGCATTGACGTAGTTGCTCCGCCCGCCGAAGTTGTTATAGGCATTCCAGGTATTGGTAGAGGCGAGTACCGCGATCTGGGCGCGCGGCGCCGCCGGCGCCACCACCCAAGGAAACGAAAACGCCCTTCCCGATGGCGTGCGCGCCCAAAGATAATAGAGCCCGCTCCGCTCCGGCGCGACAATCGTCGGCGGCGCCGGATAGCCATCGCTATTCCACTTCACGCCCGTCTGCGTGAAGTCGCCTTCCGGTAGCAGTTGCCGGTTCGCCTGCGGACCATGCTCGTCCAGCCATCCGATCAAGGCGACGTACTCTTTCTCCTGCCCATAGCGCCACAGCGTGAGTTGATACTGCTCCACCGCGTGCACACGGAATTCGGCCACCTCGCCCCCGCGCACCCACTTCGGCCACATATACCCGAGCAGGCCATCGGCGAGCAACCGGAACTGCACCGGCGCGTCCCCAAGCCGTACGGTGGCGGCCTTCGCGCCATAGCCGCTTTTGACCAGCGTCACCCGATACATCCCCGCCTTCAGGTCGCACCGCAGCGCGCCGCGTGGCGACGAACGGAGGATAGTCACTGAGCCGTCGGCAAGCGACTCGAATTCGGCCAGCACGTCCGGTAGGGCGACGTACATTTCGTCGCTGACGTAAGCGAGTAAGGTCATAGTGGTTTCATGCCGAATTATGTCATGAAGTATGGTGGTAGGACATGAGGACAGCCTGCCATGAAGCTCTTTGCTGAACTGAACCGGGAACAGATTCGCGAACTCGCGCCGAAGTCGCTTGTTGTCCTGCCCATCGGGGCCACCGAGCAACACGGTCCGCATCTGGCTACCGGGATGGACTACTTCACGGTAGAGTGGATTGCCCGCCAGGCAGCGCAAGTGGCGTCGGCTCATATTCCGATCGTGGTGGCGCCGGCGCTGCCTTTCGGATCCTCCCATCACCACTTCGTTTTTGGCGGCACGCTTTCTTTGAAGACTGAAACCTATTACCGCGTGCTGTATGAGTTGGTGGAGTCGCTGGTGCGCGATGGCTTCACCCGGATTTTTCTGTTGAACGGGCACGGCGGGAACGCGGAAGTGATGCAGCTCGCGGTGCGGGACATCGTGTTGGAGCACCCGGTGCGGGCGGCGGCGGGGTCGTACTGGAACATCGCCCGGGACGCGCTGGTGGAGGCGGAAGCACACCGCGGACGAAGGCTCCCCGGACACGCCGGCGATTTCGAATCGTCGCTGATGCTCGCCCTGCGCCCGGAGTTGGTCGCGGCCGAACGGCCGCATCGCGAAGCGTCCGGAGACACCGATCCGCGCACAGCGCGTTCGACTTTCCGCGACGAGCGTTTCGGTTTCTGGAAGCAGATCGACGGCTATACCGACAGTCCCGCGCAGGCGGACGCGCAACGCGGCCAGCTACACCTCGACGTCAACGTCAAGGCTGTGGCTGATACCTGGGTCCACTACTACAACTCCTGATTGGATTGCCCAAGCGCGATCCGGTGATCCCGGGAGAAGTGCCGGCGGATGCCGTAGAACGCCAGTCCGGACGTAGCCAGATAAATCAGACTCGTATAAGCCATCAGTTGTCCGGCGCCGCTCGTATCCCGCGCTATTCCCCCGAGAAAGAGCAGCATCATGCCGTTGACTGCGAAGCCCGACAGGACGGTGATCTCGCTCCACGATCCCAGACTGCCCGCCACCAGCGCGGTACGTGACCAGTGATCGCCCACGATGCCGTCAAACGGCGAGCAGGCGCCGTAGATCCACAGGAAGCTCCATTCAATCCCAGCACGGTGTTGCTGAACCCCAACTCCCGCTGCAACGCCGGGAAGAGCGTGTAGACCACCTGGCGGTCCGTGCGATGCAGCACATAGGCGACCCGGAGAAGGCGATGAGGACCCACTCTGGCGCGAACAACCCTCGGCCTCCCTGAGCCGCTCCATCACGCGCGCCGCTCATCGCTTCGACTCCATTGGATTCTCTGGAGACCGTACCGGTTTCCCGGTCGCGCCCGCGTTCTATAATGCATGACATGGTCGACATCCACAGCCACTTTTGGGAGTATCCCAAACACTTTTCCGGCGACGTCGACCGGGGGTTGAACGGCATGCTGGAGGGCACTAAGCTACCGCGGCTAAACATGGACAAGATGGAACGGATGTTTGAGCGGGACACGCTCGCGCTGTTGGGAATTAACGCGTAGCCTATGCCGCGAGTGACTCACAACTACGCGGGGATCGATTTCGACCGGCCCGGCGAGCATCACTATCAAGTGGCATTTCACCTCGACGGATACTGGGCTACTCGCTTGTGCCACTAACGGTGATCAACGGGCCAGCGAGGGCCGAACGCGAACAGTGTGCTGTGCTTCGGGGGAACCCACGGCAACGAGTGCGAAGGGCAAGTGGGCTTGAAACGACTCTGTTTCGATCTCGATCCCTGGCGGTGATCCTGATGCCTCGGTTGAGCGAAAGCGCCTGCTTGGCCAACACGCAAACTTCCCGCAGGGTCGTGTCGTGATCGATGTGCACTCCGGCGGGATGGAAGGGGGCGTTTCCCTGCTGCACCTCGTTTCACCCGATCGCCGATCATTGCAGCGCGCCGGGATCGCGACGATTTCCCGGCAAAGCGTATGGCCAGCCAATTCACATATTACTGTGAGGCAAGTGGCGGGACGAAGTCCGCGCCTATGGCAGCGCGCTGTTTCGCCCCACTCCGGAAGCGATGAAAGAAGCCGTGCGCGGCTACTTCGACCGGGCTTTACCGCGTTGAAGTTCGAGTGGGGCGTGTTCGGGAAAGACCGTTGGCTGGACGTACAACTCGTGGAGGCGGCGCCGGAAGCTCTCGGCAGCCGGCGGGACCTGCTGGTGGATAAAGGATGGTTTGTGGAGCGCACGGCCAAAGGGCCATCCAGGTTCGTCCGGTCTCCATTTGATCGCGTTTCAACGCCGCGCCGGGTTTGTCGAATTCAACACTTAGCAAGGACCCCTGAGCCGGCTGCTGGTGAAAGAGCCGCCGCGGATGGAGGACGGACATCTAAAGGTGCCGGAGGGGCCCGGCCTCGGAGTCGAGGTCAACGACGCCACTATCGAACCTTACCGAGTCGCATAGTATAAAGAACCATGCGGATTACGCGGATAGAAACAATCCCTGTGCAAGTTCCGATTCGTCCGGAATTGGTAATCACCGGTAGTCTGGGCGTGCATGCGGCATCTCCTTTCGTGATTCTTCGGGTGCACACGGACGAAGGCGTCACCGGCCTTGGCGAAGTGTCCTGCACGCCGGTTTGGAGCGGGGAAGACGCGGTAACCGCGATCCACTGCATTCAGGGCTTTCTGGAGCCGGCGATTCACGGCGATAATCCCTGCGATATCGCGCGGTTGACCGCCAGGATGCGGCGCGCCGTGGCCGGTAATCCTTTCACGAAATCCGGCGTCGAGATCGCGCTCTGGGACATTCTGGGGAAGGTGGCCGGGCTGCCGGTCTACCGTCTTCTGGGCGGCGCGGTTCGGGATACGGTGCCCATCAAAATGTCGGTTTCCGGCGCGGAGCCGGGGCGCGCGGCGGAGATCGCCGAGTGGGCGATGGCGCAGGGTCTCAAGACCTTGAAGGTGAAGGTGGGAATCACGCCCGAAAGCGACATCGCCCGTGTGAAGGCGGTGCGCGCGGCCATCGGACCCGCCACCCGCCTGGGCGTCGACGCCAATGGCGGCTGGAGTCCACGCGTAGCTATCGATACGATTCGAAAGTTGGCCGCCGCCTGTGATATCTACTTTGCCGAACAGCCGGTGGCGCCGCTCGATATACAGTGGATGATCGATGTGCGGCGCAATGTGCCGGTGCCGGTAATGGCCGACGAGAGTTGCTACACGTTGCAGGATGCGATGGCGTTGGCGCGGGCCGGCGCGGCGGATATTCTTTCGATTTATGTCGGCAAGGGTGGCGGCATCGACCCCGCGCGAAAGATGGCGGCCGTTGCGGAAGCAGCGGGGTTGACCTGCACCGTGGGGAGCAACCTGGAGTTGGGCGTGGCGAGCGCGGCGATGGCTCACCTGGCGACGGCCACAACGGGCGTTGGAGCCGAGGAGTTTCCCTGCGACATCCTCGGGCCGCTGGCGTATGAACATGACCTGTTGGCCGAGCCCATGGAATTCCGGGACGGCGCCATCCGGGCGCCCTCAGGCCCGGGACTCGGTGTTTCATTGGACGAAGAGATGCTCACCCGATATCGCGTGGACTAGGTGCCCAAATGGAACGAATACCTTTAGGCAGGCTCTGCTACGAGTTCAACCGGTTTGACACGCCGTTGCTATGTGTCGAATCCGGCGCGCGGTTGGCGGTGGAAAGTCAGGACGCGTTTTCGGGACAGATCCGGACAGAGGCGGACCGGCGCGACAAGGCCGCGATGCCGTATTCGAACCCGACGACCGGGCCGATATTCGTGGCCGGCGCCGGGAAGGGCGATGCGCTGGCGGTGACGATCCACAGCATTCGGCCTACGCGGGGCGAATGCTACACGCGGACGTCGGATCCGAAGATGTTGGCCGAATGGCTGGGCACGGATTGCCCGCACGGAACGCATGTCTGCCGGATTGCGGACGGCGTGATCCATTGGAGCGATACGGTCAAAATTCCTTACCGGCCGATGTTGGGTTGCATCGGCACCGCGCCCGATTGGGGCGTGCCGACGACGAACCCGGCGGGGCCGCACGGCGGGAATATGGACATTCTGGAAGTGGCGCAGGGGAGCACCCTGTTTCTTCCCGTGTATGTCCCGGGGGCACTGTTGTATCTGGGTGATGCGCATGCCGCGATGGGACATGGAGAACTGTCGGCCTCGGGCCTGGAAATGCCGGCGGAAACAGAGATTACGGTGGCGGTGAAGAAAGGCTGGACGATTCCCGGGCCGCGGATTGAGTCCGAGACAGAGCTTGTCTGTGTGTCGGCGGCAACGCCGCTCGAGCGCGGCATAGCGCAGGCATATGCGTGGCTCATCCTGTGGATGGAGCGGGACTATGGATGGGACCGCTGGAAGGCCTATGACCTGCTGACCCATGCGGGTCAGATCTCGGTGGGCTATTACAGCGGCGGAGCCGTGGCCGTGAAGATCGCCAGGAGATATCTGTGACGGGGACGCGAATCCGGCAGGTGGAGGTGTTGCCGATACGGGCGCCGCGAAAAGAGTCGGTGCGGTCCGGATTGAATGCGGCCGATCCGGTGACGGCATCGGAGTTTGGGATCATACGGATTCTGACCGAAGACGGCGTGGAGGGCCTGGGCGAGATTTCCATTACGTTTCCGCGGATCGGGTTCTCGTTGTGCCATGCGGCGAAGCGGATGGTGGCGCCGGCGATCCTGGGCATGGATGCGCTGGCGGCGCCCAGAGTGATGGCGGAGATTGACCGCGTATTGGGCGGGGAGTTGAGTGCCGCCTATATCCGGGCTGCGTTTGAGATGGCCCTGTTGGACGCAACGGGGAAGCACTTCGGGGTGCCGGTATGGGCGCTGCTGGGTGGCAGGATGCGCGAACGAGCGGGGTTGGCGTGGGGGATTTATCAGAAGTCGCCGGAGGAGATGGCGGCGGACGCGGCCGCGGGATTGGCCGCCGGGTTTCAAGCGATCAAGTTGAAAGTCGGGCGGCGGCTGGAGGACGATCTGGCGGCGGTGGCGGCCGTGGCGCGCGCGGTGGATGCGCCCCTGCGCCTGGATGCAAACATGGCTTGGCCCAGTGTGGCGGAGGCGGCGCGAGCAATGCGGGCGCTGGCGGCGGAGGCCCGTGTGGATTGGTTCGAGCAGCCATTGGGAAAAAGGGATTTGGACGGGATGCGCGCCCTGCGGCGGCAGACCGGGTTGCCCGTGATGGCCGACGAGAGCTGTCAAACGTTGCGGGATGCCTATGACTTGGCGCGAACGGAGTCGGCCGACGTTTGGAACGTGTATGTGTCGGAGGCGGGGGGCTTACGGGCCGCGGCTGGGATTTTCGCCTTGGGGGACGCTGTGGGCGTGCCGTGCATTTTGGGAAGTCAGGCGGAAATGGGAATCGCGACGGCCGCTTGCGCGCATTTGGCGGTCACACTGCCGCGCTTGCCCTACGCCATTGAGACATTCGGGCCGCTGCGCTATGAACGCGATATCGTCACGGGACCGGGGATGATCGCCGGAGGGTGGCTGACGCCGCCGGCGGGACCCGGGTTGGGCGTCGCGCTGGATTGGGACGCGGTAAATGCAATGAAAGGAGAGCTATGAGCGAGCGTAAAATGATCGACTGCCACACGCACCTGATGTGGTACCCGGACCATATCAGCGAACAGTATGCCGAGGAGGCGCTGGCGTCCAAGCTGGTGAAACTGAAGCGGAGTGGTGGATTGGCTTATTCGGCGAACCTCAACAAGCATGTGTACGATTCCACGCCGGAGAGCCACCTGAAGGCATCGGAGGGAATGGCGCACGTCGTGGTTTTCGGCCTGCAGGCGAAGGCTTGCGGGCTGGATATCCCGAATGAGGTGATCGCCGATTACGTGGCGAAGCACCCGGGCCGGATGGAGGGCTGGGCATCGGTCGATCCGAATCGGCCGGACTGCATCGAACACCTGGACTACTGCGTCGATACGCTGCGATTGAAGGGGTTGAAGCTGGGGCCGGTGTATCAACACTTTGACCCGCGGGACCGCAAACATTGGCCGTTCTTCCGGCGCGTGCAGCAGCACGGCTTGCCGATCATGTGGCACCAGGGGACGACTTTTCCTTCGGCGGCGAAGCTGAAATGGGGCTTGCCGTTACAACTCGAGGACCTGGCGATGGACTTTCCCGAGCTGAAGATGATCGTTGCGCACCTGGGCCATCCCTGGGAAACGGATCTGATTGTTTTGATTCGAAAATGCCCGAACATGTATGCCGACATCAGCGCCGTTCACTATCGCCCTTGGCGGTATTGGCAGGCAATGGTGACAGCAATGGAGTACGGCGTGGAGCACAAGATTCTTCCAGGGTCGGACTTTCCGTCCGGAACCATGGCGAATATCGAGGCGGGATTACGGAATGTGAACAAGGTGGTGGCGCGGACCAGCCTGCCGAAGATTCCGAAGGACGTGCAGGATATGATTCTGTACGAAAACTGGAAGGCGTTTTTTCCTCAGTGGGCGTAGCTCGGGCCCTGGTGGCGGTATTGCGGGCGGCCACCTGCGCGCCGGACAGCACGGCGCCGAAGGGATCGTCAACACGACCCACGATGGTCGCGGTCGATTGGCCCCAGGCGAAAGACGCGAGGAGAAGCACAAGAGCATGCGAGTGAGAACAGGCATGAGTCAGACCTCGTTGTGAAGAATCATCAAGCCAAGATCTAGCGATCCACCATGCTGGACGGCAGCGGGGACGACCCAGACGAAGCAATTGCTGTGAGGCTTATTCATGAAACAGATACGATCGGCGTCGAAGTCAAGGGGGCGGTTGGCATTGAGGACCTTGCCGTTTAGCCCACTGAACGGGACGTTGGCCGATCCGCCTAACTTCGGCCCCGGCGGGAGGAAGCCGGGATTTTATCGGAAGAATATGTTGCGGTTGTCCGTGTGGTTGGCGTTCGCCCCCAAGGAGTATTCAACCCCAATGGGCCGCCCCGTGAAGATTGCCATTGGATTAGGCGATGCCGCCGGGCAGCCGATTGCGGAGCTGCTGCTGTGAGAGCCGAGTGGGCGCTCGTGGTCTACTTGTGGTTCTGCTACGTGCTGAACCATGCTGACCGTCAAGTGGTTTACACGCTTTTTCCAGCGCTGCAATCGGAGTTTCAGCTTAGCAACACTGTTCTCGGGCTCACCGGCGCTTTGTTCCTTTGGATCTACGGACTCTCGTCGCCGTTCTCGGGCATCCTGGGTGATCGACTGCCGCGCACCAAGGTCGTGACGGGGAGCCTCGTGTTGTGGAGCTTCTTCACGCTGCTGACGGGTTTTGCCTTCAACGGTACGTCGCTCCTTGTGTTGCGCGGTTTTCTCGGCATTTCCGAGTCGCTGTTCATTCCCGCTGCATTCGCTATGATGGCCGGCGCGCACAGACCCGAGTCGCGTTCGAAAGCCATCGCGATCTTCGCCACCAGCCAGACGGTGGGCGTGGCCATTGGCGGTTCGCTGAGCGGTTGGCTGGCCGAGCATCTGCATTGGCGCGTGGCTTTCTGGGTATTGGGCTCGACCGGTATTCTCTTTGCGATGCCGCTATGGCGATTTCTAGGGCACGTGCCGGCTTCGTTTCTGCGCGGCGGACCGGAAAGCAAAGCGGACTTCCGCAGCTTCTTTGGACTGCTGCGCATTCCTTCGCTGTGCGTGGTGACGCTCTACGTGAGTATCGCGACGTTTGGGTTGTTCCTCGTCTACACGTGGCTGCCCACGCTTTATCACGATAAGTTCTCACTGGGCCTCGCACGTGCCGGCGTAGAGGCGAGCGTCTACCCGCAGTTCGGTTCCATCGCCGGACTCCTGGTGGGCGGGGTGCTGGCGGACTGGGGCTACCGGAAAACGCCTGCGGCCCGCTTCTGGATTATCTTGACGGCCTTCTGTACGGCGGGCCCCAGCATCTATTTGCTGGGCCACGCCGCCACGCTGGAAGCGGCCCGCGTGGCCGCCATCGCCTTCGGTTTCTTTACCGGGTTCATCTCCGCTAATCAAGTGGCGTCGGCCTTCGATGTGGTGCCGGCCTCGCATCGCGCGTCAACGATCGGTGTGCTCAATCTGTTGGGCGCGGCCGTGTCTGGATTCGCGCCGTTCCTCGGCGGGCTCGCGCGGAGCACAATCGGTGTGGACCGCGTGATGGTGTTCACCAGTGGCATGTACCTGGTCGCGGCGGTGATTGTGCTGGTGGGGATTCTGCGGTTCTTCCGGCGCGATCACGCCCACGCGCTGGCTGCATCGTAGTCTGGCGACGGTATGTCGCGTTTGCTCTGCAACAATAGGAGCAATAACACGGGCGCGGTGGCGACCCTCCGGGCAATTCGTTAGCGAGCAGTTCCGCGTTGATTTCGTTTGGCCCGAAAACTCGATCCGCCGAATCCCAAGGCCAACCGAGGGTTACATCTCCGTCCGAAACTTCGGAACTTGAGCCGGCGAGTGCCCCGGAAACTCTGCGGCTCACGCAGGAGACGCCAAAACCGTGGACACGGCGCATACCTCCGGCGCGCCAGGTGCATCCAGCCCGCCAGGGAGATCAACAGGAAGCGGAACGGGTCCAGGCACTTTGACATCGGGTCGTCTCACTATCGACGACGCCAGGGATCATCTCCCGCTGACTCACATGGATCGAGTTTCCTTGCCATACGAGGAGCATGGATCAGACGCGGTAGTGGGGCTTCAAGGTTTCGAGGATGAGGTCGAGTTCCTTGACGTCACCGGCGTCCATGAAATTGCGGCTGGTGTTGCGCATCTTCGTTGTGGTGAAGACGCCGCGGCGGCGGAGGATTTCCTTCTGGAGGATGTAGCTGGTGCGGCGTTCGAGGACGGCGGAGGGGAGGAATTTCAAGAAGAGATCGCGGGACTCCTTCTTTTTGCCGGCCTGGAAGAGATCCCAGATTTCGGCCTGGATGTCGGCGAGCCCGGCGCCGGCCATGGTGCCGCCGGAGCCGCGTTCCATCTCGTTGTAGAGGTACATGGCGCCGCCGCCGGTGGAGGCGATAACGGGCCGTTTGCGTTCGCGGACGACGCGGGTGACGTCGTGGGGGACGTCGGAGTTTTCGAGTTTCAGGATACGGAGGGTGGGAATTTTGTCGGCGAGTTTAAGCAGGAGATCGGTCGTCATGCCGCCGTTGGTGACCTGGACGCACATGGGGAGTTTGGAGACGCTGGCGATGGAGGTGAAGTAGTCGGTGAGAATTTCGCTATCGGTGACGCCGCTGGTGGGTCCAAGGGCGTGGAGGCCATCGGCGCCGATTTTTTCGGCGTATTTGGCGTAGTCCATGGCTTCGTATTTATTTGCGCCGTGGACACCGATTAAGACGGGCAGGTGGCCGTTGACTTCCTTGACGACGGATTGGGAATACTGTTTGCGTTCGGCAGGGGAGAGGGAGACGGATTCGCCGGCGCCCGCGGGCCAGACCATGCCGTGGACGCGACCGCGAACGAGGAAATCGCATTCGCGGCGGAGGGAGGGTTCGTCGAGTTCGAAGTTATCGAGGAAGGGCGTTTGCATGATGACGAAGATGCCCTCCCAGGATTTTTCTTTTGCGTTGACGGCGGCGGCGATGGAGGCGAGAAAGGCGCGACGGTTCATGGCTACGGGTAGTATATCGCAGCATATTCTCACTGAAGGATGAGTGCGCCTACCGGAAATCTCGAACTGCATCCGAGAATGGAGCTTGTCTGCCATCCTTCAGTTTGTGGCTCTCGCAAATTCGAAACTAGTTGATATCGTGGCAGTTGCGTGCCCTTTGCCGATTTTCGAGAACCAGACGAACAGCCCGTGAACTTCGCCAATCACTGCGCCCACTTGGTATGGTTAGAGCCTGCTAAAGGCGTCCGGGTCTACGGGACTAGCGGGAAGTTCTGAGCGACGACTCTCTTCTACACCGATGCGACAGTTGGTGACCTTGCTGTGACGCCACCGGCCGCCGCGACTTCGTGGGCGGCGATCGCGCTCGCGCACGCGGCCTCTCAGGCGTCGCGGTAGATCCGGCGCACAGCCTCCCGCTTGGCGGGGTCGGCGGCAACCGCGCCGGCGGTGAACATCATGACGCCGGTCGCGGGCGACGCGGCGCCCAGCCGCAACGCGGTCTCGAACTCAGCCGCCGGGACTTCATGCGCCTGCACGATGGGCCAGATTTTCGCTTTACCGGAAAGCGTGCGGCCGAGCCACGCGAGATTCTCTCCCACCCATGCGGGCGCGCGGCCCATGCGCCCGTGATAGACCATCGGCGAGAAGACGTCGGCCTGGCGCGCCAGCAGATCGAAATCGAGACCCAGCGTGCGGCGGCGCGCGCCGTTGAAGTCCGAATCGGTCCACGGGCAGTGGAAGATGCCGGTGAGCGCGCCGGGACGCTTTCGCCGCACGATCTCGCGGCAGTCGCGCGTCCATGCGGCGAGACGCCGCGCGCGCCAGTCGCGCCACGCGCGCTCGTGCCGCGAGAGGATGACGCGGGCGCGCGCCGCCGTCTCTCCGGCCGCAACGCGGACGCCCGAGGACTTTTCGAACGCCGAGATGCAGGCGTTGTTGAAGCATGTCTCCGGCAGCACCGGCTTGGGATCTTCAAACTGCGCGTGCCAGTGCAGGTAGTCGAGCCAGACGCCCGCCACTGCGTGACGATCAAGCAGGTCTTCGAGCAACTTCACGCGATGCGCGTGGAAGCCGGGGTCGGACGGGCAGGCGCCGAGAAACCACGTGGCGGCTGGAGAGCGGGCACCGGTCTCGTCGATGGGCCAAGCCTCCGGGTGCTCCTCGACGTAGCCTTTGCCGTTAAGTGTGGGGAACTCAGCGAAGACACGCGCACCCTCGGCGGCGGCGCGCTCGATCATCGCCGCGTTGATCGACCCCGCGTGCACGAAGATCGCGTTGATGCCGAAATCGGGAAGGCGGAGACCGGCGTCCCAGAAGGGCTTGGGGCTCGAGTACATGCCGCGGATCTCGAGGCGCGCGGCGGCGTGGAGACCCGCGGCGGCAAGAAGGGAAACAGCAGTTCGTCTGGTCACTAACAGTAGAATACGCCGCGCTGGCCTCTTGTTGCGGAGAGCGCTCGATCTCCGCAGTGCATTGAAGCTTGGGATTCGGATCTCGATGATTCGGATCTCGATGGATGAGATCAGGACAGATGAATTCCGCGCGATGCCGATCATCGCCGGGGAGCAGCGCTTGTTGGAGCGGCAGAAGTTGCCGGGGGCCGGACGCTAGGTGGTCGTGACGGCGTCATTTTCCGGAACTTCTGCACACGCTTTCCTTCATATGTCTCCGTGATGAAGAGATCGCCTTTCGAGTTCACTGCGATGTTGTGCGCGCCGTAGAACTGTCCTGCCCAGTGGCCGGCTCCACCAAATGTGCTCACAACCTTCAGTGACTTCCGGTCGATAATATACACCTGCTGGTTGGTTCCGTCGACCACGAACGCGTATTGCTGCTGTGGATCGACTGAGAAACCGATGTCCCACACCGATCCGCTGCCAAACGTCTCTTTCGCGATGAAGGCTTCCTGGACGAATGCGCCGTCTTTTCGAAAGACCTGAAGCCGATTATTTGTGCGGTCGCAGACGTACACGAGCCCGTCGTGAGAGATCCGTACGGCGTGGACGATCCGGAATTGCGGCGGCGGAGGACCGGCCGGATCGTACTGGCTCGGTTTATTCTCATGCTGCACCACGCCGCTGAAGGGCAGTGGCAGCTTTTCACCCGACTGCGTGAAGTAGCTGTCGTCGGGCTGCTTCCCGTACGCGCCCCAGTGGCGTTTGTAGTCCCCTGTGTCCGCGTCGAAAACTATAACACGGTGGTTGACATATCCGTCCGCAACATACAATTCGTTGGCTGCCTCATCGACCACCATGCTTGCCGCGGCGCCGAGATTCTCCGTATCATTGCTGCCCCGCCCCTGCCCCTGATGCCCGATCTGTAACAGAAACTTGCCCTCGCGGGTGAACTTCAGGAGTTGCGAGTCCTTGTCTCCTCCTCCACCCAACCACACATGATCCTGCCGATCGACGTAGATGCCGTGCTCGAGTCGCGGCCATTCAAAGCCGTGTCCCGGACCGCCCCAAGACGAGACCAGCGTGCCGTCGCGATCAAACTCGAGGACGGGCGGAGCCGCGCGCCAGATCGATCTGGTTTCGTTCGGCTGCAGAGTAGACGGCCGATGCGTGATCCACACGTGATCCCGGCCATCCACGGCGACGCCGGCGACGGCGCCGACGATCCATCGGTTCGGCAGCGGCTTCGGCCACGCCGGGTCGACACGATACACCGGGACCGGCACTCTAATGTTCCGCCTCGGGGCCGTCGCGCCGGCGAGGGCTGCGCCGCAGACGATTAGCAACCCTGAAGCGAAAGTCGTCTTGCGCAGATCCGGAAACAGTTGTAGCGCCATTCGAGTCGATTGTATCGTGCTCCGGCTCCGCCACAATGCACGTCGGCTGCTAATTTAGCTCGCATACAGACGCAACCTTGCGTCTTCGTTCCATGCCCGATAACACGCTCGAACTCGTCGTCGAAGTCGACACGAACAGGCCCAATGCGCCCATCAGGAGTGTAAACAGCCGCTTGTCCAGAGCGAAGCTGCGGGCAGCCAGGAATGCCCGGGGCGCCACTATGGGCATCGACGGCATGACGGCGGCCATGGTCAAGGGCGCAGCCGCCGGCAACCTACGCGGGAAGCGCCCCAATTGGCCAGACTTGTCCGTTGATGTCCACGCCCGCCAGGAAATACGCTCGCATCATGACAGCAACCGAGAGCCCTTCCCCGCGCGGCGGGATCCAGGCCACGCTCCAGTCATACCTGGACGGCGGTAACGAGGGCAGCAGCGAACTCATGCGCCCCGCGTTTCATCCCGACGCCGCTTTCTTTGGATTCGCGAGCGATCAACTCGCCGTCGGCGCCGGATTCCCGCGAACACTGGCAGATCGAGCGGCGCTACTTTCATTCCGGCGCCAAGGAGATCAAGGCGATGCCGAATCTGCTCGCCGAAGTCGCCGTCTTCGTGGCCGGCCACGCCTGGGGTCTGCCACAAAACAAGGGTGGCGCGGAGCGCGGCGGCGGAGCACGCGCATCCGCGCCCGTTGGAGAGTACGAACAACTGTTAGAACGACAACCGGCCGGTGAACTGAATCTGCCGGGGCGTCCAGTATGATCTCTGGTGCGTCTGAATCCCGTCCGAATCACCGGGATTCAACAGACCCTGGATGTTGAACGCATTAAAAGCGTCCACATTGAACCGCAGCTTGATCCGCTCGGTGATCGCAAATTCCTTATAGATCGAAATGTCGGACTGGAAGTTCTTCGGCCCTTGGAGAACGAACGCGTTATAGTTCCGCACACCGCTGGGACCGGGCGAGAAAGCAGTGGTCACCTGCCGGCCGCCGGCCAGCGTCTGCGCAACGTTGTTGTTGCCGAAGTTGGTTTGGCCGGGAGTGTTGTTGATGGGAGCCAGGTAAGGCGTGTAGTCCGCGGGGACTCCGGTGACGCCGCGAGTCGTCGCGTTGATGACCGTGGGCGCCAGGTACCCGTTAAACCACATGTTCGCGGGGCGGCAGACACCGGAGCGGCAGTCTGTGACCTTAACCGAACTCTTGTACACCTCGACCGGGCTGGTTGCACCGTAATCGGAGTTTGCGACCTGGAAGGCCTGTGACACGACCGTGCCAACGAAGGCGACTTGATAACCGCCAATGAGGGCGTCTAAAAATCGGTTGCTGTTCTTCGCGAAACGGCGTCCCTTGCCGAACGGCACATCAACCAAGCCGTTGAACGTAATACGGTGCACCGGAATCGCCGTGTCGGGGCGGTAGTTCTGCCAGCGGTTGAATTCGCGGCTCGGCTTGAATTGCGTGCCGACGTCCATGCCTTGCGGAATTGCGCCCGGCGCGAAGACTTCGGCCGGATAGAGAATGTTGTCGCGGAACGTATTGCCGCCTACGCGGAACGCGCGCGAGTAAACATAGAAGATCTGGTAGCCAAAGCCACGTCGGTAAGGCCGCTGGTAGTTGAATTGCAGAGCGCTATCGTTTGAGAAACCGTTCTTGGTGGATTGGACGATACTGCCCCACGTGCGGTTGTCGTACGGCCGGGTTGCGACGCCCGCCAACGGTCCGGTCGGCGGTGTGGTTCCGGTCTTGGCCTGCCACACATAGGCGGACGGGGCTTCGTTGATATGGAAATTCTGGTCGAGATTTTCGCCGTGGGTGAACACGTAGGAGGCGCGGAACACCGAACCATCTTTCAAAGGCTGCTCGATGGTGAAGTTCGCTTCCCTCACTCTGGCGGGAGGATAATCCCCGCCAACCACCGTGCCGGTGCCGATGCCCGGTAGCAGCGCAGTGGTCGACTGCGTATCCACCGCGTTCGCCGAGTTTACGCCGGCGACAACGCGGATGGGGTTGCGCAGCAGGGAGTTTGGCAGACCGTCCGGCGACTGGGCAGCGGCCGTGTAGCTCGTCGAATAAGCGGCCGTGAATGGGTAACTCGCCGTCAGGTAGCGAATCGAGTTCCGCACAGGCACCGGATAGACATACTCGCCGAAACCGCCGCGGATCACGGTTCCGTTCTTGCCGAACGATGGCATGTAGGCGAAGCCGGTGCGCGGCAGGAAGTTTGCGTTGGCGCCGGCGATGCCACGAGAGGGCATTCCGCCTTCCTGCATGGTTTCGAACTTCACGCCCAAATTGCGCAGGTTGGTGAGAATCGGATTCGAGGTGAGGCCGTTCTGGAGGTAGTAATCCAGTGGTCGGGGGAGCGCGATCGCCTTGTTCTTGACGTCAAACGCCACCATGTAATCGTTGGCGGCGCGCGCTGCTGGATGCGCCTCCCAGCGAAGGCCGAGGTTGATTGTAAGGCGCGAATTCACGCGCCAGTTGTCCTGGATGTAGGAGTCGTATTCCATCAACGAGGAAATATTGAACGGAGAGTTTCGCCGTTCGCTGTAGCTGGCCGCCGCGCCGAGGAAGAAGTCGGCGTTCGGATTTCCGGTATTGGCGCGCACGCCGAAGTTAAGGCCCGTGGTCGGATCGTAGATGCCGGTGGCCTGATTGGTGAACGTGGTCTGGTCGGTCCCACGGTCGGAGAGATAGGCGAACCGTTCGTGGCGAACGCGCAAACCAAAGGCGAGTTGGTGTTTGCCGACGATCTTGTTAAGGTTCTCGTCGATGGTCGAAACGCGCTGGCTCATTCCGTAGTACCACTGCGAGCCGCCGTAGGGCATGAAGAGGTTGGATCCGATGTCCGGGAACCCGATATTGCCTAGGCTATTCGGCAGACCAAACTGCTTTTCAAAGTTGAGCAGAGACCGGTCGGGGCCCTGGACGTACATGCGCTGCCACTGCATGCTGAGAACCGTCTCGGAGAAAAACGTCGGCGAGAGCACTTTCGAGTAGCCGAGCGCGCCGCTGATGGTCTGCACGGGAATGTCTTGATAACCGGTCGACCCTTCCTTCAGTTCGGGGGTCTCGATATTCGCCGGCGAGGCGGACGGATAGTTCCGCAGCGCCCGCTGCTGCTGCCGGATATCGGTAAAGCGGAAATACATCCGGTTCCTTTCGTTGAAGACGTGATCGAGGCGGACGGTGTAATTCGGAACGGTCTGGGTGGTCGGGTTCTGCCCGTTCAGATTGAAGTTGACCATCGGATTGTCGGCCGAGGTCGGAGGCGGTGTGGCGGCGAGGAGCGTTCTCGCCAGAGGGCTGATCCGCGTCAGCGGAATCTGGTTGTTGGAAAACGGCAGGCGGGAGTAATCCATGTTCGCGCCCTGAGTAGTGCTCGGATCATAGAGCTGCTGCAAGACGTTGGCGCTGTTGATGAGGCCGCTGAAGTCGCCCTGCCGCATGGCCATTGTGGGCACCCTCATCAGTTGCTGGCTGGCGGAACGCAGCGAGAAGCGCTCATAGGCAAAGAAGAAAAAGGAACGATTTCGCCCGTCATACACTTTCGGGACCCAGATGGGTCCGCCGACCGACGCGCCAAACTCGTTCCGGATCAGTTTCGGAGCGCGAAAATTCGAAGGATCCTGCCTCGCTTTCGCGATGCCGAAGTAGTTGTTGCGCGCCGTTTCAAAGAGCGAACCGTGCACCTGGTTGGTCCCTGATTTCGTTGTCAGGATGACCGTGGCCGGCGTCGCGAACTGCGCGCTGGAGTTCATTGTCTCGAACCGGATCTCCTGCACCGCATCGGGATCCGGCAATATCGCCCGCCCCGTATTCGACGGGCTGCCGAAATTACGGTTGGTCATGGGAGCGCCGTCCTGCGAATACTCCATCGCCTCGCCCATCAGGCCGTTGGCGCGTGTGCCGCCGCCTTCCAGCCCGGGCACCGTGTTTTGCGCCAGGCCGAGCACGTTGCGTCCGTTCTGGGGAAGCTGGGCAATGCGGGCGGCGTCGAGCTGCGTGTTGACCGTGCCGCTGTCATAAGTGGCGAGTTGAACGGTCTCGGAGGTTACGGTGATTCTTTCGCTGACCTCGCCAACCGCGAGTTGCATGTTGTAAACCAGCACCTGGCTGCTCTGCAGCGTGATGGAGACGTCGGACTTCTTCATGCCGGCCGCTGCAAACGTGACCGTATATGCGCCCGCGAACAGGCCCTTGAGGGCGTAAAAGCCCGCGGCGTTCGCGGTCGTCTGCACCGAGACGCCAGTGGCTTGGTTCACCGCCTGCACATTGCAGCCGGGAATCGCGGCCGAGGTGCCGTCTTGAACAGTGCCTTGAATCGTGCCGGCGCCGCTTTGCGCCCACAGACCGGAACAAGCGGCCAGCAGAAGAACGAAACGAAGATTAGACATCAGGCAGAAGCCCCCCTTGTACTGGTGAGCATATCACAGGAAGTCTGTTACGATGGGCCACGCATGGGAGCGTGGGTTTTATTGGCCGTAATGCTGGCGGGTGCGGCGTTCGCGCAACCGGAGTGCGCCGGTTGTCACAAGGCGATCTACGACTCGTATCAGAAGACCGGAATGGGCCGTTCCTTCACGCGTCCGGCGGCGGAGAACACGCCCGTTTTGAAAGGCGCGTTCTACCATTCGCCGTCGGATAGCTTCTTCACCACACTATTGCGCGATGGCGAGTTCTTCCAGCGCCGGCATCAGTTGGATTCCGCCGGGCGGGAAATCAATGTGATGGAGAAACGCATCGACTACGTCATGGGTTCGGGCAATCTCGCCCGTACCTTCCTGCATCGCACGCCGGCGGGCACGCTACTCGAGTTACCGCTCGGCTGGTATGCCGGGAAGGGCGGGTATTGGGCCATGAACCCCGGCTACGATCGCCCGGACCACGAAGGCTTTCGCCGCCCGATTACCTATGACTGCATGTTCTGCCACAACGCTTATCCGAAGGTTCCGGCGAAGAGTGAAGATCCGGTTTACCTCGGCACGCTGCCGGAAGGCATCGACTGCCGGCGCTGCCACGGCCCCGGCCAACGTCATGTCGATCTCGCTCGTAAACCCGGCGCCGCGGTCGATCTCGTCCGGCAGGCAATCACGCGGCCGCGCGGGGAACGCCAATCCGAACTCTGCATGGCCTGCCATCTGGAGACGACAAGTGCTCCGCTGCCCAACGCAATCCTCCGTTATGAACGTACGCCGTTTTCATTCCGGCCCGGCGAACCGCTCGCCGATTACATTCTCAACTTCGATCACGCCCCCGGCGCCGGCCGCGACGAAAAATTCGAGATCGTCAGTTCGGCCTATCGTCTGCGAAAGTCGGCGTGTTTCACCAGGAGCGCCGGCAAGATGTTGTGCACCACTTGCCACGATCCGCACAACGCGCCGCGCGGCGCCGAGGCGGATCGCCACTACGAGAACGCCTGCCGCCAGTGCCACAATTCGTCGCATGCACAATCGCCAAGCCGCTGCGTCGACTGCCACATGCCGAAGCGCCGGACGAGCGACGTCGTCCACGCCGTGGTGACCGATCATCTGATTCAGCGCAGGAAGCCAGCGGGCAATCTGCTCGCCGAGCGCGCGGAAACGCAGGACGTCTATCGAGGCGAAGTCGTCCCCTACTACCCGTCCACGACAGAGGAGTTGTATCGCGCCGTCGCGCAGGTGAAGCAGAAGAGCAATTTGAAAGCAGGCATCGCGCAACTGACCGCGGCGATCGCGAAGTTTGCGCCGCAACGCGCGGATTGGTACTTGGAGCTCGCCGAGGCGTTGGATAACGACGGGCAATCGGCGAAGGCGCTGCCTTGGTATCGCGAAGTCGTGCGGCGGGATCCGTCGCGCGCGGTTGGCTGGCAGAAACTGGGAACAGCGTTGCGGCGATTGGCGCGGAATGCGGAGTCGGTGGGCGCGTTCGAGCGGTCGGCGGCGCTCTCGCCCGTCCACGCGTTGACCTGGCATGAACTTGGGCTGACGTACCGCGCGCTGGGCAGGACGGCGAAGTCTGCGGCGGCGTTCGAAAAAGCAATCGCGCTCGACCCGGACATGCCGGAAGCGCACAACAATTTAGGTATTTTGCGTATGGCGGCCGGCGAAGCGTCTTTCCGCGAAGCGATCCGTATCAAGCCCGATTACGCCGACGCACACGGGAATCTCGCAAATCTGCTGGCCGCGACGGACCGCGCGGCGGAAGCGCAAGCGGAATTCGACACCGCGCTGCGGCTGCGTCCGAATGATGCCGGCACGCGCTACAACTATGCGATGCTGGTCGGCCGCCTGCAACGTTACGACGACGCGCAACGTGAACTCGAAGCGTGTCTCCGCGCCGATCCGTCATTCGCCGACGCCCGCGAGTTGCTGGGCGATCTGTTGCTGGCGCGCAACAATCCTAAAGAATCAGCGACACACTACCGCGAAGCCGTTCGCCTGCGGCCTTCTTCCATGCGCGCGGCGTTCGGCTTGGGCATGGCGCTTGCGGCATCCGGCGAGGTTGCCGCCGCGCTGCCGCACCTGCGCAAAGCGGCCGCGGTCGGGGATGCGGAGATCCGCCAGAAGGCGGCAGAAGCTCTGCGCGGGTTGCGGTAGCAAAGCCTCACGCCCACCCGTGCGGGTATCAACTGATCGAACCCTAACGGCGAATGCCGTGTCTGTCGGGGCGTTCGAGTAATCAGTCGGGCTGCGCGCGTGGCGGCAGTTAGGCCGTCATTTGGGCCTCGGGCGGTATTCTCAATTGGGGCCGCCAGATACTCTTCCTTAACCCTGAAATATCTCACCTGCTTTTTTTTCTCCTAATGGCGCCAACTCCGTCTCCGCCTGACTCCTTCGTCTGGCCCCTTCGGTTGCGGCGGTTGGCGCGCTGGTCTTTGCCTTGAATTGGCCGGATTTTCCATTTTGGCTGCCGGTCAAGCCAAGTCTGGCGTGACTGGCAGGGAGACTTCGGTCTCGATGTGCTGGCCATGCATCACCGGATGTTCGACCATCGCGCGACGCTGGCAAGGCGCTGATGCAAAGGCGGGGATTCCTGCAAGGGGCCGCCGGTCGGCCTTCGCCCCGGGCGCTGCTCCGCCCATTCGCGCGGTGCTGATGATCGAGCCCGCCGGGGATCACTTGGGCTATTACTACCGCACGGGCCTGTGTGCCGGCGTTGGCGAGTTCGCAATCGCCGGCGAGACGTTCGGGGCCGCGCGCAAGGCGCTCGGTGACCGCACCATCCGGACTTATCAGGATCCGGTCCGGATGATGACCGAATTCCGTCCGCGGCTTGTAGTGGTGTCGATGCGATCCGTGCCAGCCAGCCTGCAGGCTGTCAGGAGGAACTTTCTACTTTGCCGCGACACGACGCCGGCGTGAACAAGGTCTGTCCGGCCCGGCTCTGATACAATTTGAGGCGTCAGGAGCGACATTTGCGGTTAACCGAAATCTGCGTCAAGCGTCCCGTGTTCGCGTTCATGCTGATCATGTTCCTGGTCGTGCTGGGCGTCTCGTCGTTCCTCAAACTCGGTGTCGATCTGTTTCCACGTAGCGACCCCGCTTCCGTTTTCGTGAAGGTCCGTCTGCCCGGCGCGACACCCGAAGAGGTTACCACGCAGGTCGTGATGCCGCTCGAGGAGTCCATCGCCGCCGTCAGCGGAATCGACGAGTTGCGCGCCATGGTCAGCGAAGGATCGGCCACGATTTACGCGACCTTCGTGCTCGAACGCGACATCGGCGAGGCCGCCGAGGATGTCCGCGAGAAAGTGTCGGGCGCCATGCGAAACCTTCCGCCAAACGTGCTGCCGCCCGTCGTTCAGAAATCCGATCCGGATCTTGACCCTGTGGTTACACTCACCGTTTCCGGACAGCGCAGCACGCGGGAACTGACCGAGATTGCCGATAAACAGGTGCGGCGCTCGCTTGAGACCGTGGACGGCGTCGCCGGAGTCGACGTGAACGGCGGCCGGAACCGGCAAATCAACCTGTTCCTCGATCTCGACAAGATGGGCGCATATAAGCTGACCGCGCAGGATGTCGAGCGCGCCGTCCGGACCGAGAACATTGAAGCGCCCGGTGGACGCATCGTGCGTGGACCTACCGAAGTCGGCGTGCGCACGTTGGGGCGCGTCACCGACGTTGCGCAGTTCAACGACATCATTATCAAGAACGAGGGGGGCTCGCCCATCCGGGTGAGCGACGTGGGGCGCGTCGAGGACGGCGTCGCTGAACAGCGCACCTTTGCTTATAACGGGCAGAAGGCCGCCGTCGTGCTTGAAGTCCGGCGGCAGACCGGCACCAATACGGTTCAGGTAGTCGACACGATCAAAGAGCGGCTTGCCGCCATGGCCGGGGAGTTGCCGGCCGGCGTGAAAGTAGACATCGTCAAGGACCAGTCAATCTACATCCGCAACTCCGTGGCGTCGCTCGAAGAGCACCTGGTTCTGGGTAGCGTGCTCGCGTCGTTCATCGTGTGGCTTTTCATTCGCGATTGGCGAACCGTATTGATCAGCTCGATCGCGATTCCAACATCGATTATCACGACATTCTCGTTGATGAAGGCTCTGGATTTCACCCTGAATTCGATGACGCTTTTGGGGCTCACGCTCGCCGTGGGCATTGTAATCGACGATGCCATTATCGTTCTCGAGAACATTTACCGATTCATTGAGGAGCGCGACATGCCGCCCATGGAGGCGGCGGTTAGAGCTACCGAGGAAATAGCCACGGCGGTTATCGCCACTACGGTTTCGCTCGTGATCATCTTTGTGCCGATCGCGTTCATGAACGGCTATGCCCGCCGCCTCGTAAACCAGTTTGGCTGGACCATGGCAATGTCGATCATGGTATCGATGTTGGTGGCGTTTACGCTCACGCCTTCGATGAGTGCGAGACTGCTGCGCAAGAAGCCCCGGAAAGAGGGCGGTGGGCCGCGAACGCACGAAGCGAAACATGGTTTCTTCGAAAACGTTTACGTTTCCACGCTGGAATGGTCTCTGCGGCACCGGTGGGTGATCGTCGTCATCTGCTTCGTAACTTTTGGCTCAACCTACTTTGTGAACAAGAACATCGGCCGCGACTGGATGCCTCAGGAGGATCAGAGCGAGCTTTCCGTATATCTGGAGCTTCCTGAAGGCTCGTCGATCGAGGCCACGGAACAATTGTCTCTCCCGCTGGCCGCGAAGTTCCAGAAAATCCCCGGCGTGCTCGCCGTTCTACCGCAGACTTCGTCCATGAGCGCGCGAGTGAATAACGCGTACATCACGGTGTTGCTGGATGAGCCTGATCGCCGCGCGGATCTCAATGTTATAGCGGCTCAAGTCCGAGAGATCCTGAAGGACTACGCCTACACCCGGCCCCGCATCAATTTCCCGAACGCGCTCGGCGGGCGCGAATCGATGTCCCCGATTCGAGGGATGCTTCTCGGCCCGGACTTGAAGAAACTAGCCGAATTATCCAAGCTGATTGGCGCCGAAATGTACAAGCTCGAGTCGGTGGTCGACACAAGAGTGGCCCTGAACCTGAACAATCCGGAAATGCAGGTGACCATCGACCGCGCGCGGGCTTCGGACCTGGGCGTGCGCGTATCGGATATCGCCGGCGCGGTACGCCTGCTGATGTCGGGCGAGGATCAGATTTCGACCTTCAAAGAGGGCCCCGAGCAATACCCCGTGACGATGCGGCTTCTGCCGGGACAGCGCGACGATCCGGCGGCGCTTAGCCGTCTGCTGATTCCATCCTCAAGATTAGGGCTAATCCGGCTCGATTCGGTGGCGCATCTGGAGCGCGGCCTAGGTCCCGGCAGGATCGACCGCTTTAATCGCCAATTCTCCGTTGGCGTCTATGGAAACGTCGCCCCAGGGCATTCGCTCCAGGAAGCGGCGGCGGATACCCAGAGCGTGATCGCGAAAATAGGCTTGCCTCCCGGTTACCAGCTCAAGTTTTCCGGCCAGGTCAAGATTCTGGAAGAGACCACGACCAACATGATGATGGCGTTGGGCCTTGCGTCAGTCTTTATGTACATGGTGCTCGCGGCGCAGTTCGAGAGCATCGTTCACCCGTTCATCATCATGATGACGCTTCCGCTTTCGATACCCTTCGCGCTGATTTCGCTGATCGCCACCGGGCGCACACTGAATCTGTTCAGCGCTCTCGGTGTGTTGCTGCTGCTGGGAATTGTCAAGAAAAACGGCATCCTTCAGATCGACTACATGAACCACCTTCGCGAGGCTGGCAACGATCTGCATTACTCGATCATCGAGGCGAACCGCGTGCGCCTGCGGCCGATCCTCATGACGACGTTCGCCATCATTGCCGGCTTGCTTCCGACGGCCTTTGGAACCGGGTCGGGCGCTTCGCAGCGCTCCGCGATCGCGGTAACCATCATCGGAGGCCAGTTGCTGTGTCTGGTCCTTTCGCTCCTGGTGGTGCCGGTGGGTTATTCCCTGGTGGAGGGAGTCCGGGAGCGGCTCGGTCAAGGACGGTTGATCCCATCGACAGCCTCCGGAGACTAACAAATCGTTACAAATGCGTATCTCCATAACTCAGCCCGTCGGGCGGAAGCCCCGACGCATTCGTCCCGCTTTGCGCAAGCGGACATAGGGGCCTGCGCGGGCGAAGGCATCCGGCCCACCCGGCTTCGCTAGGAGACATCGGGCTGGATACCCGCTTTGTTCAAAATTTCTTAGAACCTTCCGGCGGTCTCCTGCGTCTGCATGAGTGAGGTTTTGAGGAGACCGAAAATGAAGCCGCGGATTGAGAAAGTTTCGAACGCCCAGGTTTATTGCCCGATGTGCACGCACATCGTTAACGCGGATATCGCGCTAACGCCGAAAAAGCCAACCGTATTGCCTGGCCAGAAGTGCTCGCGGTGCTGGTCCTCGCTCGACGCCGGCTTTGTGATGGTAGTTCCGAAAGCCGCCTAGTTATCGGAGGTTGTTCCGGCCCGCGGCAATTCAGGCTGGTGCGTATTCGCGGAACTGGCAGCAGGCGCGGAACCCCAGCCGGAAGTAGACTCCCTGACCGCTCTCCGATGCCTGCAACACGGCGGTCGTAACGCCTTCCCGGCGCGCTTCGCTGGCGACGGTCCAAGTCATTACCGAGGCGATTCCCTTTCCGCGGAATCGTTCGCGCGTTCCCACGGAATAAACCCCGGCGATGCCGCCCCCGAGATACAGTTCACTGGTCGCGGCGGGCTCGCCTTCGAGGTATCCAACGAATAGCCTCATCGGGCAGCCCGCGTGGAGAAGCAATGGCGCGGCGTGCCGGTAGAATGCGCCGATTGCGGGGTCGCCGCGAAAGACGGAGATTGCGTCTTCAAGGTCCGGCGTTGTTTCAACGCGGCGGACGGTCAGGTTGTCCGGCCAGGGTACCTCTCGCGGGAGATCCTTGAGTGCCATCGACATGCCTAATTCGTACTCGGCCGCACGGAGGCCGTTATCCGTCAGGCGCTTCTCGAGATCGATAGGCCGCGAGCACGGCCCGACCCACCATGCAAACGGGCGGCGGGCCGTCCGGAAATATCCCAACGCCTGTTCGATGGCCCCGTCCGCGGCGTCTGGGCGCATGCGGGCACGGCAGATCCTGTTGAAATAATCGGCGGCGAGACCGGAGTCCGCGAGGAGCAGGTCGGCTCTGTCCCAGACCGTCATTCCGGCAGTGTGCCTGTGGACAAGCGCGACGTGGCCGTGAAGATTCTCTTCGATGGCCATGAGTCCTGCCGGGCACGCCTCATGAATGACGGAGGTTCCCACGTAACTAAGTTAATCGGGCGGTCGGATTCCGCGCGGCATGCGGGCTGCGGCCGATCAGACCTTCGCCGGCACGATATACGGCGCACGGTACGCTCGGGTGAGCATCTTGTTCGCCTCCGCGTCCCCTTTGACCGTCCAGGTCTTTTCGTCCCAGTGCAGCGTGCGTCCCAGCCGGTATGAGATGTTTGCCAGGTGCACCAACACGCATGAGATCGCGCCTTCTTCGATCTCGGCGGTCAGCTCTTCCCGCTTACGGCTCCGGACACCGGCGATAAAGTTCTCGAAGTGATGGTCACGCTCGGTCCGGGCGGGTCCTGGTTTTTGCTCCGGGCCCATGAAGCTGTAGTACTTGTGGTAGTTTTCGATGACCAGATACCCTTTGGAGCCGTAGAAAGTGTTCCCGATGGTGTTGCCCGGACGGTCGGCGTTAATGCCGGCTTCATGGTTGCTGTACCAGTGGCGAACCTCGAAGGTCATCATTTTGGGTTTGCCGCCGGCGTTGAACTCGTACGATGCCGTCATCGTGTTGGGGGTCTCCTGATCGTCGTCGAACATGAACTTGCCGCCGATCCCGCTCACCTTCGTCGGATGGGTTACGCCCAGTCCCCAGCGCGCGATATCCACTTCGTGAATCCCCTGATTGCCCAGATCGCCGTTGCCGGTATCCCAGAACCAGTGCCAGTTGTAGTGGAACCGATTCTTCGTGAACGGACGCATCGGCGCCGGTCCGGTCCACATGTCGTAATCGACTCCCGGCGGGACCGCCTCCACCGGAGTCTTCCCGATTGTGTTTCGCGCCTTGAAACACAGTCCCCGCGACATGTAGATCTCGCCGAATTCGCCGTCGCGCAGCTTCTGCACGGCTTCCCGCAGGGCGGGCGAGGAGCGGCTCTGGCTGCCCATCTGCACAATGCGATCGTATTTCCGGGCTGCCGCGACGATCTGCCGCGACTCAAACACGTTATGCGAGCACGGCTTCTCGACGTAGACGTCTTTGCCCGCCTGGCAGGCCCAGATGGCTTGCAGGGTGTGCCAGTGGTTCGGGCTGGCGATCGAGACCGCGTCGATATTCTTATCGTCCAAAACTTTGCGGATGTCGCGGAACGCCGGTACCGGCTTCTTCCCTTGCCGCTGCAGTGTCCCGATGTAGCGTTCCGAGTGCGAATCGTCCACATCCACCAGGCCGGCAAGTTCGACATTCGGCATGGATGTCCACGCACCCATGTGACTGGACCCGCGTCCGCCGCATCCCACCACGGCGACGCGAACTGTGTCATTTGGACTGGCAACAGACCGGACAGCCTGACTGGCGGTGGCCGCCGCTGAACTCATCATGAAGTGACGCCGATTCATAGGTCTCCCTCGCGCCGCAAACCGGACGGCGACTGAGACGTATTATACAGTGGGAAGGTGTCGCCTGGGGCTCCAACACAGGTGGAGCGGCCGCGTACGATCTCATTGGTGGAGAATTCCGCAAAATTGAGAGAATATTGAAGCAGCCATGCGTACTCCTTCCAGCCGCCGCGCCTTTCTGCAATCGACAGCCGCGCTGCCTTTCCTCGCCGCCCCAATGAGCGCCACACCCAAGGCGAAGATCGAGTCCACTCGGGTGATCTCCCGCAATCCCAGTCATTATCCTGCGTGGGCAACAATGGCGCGTCGCGCCAATGGGGAACTGGTCGCGGTTTATTCCGGCGGCCGGGAGGCCCATGTATGCCCGTTCGGACGAGTTGAACTGATCCGGTCGAAGGATAACGGGCAGACATGGAGTTGGCCACGGATTATCATGGATTCGCCGATCGACGATCGCGACGCGGGGATCCTCGAAACGCCCAAAGGTTCGCTGCTTGCCACCACATTCACGTCACTCGCATACGAAAAGGTGCTTGCGGGGGCCAGGGATTGGGATCGGGAAAAGGCGGAGAGATGGAACGCCGTCGAGCGCGCCAGTACGGCCGCGGAACGCGAGTCCTTGTTGGGGGCCTGGATGTTGCGCTCAACCGACGGCGGACTGACGTGGTCTGCGCCTTACCGGATTCCGGTCAACAGCCCTCACGGCCCCATCGCTCTTTCCGGTGGACGCCTTCTCTACGCCGGCAGGCAGTTCGGCGGTTCCGGGACAGTCATTGGCGTCTGGCATTCATTGGACGACGGTCAAACGTGGCGGTTGCTCGCGCCCATTCCAGCAAGACCAGGCGACGACCTTGCCAACTACCACGAACTCCACGCTGTCGAGGCCGCCGACTGCCGAATCGTGGCGCACATTCGCAACCACAACAGTCCGAACGAGAGGGAAACGCTGCAATCGGAATCGCTGGACGGTGGCAAGACCTGGAGCGTTCCGCGCGCGATAGGCGTCTGGGGACTGCCATCTCATCTATTGCGGTTATCCGGTGGCCGATTGCTGATGAGCTATGGATACCGGCGCGCGCCTCGCGGCAACCACGCGCGGATCAGCGAAGACCACGGGCGCACCTGGTCGGAACCCGTCGTACTCTCCGATGACGGAACGGGCGATATCGGATATCCTTCTACTGTCGAATTGCCGAATGGCGAGATGCTGACGTTGTGGTATGAAGCGATGCCTGCGGGTTCCGCGGCGCAGGCATTCTCCGTCCTTCGGTTGGCACGCTGGAAGCTGGTTTAGTTTCTCGTTTGGACAGAACGATTCAAACTGGAGCTTTCCCTGGCGGCTCCACAACACAGGAACTGTTCGCCGTAAGCCTGTGCCGATTGCGCGCCACCAGATCGTAAACCACCTCACCCAGCGGCCGGAACAGGGGGAAAAAGAACGCCAGCAGCGCCGATACCAGAATCCGCCGGTAAAGCGGAACTTCGCCGCGCGGAGCAGCGATCAGAGCAGCCATAGCCAGATACGTAACCGGATTATAAAGGAGCATCATCTGGAATGCGCGAAACCCCTGGTAGATGCGGCCTTCCACAACCAGATGCAGCCGCCGCGACAGCGCGGCATCGCTGATCCCGAACTCCCCGCCGATCCCGGATTGATACGGGTGCCATGCGAGCATTCGCTCAAGGTCAAACCATTCCATCCAGCGGCGCGATTTGTTGCAGAAGCCGCAATCGCCGTCGTAAATCACGGTCAGTGGCGCGCGCGGCCACTCGACGAACGCCAGCATCGAGGCCTGCATCGCGTAAAAGAACATCGTGAAAGTCGTTCCCGTGTAGAGCAGCAGGCCGGCGTGAAACAGAATGCTGACCCAGATCGCCCAGGGCCATAACCGGCGGAGAAGGAACGCGGCCGTCAGGCCCAATTCCACGCTTATCGTCATCCAGCTCAAAATCTTCCCAGCCACCAGCGGCGGCAGCGCCTGGGACACCCACGTGAAGACAGGCTGCCGCAGGCGGACGGACGACCAGTGCTCGAAGAACAGTCCGCTCCGCCAATCGGGATCGAGCAACTTGTTCAGCCCGGCTCCAAAGTACACCACAATCAACTGAGCACGATGCATCCATGGCCCCCCGCCCGGTTCGTAAAGGCCGGTGAAAAACAGGATCAACCCGCAGAAGGTCTTATTGTTTCCGTAGTAGGCCTTTGAGGCGACCACGCTGAGCAGGATGGACCCGCCCAGCGCGAGACAGGCAATGCGCACCACACGGTTGAACAGCAACGCCGCCGCCGAGACTACGAAGACCGTTTGCAGCGTAATCTGGAAAACGTTCGCCGAAACCAACCCGTCAAGTCCTGGGATAAAGGGCAGGAATGGGTCCGGCAACAGGCGCACGTGGTTGGTCAGAAGCAGGCAGAGCGCGATTACTTTCGCCATTACAAGCAGCGGCACTGGAAGTGCCGTCGAGCAGCGCAACGGATTCCAAGGGTTGTTACCTGTGTTCACCGGCTGGAGGTTAATCGCCATTCCCGCTCCTCCTTGCCGTTCACACGGTACTTCAAGGACACCTCGGCCCGCGCATCCGCGGCGGTTCGCTCTTCGACGCCTTGTAGGATGTCGATTACGTGTTGTGGCGACCGGTTGTCGAATCCGTGACCGGCGCGGCGGTATCGAGCCCGGATTTCCGCTCCGGTAAGCGGCCGTCCGTTGACGGAGGCCGAAATCCAATATTCCGTCTGAGTGTCGTAGGGTGCCCAGCAGAAATAGCGGGACGGCACGAAGCGCGCGTAGCCGATCATGACCACCTGGAATAACAGGATGGAGCCGCCGATGGCCGCGCGCACGAACCTCATTCCGCCATTGTAGCCCCGTGCAGTGGATAGCGTCGCAGGCCTCACTTGGGATCGGCAATTCGCAAGCCGATGGGCTGTGCCCGACGCGGCTCTCACCATTCGGATTGGCCGCGCGGGGGAGAAATACACTCGGACAACAATATGTGTCTACCCGCGGCTGAATTGGATTCAGGCGATTGCTGGAATCTGGTTCACCGTTCCACCGGCCGTCGGCGGCGTCCGTGAGCGTCTTCGAGCAGGTGCATGTAGGATGGGAGGAAGCCCAGCCCGAGAGAGAACCGCTTCTTCAAAACGGGCCCGCAGGACGCGAGCGACGGGGTAGGTAAGTACTCATGGCGAACGCACAGTGTCAGCAGTTGTATGGGAATTCGCGGAACAATGCAAACTGAAGGCGGGAAGCCCAGGCTGGAATCTCGTGGCCGCCGGAAAACAAACGGCGGCTCACGAGCGTCGCCCGCTGCGTAAGCAGGCGGGCATTTTCAACAAGCGACGAAGCGGCCGGTCCACCGGAACATGGCCTCGTAACTGAAACGAAGCCGGCAACGTCGGAACGGCTGAATCAACAGCCGGCCACCTCTCGCGGTCTACTGGAATAACTCATCGTCTTCTGGACCACCTCCTTTTTCACTCATCATGGTAATTATGGTTCGCACGATTTGTCAATCGCTCTTGCGGCGCGCACTTCGCCCGTACCCTCTGTCGACGATCAATGCCAAGCACGCCTGAAGAAATCTACCAGACGATTAGAGAGCGGATCAAGCCTCATTTCCCGGTCCTGGCCCGGTGCCGGTCTTGGCGGGAACTCGAGGCGCACCCCGTCTATCGCTCGATCGAACCGCTGATTCGTGACGTTCTTGCGGCTCCGGAAACAGCCGACTACCGCTTGGAAGCCGCCCCCGCGCGGCCGCGTTACAGGTTCCTTGCCTGGAACGTCGAACGCGGTACCGAGATCGAAGGGCAGATCCGGGCGTTCCGGCAGCATCCCTACCTCAGCAGTTGCGACGTGCTCCTTCTGACGGAAACGGACATCGGAATGGCCAGATCGGGGAACCATCACGTTGCCCAGACCCTGGCCCGCGAATTAGGCTTTGCATACGTTTTCGTTCCTACGTATCTCAACCTGACGAAAGGTTCGGGCGCGGAGTTCGACCTCCCCGGGGAGAACGAAATCGGTCTGCATGGAGACGCCATTCTGAGCCGTTACCCGATCCGCAACCCGCGTGGAATTCAGATGAGAAACAGCATGGACAAGATCGCCGGGCGCGAGCAACGCCTCGGATGTCCAACCGCGGTTGCGGCCGATATCGATTTTCCGAACTATGCGGTCACCGCGGTATCGGTTCACCTCGACGCCCAGTCGTCGCAAAACCACCGCCGCGACCAGATGCGGGAAGTGCTCGATGCGCTCGACGCGATTGAAACACCGCGACTGCCCGTAGTCCTTGGAGGCGACTGGAATACGAGCACCTACGACTCGACCAGTGCTTTTCCGGCGATTGCCGGATTCTGGCTGCGCGTGTTCATGGGCGTCGATCACGTGATACGGAACCACTATCTTCACCCAGAGCGGCTGTTCGAGCGGGAGTTGTTCGAACTGCTGGAATCGCGGGGGTTCGACTTCCGCAATTGTAACGTCGATGGAGAATACACAGTCAGCTACGACGTCGAGAATCCCAGCAAGAGAAAGAGCCTTGGGGACTGGGTGCCCGGCTGGTGCTTCGCCTTTATTCGATGGGCACTGAGGAACCATGGAGGAAAATGTCCCCTGAAGCTGGACTGGTTTGCGACTCGAGGCGCGCGTGTGGAAGCTCCTGTGGTGATCCACGACGTGAGGGAAGGGTGGCCGCTGTCGGATCACGACCCTCTGGGGATTGATGTGTTGCCCGGGGAGAGCGCGGATTGCCGGCAATCGACGTAGCCACGTTCTAATTCGAAGAAGGCGCCTCACCGGTAACAATCTCGCCGGGTATGTTGGCGTCGTGTACTCTGCCCCGGTCATGCTCATGAGTGACAGGACCGTGCCCTCCGGTTATTTCAGGTTGCCCAATTCGATGGCTTCCCTATCGGAGCGGACTTGATGCATAGTGAGACCGGGTTGGAAGACGATCCGTTTGAAACGGCCTTCCGGGCGCGGGTCACGGTTTGCGATTTTGGTTTTGGACAAATTTCCGAAATGGCGGGTACGCTGCCTCGACGACTTGGAACTGCCTCGTTCGGCATTCTCTTTTCTTGGGCGAGTTGGCCTTTGCAGGAGCCGCGCTGACGGTTCCATAACCGCTACTTCTGGGGCGATCATCGCGAGCGTCCACGCACGGGCGGTTGAGAAACGCTTCGGCGCGACGCGGCCCTCGCGAAGCGAAATATCGCCCACACACTCCTCGCACGGCAGCAGCCGAAGGGTCATTCGGCTAGGCTCCCGCCGTAACCGCTTCCTCCGCTTCATAGCGGCAGACGTCCCGGTAGTCGCAGTACCGGCACGGTGCCGTTGAGAATGGCTTCGGCGCGACGCGGCCTTCCCGGATCTCCGCGGCGGCCGTCCCGACTTTCGCAGCCGCCGCGGTTAACCACTCTTGCGTAAGCGGAAGGTAGGTGCCCTTCAGTTCTGGCAACCCGTCTGTCCAACCGGTGTACAGCACGCTGTCGCGCGTTCCGCCGCGCACGCCGCAGTAGAGCATTGCAGCCACGTCGTGTCCCAGCCGTTCCGCCGCGATCGCGTAGAGCGGCCCCTGCAGCGAGTTGTCGTTCTTTACGTACTTCTGCATTTGCAGGCTGTACTTGTAGTCCACCACGAGCGACCGGCCGCTCGGGAGCCGGTCAATGCGGTCGATGCGTCCTCGCACCATGACGCCGCCGATTTGCTCTTCGAAGCTCACTTCCGTTTCGCTGGCGACGGCGGCCGGAAGCTTTTCGTCCGCTGTCATGCGGAGCAAGTCCTGAAGCAGTTGCTGCCCCAGTGCTTCGCGCCGGTAGCCGGGGGGCACATGTTCCTTCGTGCATACCTCTTCGAAGATCCGTCCGAACAGCGGTTCGATCGGCGGCCGGGCGGGAGTCCACTCCGCCAGAACGCGATGCACGATCGTGCCCAGCACGCGGGAGTCCAGACGGTCCTCCGGACGCGGAGGTGCGGACCGCAGCTTCAGCGTATAGATTCCGAAGAACTGAAACGGGCATTGAAGGAAGCTCTCAAGCGCGGTCGGCTTCATGACCTCATGCTGCGCGCCCAGGACATTCAATAGTGCCTCATCGCGAATTGCGCCGAGGCCCCGCTGAAACGGGTGAGGGCTGGCACGACGCGTCGAAACCGGGAGTGCGGCGATAGGCGCGACCGCGAACCGGTCCAGAAAAAGCGACGGGAGATTGCGCTCGCCGCGGGCGTCCATCTCCGGGTAGCTGAGCGTCAATTCCGAGGTGGCGCGCGTCACGGCGATGTGGAAGAGCAGCGCTTCGTCTTCGTCCATTTCGAGCGGAGTCCGTACGGCGATGCCGCGCTCCTTGAGCGCCAGGCGGGCCCTGTCACCAAAGAACGGGTCGGGGTGCGAATGTCTGGGGAACTGGCGTTCGAGAAGCCCGCACACGAAGACAACCGGCAGTTCCCACTGTCGCGCTTCATAAGCGCTCATCACGTGGACGACGTTACGGCGGTGGTCCGCCACGCGCAACGGGGTAAGGCGAAGAACCGCCTTCGCGCGCCGCCAGAATTCGTCGAACCGCACCCGGTCGCCTGGAAAGGAATCCGCTGCGTCGTCCATGGCCGCCTCAAAGGCGCGCAACGCTTCGGCCTGGCCGCGGCTCACCGCCACCTCGCTCCAGGAAATTCCGTCCTTGGGCCGAGCGAGACGGGCGCGTGCGGCGAGCGACCGGGTGCGCGTGGCCCACTCTTTTGGAGAATGCGATGTGTCAACGCGTAAGTTTTCGAGGTCTGACAGCGAGTCGAGCAAGCGCAGGAGACTGGCGCGCGATTCGGCGCCCATTGTGACGATCTCGCGCAAGGCCTCGATTCCGCGCCCGGGCAGTTGCTTGCGAACTTCGAAATCGAACCAGTCCATCGCGCCGGTCACGCCAAAGCCCGAAGCTCCCATTCGCATGGCCCCAAGCACCAGGGCGTGGTCCCACCCGCCTAACATCGCGTCGACCGCGGCTGTGAGATACCGGACCGATCCGTGGTCGCTGAGCGGCGTGGAAAAATAGAACCGCGCCGGAATTCCGAAGCGTTCGAAGGTGGCGGCGAGCAGCGGCGTGTAGATATCGGGATTGCGGAGAATCACGCCGATTTCCTGGAACTCACGGCCGGCTTCGGCGTGCTCACGAATACGGCGCGCGATCTCGTCCGCCTCGCGCTCGATGACCGGTGCGGTGACCAATTCCGTGCGCACCCCCGGCCTTTCGAATTCGTCCGAAGGCGGCGCCACCGTAACGTCCGCATGCCTGCGAAGCGCGTCGATCAAATCGCGCTCCGGCGCGTTGATGCGGTAGAAGCCTTCGAGCCAGACCGACTTCACCGCGCCCGTGCCGGACCTCCGGATCGCCGCCGCGGCCCGCCGCAACCGAGTGGCGCGCATTCCCACACCGCGTGCGATCAACTCAATCTCAACCTCGCGGTAGACGGCGGCGAAGGCCGCCCCAAGCGGGACCGGTGCCTCCGTTTCAGCCACGAATTCCGAAAGGGCCGGCGGGTCGCATCCCGCCGCGGAAAGTTCTTCGATCATCCGCGCGAGCGCCACTCCGAATCCCGGAAAGTGGGCGGCGCGCGCGAACTCCGGCCGTTTCAATCGCCCCACCACTTCATCGACGAGCAGATAGAGGAGCGGGCCCGAGATTTGCGGCAGTTCCTCAACCCACGGCTCGAGGAATTTCGAAAGCGTGCCGACTACGCCTCTGCGCAGCAGAAAGCCCTCGCGCGCAATGAGGTTGCGCACATGCTCCGCCATGGTGGCTGTCGGAACGATCAGCCGGAAGCTGTCATCGCCGCGCGCGAGAGCGGCACGTAGTTGCTCCAGGCTGTCGCTCAGCAGTTTCATTTAGGACCTGCGAAATGGCCCTGTCGTGAGCTTGGGGCGGACCATTGCCTTCTGTGGGCAGCCATTTTCGCGGAAGACGCCAGGCGATGGCAAACGATCGCCTGCCCCGCTGCACTATTTCGCATGGCGGTCTGGTCCTAGGGGCGCACACCCTTCGACTTCCACTCGCGCAACTGCCCGAAACCGCGTCCGATTTCCTGCGGCGCGATGGCGCAGTGGCCGTCGCGCTTCACGTATTGCTGCACGAACATGGATGCGCCGCCGCCCAGTTCCGAAATCGTCTGGTACTGATCGGGCACCCAGGGCGGAACCAGCGGATCGTAGGTCGTGTGGATGGCGAGCATTGGGCGGGTCAGCTTTCCGGTAGGCGTATACCAGGTGCGGACGTACTCGGCCGCGCGGGCGTCGGATTTGTAACGCTTCACGCCGTCGTTGACCGCGTTGTCGTCCGGCGTGCCGTCGTAGATGGTGTTGCGGTTGTCGAAGGGATTGCCGCCGCCGCGCTGCTGAAGGTCTTTCAGTATATAAGTGAAAAACGCGACGGTCGCGGCTGCTTCCTTATTCGTCTTGATGTTGGTATAGCGGCGGAACGCGCCGGCGGAGTCCGGCTTGTCGTCGAGCAGCCTTTCAATGCGGGAATTTAGCGCAGGTGACATCGCGTAGTCCGCCGGCACTTTATCCGGCGAAGGGAGCGCGTCCGGGAAGTAGTAGGCGAAGACGACGGCCATATCGAAGACTCGGCGTGCCATGAACCACGCCGCCGGCGCGAGAGGTCCGCAGAGTGCGAGGCCGCCATCGTAGGAGTTGGGGAAGCGCTCGAGAATCGTCATGGTGAGGAAACCGCCCATGGAGTGGCCGGTGACATAGGTCTCTTTCGGCGCGCCGTACTTGCGCGTGAAATAACGCCTCAGCGCTTCGGTATCGTTGAGGGCCTCCTGAATCGCCCAGCCGCCGGCCGAATAGCCCGATTGCGCGACGGCGTAACCCGGAAGCGCGGCGAGAATCGGACTCGGCTTTGCTGCGTCGAAAACCCCGGCGGACGGGCTATAGCCGTGGCAATACATCAGGAGCACGCCGTTCCAATTTTCGGGCACGTCGATGCGGAATTTCGCGCCGTTGATTTCGCCGGTTTCGATCTTAGGCTGGGCGGAGCAACTGGCCGCGAGGACGGCAAACGCAAGGATAGTCAGGACAATTCGCTTCATGAGACCTTATTGTACCGGTTGCGCGACCGAGTAGAGGTAATCGCGGAGCAAAAGATATTGTTCGCCGGGCGGCATGCGCGGGGCTTTGCACCAAGCCTCCGGAGTGGCCGCTCCCAGGCGCGTGACGATCTCGCGGACGAGAGTGTCGCGGCTCAGGCGGGGTTCGAGGGAGCGGGACATGGCTACGTCCTGGCGGTAGTTACGCTCGGTCTTGCTCTGCCCGGCGGGTTTGGGGCCGGGCTTGCCGCACAGATAGCCGGACCACCCTTCGGTACGCTTCTCGGGCACAAGGGCGTCCTGCACGCGGACCTCGAGCGGGTAGATGATCCAGCGGTCGTCGAACCACATCTGTGCTTCGAGGCGGATGCGGGCAACAGGCGCGTCTGCGGGCGTCCAGACGTCCATGGTGAGCGTGTGTTCGGTGAGGCCGTCCGCGCAGGGCATGGGCAGGGGCTCGTTGTCGGAGCCATAGACGCTGACTCTGAAGATGTCGTCGGGATTCGCCGCGACGCACAGATTGTACTTCGCAGCCCCTTTGGCGATGACCCGAAAAGTGGCGAAGGCACTGCGGGCGACGGCGGGCGAGATGATTTCCCGGGCAGGGGTGAGCGTGGGTGTCCAGAATTCGGAACGGATTTCGACCGTTTGCGCGAAGGCGCGGAGGGCGAGGAGCGAGAGGACGGCGCTAGTGCGCATTGGATGATTTTATCGTGGGGTTGAGGGCGTTCGCGCGCCTGACGAATCGAGGCCGGGAGGCCTATCCTGCTTGTCCAGCCAGCCGCATACGCTCGTTCCGCCACCCTTTCCTCTTTCCCTGTGGTATTCCACGCGCATCGCGGGGGAAGATAGCCGTTCGTGGGGCGCTTTCGCGCACTCGGAGGCAAGCGGGATGGAGCCAAACCGGCCGCGCTTCATACGGCGCGACAGGCCGGGAGGCCTGATCTACAAAGGCACAGGACATGTCCTGCTTCTCCCGCAGGCTATCAAACCTTCAGGCCCAGTCTTCCCGTGGCACAGCGCGTGCTTGGAACTTTCTTGCAGGAGGTTATCCCATGACGATGCTCCGAAGAATAGAAAATTACCTCGGCGATCACCACATGAGTTACGTCCACACCGTGCATCGGAATGCATTGACCGCACGGGACGTAGCCCACAACGAGCACCTCTCCGAACACAAGGTCGCGAAGACTGTTGTGTTTCACGGCGACAACGGCTACGGCATTGCGGTATTACCCGCCAGTTCCCTGGTTGACCTTCAGGAACTGCGTGTCCTTCTCGGCCTCACCCACGTGCGGCTCGCCACGGAGGCGGAACTGGCGCGTCTCTTTCCCGAAAGCGAACTGGGCGCGATGCCTCCGTTCGGCAATCTCTTCGGACTGCCCGTCTATCTTGACAGCAGCCTGTGCAGCGAAGACATGATTGCCTTCTCCGCCGGGACGCATCGCGACGCGATCCACATCCGGCTGCGCGACTTCGAACGGCTGGAGCGTCCGGTCGTCGTGCCGTTCGCGTTTTGAGCGCGCGGTCAGTAAATGAACTTCAGGCCGGCCTGCATGATGCGCGGATCCCGCGCGCTGTTCAGCCAGCCGAATTGAGCGGAAGACCAGTTTGAATTCGGCGCGAAGAAATTCGCTCTGTTAAACAGATTGAAGATCTCCCAGCGGAATTCGAAGCGCCTGGTCTCGCCGATGTTGAAGTCCTTGAAGGTCGAGAAATCGACGTTTGCCATTCCGGGCGCGGAAAGAATGTTGCGGCCGGTGTTGCCGTGGCTGCCGAGAGCTGGAAGTGCAAACTGTGCCCGGTCCAGGTACCCGAAGACTTTCTGCGCCCGGCTCTTGCCGTTGAAATTTGTCGCCGGGGCGACCGAATCCGCGCGCGTCCCGCCGCTTGAAAGAGCGCGATCCTGCCCGGCCGCCACGCTGAATGGCTGTCCGGTCTGCAAGGTCACGATGCCGTTCACCTGCCAGCCGCCGAGCAGGATACGCTCCACGCCTTTTTTCTTCGAGAAGAAGGGTAACTCGTAGATGAACGAGGTGACGAGGCGGTGACGAACGTCAAAGTCGCTTCGTCCCTTGTCGGCATTCCAATTGAAGGGGTTGTTTGCGCCGGTGTCGCTCGATGCGAGGTCGATGAATTTCGACCACGTATAGGAACCGAGCACGGAATAACCCTTCGAGAAGCGTTTCTTCCAGCTCAGTTGGAGCGAGTGATAGGTCGAGTTCGCGGTCGGCTGGATGTTATTGATGCCGGCGAAGGGCTGGTGGATCCGGCGCCGGTCCAGGTTGCCGGGCGTCGATTCGCCCGGGATGAAAACGCCGGGGTTGATGTTTTGTGCGACCCAGAAGTGAGTTCCCTTGCTGGCAACATAGGCGGCAGTGAGCACCATCTCATGGGCAACTTCGCGCTGTACGCTGAGATTCCACTGCTGCATGTAGCCAGTCGCGAAGTTCGGATCGACGGAGTTCGCCACCACTTGCGGAATGAACGCAGTGGACTTGCGGCTTTCCTTCGTCGCCGAACCATAAGCCAAAAGCCGGCTGGGGATGGTGGGGGCGTTGCGGTAGGGATCCGTCAGGCTGAAAGGATCGAATGTTGTGATCCCGAGTGAAAACGGCTGTGTTGTGGAATAACCGTTCACACCGACGATGCGGAGCGTATCGTAAAAGACGCCATAGCCGCCCCGAACGCTGGTCTTGCCGTCGCCAAACGGATCATAGGCGAAGCCGAAACGCGGAGAAAATTTCTTGAAGTCGCGGCCAACTATGCCTCGCGAAATGCCCGCATCGCCGGGGAACAGGAGTCCGCGCGGAGCGAGGGGCAACACGGTGGATTGCTGGCCAGGCCGAAACGCCGATAATTCGTCCCGCTTTTCGATGATCGGGAAGAAGGGCTCCCATCGAATGCCAAGGTTCAGCGTCAACTTGCGGCTGATCTTCCAATCGTCCTGAAAATAGAAGAACGGCGTCCACTTATGCGGATTGCTGCGCAATGCGCTGTTCTGGAAGACGGAACGCGGCACACCCAGGAAAAAGTCGGCATAGCCGTAAGCCGCGCCGCTTCTCAAGCCGTCAAAACTGAACGTCGGCGAAACCTGGAAAAACTCGCTTCCGTTCCGGCGCACTTTGGCCACATCGCCGCCAAGAGTCATCAGGTGGTTACCCTTGGTGATGCTGAGGTTGTCCACAAGCTGGTAATTCTGCATGTAGCTGAAAAATGCCGTGGACACGCGGACGCCAAATCCGTTCGCGATCTGCACCTGCCAGTCCGGCGGAACGCCGGACGGCGCCAGGTACGGGCAGGACACGCAGCCGAGCGCGTCCCAGTTGGACACCTTCGTGGCCAAAGGGCCGCGGATAAACGTATTGCGGTTGAGTGTGAAGGTGAAGTTGTTCACCACGTTCGGGCTGAACAGATGGGTGTCGTTGAGGGTCGCGTTGTGCGTGGTCCAGTTGAATTCAGAATTGAAAGATTCGAGCGCTTCATTCTGTTTGCGGCGGAAGTCGTCAAAGAACCAGCGCAGGCTCGCCTTGTTCCTGGTACCGAAGGAGTGGTCGAGCTTCATTGTGAACTGGTCATCCACTAGCGGCACGGAGAAGTTGTAGCTATAGAAATTGCCTGGCAGGTTCGCGGCGGGGAAGAAGGCCTCGCTGAACTTCTGTGCCGTTGGATCCAGGCGGCTGGCGGGAATGATGTTGCCCGGAAATGGAACGCCCTGCGGCGTTGCCGCGGTCACGGTAGCCGGATCAGCCACGGCGCGGCCGGCAGGGAGCACGGTAGCGGAAAAATTCCCCTGCCTTTCGAGCGGACTGGGCAGCCGGATGTCGCTGCGAGTCGTGCCGTTGCGCTCACGGTTGGCTTCGTAGGAGAAGAAAAAGAACGTCCGGTCCTTGCCACTGTATTTCGGCAACAGCACCGGTCCGCCCACGGTTCCGCCGAACTGATTCTTCTTGAGCGGCGGCTTTCCCACTGAGAAGAAGTTACGCGTGTTCAGCTTGTCGTTACGGAGGAATTCGTAAAGTGTCCCGTGCAGATTGTTGGTGCCGGACTTGGTGACCATGTTCACCACGACGCCGGCGTTGCGGCCCTGCACCGCACTGTAGCTGTTCTGCAGGATGCTGAACTCCTGCAGCGCGTCGGGATTGGGAAACGCCGTCGCAAGGTTATTGTACGTATCCATGTTGATGCCTCCGTCCAGAAAGAAACTGGAGGCGTTGGGACGCGCGCCGTTTACCGAGAAGCTCATGTCAGTATTGAGGGCGATGAGGGAGGCAGCCTGGAACGGGCGGGTTTGAACCGCTCCCGCCAGCAGGTTCTGCAACTGAAGCGAACGGCGCCCGTTCAGGGGAAGATCCACCATGCGCTTGGGATCCACCACTTCCTTGACGGTTGAACTGAACGTGTCCACGGTGGTGATGTCGCCCTGCACAGAGACCGCTTCCCGAACCTCGCCCACCTGCAGCGTGATATCGACGCGGGCGCGCTGGTTGACTTCGAGGACGATTCCTTCGCGGACAAATCCGCGGAAACCCTGCTGCTCACAGGAAACGGAATAGCTTCCCGGCGCGAGACCCGGAAACACGTAGTTGCCATCGCCGTTAGAAATGACGGTCGAGGTTACTTTTGTGTCGGTCTTGACAGCCCGAACGCTTGTACCGGCGAGCACGGCCCCGGATCCATCGGTAACAGTGCCAAAAATAAGCGCGCTGGTCGTCTGGGACCAGGCGCAGGCGGCGCTCAATAAGAACGTTGCGAGAACGTGTTTCATCTTGATTAACCCTCGTTTGCGAAAATGTCCCGGCGAAACTATCCGCCATTATACTCCAGAGGCTGTGAGGTTTCAGAATAGTCCGGTGAAGGTTGCAAGGGACGCGGCCAGGATACGCCGGTGAACACTGCAACGTGGGAACCGGTGCGGATTAGCCCGCAGTTGCAGCGCGCCGGTCCTCTCGGCCGTCACTCACCGCGGCGGCCCACATCCAGCCGCGAGACTTCGAGCAACTTGAGCATCCGTAGTAGTTTCGCTCGCATTCTGTTTTTCAGCGGCCGATTTCCCCGCGGGCAGTTCCGGCCACCTGCCGCTCAATGGCCGCGCCGCAGAGCGCCATGAAAGTATTGATCTCGTCCGCGACGTCGCCACCGCCATTGGTTCTCTGATACATGATGACGCCCAGCATGTCTTTCGCCGGGTCCACCCATCCGTAGGTGCGATAGGCCCCGCCGTGGCTGAATGTCCCGATCGAGTTGTAACGGAACGTTCCCGCCGCTTCCCGCACCACAGCCCAGCCGAGTCCATAGCCCATTCCCGGCGCAAAGCCCGTCTTCAGATCGCCCGTGTGGACCGTGGTCATCAGAGCCACCGCCGCGCGCGAGAGGACCTGCCGGCTATCGAGCGATCCCCCGTTCAGCATCATCTGATAGAAACGCGCCATGTCGCCGGCCGTGCTGTAGAGGCCGCCTTCCGGCATAGGCGATTTGGCTCCCCGGCGGAAGCGAATCGCATCGTCCTGCCGCACGAGCTTACCGTTATCGTCCGTGTACACTGCCGAGAGGCGGCCTTCCTTATCGCCCGGAAGGAAGAACGACGTGTCCTTCATTTTCAATGGCGTCAGGATTCTCTCATCGATGAACTGCTCAAAAGGCTTTCCCGCAACTACCTCGATAATCCGCCCGAGCGTCGCAATGCCCATGTTGCTGTAACTCCATTTCGAGCCAGGCTCGAATGTGGGCATCCGCGCGGCTGCCACCACTTCGGCGAGCGTGTGCGCCGCCTTGTCGAAACCGTCGGGCGGAGCGGCCGGCAATCCCGAGGTGTGGGTCATCAGATCCCTGATCGTGATCGGCCTGGAGATTTGCTTTCCTTTAAACTCAGGCAGGTACTTCTCGACAGGATCGATGAGAGCCACTCTGCCTTCGTCGATCAGGATCATGATCCCGGCGCAAGTGACCGGCTTCGTCATGGACATGATCTGGAAAATCGTGTCCGTGCGCATCGGTATCCTGCTCTCGCGGTCCTGATAACCAACCGCTTCCAGGCTCGCGATGTGTCCGTGCCGCGCCACAAGCGTCACGAAACCGGCTGCCTTTCCATGGTCCACATATTCCTTCATTCGCACCGGAATCCGTGCCAGAACGTCCACGCTCATGCCCGCGCGTGACGGATCGTTCGCCAGAGCGGCAAAAGAAAAGGCGAGGAGGAAAACGACGCGGATCATGCGACGGGCCTGCCGAAAGCCATGACGAAATATTTTGCGCGGGTCGTCCCCACGTTGCGCCAGCCATGCTCCTCGTTCGAGGCGGCATAAATGACGGAGCCCGCGCCAAGCGTCGATTTCTTTCCCGAAATGGTGACTTCGAGCGTCCCTTCCCGGATCATGACCATTTCTTCGTGCTCGTGATGGTGAGGCGGATGCGGCGCGCCGCCGGCCGGAAGATCGGTTTCGTGCATGTCGAAGGAGAAGCCTGAATGGGTCGTGCCTCGAATCATGGCCCGGGAGAAGTTCGCTCCGTTTGTCCTGACGGGGAAGTCTTCGTATTTCAACATCTTCGACGGCAAGGCCGCCTTCTGGGCCTTGGCGGCCGCGGCGGCGGCCGCGGCTACGATAAACACGTTTAGGTCGCGTCGTGAATGGCTCATCTGGTTTCTCTCGAATGTCAATCGCAATGCCGCGAACCCAATACGTTATCACGCGGCGGCGGTTTGCTAAAATGTCGGTTTGGTCCGCTTCTCCGGTTTCGTGTTGATCGCGTCGCTACTTGCGCGTCCGTGTCTCGCGGAACTGGGTCAACTCGACGCCAGCCCCACTTTGTTCACCGTGCTCGCGGCGCTCAATGCCGCCGGATACGATGCTGAAGTGAACTCCCCGGCGAATCATCCCCTTCGCCAGATGGTGCGCCGGCACATCGCGTCGCAGAACATCCCGGTAATGCCCGAACTGAAGAAATTCATGGGGCTGCACCGCCAGAAAAACGACACGGCCGAGCTTAGCCAGTACATCTCCTTTGGGTTGTCGGTCGCAGGCCCTCCCGATTTCGAATACCTCACCCGGACTGTGGACCGCCCGCCCGATATCCTTCCCCTCGATGGATTCGGCGAATTGCTCGCGCGGTTCCACCGCGAGGCGGATATCGACGACCTGTGGGTGAAAGCGCAGCCCGCGATCAACGAACAAATAGCCCGCTACCATCAGGGCGTCACCGATGCCGTTTTCAACGTGAATGTTTACCTGAGGAACGACACGCGGGGTTTCCTGGGACGCCGCTTCCAGATTTTTCTGGACCTCCTGGGCGCCCCGAACCAGATTCAGACGCGCAGTTATGGCGCGGACTACTTCGTGGTCCTGACGCCGTCGCCCGAGCCCCAGATTGACGATGTGCGCCACGGCTACCTGCACTATCTTCTCGATCCGCTGTCCACCAAGTATTCCGATAACGTGATGAAGAAGAAGTCGCTCATCGATTACGCGGCGGGCGCTCCCGCGCTCGCCGAACACTATAAGGAAGACTATCTTCTGCTCGTCACCGAATGCCTCATCAAGGCTGTGGAGGCGAGGCTTTCGAAGAAGCCCGGCGCAGCCGGGCAGGCCCTTGCGGAAGGCTTCATCCTGACGCCCTATTTCTACGAGCAGTTGCCGGCGTTCCTGAAACAGGAACAGTCCATGCGGATGTACTATCCCGAATTCATCGACGGGATCGACCTTAAAAAGGAAAGTCAACGCCTGGAGCAGGTGAAGTTCGCCGCGTCCACGCGCGTCCGAAAAGCCAAAGCGTCCGCTGCCGTGGAGGAGCCACGTCCGCCCGAACTGACCGGGGCTGCGAAGGATCTCGACGAGGCCGAGAAGTTGTATCTCGCGCGCGATTTGAAGCGGGCGCGAGAGGCGTATCTCAAGATCCTCCAGGGTCAGGGCGAGCGCCCGGATCACGCAAAGGCTTATTATGGTTTGGCACGGATCGCGATCCTGCAAAGGGATCCGGCCTTGTCGGAAAAGCTGTTTCAGAAGGTTCTCGAGTATCAACCCGATCCGCAGACCAGGGCATGGTCGCTCGTATATATGGGCCGGCTAGCCGACGCCTCCGGGGAAGGGCAGCAGGCAGTAACGTTTTTTAAGGAGGCCCTAGCCGTTCAGGGCGCGTCCGAGGGCGCGCGCAAGGCTGCGGAAAAGGCCATCGAAACAACTCTCAAGAGATGAAAAAAGGAGCAGTTCATGAAGCGACAAATTCTTAGCGGTATTCTCGCGCTTGCCGCCGGCGCCTCTTTCCTGATGGCTCAGAAGCAGCCCCAGCCGAAATCGCAGAAGGAGGTCGAGGCGATCCAGGCGATGTTCAATGCGCCAGACCCCGACGCGCGCATTAAGGCGGCTGACGAACTGATCAAGAAGTTCGCGGACACGGAATTCAAGGCGATTGCCCTGCAGTTCGCGGCGGCGTCGTATCAGCAGAAAAACGACTTCGAGAAGATGGTAACCTACGCCGAACTGACGCTCGAAGCCGATCCGCAGAACTACATGTCGATGCTGATGCTGGCTTCTGGTATCGCGCAGCGAACCCGCGAGCACGACTTGGACCGCGAAGAGAAACTGGCCCGGTCGGCGAAGTTCGCGACTTCGGCGTTGGAAGTTCTCAAGAGCGCTCCGAAGCCGAATCCGCAGATTACCGACGAGCAGTGGGCTGGCGCGGTGAAGGACTTCGCCTCGCAGGCGCATGAGGCGCTGGGTTTAGGAGCGATGGCGCGCAAAAAATACGACGTCGCTGTGACGGAATTCAAGGCCGCCGTCGAGGGTGCGACGACCGCCGATCCGGCCGCCGTGGTCCGCCTGGCACAGGCATACAATCTGTCGGGCAAGCCGGACGACGCGCTGGCCGCGGTCGAGAAGATCAACACCATGCCGGACGTTCACCCCTCGATCAAGCAATTCGCGCAGGCCGAACGGGTGCGGGCGATGCAGGCGAAGGGCGGGGCGGCAAAGCCTGCCGCGCCGCCCGCGCCGCCGCAGGTTGAGGTGAAGAAGCCCTAAGACCAGGGAACAGTGATGAAACCATCGCAATTGGCAGCCGGTCGGGCAGGCCACAGTTGTTTGCCGCGTGGTTTCGTCCGCGCAAATGGCAGGCAACGGTTGTTTGCTGACAGGCCCTAAGCTCATCCCTAATGGCCGCCGCCGCGGAATCGATTGAGGATGCGCTCGGGTACGAGTTTCGAGACCGGGAATTGTTGCGTCGAGCGTTGCGCCACAGTTCCCGTGTCCACGAGCAGACCCCGGCCGCGCCGCTGCAACGCGATAACGAGGCGCTCGAATTCCTGGGCGATGCCGTTCTTGGATTTCTCCTGAGCGAGTTTCTGATCCTTCGATTTCCGGACGAATCGGAGGGCTGGCTTTCCAAGCGAAAAGCTCACTACGCAAGCGCCGCGCACCTGCACGGCGTGGCGCTCAGCCTTGACATCGGCACGCATTTGTCGCTGGGGCGAGGCGAGGAAATGAGCGGTGGGCGTTCAAAAAAAACTCTGCTCGTGGATGCGTTAGAGGCCCTGATTGCCGGAGTGTACATCGATGGCGGGGTCGAGCCGGCCCGCAAGCTGGTAGTGGACCACGTGATCGGTGAATCGGCGAACGGAGTCTCACCCGATCCGCCCGTGACGGCGGCCGACAAAAAGAGCGCTCTACAGGAACTGGCGCAGCGGAGGGGATTGCCGCAGCCGCGATACATCATCGTGAATGAACGAGGCCCGGAGCATGCAAAGGTGTTCGATGTGGAAGCACGCGTGGGCCTCGATGTGGTTGGACGCGGGGAAGGCAACTCGAAGAAGGTTGCGTCGCAGCGGGCCGCTAGCGCTGCGCTCGAACGATTGTCGGCTCAGGCGGATGGCGAATGATTGAACCTGCTGCCGTTCTCCAGTCGCTCGCCGGCAAATGGTTGCTCCGAGTCCGCGCATGAAACGATAGTGGCGGTGGGGCAGGCCATCGTTGTTTTGGCCTGTTATTTTCGTGGAAGGAGGCGGGGGACGAAAGCCGATTCGCCTGCTCCACATTACCTTCAATATCGTATTCAGTACAGCAAATGTTTCCTTCGAATTTCGAGGAAAGCGTCGAGGCCAGTGGCCATCGACTGATAGATCGCGCGAGGATCGTCACCGCGTTTGATTGCCTCAATCACGGTGCGGCTGCCAATCAGCCGCAGGCTCTTCTCGAAAGGAATCTTGCCCGGATAGAACTTTTCAAGCGCCGCCATTATTTCAAGGCCCAGGCGGCTGGTCTGAAGACTCTCGCGATCCGTAACTACAAACCGAAGGCCTTCGATCGGTTTGTCTTTGAAATAGTACGCGGCCGGCTTGAACGACGTGGGGTAAATGCGGACGCCCGGGATCATGCGCCCATTCAGGTAGGCTGCCAGTTCGCGCGCGTGCATCCAGTCCGAACCCACCTGTTCGAATGGCGCGTCCGTTCCGCGTCCCACTGAATAGTTCGTAGAGAACTCGATCATTGCGATCGCGGAATAGAGCGTCGCCGCATTCAGGCTCCGTATGCTGGGCGACGGGTCGATCCAGCGCTGTCCGGTGGAGTCGAACCAGTCGCCGCGTTGCCAGTATTTCATCTTGATGACGCGCAGGTCACAGCCGAAGCCGCGCTCCGCGTTGAAAAATTGGGCGAGTTCGCCGATCGTCATGCCATGACGCAGCGGCATGGGAACATAGCCGATGAACGACGTTTGATCTGCGTCGAGCATTGGCCCCTCCACCGTTACGCCGTTGACGGGATTCGGGCGGTCGAGGACGTAGAACGGCAACTTCAGCTTCGCCGCGACTTCCATTGCGTTGCCCAGGGTCGCGGGATACGTGTAGAAACGCGCGCCTATGTCCTGAATGTCGAACACTAGCACATCGACGCCGCGCAGCATGGCTTCGGAAGGCTTCCGGTTCGGTCCCGAATACAGGCTGTGGACAGGTATGCCCGTTTTTCCATCCTTCGAATTTCCAACGTTCTCGTGATCTTCCGTGCCCGTGATCCCGTGCTCGGGCGAGAACAATCCCACCAGATTCACTCCGCCCTCGCGCATGACGTCGATGTTCCGCCGGCCGTCGCGATCGATTCCCGTGTGATTTGTGATGAGTCCAATGCGCTTTCCTTTGAGCGCCGCGAACCGCTGCTCCGCGAGGACGTCGAGACCGCTGAGCACCGCCCCATTGTGAGCCACCGCGCGGCGCACTCCCGGGCCGGCCTGCGTGTCGCTGTAACCGGCAAGTGCAACTGCCTGGTCTTCGATCCCGAGCGCGGCGGCTACTATGGTCGCGACGCGCGCTCGAAGTGGAGTGATCGCCGGGCGTGGCTTCGGATGAACGCTGTTGGCGAGCAGGATTACGTACGACTGGGACCCTGGGTCTATCCACATCGACGTGCCCGTGAAGCCGGTGTGGCCGAACGACCCGATGGGATACAACTCACCCCGGTTCGCGGAAAACGGCGAATCCATGTCGAACCCCAGACCCCGCAGCACCGGTTGGCCCGCGGGGGTGTTCGGTGAGGTGAACTTCCGGACCGTGGCGGGGCTGAACAATCGGACGCCGCTGCGCTCCCCAAGGCCCAGGATCATCTCCGCGAACTTCGCGAGGTCGGCTGCCGTCGTAAACAGGCCGGCGTGCCCCGCGACGCCGCCCATGTTCCGCGCTGTGGGGTCGTGGACAACGCCACGCAGAGGAGCGAGGCCGGCTTTGAGGATTTCGGTGGGAGCAATTCGCGCCCGCCACGACGCCGGCGGCTGATATGTGGTCTCATTCATGCCGAGCGGCCTGAAAACGTTCTCCGCCGCATACTCGGACAGCGTTTTCCCTCCGAGTTTGCGAACGATCTCTCCAAGCAGGACGAAATTGATGTCGCTGTAGACAAACCGCTCTCCCGGCGCGCTTGTCGGTTTGTCGAGAAGAGCGAGCTTGATGCCTGTCGCGTAGCCGTTCCACGGGGGGGCGAGATCGACATCCGGGCGCAGGCCCGAGAAGTGCGTCAACAAGTGCCGGATTGTGATGTCGCTCTTGCCGTTCTGGAATTCGGGAAGGTGGTCGGTCACTTTGTCGGCAAGACGGAGGCGGCCCTGCTCGAACAGTTTCATGACCGACGCCGTGGTCGCGACCACCTTCGTGAGCGATGCCGCGTCGAATACGGTGTCCTGGGTCATCTCCTCTTTGACGGGAACGAGGGCGCGCAAGCCGTAGGCTTTCCAATGCAGCACTCGTCCCTTCTGCGCGACGAGCAGAACGGCCCCGGGAATCTGGTCTTTCGCTATCGCTTCTTCGATGGCGCGGTCGAGATCCACCGATCCCTTAGGGAAATCCTGGGCCGAGGCGATCGCGAGCAGCGCGAGAAAGGCGGAGAGGCGTTTCATAAGAGTCGGAGCTACCGCTTGAGAATCCGGAACAGATTGCTGTATTCGTCGGTCCAGGTCCGAAAACCCTTCCCCGTACCTAGGAGAGTTCCACCTGCCTTCAGCGAGGGCTTCCTGTACAGTTCCGCCGGGTCGACAAGCACCACCCAGGTCGCGCCGAAGACACCCTCTTCTTCTTCGTCGTCGGTATCGACGAGTACCGCGCTCTTCCCGAAATCGTTCGCCGCCTGGCGGACCACGGGCACCAGATCCAGCCACTTGTTTGACACGTGCATGACCACAGCGCCTTCGCGTTTCGTGTGGCGGAAGTACTGAGTGAAGGCTTCCGTCGTAAGCAAGTGAATGGGAATCGAATCGCCCGAAAAAGCGTCAATCACGATCACGTCGAAGTTCTGGTCGCTCTCCCGCTCAAGCGAGATCCGCGCGTCACCCATCGCGATATCGACCTTCGCGGCGGTGTCTTTTAGGTAGGTGAATTCCGTGTTGGCAATCTGAGCCACAAGCGGATTGATCTCATAATAATGATAGACATCGCCCGCGCGTCCGTACGCCGCGAGCGTCCCGGTTCCGAGACCGATCACGCCGACGCGCTGGTGAGCGCCGCGCCCCGATTCAAGAATCGCCAGAGCGACGCCGGATTTCTTTCCGTAATACGTAATGGGCAACTTGCGGCGCACGGGGTCGAGGAACTGAGCGCCGTGGTTGATGGTGCCGTGATTCAGCACGCGTTGCGCTTCCGCGCCGTCGCCCGAATCGGTAACCCGCAAGCCGCCGTAGAAATTGCGGACAATCAGACGCGTTTCGTGGACTACCTGCCATTCTTCAAAGGCGAGTGTTCCCGCAAGCCCGAGCGTCAATGTCCCAAGCACCACCCAGGCGAAAGTATTGCCGCCGTGATGGAGTTCCGTCGATGGATCTCGCCACAGTACCACCAGCACCAGCACGGCGCATGCCGTCATGGCGATCGGCAACTCCAAATACGTATTGAAGGCGTGGGGAGATATCAGGCCCACGAAGACTCCGCCGATCGCCCCGCCAAGCGAGCACATTAGGTAGAAACTCGTCAGATGCTCCGGCGGGGGCCGGAGCCTGACCATTTCGCCGTGACATACCATACACGCGAAAAACAATCCGGCTGAGAATAGCGGTATCAATACAAAAATACTGGTATTTTCGTATTCCTTTGCCATCGAAAAGCACATTCCGCCAAGCGTCACGGCCAGCAGTCGCATGAACCAGCTTCGCGAATACCACCTTTCCTTCTCGAAGCAGATGATGAAGCTGAGCAAATAGAGAGCCAGCGGCAACACCCACAGGAACGGAATGGGGGCGACGTTTTGCGAAAGGTGCGTAGTGACGGCCAGCAGCAACGCCGACGCGCACGCCGGCAGGGCAATCCATAGAACCGGTATCCCGATTTTTGACGCCGCGCGCGCAGGTTCGGCCTTCCGGCCCACGCCATCGCGGATCGCCACCGCGCCACAAAGCACCACGAACACGCCGTAAATAGCCGACCATCCGCGAGCCTGCATGTGGCTCGCAAAGTACGGCTCCACAAGGGCCGGATAGGTTAGCAGCGCGAGCATGGAGCCGAAGTTCGAGAGGGCAAATAGACGATAAGGGACCGCGCCCCGGCGCGCGTACCAGGCCTGCAGAAGCGGCCCGGTGGTGGAAAGGAGGAAGTAGGGGAGTCCGATGCAGACGAGTAGAAGAGCGAGAATCCGGAAGGTGGGGTCGTCGCCGCCAGTCGGCTTCCACGCCGGATTGGGCGCGATAGGCAGCAAGACCGCGCTTAGAACGAGCAGGGAGACATGTACGCCGGATTGCATTCTCGGCGAGAGATAGCGGATGGACCAAGCCGCATAGCCGTAACCGGCGAGCAGGATCACCTGAAAAAAAAGCATGCAGATGGTCCAGACGGCGGCGGTTCCTCCGAACCAGGGCAGGATCATCTTGGCAATCATAGGCTGCACCTGGAAGAGCAGAAACGCGCTCAGGAAGATGGTGCAGGCGTAGAGGACGACACGGCTACCGGACGGCTGCACCGTGGGCGGTCCCTTTGGTAGTGAGCATCCATTCATATTACAGGGGATTCGCCGCCTGCACGCTGCGGACGCTGCGGCGCATGTATAGCATTTTCCAATCCAAGAATGATACTGAAGCGGCGCGGTCCGGTGTTCATGGTATGCTAATCGCATCGTCCCAACCGGGGGGTAGGATGCGCGCACGATTTTTCGCGGTGATTTTCGGTCTGATGGTTCCGGCGGCCTTCGCTCAGAGCAGCCCGAAGGCGGCGCCCGAAGACCTGGAGTTCTTCGAAAGCAAAATCCGGCCAGTGCTGGCCAAGAACTGCTATTTCTGCCACTCGCGCGAAAGCAAGACTTCGCGCGGTGGATTGGTCGTCGATACCCGTGAAGGCATCCGTCTGGGCGGCGAGTCCGGTCACGCTGTCGTGCCCGGAGATCCCGAGGCGAGCGTGCTGCTTCAGGCTGTTCGCTATGACGGCACGCGCAAGATGCCGCCGATGGGTAAGCTTCCCGATTCAACGATCGCCGATTTCGATAAGTGGATCCGCATGGGCGCTCCCGATCCGCGTGAAGGCGCGGCCCCGCCGCCGAGTTCCGCGAGAGTCGATTTTGCCAAGGCGCGCGAGTTCTGGTCGTTTCAGCCTCCGAAGATCGCGCCCGCGCCCGCGGTGAAGAACAAGGCATGGCCACGCACGCCGATTGACCGGTTCATCGCGCAAAAGCTCGAAGCGAAGCGGCTCGCGCCGGCTGCCGATGCCGACCGCCGTACACTCCTCCGGCGCGTCTCCTATGACCTGACCGGTTTGCCCCCTTCGCCCGAAGAAATGGACGCGTTCGTTCAGGACAAGAGCAAGGACGCGTTTGCGAAAGTGGTCGATCGCATGCTCGCGTCGGAACGCTTCGGCGAGCGGTGGGGCCGCCACTGGCTCGATGTGGCCCGTTATGCCGAAACGACCGGCCGCACCCGCAATCAACCATTCCCCGTCGCTTGGCGTTACCGTGACTGGGTAATCGACGCGTTCAATCGGGACAAACCCTACGATCGGTTCATCGTGGAACAGATCGCAGGCGATCTGTTGGACGGGGACGCCACGGAAAAAGACAGCTATCGGGTGGCCACGGGTTTCCTGGCACTGGGCGCGCACGACCTGAACGAACTCGACAAGCGGCAATACGAAATGGACGTCGCCGACGAACAAATCAACGCCGTGTCCAAGAGCTTCCTCGCGATGACCGCGGGATGCGCCCGCTGCCACGATCACAAGTTCGACCCCATACCAACTAAAGACTACTATGCGTTGGCCGGGATCTTCCGCTCGACCGAACTCCTGAACGGTCTGCGCCGCCGCCCTCAGTTCAATCAGGCTTTTTTCACGCCGGAACTGCTCGCGAAGCTGGAGACAAAACCTGCGTTTGAAGGCCAGGAGAGTGCGGAACTGGAAAAGAAGTATGGAGAGACGTGGGAACGTTTGCAGGCCGCGGAGAAAGGCCGGAATCGCCCCGAAGTCGTTGGGATCGCCCGCGAGTGGGGCTCACTGCCGCTGCCTCGGAACCTGGCGCTGGGAGTTCGCGAAGCGTCCGCTGCGGCGGACTGCGAAGTGAACCTCCGGGGCGATCCGCATTCGCTCGGCGAAAAGGTTCCCCGCGGGTTTCTCCAGATCCTCCCGACCGCCGGCGATCCGAAAATCGGCTCCCGCGAAAGTGGCCGGCTGCAACTGGCCCGGTGGATCGCAAGCCGGGAAAATCCGCTGACCGCGCGTGTCATCGTAAACCGCATCTGGCATCATCTGTTAGGGCGGGGGATCGTCGATTCGCCGGATAACTTCGGAAACTCAGGTTCGCGCCCGACGCATCCGGAACTGCTCGACTATCTGGCGGTTCGCTTTATGGATCAGGGGTGGTCGATCAAGAAAGTGATCCGCGAAGTCGTGCTTAGCCGGACGTACCAGCTTTCTTCCGAGTTCAACGCCCGCAACTATGAAGTCGAGCCGGATAATCGGCTGTTGTGGCGCGCCAACCGCAGACGCCTGGAAGCGGAGGCCGTCCGCGACTCGCTGCTGATGGTGAGTGGGCAGTTGAAACTGCAGCGTCCTGACGCTTCCCCAATAAATCAGTGGAAGCGCGCCGGCGAACCGAACCGGGGCGGCGGGCGTGTGGAACCCTGGGACCTGACGGAAACTTATCGTACGGTATATGTGCCGGTGGTTCGCAACATCCCCTCGCGATTTCTGGAGACGTTCGACTTCCCCGAACCGAGCGAGACGCGCGGACAGCGCGATATCACCACCGTCGCTCCGCAAGCGCTGTTTCTTCTGAACAGCGAGTTTGTGCTTGAGCAGGCGCGCATCGCTTCCGAGCGTCTGTTAGCGGCGATTCCGGACGATGCCGGGCGAGTCGTAAGAGCGTATAGGCAGGTTCTGGGGCGCGAGCCAAGTGCGGCTGAATCGGAACGAGCCCTCGGCTATCTGAGGGAAACTGCTGCCGCCAGCCAGGCGGCTTCGGACGGGATCAAACAGCACGAAACCTGGACCCGTCTTTATCAGGTGCTATTTACGAGCGCCGAATTCCGTTACAGGAGTTGACGTCATGTTCTCCAACCGCCGGGATTTTCTGCGACTGACTTCATGCGGGTTTCCTTACCTGGCCGCCGCAAGTATGGCCGCGGACCAGGCATTGGCCGCCAAGGGGGAGTACAAGAATCCCCTTGCGCCCAAGGCTCCGCATTTCGAACCGAAGGTGAAACGCGTAATCTTCCTCTTCATGTCTGGCGCGCCCAGCCAGAACGAGACGTTCGATTACAACGAGGATCTGGAGAAATCGGGCGGCAAGACGGGAGAGCGTTCACAAGCGCTCCTGCCTTCGATATTCAAGTTCGAGCGCCGGGGTCAGAGCGGATTGCCCATCTCGGAATTATTCCCGCATCTCTCCACCCACGCCGACGATTTGTGCCTGGTCAACAGCATGCAGACGAATTCGCCGGCCCACCCGCAAGCTTCGATCTTCCTGCACACGGGCAGCATTACGTTCGTGAGGCCATCCATCGGCGCGTGGGCAGTGTATGGGCTGGGAACGGAGAACCAGGCGCTGCCCGGTTTCGTCACGCTCAATCCGGCGCCGAACGGGGGTGCTCAGTTGTTTGGATCGGCGTTCCTGCCCGCAACTTTCCAGGGAACCCGTATTGCTGTCGAGCGCGGGCAGGCTCCTATAGAGAACATCAGGAACGCCAGGCTTTCGGCGGAAGCGCAGAGGCGGCAGATCGATCTTGTTCAGGAAATGAACCGCGAGATGCTGGAGCGGTCCAGGGTCGACGGCGAGTTGGAAGGGCTGATCGAATCTTTCGAACTGGCTTTCCGGATGCAGACCTCGGTGCCGGATGTGATCGACATTAAGAGCGAGCCGGAAGCGGTCCGTGAGATGTATGGCTTGAACGGCCGCGACACACGCGATTTTGGCACACAGTGCCTCATCGCACGCCGCATGGCCGAAGCGGGTGTCCGCTTTATCGAGCTGCATCACCCCGGCTGGGACCAGCACAATCAACTCAAAGCCAAGTTAACTCAGAACGCGGCTGAGATCGACAAGCCGATCGCCGCGTTGCTTACCGATCTGAAACAGCGGAGTCTCCTGAAGGATACGCTTCTGATGTGGGGTGGTGAATTCGGGCGCTCCACGTGGCAGCAGGGTCCTGCCGGCGACGGGCGGCAGCACAACAGCCGGGGGTACTCGATGTGGCTCGCCGGTGGCGGCGTTAAGGGTGGAATTCGCCACGGCAGGTGCGACGCGAACGGTGTCGCGGTGGAGAACCCTGTGCACCTCCACGACCTGCACGCGACGATCCTTCATCTGATGGGGCTCGACCACAAACGGCTGACGTTCCGGTATGCCGGACGCGACTTCAGACTTACGGACGTTCATGGCGAAGTGGTTAAGGCGATTCTGACCTGATCCTAATGGGCCGTAAGGAGCGCAGTCATGTCACTCAGTTCGAAAATGGCGTTTCTTCTTTTCGCGGCCATGCCACTAGCGAGCTTGGCACAGGAGTCGCGCGCGACTGTCATTGGACGCGCTTCGGATCCTTCTGGGGCGCTCGTTAGCGGCGCAGTCGTCCGCGCCACCAACACAGCCACAAGTACGACCGTATCTTCCGTTACGAACGAGAGCGGTAATTACGAAATCCCTTATCTGCTTCCAGGCGTTTACACCGTCTCCGTGGAACTTGCGGGTTTCAAGAAATCCGTTCGCGACGGCGTGCAATTGCGCATCGGCGATCGCATGACTCTCGACTTCACTCTCAGCCTTGGCGATGTCGCGGACTCGGTGTTGGTGACTGCGGAAACGCCGGTTCTAACGGCTGCGTCGGCGGACATGGGTCTGGTGATGGACCAGCGCCGGGTTCAGGAACTCCCCGTGGTGGGTGGGAATCCCTTCTATTTGACTCGGCTGACGGTCGGAGTGCTGTCGAGCGGCGGCCGAAGCGCGGGGAACCCCATGGACAACGGCGGCGCGACCGGCATTATCGTGAATGGTACGCGCAGCAATTCGAGCGAGGCGACCGTGGACGGATCGCCCGTCATGACCAACCGCAACGCGTCGTTTTCGCCGCCGCAGGACCTGGTGCAGGAATTCAAGGTCAATACGGCGACTTACGATGCCTCAATCGGCCATGCGGCCGGGGCCATGACGAATGTAAGCATGAAATCCGGCACCAATACGCTGCACGGAACGGGCTTCATGGACCGCTCCGACGTCCGCGCAGTGCCGTGGTTTACGAACCGGTTCCTTTACGATCCAAATAACAATATTCGTCCGGAGGACCGGGCCAAGCAGATTCCGAGCTGGCTGCACCGGCGCTGGGGAACGACGATGACCGGCCCGGTCTGGCTGCCCAAAGTCTACAACGGACGTAACCGCACGTTTTGGACATTCGGCTTCGAAGATCTCCTGATCCAGCGAAACCTGTCTTTCACTGGCACCGTACCCACCGCCGCCCAGCGGCGGGGAGATTTTTCGGAACTGTTGAAGTTGGGCGCCCGCTATCAGATATACGATCCCTTCACGACCGTGCCGGCGCCGAACGGCCGGTTCAGCCGGCTGCCGCTCGCCGGCAACATCGTGCCGGCCAGCAGGATCGATCCGGTGGGGTCAAAGATCATCGGCTTCTATCCGGCGGCGAATCAGCCGGGGCAGAATGCCGAGGACACCAACAACTACTTCATTACCCAGTTGATCAACCGCGAGAATTATCTGTTCACCAGCCGCGTGGACCACACGTTCACGTCGAAGAACCGGTTTTTCGTCCGCTGGAACAACCAGCAGCACGACAACCACGCCGACCGCCTTGCGAATCTCACGAACATCGAAATTCTGGACCGCACGGCGTGGGGAGGGGTTGTGGACGACGTTCACGTTTTCAGCCCGAGTTTGCTGCTGAACCTTCGCTATGGCATCAACTATGAAAACAACACGAACTCGAGGGGAAGCCAGGGCTTCGACCTCACTACGCTCGGGCTTCCGGCAAGCCTGGTGTCTAATATCACCGGCAAGCTGGGTTCCGGCGGATTAGCCTTTCCGAACGTGCAGGTGGATGGCAACGCTTATACGGCGCTGAGCGCCAACGGCGGAAACAGTACATCCACAAACTACAGCACGGCCTCGGCCACGCTGACAAAGATCGCCCGCGGCCACGCCACGCGCCTCGGGGCGGAATACCGGCTGATGAGGGAGACGGCGTTCAACCCCGGCTTCGTGGCCCCGCAATTACTTTTTGCCGGTATCTATACGCGCGGACCGCTCGACAACGCGCCGGCGGCGCCCATCGGTCAAGGCATGGCCTCGATGCTGCTGGGCATCCCGAGCGGCGGCACCATCAACAACAATGCGTCTTCGGCGCAGCAGAGCGGATACTGGGGATTTTTCGTTCAGGATGACTGGCGGATCAATCGCAAGTTGACCTTGAATCTGGGTCTGCGCTACGAGTACGAGTCCCCCGTTAACGAAAGGTACAACCGGACGATTCGCGGATTCGACTTCACGACGGCGAATCCCGTCTCCCAGGCGGCGCTCGCCAACTATTCGCGCAACCCGATTCCTCAGGTGCCCGCATCCGCTTTTCGCACACTCGGCGGGTTGCAATTCGCCGGCGCGGGAGGGCTGCCCGGTGGATTGTGGTCCGCGGACCGCAATAACTTTGCTCCTCGATTCGGCATCGCTTACCAGATGAATCCCAAAACGGTGATTCGCTCCGGTTACGGAATTTTCTACGATGTCCTGGGAGTGGATCGCAACGATGTGAACCAGGGAGGCTTCAATCAGCCCACGAATCTGATTCCATCGCTCGATTCGGGGCAGACGTACATCGCCACGCTGAGGAATCCGTTTCCGAACGGAATTGAGTCCGCGGCCGGGTCCGCGGGCGGCCTTTCCACGTTTCTGGGCCGCGGCGTCAGTTTTTTCAACGATAAGCCGCTCAATCCTTACAACCAGCGCTGGTCGCTGTCGGTGCAGCGGCAATTGCATCAGAGTATCGTGCTGGAGGTGTCTTACGTCGGCAACCGGGGAACCAAGCTGCCGGTCACGCGCGAAGTCAATCCCATCCCGCGCCAATACCTTTCCACATCGCCGGTCCGCGATCAGCCGGTCATCGACCTGCTGACGCGGCAGGTCGCAAATCCGTTCTTCGGACTTCCGCAATTCGCAGGCACGACACTGGCGAATCAGACCGTGGCGCTTTCCCAGTTGGTGCGCCCCTATCCCCAGTTCACCGGCATTCAGACCACGTTCCCGGCAGGCTTCTCCTACTATCATTCCTTGCAGGTGGGGGCCGAAAAGCGGATGAGCGGAGGGCTGAGCTTCCAGATGAGCTGGACTTACTCGAAGTTCATGGAGGCCATCACCTACCGGAACGAGACGGACGACCGGCCCGAGAAAGTGATCTCCGATAACGATTTCACTCACCGGTTCGTTTTGAGCAGCATCTACGAACTGCCTTTTGGGCGCGGCAGGAAATGGGCCGGCGGGCTGCCTTTCGCGGGCGAGCTTTTCATCGGCGGCTGGCAGTTACAGGGTTGGTTTGAGGGACAAACGGGCGACGCGTTGGGGTTCGGAAACGCCATCTTCAACGGCGATGTTCGCGCCCTCGAACTTCCCGTCTCTGAGCGGCGGGCGGAGCGCTGGTTCAACACCGGCGCCGGCTTCAACCGCAATTCGGCTCAGGTGCTCGCGAACAATATTCAGGAGCTCAGCACCCGCTTCAATGGAGTGCGGGCGGACGGTATCAACAACTTCGATATTTCGCTGTTCAAGAACGTGCGCATCCGGGAAAGGGTCACTGCCCAGTTCCGTCTGGAAAACTTCAACGCGTTGAACCACGTGCAATTCGACCGTCCGAACACCACGCCGGCACTCGCCGCGTTCGGTTCAGTCACGGCGGAAAAGGGGCACGGCCAGCGGCAAACAACACTGGGATTCAAGCTCCTGTTCTGACGCACGCCCGAACCAGGTGGTAGACTTAAATAGAAGGGGGGCGCAACGGATTCGACGGGATCGAATCGTGACAGGAAGGCGTGCCGGGTTCCGAGCTCCCGTAAAACGATCGGAAAAACACAACTGCCAACACGCAGTTTGCATACGCTGCTTAATTAAATAAGCGGCCGCTCCAGCCGTCGAGCCAGCGCGGCGGTGAGTGAGCGTCATCTTGCTGGATAGGTCGAGGGCTTCTGCTCGTAGCCTCAGATCGAGATCAACCGGGCTGGATGGCCGTCCTTTCTGCCGGGTCTAGGGCGGCGGTCGAGACTCAAGAGTCGGCTACGCACGTAGTTCTTTTTGTCGCGGGCTTTCTCGGACGCGGGTTCAACTCCCGCCGCCTCCACCATCTTTCTGAACATCACGAAATGCAGCACCCCACCGCCTGTCCTTGGCGAATTCATAGATCAAGCGGCGACTGGAGTCTGGTACAGCCCTCGGCAATGCTACCGCCATCGCCAACGGGCGATAGCCGAGATCCGCTTTGGCCGCACCATTTCCCAAGTACATAACTCGGGGACCAATGCCCAAATTGTCTCTGACAACTTTGACGGAAATCTGAATACTCCAAGCGAGGCGCGGGCATCAGCCCGGTCCGGAGTCAGCGATATCGCCGCCAACGGATCGCTCAGGCGCCGGACCGGTCGCCCGTTTCAAAATTACACCTGGGTGTACCGCGATGCCATCTATGAAATCGACATTGTGGCTCTCACTGCAGGCGACGTTTTTCTGGATTTCTTCCTGCCCCCGAGGTTTGTCGAGTTCCAGTCGAACCAGGAACTCCGAAACATAGTGACCATGACCGCGAGAATCCAGGCCGACCTTCAATTCTGTACACCAGCCTGCTCCCGTACCACCGACACGCTTTTTCAATGGTTCTCCGAGCTTGAAGGGGGGTATGATTCGTACAGCCTCTCCAATGGCGCTCTTTCGGTTAACCCCTTGCTCGACACGTCGCCGCTCGTTCATCAGAATGTGGACGTCGTGGACACTATGGGCTTCACCCGAACCAGGACCTGGAGTTACGACGCCTTTACCGGCTCCATTCCGCTGGGTCACTTCGGCGCGGGCCAAACGTTCACGGTACGCTACAGGCTGATTGCCGACACCTTTTCCGATTTTCCTACTTTTGAGACGTGGGCCGCGGGCGCGATCAACGATCCCTTTATGGTTCGCGATATTTTTACGTTCCGTCAGCTGGAGGACCCTGCCCTCATTCCGGAACCCTCCACATTCGGGTTCCTGGCGAGAGGGATCAGGACTTTGTTCGCCATTCGGGCCATCCGCCGGCGGCGGGTCTGACCGGCGCCGTCGTAGGGCGGATCTTCGACCCGGGTCCAATGGGAGCCAAGGTGGGACCGGCCTCCTGGCTGGTCAAACTTCAGCTATACCGAAGAGCGGAGGCTGAAGCCCAATGCAGGCGTGATGTGCTTGGTGATCGGCCTCTGGCTCTTCTACCGGTCGCACGCTGACCTTGGCACAAATTGGTCGATCACCCTGGAGGTACGCGAGCAGCATCGACTCATCACGCGGGGCGTTTATCGGCGTATCCGCCATCCGATGTACTTGGCGCTAGCACTGTATTCCATCGGCCAATCGCTCGTCATCCCGAATTGGGTGGCAGGTCCGTCGAACTTGATCGCGTTCGCGATCCTCTGCGCGCTTCGCGTCGACGCGGAGGAGAGGATGATGGTTGAAGAGTTTGGCGACGAATACGCGGCGTACTCGGCACGGACGAAGCGTCTCATTCCTGGCGTCTGGTAGACGATACTGACCGAGAACCGGGAGCGCGGGCCGGGCATATGGAATCTAGTTGAAGTACGCTCTAGAGGAGTCGCGAATTCGTGGTCAAGAGTTCGAGTCCACGGCGGGGTCACAGTCAAATGGGGTCAATCCGGGAGAATCGTCTGAACTGCTGGTAATGAAATCAATTAGATAGCGGACATCCCGGAAAACGCAATTTGACTCCCCTTTCTCAACGTTTTTCGTACTTTCCTGTTGGTGCCGCCACTTCAAGCACCGCTCTGGTTATCTGAAACCTGCCGTTTCGCGTCTGAGTTTGGAGCCGCGGTTTGAGATCAGAGCAACTCGATGAACTCTTCGACCGAAAGGTTCGCATCCAGAACAATGGCGCGTAAGAGTAGTTCCTGGATGGACCGGCCAAGCCATCCGGCAACCGGCGAGAAGAGTACAATGGTTCTTTCAGGAGAATGAAGGTTCGTGATCTCATCAAGACCGTTGAGAGTGACGGCTGGAAGCATGTGAAAACGAAGGGGAGCCACCGCCAGTACAAGCACCCGATCAAGCCGGGACGCGTCACGATTCCGGGGCATCCGAGTGACGATCTTCATCCTGGCACGCTGAAGAGCATTCTGACCCAAGCCGGACTGAGAGAGAAACCGTGAAGAAATATGCCGTTGTGATTGAGCGGGGCCGGGACAACCTATCCGCTTATGTCCCAGACCTTCCGGGATGCGTCACCACCGGGAAGACGTTTGAAGAGGTTGAGCGGAACATCCACGAGGCCATCGAACTTCACCTCGAAGGCCTGCTGGAAGACGGGGAGCCAATTCCCGAACCCTCGACCGCTGTCGCCTACATTGAATTACAGGTTGCCTGATAGGCCCGGCGCCAGAGTTCCAGGTGGGTAATGCCAGCTCATGGCAGAGGAGTCAGGATGGCTCCCCACCCTGGGCACGTTTCGAACTCTTGTGGCGTGAAACCGGGTCCACTCGAACCAGTCATTCGCTTCCAGATCAATGGCATCCACCTGAAATTTGTATGGCTGCCCACCCTGGGCAACCAGTCTGGACACGTCTCGAACCCGCAAGGGAGCCCAAGGTACCTGGATGGCGCTTGGTCTGTCCGGAGCCGGTAAATGCTACGCGACTTTGCGGTTGGAATTCTGTTCGCTAGGTCTACTTGGCACTGTGCCGCATTGTTGTATGGGTCGCGCGCCGCGCCCAGGCTACGGTCGCAACCAAGGCGAGTGGCCCAAGTATCATCACCGCTATAGCCCCCCAGTCGAGCCCTTGGCCACGCATGACCACCGCGGACGCTACGACCGACGTTAGACCGTAGCCGGTGAGCAGAATTCGGCGGTATCGGTCGAGCGGCTGCGAACTGCGGCGCATCTCGCGCATCAAGCGCTGGTCGAAATCAGCCGGCAGGCTCGGGACAGGTGCGGCCATGGAACGCCGCAGCAAACTGTCGATCCCGTCTTCGCGAGGTTCCATCTCAGTCACAAGAATATCCTTTCCCTTTCAGCATGACATGGAGAAGCTGGCGCGCGCGATGCAGATACGATTTCGCGGTATTCTCGGGCACGCCAAGCAGTACCGCCACTTCGCCAACTCCTGCGCCGAGCCAATAGTAGAGCCGCAAGGCCGATTGGTAGACCTCGGGGAGCGTACCAATGCACTCCGCCAGCGCTTGATCGCGCTGCGCCGATTCAAACTGCCGGTCCGGTCCAGGCTCCGGACTCACCGCGCGATAAAGAACCCTCTCGCCTGCGTGTGGGCTTCGGAAGCGAACCCGCGCTTTCAGGTTCACTGCTTGGTTGAACGTGATCCGGTAGATCCAGGAGCTAAATTCGGCCTCGCCGCGAAACGACTCGAGCGCGTGGTGAACCTTGAGAAAGACCTCTTGCGCCACGTCTTCCGCCTCCGAAGTAAACTCCCGGCCCAAAATCGAAACCGCGAGGCGAAACACGAGAGCGCTATGCCGGCGAACCAGTTCAGCGAAAGCTTGCTGGTCGCCGCTCTGCGCGCGGGCCACGAGTTGGGAATCGCTCTCCACCAGCGTTAACGCCCAGGCTCGCGCGTCAGTAAATGGAACGCAATCAGGCCCACGCCCAAAAAAGTGAACGGCAGAGGAGATACCCAAAAACTAGACGGAGCGGGAACATTCAAGTAGAGGACGATCATGGCTCCAACCGAAAGAGTGGAAAGAACGGTTCCCAGGATCGGGATGACGTTGTCCGGATCGGGCCGAGGATCGCGCGCCGGTTCCAATGGAAACTCCGGCAGCGGTATTCCCTTTTCCATCGCCGCCATGCGCTCCTCACGAATGATCTCGATCTTCTTTTGCCGAGTCTTGTGCCTCAGATAAAGATATCCAACAATATCGCCCGCCAACGCGAGCGCAACCATCCCATCGCCAATTGTGTAGCTCATTTCTCTCTCACCTCACCCTTAGGACAAGGTGTGCCAGGCGCCGGTTGCGGCGGGTCGAACAAAAATTCGGGTTCGCATGACCAGCCGTGGGGTCGGGAGCCAAGTTCGACTGCACTGGGGCTGGTTACAGTGCGCGGATCGGTCCAGGCTTAGGGTCTTGACACCCCTCCCTAACGGCGTTGCATTTGCCGACGCCACTGGGCGGATCATCGCTCTCCCGAAGTTGGGCACGCATAGTGGGCAGCGCCGATTCGTTTGGGGATGCTGGTCGGTTCAAGAGTTCGAATCCATGCCGGGGGTCACTGTCAAGGTGGCCCAATCCGGAAGAAGCGCCTGAGATGCCCGCAATGAAATCAATCAGATAGCGTGAAGTCGCGAAGTTTCAGAATGGCTCCCCACCTTGGACGCGTTTCGAACTTTTGTGGCCTGAACGCGTTCCGCTCGAACCAACGCAAGCCACTTCACGACTGAGACTTAGACGGGAAAACAGCAGGACCGTCCATGCTGGGCACCCAGGCCGGACGCAAAACGGGCTGCGCGGATTCAGTTCTGTTTAAGAATTCTGGTTTCCACTTCGTTGATTCCCGTCGGAGAGATCGTGACGAGTTCGCTATCGCGGTCGTACTCGATAAAGCGTCCCATGTGGAGCGCGCCGAGGACCTTGCTTTTGAACACCGCTTGGTTCGAGTATTCTACCCAGGCGAAGAGGTCTTTAGCGAAAACCGCTGTTTCCTGGTCCGAGTAGCAGAGGAGGAACTTGGTCTCTGAAGGTGAGGCCTTTGCGAAGCACTCGCTTCTTTCCGGCGACGTTCCAGACGTCGGGCATATTGCGCTGTGCCAGACTGTCGACGATGTCCTGCGCTTCCTCAAGAGAGAGATTGTGATTGATCCGGATCAGCTCGCACATGATCCAATCGCAGGTCCGCGCCATAGTCATTGCGTCAATGCGGTTCGCGTCCACATCACCGCCGACATGCCCAATGCCGCGTTTATTGCGCAGCGTATAGATGAAGACTATCGCCCTTGGCATAACGACGCGCAGCGATTCCGAACCCGCCGTCTTTGGGCTCTCGACGAGCTTACGACATTCTACGGACAGGTCCGGGATTTTCTGCCCGAAGGGTATCGACACTTTCAATATCCCGTGCTGCAAGAGGCGCAGAACTGCCTCGCAGAACTTGCCCGCCGCTAACCCGAGCGTCTCGTCGTTGCCCTCAGCGAGTCGCTTCTTCACTTCCAGAAATGGCTTGATGATTTTCGGTCGGAACTGGCTCGGCACATTCGCCAATGCCAACTCCAACGGAGACTTACTTTTTGATGTACTCAAATTGGTTTTCGGCATTCGTCGTTCGGGACAGTTTGTTATCCCGAACCAGGCGCGCCAGCGGCCCAGACAGTTCGTTGGCTTTGTAGTTTCGGGCCTTGAGTTTACAGTGCGCGACGATGGCACGAATGGTCCGTTTCTGACTGAAGAACCCCTCTGTGATGAACTGCTCCAGCCTTGGCTTTGGACCCGATCCTGCCTGGCGTTTCTTCTTGCCGCCGGTTGATTTGTCGCCGCTCAACGGATCGACAGCGGCCTTGCCCCTCTTCTTCCGACGTTTGGGTGACGGCGGATCCTCTGCTTCGTTGAGCGCGTCGCCATCCGGCTACACCTTTGCGCCCGCAAAGACCAGATCGACAATCCGTAGCTGTACCGCCTCGGATTTGAACTTGTTCACAACTTCCGAGAGTTCGGCAAGCTGCTTTTTCACTTCTTCGAAATTCTGATCATAGTGGCGCCAGTAACACTCACCTATTAACAAGCTTTCGATGCTCCGATGATATAACCCCTTTTTGGTTCTTCTAGTTTCTCGCAGAGACGCAAAGGGGAAGGCTGGGTTTTGGTGACTCCGTTGTCGGTCATGAGATGTTAGTTGGAATCGCGCCTCAGAAGAGTAACTTCAGGGCGAACTGAACCTGGCGCGGCGGTGTCGACTGGGCGGTGACCGTGCCGAATTGGGCGACACCCAAAAGCGAATTCGGAGTTGCGAGGTTCGGGTGGTTCAGGACGTTGAAGAACTCCGAACGGAATTGGACGCTGAAGCGCTCGTCGAGAGCGAAGTTCTTGTGTAGCGAGGTGTCGGCAGACCAGAGCGCAGGCCCGGTAACGTTGTTCACGCCCGCGTTGCCGAGAGTGAAGGGCGCGGGGGCGGAAAAGGCGGCGGTGTTGAAGACGCGCGCGGCCGTTCGCTCGCCGGACGGCAAGCTGCCCGATTGGCCCGCCACCACGTTGGCGCGGGTGGCCCGGCCGTTGTTAGCGGTGGCGTTGGCGAGCAGAACGGTAAAGGGGAATCCGGTTTGGGCCTGGAAAATGCCGTTCCATTGCCAGCCACCGAGTAGAAAGCGGGAGGGCCGTCCGCCCCAGCAGGAGGCGGAGGTGCGGCAAAAAGGTATCTGATAAACGAAGTTGGCCACCAGGCGATGGCGAACGTCGAAGCCCGTGAGGGCGCGTTCGCTGACCTTCAAGAAGTCTTGAGCGAGTTCGCCCTGGAACCCCTGGCGGCGATAGGAATTGCCGTCAGCGATGGCTTTGGCCCAGGTGTAGGCGACGAGGGCGGAGACGCCCGAAGAGGCGCGGTATTGCATCTTGGCATGCATGGCATGGTAGTTGGCGCTGACGCGGTTGACCTGGTTTTCAATGGTCCCCGCGAGGATGGTGGCACCGGCCACAGGAGCAGGCAGCAGGCCGGCCGGGAAGGAAGAGAGATCCGGCAGGAGCAGCCGCTGGTGGGGGCGGCGACCGTCGAGACCGCCGGTGGCAGGTGGCGCGTCGTTGTAGGCATTGCGGGTATCGAGCTTGTGGCTGACCGAGCCGACATAGGCTGTTTCGAGGGCAATGGCGGAGGTGAGCTGACGCTGGATGGCGGCGTTCCACTGGACCGAGTAGGGCGTGCGGAGGTTTTCGTCGATGCCGACGAAGACGTTGCGCAGATTGTTGCCGCCGATTTGAGGCGGGATGGTGAAACCGATGGATGGGATTTGCGGGATGAAGGCGTCGGAATCCTGAATATCGCTAACGACGAAGGGAACACTGATGGAAGTACGGCCATAATGCTCGCCATCCTGGGCACCATAGAAGAGGCCGGTGCCGGCGCGGACGACCCAGCGCTCACGAGGACGCCAGGCGACACCGGCGCGCGGACCCCAGTTGTTGTAATCGCTGGAAGTTAAGCCACGGGGCGTGCCATTGCGTCCAGCGCGGACGACGGGGACATCGACGCGGCCGAAGTCTTCCGGGCGGAGGGCGGTGAGCGTGCGGATGTTTTTCAAGGAGACATTCGAGAGACGATCGAACTTGTCGTGGAAGGGCGAGTTGAATTCATAGCGGATGCCGAGGTTGAGAGTGAGGGTGGAACTGAGCTTCCAATCATCCTGGAAGTAGCCGGCCAAGGAGTTCTGACGGAGATAGGCGTTGGCGGTACCGATGGTGCGGCGTTGTTGGAAGGGGAGGCCCAAGAGGAAGGAGGCGAGAGCGTCGCCGGTGGCGTCGGGGCCGGTTTGAGTGCCGGCGAAACGGTTAGTGAAGTTGGCGTTGAAGCGGAAGTCTCCACGCGGGGTGAAGATCTGGATGATATTAAATTGGAAGTGGCGGACTTCGCCGCCCATCTTTAGGTTGTGGCGTCCGCGCGTCCAGCTCAGGTTGTTGACTAAGTGGTAAGTGTTGTTACGAAGGCGCATGGGCAGGAAGAAGTTGTCGTCGCCCAGGGCGGTGTAGCCGGCAATGGTGAAAGAGGGGATGCCCCAGACTTGGGGCCCGCCGAACTGAACGCCGGGGATGCCGAGTTCGCCGACAATGTCGCGGCGGAAGGCGTTTTCCGAGAGGCGCTCCAAACGGAGGCGGCCGTAACCCAGGCGGAGTTCATTGGCGATGTTGGGGGTGATGGACTGAGTGTGGCCGACGACGGCGTGGATGGCGCGCACGGCGGAGAGGGTGCCGGACCCCGGGAGGGAGGTGGGCACGAAGCCGGTTTCATTGGAGAGGGAGTAGCGGCCGAAGAGGAGGCTGCGGCTGCCGAGGCGCTGATCGAGGCGGACGGTGCCCTGGTTGTTGCGCTGGCGTTGTTCGCGGGTGTCGAGCAGGTTGTTGACCCGGCCGGCGAGGTTGGGTGGCGGAATGAGGGCAGCGAGGGTGCGGTCGGCAATGGCATTAAAGCGGTTGCGCGGGATTACGCCGTTGGGGAAGGGGTCGCGGAACTGACGGCGTCCGGTGGGATCACTGGCGTCGGGGCGGAGCGTGGCGGGGTCGTGGATGGTGGGGAAACCCGCGAAGTCGCCAGTACGAGGCGCAGCGGGCGGGACGGAACTGACGCGGCTTTGGCCTTGCACGCGGCGGAAGCCTTCGTAGTTCCAGAAGAAGAAGGTGCGGTCTTTGATGACCGGGCCGCCCAAAGCCGCGCCGAATTGGTTGAAGCGGAATTTAGGAAGTTGATTGGGGTTGTTGAAGGGGCGGGCGTCGAGGGCGTTGTTGCGGAGAAAGTGATAAGCCGAGCCGCGAAGCTGGTTGGAGCCGGACTTAGTAATCAGGTTGATTTGGCCAGAACTGGAGCGGCCGAACTCGGCGGAGTAATTACTGGTTTCGACCTTGAACTCTTGAACGGACTCGACAGAAGGACTGATGATGTAA
>SXGT01112969.1_pt1 | contig 69230 bp, 60 predicted proteins | sample 3176221 | NCBI WGS metagenome assembly SXGT01 (sample SAMN11356862, study PRJNA531348) | freshwater metagenome | isolation source: freshwater sample F1-120 | place: China: Fuxian Lake, Yuxi | collected 2017-12-25
CGCGCGTCGCGCACGGTGCCGTACTTGTCGAAGGCCACCGGCATTCCGCTGGCCAAGGTGGCCGCCAGGATCATGGTCGGACGCAGTCTCGCCGACCAGGGACTTACGGAAGACCTCACCGTGTCAGGGTTCTTCGTTAAGACGCCGGTGTTCCCGTTTGTGCGATTCCCCGGGGTCGATACGCTGCTGGGGCCTGAGATGAAGTCCACCGGCGAAGTGATGGGCGGCGCCGAGTCGTTTGGCGTGGCATTCGCGAAGGCACAGATGGGCGCCGGGCAGATGCTGCCTCAGGGCGGCACGGCGTTTATCAGCGTCAACAACTACGACAAGGCCAACGTGGTGCCTATTGCAAAAGGGCTGGTGGAACTCGGATTTTCGATTATGGCCACGCGTGGCACGGCGGTGTACCTGCGTGCGCACGGTGTGGACGCCGAGATCGTATTCAAGATCAACGAAGGCCGCCCGCACGTAGGCGACGAAATGGTGAACAAGCGCATTTCGCTGGTGATCAACACACCGCTGGGCCGCGAGTCATTTTTTGACGATCGCGCCGTGCGCCGTGCGGCGATGCTCCAGGGCATCCCCGCGATTACGACGCTCACCGGGGCGTCCGCCGTGATCAGTGCCATCAAGGCCCTGCGCACTGAGGGCCTGACCGTCAAATCGCTGCAGGAATATCACGCTGAGTGAGTTGAGAACTTAGGAACTGGGGCACTGGGGAACACACATGGACAACGTCACGCTTCTGAAGAATCTCTACAACGCGTTTGGCAGCGGGGATATCCCGACTGTGCTTGGGGCGATGAGCACGGACATCAAGCTGGCATCAGGCTGAGAGCAATCCGTGGTTTCGGACGGACTACAAGTTCAGACTGATACTGCGGAAAACGATCGACAGTGCGGGGCCGCTTCAGGTGTCAGATGCCCCGCCACTGAGCAAGCGAGAGTTGGCCTCGCTCTACTCGGCCTGGGCCGACAACATTGTCGAAGCCTATCGCGCGATGTACCTCGGGGCAGATGGGGGGGGCTGGTTGTGGTGTCGGCCGTTCGTTTCGACGACGCCAAATTGGCCGACGCCGATCCGTCGCGTGGGCCCTTTACCGCTTCACGCGGCGCGCCCCTGCGGCTTGTGCATGGCGCAACCGCTATTCTGATCTGGGGGGTCCCCAGGGCAGCGCGTGTCACGACGCGGTCAGCCACGACGTTCAATCACTTCGAGGCCAAAAGTAATGTCTCTTGAGCATCTTCCCATTGAGGAGCGCTTCGTGCGGGCGTCAGGCCCGGGTGGACAAAACGTCAACAAGGTATCCACCGCCGTCGAGTTGCGACTCGACGTCGGTCGTGCCGATCTGCCGGCCGCAGTCAAGGCGCGGCTCAGGGTGCTGGCGGGACGCCGGATGGTGGGTGATGACATTCTGCTGATCGACAGCCGCGTGTATCGCACACAGGCGCAGAACCGTGACGCGGCCCGAGTGCGGCTCGAGAACCTTCTTGCGGAAGCCGCCGTGCGCCCCAAGGCCCGGCGCAAGACCAAGCCCACCGTGGCCTCGCGTGCACGGCGGACCGACGAGAAGGTCCTCCGGGCGAAGGTGAAGGAAAGCCGTAGGAAACTTGGGAACTTAGAAACTTAGGAAATTAGGAACTTCACTTCCCCAGTTCCTAACTTCCTAATTTACTTAAGTAAAAATATGCGTCGCTGACCGGCGAACGCCTTGAGACTTGCCGTCTCAGCATCGATGCCGTTCGTGAACTGCTCGTTCGTGGTGAGCTTCTTGGTGTCACGCATCACTTCCGCCTCGATAAGCGCGCGGTGTTTCGCCACCATCGGGCCCAGCACCTTCCAGTCGAGCCACCGCTGGGCGATGTCCTTCACGTAGCTGGCGTAACGCGCCTTGAGCGCGGGCACTGCCAGCAACTTCGACAGCAGAGGCCGGGCCGGATTGTCGATGCCGGTGAACATGTCGAGTGTCACGCCCCCTCCGCCGCCGGCGCGCTCACCGCCTGGCGGCATTGGCATTGGCGGCATGGGTTGGCCCACGCCACCAGGAGGAGCCGGAAGCATCACCATGCCGCCTCCCCCATCGGGTCTGGGGCGTCCGCCGGCCGGGGTCCCATTCGCAGGCACGAAACGCAATGCGCCACCGCTAGAGAAGGTCTCGTTTGTATCGTGCGGAATGATGTGAAAGCGCCGCTTCAGGTCTTGATAGATGTTGTAGTCACTGGCGCGCACCCAATAGCCGTCAGAGTTGACCAGGGCCACATCGAGCGCCAGGAATTTCAGTGCGCCGTCGATGTCGAGGATGGGAGAGAGCTCCGCTTCGAGTTTGTCGGCGGGCGTGGTGTTGAGCACTTTCGTCATCTGAATGAAGTCGGCCCACGCTTTGGGCGTATCCTTGCTCTTAATTTCATACAGCGCCTTGTAGGGGGCGACGTCATCGCCGATGTATTCGAGGCCACCGCGGCCGCCTGGGCTTCCGGGCACAGTCCACCGCACGCCTTCGGTGGTGGAGAAGTGATCGCGCAGCCATTCCTTGTTGAACTGCTGGGCGCTGGGATACACGCCCCAGTTTTCGCCGTTGATCACCACACGCACGAAGTTGGCGTGTCCGGCCTGAAGATACTGCCGGGCAATCTGCTGATAGAGCACCGCACGCATGAGCGTGGGGTCGCCGTTTGAGTTGAGCAGATTCAGCGTGCGATACCCACCCGGGACGGCCTGGTTCTCGTGAACAAAATCGATGGCGACGTTAAGTGACCGCTTCGATGCGGCCGGCACCATGAAAAATGACGACGCGCCACGGAAGTGGACGCCGACGTCGCGATAGGTCTTGCCATCGACTACCAGCGTGGCCGGCACTTCAACGTCGGTGTTGTTAAACGCGTCAAGCTCCGCTTCCCAGTCCGCGTGTTCGAATGTGAAGAATAACGTACGCATCGTGCCCAGGTCATAAAACGGCGTCGTCGCAGGCTTCACATCGGCGGGGGCGATCGCGATCCCCGGCATAGCCGGCGCCATGCCCTGCCCCCCACGGCCACCCGGCCTTGGTCCACCTCGGCCACCGCGCCCATCCCCGGGGTTGGCCGCCATGAACTCCCGCGCGGCCCTCCGTTCGTCGCTGTTGAGGCGCCCGTCCCCATCCTTGTCGAACTGGGCCACGAGCTTGCGTTCGCCCATCTGCATGCCGCCGGGGCCCTGTGCCGCGATGGGGCCGGCACTCACCAGGGCGAAAAGGAGGGCGATGAGCGGGAAGGGGCGTTTCATGGCGATGTCACTCTGGTTAGTCCGTGTCAGGCGTATCCCGGAAGAGGTCTATTTCCTGGACGCCCTCGATGCGGTTCAATGACTTCACAAGGTCGTCAGGCGAGCAGCCTGGTCTGAGCCTCGTGGTGTATGACACGTCAATGGCGAGTCCCTGGCGAGCGGTTTTGATGGACCGAAGGTGCCGGTGCTCGAGGTGAGTGTTAAGCACGCCCCCCAACAGGGGCTCCAGATCAACGCCGGTCGCCATGCGAATGGTGAGCGTGAACGAATCGAGCGGGCCAACACCGCTGGCCACGACGTCTTTGGGCCGCATCAACGCCGCCACCGTGCCGACCACGACCAGGCCGATGCCGGCCACCCAATGGTCGTTGGCGCCTACCGCCATGCCGACGACGACCGCGAAGATGACAAACGCGGTGTCCTGGGTATCGCGAACGACCGTGCGGAATCGTACGATGGAGAGCGCACCAACCAGGCTGAAGGCGCGCGCCACGTTGTCGCCGATCACCTGAGTCACCATCGCGATCAGCACCGACAACAGTACTAGGGTGGCTGGGAAAGTGGGCGAAGCGTCGGTGAGGTCGCGCGTATGGCGGTAGGTCCAGGCGACCACGCCGCCGAGCAGCGCGGCAATCACCAGCCGGATGAAGACATCAAGCGGGACGAGTGCAGGCCCCGGCTGCAGCACATTGGTCAGGAAGCTTGGCATGTGGTGCTTTCCTCCGACGCGGGGTCCGACGCCAAACCGAGCGCGGCCATGGAGAGCCGGTATTTGGAGACAGGCGCCGGTTGCAGACCGAACTCTTCGACGAGCGCCTTGAACACGGCGGGCATGCCCACCCGATACTTCAGTTCGAGGATGACCTTGTCCTCGAGCACCGGTTGGCTTGATCCATCCTGAAACTCGCGGCGGCGGGTGGGCCAGGCCTCAAGATGTTCATCCATCGTGAGCCGTGCGAAGCCATAGGGCGTGCTGGCCAATCGTGCGACGCGGTTGTACGCCACCTGGCAGACTGGCGCGAGACGCCGCGCTGCGAGCCGATGGCCAAACCACGCGCCCGGCCAGTCGTCGGGCCAGGCGTCAGCACCGGATTCCAAGTGTGCGAGGTCGCTGAGGGGCACGAGCGTCCTTCGTTTGGTGAGCAAGTTCTTTGTGCGGAGCTTCCGTTCCAGGAAGACCATGTCCGAGTCGGCGTAGCGGCGAATGCGGAACTTGGAGCGCCCGAACGAGCCGCGTCGGAAAAAGACGTCCTGGGCCGCCGTGTCGGCATACAAGCTAGTAATGCGGTAGTAGTCGGCGTCCTCACCGGATCCGTAGGGGTCGGGAGGCAGACGGCCCCTCGCCCAGGCTCGAATGGCGTCGGCGTCGGAGGGTGCGAGGAGGAACTTGACTTCGGAGGCGAAACGGCGACGTTCGAGCAATTCTTCGAATATCCTCTGATGCAAGCATACCTCAACACCTAGGGCAGTTTATTCCGTTGTTACACAGAACCCCTAAAAATGGGGGGGGGGATGCTTCCGCCCCCCCCAGAGATGGTCGCGGTGCTACCGGAGGCGCAGTCGCACCATCACGGCGATGGTGCGATTCTTGGCGGTGTCGCCCGATTTCTTGGCGAAGTTCGTGAGCCCGTGGGAGTAACGCGCGTCGACCCTGACCCGGCCCATTTCGACGCCGGCGCCAACGACCGCGCTGAAGTCCAGGTCTTCTACATCGTCACTGACGTCGACCGTCAGCCCGAGGAGCTCGCTGCTTGCCTCAGCCTTTAACTTGTAGCTGGCCTGAACACCCGCGAAGGGGTGAAACCGCCTACCGGTGTCCGACGCGGTTCCAAGCGTCAACAGCACCGGCGCGTCGAGGTCCTTCACGCGAGACATCACATCAGAGCCGGGTGTTTCGTCGGTTGCGCCCCGCTGGCTGAAGAGGCCTTCGACTCTGAGGCCGAGGGTATCGGTAATCCGAGCACCGAGAAACACACCGCCGACGCCACCCAATCGCCTTCCCGATTCGGTGTCCGACTTGATCGTGGCGGAATTCACTACGCCCTTGATTTCGAAGGTGATGGAGGGTACTGCCTGCGCAGCCGAAACCGCGGGCACAAGTACGAGAAAAGCCAGAGCGAGTGAAAGGCCCCGAAGTCGAACCGTCATGATGTCTCCTCGAGCGACAGGCTTCCGACTACCTAAATTGTGGTGCGGCCGTCCAGCCATCGACGCGCCCACGTCGCTCGACGGACACCTGCCGTGTAGATAGTGCGTACGTCGCACGCGCCTAGATTGCAATTTCTGCAACCTTGGCGACCAATCACTGCCGCGGTATGGCATCTGACTTGAGCCCGCGTTTTGCATTGCCGTGGGGCATGCCCTTCGGCCTATCGCTTTCCCTCATCGTTGTCACAGGCGTCACTGCGGGTCTGATCTCGCAGGTGGAAAGCGCCGCCGCGGCGGCCGTCGCCACCTTCACTGTGGTTCTGGCCATTGCCCTTGCGTGGGGCTGTGGGCGATGGGGCCAGGGGTGCGCCTGGTGCGCCGCGGGGGCAGTGGCGCTGACCGTCGGCGCGTTTGCACGCGATACCGCCCTCGCACCGGTGCCGTCGTCGATCGCTGGCGCAGCAGAACCCATCCTAATTGATGGTCGTCTGCGACGGGATGCGTCGATCGGAGAGACCGGTGTGCGTCTGGAACTCGACGACGTGCGGCTGCAGGTCATGGGTGATCCACCCGAGGCGCTCGACCGTTTTCAAGTACTCACCATCGTCAACGGCGAACTCGCAGCCGGGTCGGTTGGGCAGTGGACTGCGGGGCGCCGCGTCAGAATGCCGGCCCGACTTCGGGTGCCCTCTGTCGTGCGTAATCCAGGGTCGCCGAGTCCTACCTGGCAGCGACTCACGCGCCCATTTGACCTGGTGGCTACGGTGAAGAGCGCCGCCCTGGTGCAGGTGGAGCCTGGCACGGCCTGGCAGGAGGCGGCGGCGGCCGTGCGCCGCCATGTGCGTGTGGTCGCAGCGCGATGGCTCGTACCGCTGGGTGGTGACAGTGCCGCCGTGGTGACCGCGATCCTCATCGGTGATCGCGCCGGGCTTGACGAGGCCGCCACCAGGCGACTGCAGGTGGCCGGCACGTTTCACGTCATTGCCATCTCCGGCGGCAACGTAGCCATCCTCACGGCGTTGTGTCTGTTTGTGTTCCGGCTGTTCATCCGCCTCGACCAAATCCCCGTCTTGCTCACACTTGTGATTGTCGTCGCCTATGGCCTGGTGGTGGGACGCGACGCATCTGTGGTGCGCGCCGTGATTGCCGCCACCTTATATCTGGGCTTACGGCTGACTGGACTCGTGCCCAAACCGATCAATGTGCTGGCACTGACCGCACTCATTTCTGTGGTGACCGACCCACTGGTGGTGCTGGACGTAGGAGCGTGGCTGTCGTTTGGCGCCACGTTTGGTCTCATCTCGATACTGCCGCGCCTGATGGGAGATGCTCCGCGGGGCCCGCACCGCAACTGGGTGATGGCTTTTCGGCTCGTCAAGGGTTTGTTCCTGGCCACCGTAGCGGCGGAGATCGTCATCCTGCCGATGGCCGCATCGGTCTTCATGCGTGTGGGTGTGGCCGGCCTGCTGCTGAACTTTGTCGCCATTCCCGCCATGGTGCTAGCGCAGCTGTCGGGCCTCCTGCTGATCGTGCTGGGCACGTGGCCATACTTCCACGGACCAGCATCGTTGCTGGCGTTGACTGCGTACAAAGCGACCTGGGCCCTGACGGGGTCAGCCGGACTGGTGGATCTGGTGCCGTGGGTGTCGTGGCGCGTCCCGCCTCCGCCGGTGGTGCTGACGACGGGGTATTACGCGATGGTTGTGCTAGCGCTCGTGTGGCGTGGTCGTCGTTGGGTCGAGCGTGGCGCTGTCGGTGCCGCAACGGCCTGCGCCTGCCTCATCGTGACTGCGCCGTGGGCGCCCTGGCAGCGTCCGGCACCGGGGTGGGTGCGTGCCACGATGATCGACGTCGGCCAGGGCGAGGCCATTGTCGTGCAGTTTGCCAGCGGTCACGTACTGCTCGTTGATGCCGGGGGGTCGGCCGGGAGGTTTGATGTCGGCGGCCGCGTCGTGACGCCCGCGCTCTGGGCATTGGGTATCAGGAAGATCGACTGGCTGGCGATCACTCATGCCGATGTGGATCACGCCGGAGGCGCGATGAGTGTGGCCGGCGACCTGCCACCCGTCGAAATCTGGGAGGGCGTCCCTGTGCCGGCCCAACCACTGATGGGCGAGTTACGGCGTGTCGCGCAAGCGAGTGGTGCGGCCTGGCGGCGACTGCAGACGGGACATCGGGTTGAACTGGACAACGCCGTGATCGACGTGTTGCATCCACTCATACCCGACTGGGAACGTCGTGGTGTGCGCAATGATGACTCGGTCGTGCTCCGCCTGCGTATTGGACTGGTGGAGGTGCTACTGACCGGTGACGCGGGACCGGAGTTCGAGCAGCCTTTCACGCGCAGCGATTCATCATCGCCCATTCGCATCCTCAAGTTGGGGCACCACGGTAGCCGGACGTCTTCCGGAGAAGACTTCCTGGACCGGTATGCACCGACGATTGCTTTGGTGTCGGCAGGCCAGGACAACATATTCGGTCATCCTTCACCGGTGGTCATGGGTCGGCTGGCACGCCGCAGTATCGACGTATTCCGGACCGACCATGACGGTGCCGTGGTTATCGAGACCGACGGGCGCGAGGCGCACGTGCGGACCGTGACCGGGCGATCTTTGGTGGTGACGACCGTTTCACCCGCTGCCACGCGGCCTCCAGTTCTTCCGTAGTGGCGGCATGTACGCTGGAGCCGCGCCGCTCCAGATCGGCTTCGACGGCGGCAAACCGTGACGAAAATTTTTCATTGGCGGCACGCAGCGCGCTTTCGGGCTCGAGCTTGAGCTTGCGGGCGAGGTTGGCGATCGAAAACAGCAGGTCGCCCAGTTCTTCAGCCGCCCGTTCCGGGTTCTGGGTCAGTGCTTCGCGCAGTTCGCGCACCTCCTCGTCAATTTTGTCCACTACGCCGATGGTGTCGGGCCAGTCAAAGCCGACCGCCGCCACGCGCGTGCCGATTTCGTAGGCGCGCAACAGGCTCGGCAGCGCGCGGGGCACGCCCGACAGCAGGCGGTTCTTCGCGCCCGCGCTGTGCTGTTCCGACGCCTTGATCTGTTCCCACTGCGTCAGCACGGCCGACGGCGTCGAGGGCAGCCCCTGACGGCCCTTGCGGCCGCGTGGAAGCGGCCGTCCAGAGGAGGTGAAGACATGCGGATGGCGCCGTATGAGCTTGGCGGCAATGGCGTCGAGCGCATCCGCCATGTCGAAGCGTCCGGCTTCAGCCGCGATTTGAGCGTGGAAGACGCACTGAAACATCACATCCCCGAGTTCGCCGGGCAGCGCGTCCAGGTCGCCCTGGTCCAGGGTTTCGAGCGCCTCATAGGTTTCCTCCAGCAGGAAGGGCCGCAGGCTTGCGTGAGTCTGCTCCCGGTCCCACGGGCAGCCGCATTTCGAGCGAAGCGTGGCCATGATGCGCACGAGCCGAGCCATGGACCTGCCGGCGCGGGCCGCGCGGACTGACGGAGGCGTGACGACACGTTTTGCTGTGGGCATTGCTGTCATTTATAACCAACTGCAAGCGCGAGATGGCAAATAATCCTTGGTGATGCAGGTGCTGTTTCTCGGGACGGGCACGTCACATGGTGTGCCGATGATCGGCTGCGACTGCGCGGTGTGCCGGTCGCAGGACCCGCGCGACTCGCGCCTGCGTCCGTCGCTATACCTCGAATGCGATGACGGAATGAGGGTCCTGGTGGATACGACGCCGGACCTCCGACAGCAGGCGTTGCGCCACAACCTGCGGAAGGTCGACGCCGTCATCTACACGCACTCACACGCGGACCACATCCTCGGGCTGGACGAGTTGCGTCGCTATAACCACATGACCCGGGCCGCGTTGCCGCTGTACGGCGACGCGGCGACGCTCGCCGACATTCGCCGGGTGTTCAGCTACGTTTTTGAAACCGGAGGTGCGTCGGGCGGTGGGGTGCCCGACCTGCGTCTCAACACAATCGTTGGGCCGTTTTGTCTGGGCCGGACGGAGATCCAGCCGCTCAGGGTCCTGCATGGCGGTCGGCCGGTGCTGGCCTTCCGCATCGGCACATTCGCCTATTTGACCGACTGTAACGAGATTCCCGACGAGACGAAGGTCCAACTGCAGGGGCTCGATGTGCTGGTGCTGGATGCCCTGCGCAGGAAGCGCCATCCGACGCATTTTTCCATTGATGAGGCCGTGGCGGTAGCGCGTCAACTCGGCGCGCGTCAGACACTGTTCACGCACTGCTGTCACGACCTTGGCCATGCCGAAACGTGCGCGTCACTTCCCGAGGGCATGGCGCTCGCATACGATGGTCTGCAGGTTGCATGCACATAGCGCACTTTCCCGTCGGCGCGCCGCCGCACTGGCCTCGTCCGGTGGCCGCGCTCGGAAATTTTGACGGTGTCCACCGCGGACACCAGAAAATCCTCGACCGCGTGAAGGTCCAGGCCGCCGCGTGCGGTGGTAACCCTGTGGTGGTCACGTTCGATCCCCATCCCCCGCGCGTCGTGCGGCCCGAGAAGGCGCCGCCGATGCTGATGACCCTGGCGCAGAGGCTTGAAACCTTCGGACGCGCAGGCGTGTACGGGGTGGCGGTGGTCCAGTTCACACCCGAGATGGCCCGCTGGGAACCCGAAGCGTTTATCGACCGCGTGCTGGTGGACTGGCTGCAGGTGGCCGAGGTGTGGGTGGGCGCGAACTTCCTGTTTGGCCGGGAGCGGCTCGGTACGTTCACGCTTCTTAAGGCTCTTGGCGAAGACCGAGGGTTCCTGACCGGCAACATCGAACCGGTGCGCTACAGGGATTTTGTTGTCTCAAGCACGCGCATCCGACGCCTGATTGCGGAGGGCCGTGTGGGCGAGTCGGCCGAACTGCTGGGTCACTACTACTTTCTGGACGGTGTGGTGGTGCATGGAGAACAAATCGGACGGCGCCTCGGATTTCCCACTGCGAATCTTCACGTAGCGAACGAACTGCTCCCGGCCTACGGTATCTACGCCACCATTGCCGTGATTGACGGCGTCCGGCACCCGGCTGTGACAAGCGTTGGCATTCGCCCAACCATCACCGGCGACGGGCCGGCCACCGTTGAGACACACCTGCTTGACGGGGCGATGGATTTGTACGGCACATCCATGCGGCTGGAGTTTGTGGAGTGGCTGCGGCCTGAGGAAAAATTTGACAGCCTCGAGGCCCTCAGTGCGCAGATCGACCTCGACTGCGAAGCCGGACGCCGCGTGATCGCGCGCGAGGGCCTATGAGGGCTGGGGGTTACGGCGCCCTCGTCCTTCCGGATAGAATTAGGACACGATGTCGGATCCGGTGAATTTGATCGTCCCCGCGGACGAACGTTTTCGGAATGTGGCGCCCGAAGTAGGGGGCCGGTACGTGGTGGCCGCCGGCGGTTCGGAAAGTGACGCGAGTGCGCTCGTGGGCGCGTTGACCGAGGCCATTGGTGCGCTGACCGCCGGGACGCTCGCGGCCGATGCCGGGCTGGAACTGACGTTGGAATCGCCGGGCAACGCCGTGGAAATCACGGTGCGCTGCGGCGTGAAGTCGTCGGTCGTCACACACCCTCTGCCGGCAGCCCGGGTCTGATCTCGCCTGCCGAGCGTTCGGCACGTGTTCTGTTATGCGCCTGTTTAATACCCTGACCCGAACCGAGGAAGACTTCGTGCCCGCCGATGGCACGACGGTCCGGATGTACACGTGCGGTCTGACGGTGTATGCCCGCGGCCATATCGGCAATTTCCGCACGTTCATCAGCCTGGATGTGTTGCGGCGCGCCCTCCGTCACCAGGAAGGCTACGCCATGCGCCACGTCATGAATTTCACCGACGTGGACGACAAGACCATCAACGCCTCCCAGCAGGCCGGCATGTCGCTGCGCGACTACACCGACCTGTACATCCAGGCGTTCCGCGATGACTGCGCGACCCTGGGCCTGGAACCGGTGGAAGAAAATCCGCGCGCGACCGACGATGCGAACCTGCGCGCCATGGTGGACATGATCGCGCAGCTCAAAACGCATGGTCACACCTACGAGTCAGACGGATCGACGTATTTCCGCATCGCGACACTGCCCGACTACGGCAAACTCGCTCGGCTGGATCACGAGGGCATCCAGGCCGGGGTCCGGGTGGATACCGACACGTACGACAAGCAGGATGCGCGCGACTTCGTGTTGTGGAAGGCCACCAAGGCGGGCGAGCCGACCTGGGACTACGGATGTGGTCCGGGCCGGCCGGGCTGGCACATCGAGTGCTCCGCTATGGCGCTGCGCCTGCTGGGCGAGGGGCGCATCGAGATTCACGGTGGTGGCATCGATCTGATCTTTCCGCACCACGAAAACGAGATCGCCCAGGCTGAGGGGGCGACCGGACGGCAGTTCTCGCGGTTTTGGGTGCACGTGGAGTTCCTGCACCTTGACCACAAGAAGATGTCGAAGTCGCTCGGAAATGTCTACAACGTGCAGGACATCCTCGACCGCGGGTTCAAGGCGTCGGCGCTCCGCTACGCATTGATTTCAGTCCACTACCGCAAACAGCTGACGTTTAGCTTCGAGATCCTGACCCAGGCCGACGCCGCGTTGACGCGCCTCACCGACTTCCTGGCGCGCATCGACCGTGTAGCCGGCGGTGACGCGCATCCGGAGATCGCCTCGCGAGTCACGGCCGCACGTGAGGAGTTCCGTAGCAAAATTGCCTCGGACCTCAATGTACCTGGTGGCCTCGGCGTGATGTTCGAACTCCTCCGCGAGATGAACGCGGCCATGGACCAGGAGGGGGGCCGGGCACTTGGCGCGGCCGACGCCGACCTGATTCGTGAGGCGTTCGAGGAGTTTGACAAGGTGTTGGGCGTAGTGGCAGTGCGACGCCGTGAAGAGGCCGCGCCGCCCGTGCCCGAAGAGGAAGTTCGTGCCCTCATCGACGAGCGTCGTCAGGCCCGGCGCGATCGACAGTTCGGCAAGGCCGATGACATTCGCGCTGGTCTCGAGGCGCGCGGCGTGATTCTCGAGGATTCTCCCACCGGAACCAGGTGGAAGCGAAAGTAGCTGGCCCATGATCACCACACCGAATATCAAGACCGCGCTGCCGGGCCCCAAGGCCGCGGCAATCATCGCGCGCGACGCCAAGCGCGTGTCCACGTCCTACACCCGCGACTATCCGTTTGTGATGGCCCGGGGCGAAGGCGCCGTGGTCGAAGATGTGGATGGCAACGTGTTCCTCGACTGCGCGGCGGGCATCGCCGTGACCAGCACAGGGCACTCACACCCCGACGTGGTCAAGGCCATTGTGGACCAGGCCCACAAATACCTGCACATGTCGGGGACGGACTTTTTTTACGAGCCTCAGGTGCAACTGGCCGAAGAGATGGCGGCAATCGTGCCCATCGACGGCGAGGTCCGGTCGTTTTTCGGTAACTCCGGCACCGAGGCCAATGAAGCAGCCCTCAAGCTGGCGAAGTACCACACGAAGCGCATGAACATCATCGCGTTCCTGGGGTCGTTCCATGGCCGGACGCTGGGGGCGCTGGCCGCCACGTCCAGCAAGTTCATCCAGCGCCGCGGCTTTGGTCCGATGATGCCGGGCGTGTTCCACGCGCCGTACGCTAACTGCTACCGCTGCCCTGTGGGCCTCAAGCCCGAGTCCTGCCAGGCCGAGTGCCTCGGCTTTGTCGAGGAACAAATCCTGGTGCATCTGGTCTCGCCCGATGAGGTGGCAGGCGTGCTGGTGGAACCGATTCAGGGTGAAGGCGGGTACGTTGTGCCGGCGCCCGTGTTCCACCAGCGGCTGCGCGACCTGACGACCAGACACGGGATGATGCTCATCATGGACGAGGTGCAGTCCGGCATGGGCCGCACTGGCCGGATGTTTGCCGCCGAACACTTCGGCGTCAAAGCCGACATCGTCACCATCGCCAAAGGCATTGCGTCGGGGTTGCCTCTGAGTGCCACCGCTGCCCGGGCCGACGTTATGAACTGGCCGCCGGGAGCGCACGCCAGCACGTTTGGTGGCAACCCGCTGAGCTGCGTCGCCGCCCTCGAGACAATCAAGGTGCTGCGGGCGGGACTGATCCAGAACGCGGAAACAGTGGGGAACCACCTGATTGACCGCCTGCTCGCCCTAAAAGACAAATACCCGCTCATCGGCGATGTCCGGGGCAAGGGGCTGATGGTCGGCGTGGAACTGGTGCGCGATCGCCAGACCAAGGAGCGCGCCACAACCGAGCGCGACCGCATCGTCCAGGCCATGTTCAAACGTGGGGTCCTGATCCTCGGCGCCGGCCGCAATGCCCTTCGCTTCGCTCCCCCGCTGGTTATCAACACCGTTCAGATTGACTCGGTCCTGGACATCTTTGAAGAGGCGCTTGGGGAACTGGGGAACTGTAAGAAAGTAAGGGTGGGTAGGCTGGGCACGTAAGAAATTCCTGGCGCCAGGCGCTCCTCCGAGAACGCCACGAACTGCGGGGGCTGGCAGGTGGCACCCGATTTGCCACGCAACAGGACGTGCGACTTCTCTACGGTAACTACGAAGCCGGAAAAGCAGGGGAAAACCTCGCTGCTGAGGAACTTCGCCGCCAGGGGTACGTCATTCTTGCGCGCCGCTATCGCACCAGGTTTGGAGAAATTGACATCGTCGCGCAAGACGATGAGACGTTGGTGTTTGTGGAGGTGAAGGCACGCCGGACAGACCGGTATGGCTCGGCCGCCGAGAGCGTCACCGATTGGAAGCAGCGGCGCATTGCCGCGATGGCGCTCGATTATCTAGGGTGGGTGGGTCGTCTGGAAGACCCGTGCCGTTTCGACGTGGTGGCCATCGATGGACTGGGCACCGGCCAGCCCAAGGTCAAGGTCATTAAAGAGGCCTTCTTCGCGCACTAGTCGCGGAAATTTCCGAACTGGAGTTCAACGCCGAAGTCCTGCGCCCGCAGGATCTGGATGGCATTCTGCAGCTCGTCCTTTGAGGACGAGGTCACGCGCAGTTGGTCGCCCTGGATGGTGACCTGAATCTTCTTCAGCTTCTGTTCCTTCACGAACTTGGTGATGTCGCGGGCCGCATCCGAGCTGATCCCCTGCTGCAACTCCACCCTACGTTTCACGAGCGCGCCGCCGATGGGCTCGATGTCGCCGGGCTTCAGGTTCTTGGTGGGCACACCCCGGCGAATCAGGCGGGTTAGCACAATCTCCCAGACCGCTTCCATCTTGAAGTTGTCGTCGGCAACCAGTTCGATGAGGTTCTCTTTGGCCTTCAGCTCGATTGTGGACTTTGACCCCTTGAAGTCGTAGCGCTGGGCCAGTTCCTTTTTCGCTTGGTTGATGGCGTTGTCAACTTCCTGGAGATCGACCTTGGATGTGATGTCAAACGATGCTTGGGCAGCCATGAAGAGATGTTACGACATCAGGCATGTGCCCAATGGTGCCCAGGCCGCCGTGCCCGCCAGCCAGATGCGGAACGGCTCCGAGACAATGACAAATGCCCCGCCCCATCCAACGGCCGGATGCAGCCGGCGATTCCGCCAAGTGTCCACGCCAATGCACAGGAGAACAGCGAGGGTGGTGAGGCCCACGAACACCGGCAGGCCGCCGTCTTCAATCACCGGGATTCGAGCGATGGCGGGGGTGAGAATGCTGCCCGTCGCAAGTAGCATCAGCCGCTTGTGCACGGCGCTGCGCCGCCGGTTCCAGAGGGCGATACCGACGAGCGTGGCAAAGACCGCGATGGTGACGATGGGAATCGCCATGAACAAGAGTGGCGTGATCGCTGGGGCCGGGGTGACGCCGCGCCTGCCTGCGTCGATCGTGGTCGCGATGCTCACGGGGACCATGGGCACGACTAGCGCTCCCCGGCCACGTCCAGTTTGCGATGCAGATCGGTTCGGCCAGCGGCCACGAGCCGGAGCTGGACCAGAAACAGCGCCAGCCACGCCGTCATGATGGCGCGGTGGATCGGCAACAACCACGACAGCGGTGGCGCGTCGAACAGGGCGCTGAGGTAGAACGTCCGCGAGAACTCTGCAAAGACAATCAGGGTGCACACCACCGCGACCCACCAGTAGAAACGATGTGCGCTTGCCCGAATTGATGGTGAGGACATGCCACCCTCCAGGCCGCCCGGTGTGCTGTGCGGCGAGCGGACTCAACTTACCACTAGCCCATGGGCTTGACGTCCACTTTCTCGCCGCGGACGGTCTTGCCTTTCATGGCCTTGACGACCTTCGTGGCCAGGGCTTCTGAGACTTCCACGGTTGAGAACTGGTCGTTGATGCGGATGGCGCCGAGGTCGCGTGAGGTGATCCCGGCTTCGCCGGTGATCGCGCCCACCAGATCGGCCGGCCGCACCCCATCGTCTTTTCCGACGCTGAAGGCGAGGACGACGCGGCTGCTGCCGCTGTCGCCGCGATCCGCGCGGTCGCGGGGCGCTCGTGGGCGCTCGGGCGCGGCTTCTGGCGCGTCATCTGGCGTGGCGTTCGCCTTCGCCGCGTAGGGTTTGTCGCCATAGGTCTTCGCGCCGTAGGGCCTGGATGCGTAGGGCTTCGCTCCGTAGGGCGTCGCTCTAGCGGCGCCGGACCTGTCGGGGGCGCCGTACGTGCGCGCCGGTCGGGACGGAGGCGGCGGGGGGATCTCGGCGTCGGCACCCTTGGCTGTCGGTGAATCTGACTCCGTCTGGAACATGGCGAGGGCGGCCGCCGCGATATCTACCATTTCGAAGTCTTCGGCCAGCGACTGCACGAGCGCGCGCGTTTCGTCGAGGTCGCCGGCAGTGATGCGCGTGATGAGCGAGGCGCGGGTGGTGTCCAGTCGCTTGGCCTTTAGCGCGGCCAGCGTCGGCAGCGTGACGATCTCGATCTTCTGTTTAATCAGGGTTTCGATATAACGCAGCGTGCGCTGTTCGCGCGGATCCACGAGCGTGATGGCTACACCTTCGCGACCGATCCGGCCCGTGCGGCCGATGCGGTGGATGTAGACCTCGGGTGCCGTGGGGATGTCGTAGTTGATGACATGCGAGACGTGGTCGATGTCCAGGCCGCGTGCAGCGACGTCGGTGGCCACCAGCACGTCGGACTTGCCGGTGCGGAACAGTTGCATGACGCGATCGCGCTGCCGCTGATCGAGGCCGCCGTGCAGCGCCTGTGCGCCGTAGCCGTGTGACTTGAGCGTGTCGGTCAACTCGTCCACTTCGATGCGCGTGCGGCAGAACACGATGGCCGACGTCGGGTCTTCAAACTCGAGGATGCGACCCAGCGCGAAGCTCTTTTGCTGGCGCGACACCATGTACGCCACCTGCCGCACGAGCGGCATCTTGCCGGGGGCACGCTTTTCGGCCTTGATGGTGATGCGCTCCGGCTTGCGCAGGTGGCGTTCGGCAATCGATGCGATGCGTGGCGCCATCGTGGCGGCAAACAGCGCCGTCTGCCTCGTCTCAGGCGTGGAGGTCAGGATGGCTTCCAGGTCTTCGGCGAAGCCCATGTCCAGCATCTCGTCGGCTTCGTCCAGCACAAGGATTTCGAGCGACGTCAGGTCGAGCGTCTTGCGGCGAAGGTGATCGAGCGCGCGGCCGGGCGTTGCGACCACGATGTCCACGCCGCGCCGGAGGGCGCGAATCTGCTGATCCATCGGCGCGCCTCCATACAGCGGTACCACCGTCAGGGTCGTCTTCTTCGCGTACTTGTGGATGGCCTCAGCCACCTGCATGGCCAATTCGCGGGTTGGCACGAGGACCATGGCGCGAACCGCGCCCTTCTTCTCGGCGGGCGTTTCGATCAGGCGGTGCAGCAGGGGCAGCGCAAACGCGGCCGTCTTGCCGGTGCCTGTGCCGGCCTGGCCGATGATGTCTCGACCCGACAGCAGCACTGGAATCGCTTCGCGCTGAATCGGTGTGGCTTCTTCGTATCCAAGTGCCGCAACGGCCTTGACGAGTGCGTCAACAAGCCCAAGGGCGGCAAAACCAGAAGGGGAAGGGGTAGAGGTATCGGTATCCTTCTCTTTGCTACTCACTGCCTAATTGTACTGCCTGGGGGCTATTCGTGCCTGAGGGCCTGAATGGGGTCTAAACGGGCCGCACGCCTGGCTGGGAAGCTTCCGGCCACAAGGCTCACGAGCAGCGCGAAGACCATGGCGCCGAGGATCAGCCACCAGGGGAGCGAAAACAGGTCGCCGGCCGTGCCGCCCTGTCGTTCGATGTAAATATTGGCGCCGATGTTGATGAGCCGGCCCACGCCCCAGCCGAGGACGATGCCGGCCACGCCGCCGATGAGGCCAATCGTGGCGGCCTCCACAAGGAAGATGCCGCGCACGTCGCGGTCGCTGCCGCCGATGGCTTTCATGATGCCGATTTCACGGGTGCGCTCGAGAATCGACATGACCATCGTATTGACGATACCGAGTGAAGAGACCGCAAGCGCGACGGACCCGACAAGCGCGAGCAGGATGTCCAGCAGCAGGAACGCGCGTTTGGCTCCTTGCAGCGCATCATTCAACGAGAAGGCCGTGAACCCCATCGCCTTGATCTGATCCTGCACATCCTGCGTGTTCGCCGCGGAAGTCACGCGCACGGTGACGGCCGTGTAGCGGCGCGTCTGCGGCGCTGCGCCCTGGAGGAAGGCTTGTGGGTTTGCGATGGCACGGGCATTGATCGCGCGGGCCTGTTCGAGCGGGATCATGATGGCAGAAAGACCCAGGCTGGCGCCTGGCGCGGGATCGCGTTCAACGATGCCCACGATCGTGAACGGCCGGCTGACGCGCGTGACCTGCACACCGGCGACAAACTCTGGAGTACCGGCGGCATTGGATGCACTGTCGGCGTAGGACAACTCGAGTGTCTGGCCGACAAGCGAACCCGGCGCATCCGCATTGAGCTGCTGGGCCATGTCGAGACTAAGCATCAATGACGGGCTGGTGGCGTCCGGGAAGAAGGCGCCGTGGGTGATTGTCTGGAAGGCGCCTTCACCACGCGACGATTCGGGAATGCCCGCGGCCAACGCTGCGTTTGTGCGTCCGTCGAATGTGTAGGACATCGGAATGCGCAGGGTGGGGTAGGCATCGCGCACATGCGAGAGTGCGGCAAACCGCGCAACCGCCGCGTCATCGAGCGGTGCCGCCGGCGGTGCGGGCGTGGCATTGCCCCGGCCACCCCGACCGCCACGTCCCGCGACGCGGCCGAGGCCCATCCCGCCCATGCCTGGGATGTTGGCGCGACCCGAGGTCACCGTAATGCTGTCGAACACGCCCGACTGTGTGAGCCGGCCCACCACTTGCTCCTGCAACCCCACACCGAGTGAGACCATGCCGGCGAGTGACGCGATTCCAATCGCCACGCCGAGTGTGGTGAGGCTCGTGCGCAGCCGCGACTGCCGCAGGTTCCTGAACGCGAGCAGGAGGGTGTCGGTGAAGGTCATGCCCGCTCCAATACGGCACCGGTGTCGGAGATGACGTTCCCGTCGAGAAGTGTGACCGTACGGCGCGCATATGCGGCAGCGAGCGCGGCGTCATGCGTCACGAGGATGACGGTTTTGCCGTCACGCTCGTTCAACGTTCGCACCAGATCCATGATTTCACATGAGGTGCGGCTGTCGAGGTTGCCCGTCGGTTCGTCGGCCAGCAACAGGGGCGGCTGGTTGGCCAGGGCGCGTGCCACGGCCACACGTTGCTGTTCGCCACCTGAAAGTTCCTTCGGCCTGTGGCGCTGGCGCCCCCCAAGCCCCATCGTCTCGAGTAGCGCCGACGCGCGCTGATCACGTTCGGCTCGGGGCACGCCTGCGAACATCAGCGAGAGCGCGACATTCTCTACGGCGGTCATCGACGGCACGAGGTTGAACGACTGAAAGATCATGCCGACGGTGTTGCGCCGATGCAGGCTGAGTTCGTCGCGGCTCATGCGAGCCAGATCGCGGCCTTGCACCTCAAGGGAACCCGCACTGGGCTGGTCGAGTCCACCAATGAGATTCAGCAGCGTGGACTTTCCTGATCCCGACGTGCCGACAAGCGCCAGGAACTCGCCGTCGGCGACGTCAAGCGACAAGTCATCCAGGGCCTTTACGATCGTGCCGCCCATGGGGTAGTGACGGCAAAGGTGTCGCGTGTGGAGCATGACTGTGAGACGGGCGGCTATGGTATCGCACAACGAAGGGACCACTCGCACCGATTCAGGGCCGGGTGCCGGGTGGGCGCCACAGGGTTGGGATATGCTTCCGGTGGGACACCCGTCATGACTGCATGCATCCGCCGGTTCGCCGTGGGCATCGCTTCGGCTGTCGTTCTCGCCGCCGCGATTTCGTCCACGCCACACACAGCCCTGCTCGCGCAGGCGGGCGCGCCGCCCCTGACCCAGGCGCTGCCGGTGGATCCGGATGTCACCACCGGGCAGTTTGATAACGGTCTGAAGTACATGATTCGCAAGAACGCGCTTCCCGCCGGGCGCGCGGAATTGCGGCTGGTGGTCAATGTCGGGTCGCTGGTCGAGGACAACGATCAGTTGGGCCTGGCGCATTTCGTCGAGCACATGGCGTTTAACGGGACGAAGAACTTCCCGAAGCTGGACACGGTAGCGTTCCTCGAGTCCATCGGCATGCGGTTCGGCCCGAGCATCAACGCGTCCACGAGCTTCGACGAAACGATCTACATGCTGCAGGTGCCGACTGATAAGCCTGAGGTGCTGGGTCGGTCCATGTTGATCCTGGAAGACTGGGCCCGGAACGTCAGTTTTGAGCCAGCCGAGATCGACAAGGAGCGCGGCGTCATCATTGAAGAGTGGCGCCTGCGCCGCGGCGCCGGCGCGCGGATGCAGGACCAGCAGTTTCCGACGTTGCTGAAGGGCTCACGGTATGCCGAGCGCCTGCCGATTGGCACCGTGGAGAGCCTGCAGACGTTCAAACACGAGAGCCTGACGCGGTTCTACAAAGACTGGTATCGGCCCGACCTGATGACGGTAATTGCGGTCGGCGACTTTGACGCGGCCGCGATGCAGAAGCTCATCGCCACACACTTTGGCGCGATGCCGAAGGCGACGAACCCGCGTCCGCTGCCGACCTATGCGGTGCCGCCGCAACCCGGCACGCTGTATGCGATCGCCAGCGACGCCGAAGCGCCGATGACTACCGTCAGTGTCTACGGCAAGATGGCGCTGCGCGACCAGTCCACCGTGGGCTCCTATCGCCGGCAGATAGTGGAAGGCATGTTCGCCGGGATGCTGAACGCGCGGTTTGGCGAGATGTCGCAGAAGCCCGATGCCCCGTTCATAGCGGCGGGTGCGGCTCGCGGGTTGTTCGTAAAGAGCGCCGAAGCCTCGATGCTCAACGCCATGGTGAAGGAGGGCGGCATTGAGAAGGGGCTGACCGCGCTCTACGCCGAGGCCGAGCGCGTGGTGAAGTTCGGGTTCACGCAGTCGGAGTTCGATCGGCAGAAGACCAACTTCCTGCGCGGCCTTGAGCAGGCGCTGGCCGAAAAGGACAAGCGGCCGTCCGGGCAGTTGGCGGCCGAGTACATTCGTGCGGTGACACAGGGCGAGCCGATTCCTGGACTCGCTTTTGAAGTCGATCTCACCAAAAGGATGGTGCCGACGATCACCCTTGCAGAAGTGAACGGCCTTGCCGTGGAGTGGGTGCCCGAAGGGAATCGGGTGGTGCTCGTGAGTGCGCCCAGGAAGGAGGGCGTTCCGCTGCCGATCGAAAATCAGCTGTCGGCGGCCATCGCTGCCGGCGCGTCGGCGCCTCTGACCGCCTACGTGGATACGGTGACGGCCACGACGCTCATGACCACTGTGCCCACGCCGGGCCGGATCACGAAAGAAACGCCCCGTGGGTTCGGCGTGACCGAGTGGGATCTCTCGAATGGCATCAAGGTGGTGCTCAAGCCCACCGACTTCAAGGAAGACGAGATCTTGTTCCGAGCCTTCAGCGCCGGCGGGAGTTCGCTGGCGAGTGATGCAGATTTTCTCTCTGCGGATGCGGCCTCGGCCCTCGTGGGCATCGGCGGGCTGGGCAAGTTGAGCAATATCGAGCTGGGCAAGGCCATGGCGGGAAAAGTGGCCGCGGCTTCGGCCTCGATCACCGAATGTGAAGAGGGCCTAGGCGGCCGCGCCGCGAAGAAGGATCTGGAAACGATGTTCCAGCTGGCCTGGCTGCGGGTGATGGAACCGCGCGCCGACCCTGTGGTGTTTGGCGTCATGCTGGGCCAAATGAAGTCGATGCTGGCCAACCAGCAGGCCTCACCGGAATTCGCGTTTGCCGAGATGGTCAGCAAGACCATGACGCAGGATCATCCCCGGGCACGGACCCCAACACCCGAGCAACTCGCGACCGTGAGTCTCGACACGGCGATGCGGTTCTACAAAGAGCGGTTCGCCGACATGGGCGACTTCACGTTTGTGTTTGTGGGCAGTCTTGTTCCCGCCGTGGTGCGCCCGCTGGTGGAGCGCTACATTGGCAGCCTGCCCTCACTGGGCCGCAAGGAGACCTGGAAGGACATCGGCGAGCGCACACCCGAGGGTGTGATCGAGCGGGAGGTGCGCAAGGGCATCGAGCCCAAGAGCCAGACGTCGGTCATCTTCAACGGACCGTTTCAGTACAATCAGGAGCAGCGGGTAGCCATCCGTGCGATGGCCGACATCCTCCAGACGCGGCTGCGTGAGACGTTGCGTGAAGAACTGGGCGGCACCTACAGCGTGGGAGTGGGCGCAAGCTACGAAGACCGGCCGCGCGAACAGTATCAAGTGTCGATCAGTTTCGGCAGCGACCCGAGCCGCACCGAGTCACTGGGCAAGCGGGTGTTTGCGGAAATCCAGGCGTTCATCGCCAGCGGCCCCACCGAGAAGCAGGTGAGCGACGTGAAGGCCGCGATGCTTCGCGACTTCGAGACCGACATCAAGCAAAACGCGTACGTGCTGTCTCAGACCGCGTTCAAGTACCAGCACGGCGAGGCGCCAGAGACGCTGCTCGACATCCCGTCGTATTACGAGAAGCTCACCGCGGCCGGCATCCAGGCTGCCGCCCGGACCTATCTCAACATGTCGCGCTACGTGAAAGTGGTGCTGCTGCCGGAGAAATGAGCTTAGGACAGCAACAGATCCAGATCGTCCGTGCTGAGGCCGCGCAGGCCCACCGGGTTGGCTGAGAGCACCGCCTCGGCCAGCGCACGCTTGGTCTGCTGCAGCGCCAGGACCTTTTCTTCCACCGTGTCTTCGGCGATCAGCCGATAGGCAAAGACTTCCTTGGTCTGCCCGATGCGGTGGGTGCGGTCGATGGCCTGTGCCTCCACTGCGGGGTTCCACCAGGGGTCGAGCAGGAACACGTAGTCGGCTGCCGTCAGGTTGAGACCCACGCCTCCGGCTTTGAGACTCACTAGGAACACCTGGCACGACGGATCTTCCTGAAAAAGCCTCACGGGCGTGGCCCGATCACGCGTCCTACCGTCGAGATACTCGTAGGTGATTTTCGCCTGGTCCAGCATCGGCCGCACGAGCGCCAGGAGGCTAGTGAACTGCGAAAACACCAGGGCTTTGTGGCCTTCGCCCACGACTTCTCGCAGGTTCTCAAGGAGTAGGTCGAGCTTCGAGGACGGGTCGGCCTGCCGCGCCGGTGAGACGAGCCCAGGATGGCACGCCGCCTGGCGCAATCGCAGTAGCGCTTCCAGAATCTGGAGCCCCGACTGCCCGAGCCCGACTTTTGACACCCGCGAGAGCAGCGAGTCTCGATAGTGCCGGCGCAGTGCGTCATAAAATCTGCGCTCGCGCGGCGTCAGCACACACGTCAGCGTCTGCTCGGTGCGCGCGGGCAACTCCGTCGCCACCTGCGCCTTAGTTCTGCGCAGCAGGAACGGTTTCAGGCCGCGCGCGATCAGGGCCACGGTGTCGGCATCCGGCTGCGATGCGGACGTCGCGCGCTGGAACATCGACGACCGCCCAAGCAGCCCGGAGTTGAGAAACTCAAACAGGCTCCACAACTCGCCGAGGTGGTTCTCAATGGGCGTGCCCGACAGCGCGAGTCGATGCCGGCTCTTGAGCAGGCGCACGGCCTTTGACGCCACGGTCGCAGCGTTCTTGATCATCTGGGCTTCGTCGAGAATCACATATTCAAACTCGACCTCCTTGAGCCGCTCGATATCGCGCCTGACCGTGCCGTACGTCACGAGCACCAGGTCGTAGTCGCCGATGTGTCCTTCGACCAGGCGTCGGTGACTGGCGGAGTAGTCGAGCACCCGCAGTGTTGGCGTGAACGTGGCGGCCTCGTTCATCCAGTTGTGAATGACGGATCGCGGCACGACGACCAGTGATGGCCGGGGGCCGCGCGATTCTTCCGGGGCATTGGCCCGGGTATCGGAGACGCGTGCCAATTCCGCGAGCACCGTCACCGTCTTGCCGAGACCCATGTCATCGGCGAGGCATCCGCCGAACTTGAAGTGACGCAGGAACTGAATCCAGCCGAGGGCTTCGCGCTGGTAACTGCGCAGCGTGCCCGTGAAGATGGCTGGCGGGTCCAGCGCTTCAGCGCGGTCAAACGTCGCTAGGCGCTCCCGCATGCGCGCGAACGCGTCGTCTACCTTGACGTCGGCGTACGTCGCCTGGGCGGCGAGCATGGCGTCCAGCAGCGCAGCCTGCGACGGCTGATACCTGATTGAGCCGTCGTCATTTTCGATGCCCGCGGCAGCGAGCGGCGCATACCGCCTGAGCCATTCGTCGGGCAACATACCGACCGACCCGTCGCCGAGCGCGATGGTCTTTTCTCCGCGGCGCAGCGCCGCCAGCAACTCCACGAGTGACGCCGAGGCGTTGCCAAATGGGACCACAGCGGTCAGGTCGAACCAGTCCACGCCCGACGTCACCGTGAGGCGCGCGGGTCCCGCGGCCTTGTACGGCACGCCTCCGGCCTCAACGCGCCAGCCCTCTTGAATCAACGTGCGGACGAACGCGCCGAGATCTTTCGCCGGCACACGCCACGCGCCAGGATCGTCCAGCGATGCGCGCACCGCATCAAGGCTGAGCAACTGTTCGAACGCCTCCTGCTCAGCTTCTGGATCGCGATGGATGATTCGCTGGCGGTCCATGTCGAAAAACGTCTCTGCTTGCGCCGCCGGCACGCGCGTGCCGTCATAGTCGAACGACAAGGTGGCTTCGACGTGCGAATCGGCCGGCGAAGGGGCAGATCCAGCCGGTGCTCCGACCGGCGACTCCACAGACTTGAGGTACAAACGGGCCGACGGCGCCACCCGAAGCGGCGCGAGGATCAACGACTCGGGCAAAGTGGCCGGATCAACCCCCAGCCGATTGAGCATCTGCGCGAGACGCGCGGTGTCTGCGGCAGGGACCAGAACGTGGCCCTGTTCGCGCAGGAGTGACAGGACGCCGAACGATGGACCTGGATCAAACGCCGCCACGCGTTCGTGCGTGAAGAGCAGGCCCACTTCGAGCAACAGCACTGGGTCGGTGACTTTCAGCCGGTCTTCGCGCCGGACCAACACGCCCGACACCCAATGCCCTTCGGGGTCGTCCTCAGGAAGTGCTTCCAGAGTGAACCGCCACACCGGGCCGTCGTCCCACTGCAACGGCCGGATGGACGTGGACTCGGGCCCCTCGCGCAGGATTAACCGGCCGGCCCGCGCCGCCAGAGGCACCCACTCGAGTGCCAGAGCGCCTGGCAGGATGAAGCGCAGACCGCTGTCAGATCGCGGCTGATCCAACTGGTCGGTGTCACGCGCCGTGGCGCCGAGGAGCGACGCCAGCAGCCGGCGGTCTGTAGGCGCCGCGGTCAGCGCTTCATTCGGGCCGGCGGCAGCCGGCGCAGGCCGATCCCACGTGCCGTCCGCGCGCCGCGTTCGGGCGAGGAGACGCACCACCAGGGCGCCTTCGTCGCGGGTGGCCGCACGATCTACGGCAAACAGATATTCGACGCGGTGGCCCGCCCCCGGCGGCGCGGCATCTTCCGCATCCCGCCGAAGTTGGCGGTCCATTTCAGTGAGAAATTCGTTGATCGTCACAAATAAGTCCGGTAAACACGTCAATCTCTCATCATGAGCGATCGAACGCGATCTGTCGAGCTTTGATATGTTTAAGTGTTTACAGGGGGCCCTATGGCAGTTCGCTTGGGAGACGTTGCACCAGATTTCAGCGCAGACACCACACAGGGCACCGTCAATGTTCACGAATGGAAAGGCAACGGCTGGGCCATCCTATTTTCGCATCCCAGGGACTTCACGCCCGTGTCCACCACCGAACTGGGTGCCGCGGCCGCACTTAAGGGCGAGTTCGACAAGCGCAACTGCAAGATGATTGGCCTGAGCGTGGACGGGGTCGAATCCCACGTCCGTTGGGAAGGCGACATTAAGGACGTGACGGGCCATCAGGTCAACTTCCCGATGATCGGCGATCCCAACAAGAAAGTGGCCGACCTCTCCGACATGATCCACCCCAACGCGAGCGACACCGCCACCGTGCGATCGGTGTTCATCATTGGGCCCGACAACAAGGTCAAGCTCACGCTGACCTATCCCGCATCCACCGGCCGGAATTTCATGGAGTTGCTGCGCGTGCTCGACTCGCTGCAGCTCACGGCCAAATACTCCGTCTCCACTCCTGCTGACTGGAAGCAGGGCAAAGACGTCATCATCGTGCCGGCCGTCTCCGACGCCGACGCCAAAACCAAGTTTCCGAAGGGTTTCGAAACCAAGAAGCCCTACTTGCGGGTCACCCCGCAACCGGACAGATAACCGAGGAAAATGTCCACGCCCGATCGACTCCGTATTGCCCTATTTATCGACTTTGACAACATCGAAATTGGTGTGAAAAACACCCTCGGGGCCGCGTTTGACGCCGGCCTCGTGCTCGAGGCGCTCAAGGAGCGCGGTGAGGTCGTCTCCAAAATGGCCTACAGCGACTGGCAGCGCGCCGGTGGCTACAGCCGTGCACTCACGCAGCACGCCATTCGCATGGTGCAGCGCAACCTGACGCCCGGCGGCGACAAGAACGGGGCCGACATCAACCTCGCCCTCGACGCGCTGGAGATGGCCTTCACCCATCCCCACATCAACGCCTTCGTCATCGTCGGCGGCGACAGCGATTTCATCAGCCTGGTGGAGAAGCTTAAGCAGTACGACAAGAAAGTGTTTGTCGTGGGCGGGCAGCAGTTCACGAGCATCATCATGCAGCGCAACTGCCATGAGTTCATCGCGTACGAGAACCTCATTGGCGGAGGTCGCCGACAGGTCGGCCCGCGCGCGGCCAGGAGCGAGCGCTCGGAATTGGGCGACGTGATTCCGCTGGTGAAACGCGCGATGAAAGTGCTAATCGAGCGCGACGTGGACCCACAGCTGGGACTGCTCAAGAGTACGCTGCTGCAACTGGACTCCAGGTTCTCAGAGCGAAACTACGGCGCGGGTTCGTTCCGCGACTTTGCGCAGAAACTTGAGAAGGCCGGTGTGCTGCGCGTGCACCAGGCCAAAGGCGGTTGGCTCGTGGCGCCGGCCGAGGGAGTAAACCTCTCAGAGGTGCCGCCGCCGGCAGGAGATGCGGAAGCAGTGGCAGTGGCGGCAGCGCCGGCCGCTGAACGGCCAGAGCAGCATGACCGGCACGACCGTCGCGACAGGCACGGACGCGGGCGGCAGCCTCAGCAGCAGACACAGACGCCGCAGCAGTCCGCCCAGCTCGGCGCCGAGCCCACGGGCCCCGTGCAGGTGCTGGGCACGCCGGCCGAGGGCGTCAGCGAGATGTATCGGATTATCACGACGTCCGACGTGCGCAAGTGGCCCCTGTACCTGCGCACCGTGAAGCAGGTGCTGCGGGCGCAGACGCCGCCGTTCGACGAACGCGCCTACGGATTTGCCTCGCTGGTAGACCTGCTGCGCGCGTCGCACAAGGAAGGCGCGTTCCGCGTCGAGCGCGATCGGCAAGGTGTGATTCGGGTGTTCCAGAGCGGCAGCGCGGGATTGCCGTCGGCTCAGACGCCAGACGCGACCGCCGAACCTGTATCGGCCCAGCCTGATACGGCCGCCAACGCGGATGTGGGTGAGGAATTATCGGTAGTGGTCCAAGCGGCCGCCAAGGCTGCACCCGCAAAGAAAAAGCGCGCGGCCGGGAAACCGAAGACTCCTGCGGCTGTGAAGAAGCCTGCGCGGAAAAAGAAGCAGTCCTGAGTCCACGGTCCAGTGTCCGGCAGACTCGGAACGCTGGACCCTGAACTCTGGACTCAGGACGAAGCTTTATTTCTTCGCGAAGCCGGTGACGATGACCTCGACGTTGTGCGCGGCGCGGATGCCGTAGACGCCGTCGAGTGACTTGAGCTTGCCGGCCATGACCAGTTCGGCCTTGTCGTATCCGCCCACCACCGCGCCGTTGATCGAGCACTCTGCGCGACCGCCCTTGACTGACCACGCCACTTCCTGCGTGACGGACTGGCCCTTTTCGGCTTTCTTGACCGATTCAGCCGGTGCGCCGCGCGGACCATTCATCCTAAAGGTCAGGGTCTTGCCTTCCGGGGCTGTGCCGCTGAACCCGCGGATGATGACCGTGCCCGAACCGTAGGGCGCGCAATACAGCAGGCTCGCGTCGGGCGAACCGAGGTCATTGCCGCCGATGAAGACGCCGTAGGGATGCGGGTGGTCATTGAGGCTCATGTAGGACGGCTCGGTGAACGTCGCCGACACCGTGTAGTCGCCCGACGCCGTGTTGGCCGAGTTCCAGTAGCTGATGGCCGGGCCGGTCATGATGGTGAACTTGCCTGCGGCCAGCACCAGCTTCGCGTCTTCAACTTTACCCGCGCCGTCGGCCTTGCCGGCCCAACCGGGCGCCATGATTCCACCACCCGCAACCTTGCGGTCCGCATCCTGGGCGGCCGCGGCCTGCTGGGCTTGCACTGCGCTGCCAACTACCAGTGTGACCGCTAACGCCGCCACCGATACATACACTGCTCGCATGTCTGAACTCCTTAGAGAAAACTTGAGGACGCCTATTCTACACGGACGGGTCCCTTTTACATCCGGCTTCTTCTGGAGCCTCAATCGCGAGAACGAATTGTGCGATATCGTCCTCGCATGTCCCGACTGTCGCACGCGACTCCGATGTTCCTGATAGCCGTGGTGTTCACACTGGTTCCCCAGCTGTCTGCCCAACGTCCGCCGGTGATGGGGCGGAACGCGGGCGTGTCGGCCGGGCATCCGTTGACGACCGCCGTGGCGATTGAGATTTTGCAGAAGGGCGGCAACGCGTTTGATGCAGGTGTGGCGGCGATGCTCGTGGGCGGGGTGGTGGAGCAGGATCTGTACGGGTTCGGCGGCGAGGGCCTGGTGCTTGTGTATCCGCAGAGCGAGCGGGCGGTGACGTCGGTGGTGGGGCAGGGGTGGGCTGCGAGGGCTGCGACGATTGACTGGTTTACGTCGCGCAACAAGACGCTGGCCGGCGCCGGACTGGATCCAGTGGTGGTGCCGGGCGCACCCCATGCGGCACTGACCGTGCTTGAAAAGTGGGGCACACTGTCGTTTGCCCAGGTGTCAGCGCGCGCCATCGAGTATGCGCGCGACGGTTTCCCGTTGCGGCCACGCACCGCGTCCACCATTGCACGCAACCAGGACTTCATCAAGGCGTGGCCCATGAATCAGAAGATGTGGCTTAAGGCCGATGGCTCGTTCTACGACGCGGGGGACACAATCCAGATGCCCGACCTGGCCGCGACACTCCGAAAAATGGTGGATGCCGAGCGGGCGGCGGTGATTGGTGGACGCGCGGCGGGCATCGCGGCCGCGCGGGACCGGTTTTACAAGGGCGATATCGCTCGAGAGATCGTGTCCTTCCTCAGGCAGCATGGCTCGCCCTTCGATGAGGCGGACTTTGCGGACTTCTATGCGCGCGTGGAGCCAGGCACCTCGGTGACGTATCGCGGCTACCAGGTCTACAAGCAGGGCTTCAACAGCCAGGGGCCGACGCTGCTTCAGGCCCTCAACATTCTCGAGACGTTCGACCTGCAGAGGATGGGACACAACTCGGCCGACTACCTGCACGTAGTGGCCGAGGCGCTCAAAATGGGTTACGCCGATCGCGACAGCTATTATGCCGACCCTTCGTTTGTGGACGTGCCCGCAACGGGGCTGCTGTCGAAGGCCTATGCGAAGCAGCGCGCGTCGCAGATCGACATGACGAAGGCCGAGGCCGAACAGGTCGCTGGTGATCCCCTGCCATTCGATCCTGCTGTGAAGTCATGGCCGTTCTGGATCGCGCGTCGACCAGCCGGCTCCGTCAACTCCGCCTGCCCGGAAGGCGGGCCCGTTCGCGCGGGTGACGAGGATCCGTCCCTGAAAGACACCACGCACATTGCCATCATCGATAAGGACGGCAATGTGTTCGACGCCACACCGTCGGGTGGATGGATCACCGGCGGCGTGATTGCGGGCAATACAGGTGTGGGACTCTCCACGCGTGGTGAGCAGTTCTGGCTTGATCCAACGAAGGCTGGGCAGATCCGCCCGCGCTCTCGCCCGCGCTACACGCTCACGCCGAGCATCATCCTGCAGAACGGCGAACCGTTCCTCGCGCTGGGGACGCCGGGCGGCGACAACCAGGAGCAGACAATCTTGCAGGCGCTTCTGAATGTGCTCGAGTTCCGATCGGCCTGGTATCCCAATCTCCACGCCGCTTTTGAACTGCCGCGCATCCAGACCTTTCACTTCCTGGGCTCTTTCTGGCCGCACCGCATTGACGCCAACCGGCTCGATCTGGAAACCGGTATCCCGCAGGCCGTGCGCGACTCACTCAAGGCTCGAGGTCACGACGTCCGCTTCGTCCCACCGTTCTCCATCAGTGGTTGCGCCACGGGCGTCATGATCGACCCGCGAACAGGCTCGAGGCTTGCGGGCGCCGACCCTCGACGCGACTGTTACGCCGCCGCGTACTGAACAGTTCTAAGGTTCACACGAGGCTGAAGACCCCGAAGGAACTCCCTCAGGAAGAACCTCCAGACCTTCACGCCTCGTGTAAAAAGGCTTCCGCGCTCACTTCGTGAAGAGTCCCTTTGAAATCTTCACGTGCACCCCGAGGTTCGGCCGATCCACCAGCTGGGTGATGGCCACATGTCCCGCGATGCTCACCAGTTGATAGGCCTGGTGCTTCGTCAGGCTTTTTGCTGACGCCAGGAAGTCCACCATCTCCTGAATGGCGAGTGTGGTGGCCACGGTCAAGTCTGGGTCCATAGCCATGGCGATGTAGTCGGTCGCAGTCTCCGCGCGCGGCCAGGTCAGGCGCATGTCCTTGCGAACGGTGAGCTGCAGCTTTCCACGCAGCGACGTTTCGATGGCGGTCTGGTCCACTTCGCCATCGCCCTGTGCCGCGTGGCCGTCGCCCACTTCAAATAAGGCGCCCGGCACAAACACGGGGATGAAGAGTGTCGATCCCGCTACCAGCTCGCGGTTGTCGAGGTTGCCGGCGTGCCGGCTCGGCGGATTGCTGCTCACGCGCCCCACTTCCTGCGCCGGCGCCACACCCATACTTCCGAAGAACGGCCTCAGGGGAATCACAATCCCCGGCAGGAACTCCGCCGTCATCGTCTTGCGATCGAGCTGAATGATTGTGGTGCCTTGCGCGCGGTCGCAGTTGGCCGGGATGAACCCACTGCACCCGTTGTAGCCGTAGTCGATGGGGAGGTCGATCGACAGCACCTTGACCTCGAGCACATCGCCCGGCTCAGCGCCTTCCACGTAGACGGGCCCCGTCAGAATGTGTCCGCCAGGCCCCCGCCGATCGCCGGTGACGCCGGCCACGATCGCCTTGAGCGATTCCTGGATTTTCTCCGCAGGCACCCCTGCGCCCATGAGCCCGTTCGGCGTGTTTGTCAGCAACGCATCGACGTCGATGATGTCGCCCGACGCGATCCGCAACACCGGCTTCGCCTCCGACCAGTAGTACCCATACGCCACCGTCCCAGGCGTCGCCTCAAGCCGATGCGTCCTGGACGCCTGCGCCGGCACACCAATTGTCATGACGGCCACAAGACCAATCGAAAGCGCCACTCGCCGCACCATCATTCCCCCTAGACCCTAGACCCTAGACCCTAGACCCTGGACCCTGGACCTATTTCCCCCGGTATTGGTAGAGCCCCGCTTTGAGCATCCTGAGCACTTCATCGACCGCCGCCTTCAGTTCGCGATCGAACCCGGCCAGTTCGTCTTCGGGCGTGTTCTCGGCAAACACGTCCGGCGCCACGCCGTAGTTCTCAAGGTTGATGCCCCAGTTGTTCGGCCGTTCGGGATCGTAGGTGACGACGAGGGAGCCGGGGGTGCGAATGGCGCCGCCGTTGATGAGCGCGTATGAGCCTGTGGCGATGACGGCGGCCGCAGTCGGGTTGCCCACTACGCGTCCAAGGCCGAGTTGCTTGAACGCCATGGGCGTCACTTCAGAGTCTGACCCGGAGCGCGCGTTGACCATCATGACTTTCGGCCCCGCGATGGCCTGGCGCGGCCGGCGGCCCCATTCGGGTGCGCCCCACCGGCTATTCCAGTATTCGTAGGGCCGGCGCTCGAGGATGTCGATGATTTCCTGATCGGTGTTCCCGCCGCCGTTGAAGCGGATGTCCACGATGATGCCCTTCTTGTTCCAGAACTGATTGATCTCGTTCTGGAACTTGACCAGTGACGGCTGATTCATCGACTGAATGTGGACGTACGCAATTTCACCACTGGTGGCCTTGTCCACCACCTCACGGTTGTGGGCGACCCACGCGTCGTATTTGATCGCGTTGAGCGAGGCCACAGACCTGATGCGGGCCTCGCGCGTGTCTGCCCCAGCGGCGGTGGAGGCCACAGTCAGGTCTACGTATTCGTTGAGCGGGCTGTTGAGGAGTGGCCAGTAGTTCTCACCGGCTTTGACCTGTACACCGTCAATCGCCAGCATGTAGTCGCCCACTTTGAGGTTCAACCATTCTTTGTCGGCCGGTCCCTCGTTGTAGACATGCGTGATCTTGTAACGGCCGGCGTCTGGCGCCACTTCGAATCCGAGATACCGCGTCTGATACTCGTTCGGCTGCGGGTCGCTGCCCGGTCCGCTGACACCTGTGTGCGATGCGTTCAATTCGCCGATCATCTCGTTGGCCAGGTCGTAGACGTCTTCGTTCGCGCCCACGTACTTGAGAAGTGGCTCGTATTTCGCCCTCAGCGCGTTCCAGTCCTTGCCGTGCATATTCTCGTCATAGAAGCGGTACTTCATGACGCGCCACGATTCGTCCAGAATCTGTGCCCACTCCTGTCGTTGATCGACGCGCACGTTGACGGTGAACGTCACGCGGGTGCGGCGGCGCTGGCCCGCCATCTCCATGCCGAACAGTTCGTTGTTTTCGGTGAAGAACACCTTGCGGCGATCGGCCGTCGGCACAAGGCCGGCGAATGCACCGGCGACCAGCCGTTGCCGGTCGCCTCCGTCAATGGCCACCGAAAACAACGCCGGGCCCTGATCGTCGCGCGACCGGAAGTATACCGTGCGGCCGTCAGTGGAGAGGAAGAACCCGAGTACCGGGTTCGCGCCGGAAGTGATTGCTACCGCACGACGATCGATGCGCGTGATGTCTGGCCGCGTCAGGGCCGGTGGGGCGGCAGCTGGCCCCGAGCCCGTCCCTGCGCCGCCTCCTCGTCCACCGCCTGCCGCTGCGGCCGCCTTCCGGATTCGCTCCTTGACCAGGGGGTCGTTCGGGTCTTCCGTGAGGCGCGCGAGTGGAACCATGAAGATCTGGTTCACGCCGTCAACGCGGTTGCTGGTGAACACCACGCTCTTGCCGTCGGGCGTGATGACCGCCTGTCCTTCGTTCCACGGGTTCTGCGTGACGTTGTGCTCCGCTTTCGTGGCGACTTCCATCAGGAACACATCGGCGTTCTGATCGCGATCGCGCTTGGTGTAAACGAGCCAGTTGCCGTCAGGCGACCATCCGGTCACCGTGTAGCCCCCAGCGAGGTTGTAACCAAGTTCGGTGGTCGCCCCGCTCTCGACAACCGTCACGAACAGCCGATTGTTGCCCACCCATGCCAGGCGCGTGGAATCGGGAGAGAACCCGGAGATCACCTTGAACGAGGGGTGGGTCGTCAACTTCCGGCTGGCGCCGGAGTCACGATCGTTCACCCAGATTTCTTCTTCCTTGGATTCATCCGATGTGTAGGCGAGCCACCTGCCGTTGGGCGAGAATTCCTGATTGCGCTGACGCCATGAATTGCTCGTAACCTGACGTTTCTCGCCGAACTCGGGGTCGGTGGGGACGATGAAGATTTCGCCGCGGGTGTCGACTGCAGCGTAGTCGCCGTCTGCCGTAATCGCAAAGCCGTCTGGCCGGTTCTGATTTTCCACCGTGCGCGTCAGATTGGTCTTGGGGTCGAAGGCCAGGTCGATCGTCACGCGCATCGGCCTGGTCTGGCCCACTTTCAGCATCCACACTTCGAATTCGTTCTCGTAGGCAATCGTGGTTCCGTCGGGACTCATCGACGGAAACTGCACCCCATCGTCTGCATGACGGGTGACCTGCGTGGGCGCGCCGCCGGTGGAGGCGATGCGCCAAATGTTGAAGTGGCCGCTGCGCTCGGACGCGAAATAGACTTGGCCGTCACGACCCCACATCGGGTACACGTCCTGTGTGAAGTCTTTGTAGTCGCGCAGGTTCGTGTCGGTGAGGCGCGTAATCTTCTGTGTCTTCGTGTCCTGCAGCCAGATGTCGTCCGTGCGGTTGCCACGGTAGCCTTTGCGCCAGTAGGTGGCGCCCATGCGGTTGAACGCGAGGGTTGAGCCGTCCTGCTTGAGCATGCCCTGGACGCCGCCGTCGATGGGCATCGGCGTGGGCAAGCTGCCATCGATCGGCACGATGTAAATCGGACTGCGCCAGGGGCTGACGGCGCGGCTGGTGGCCACCATGATGCCCTTGCCGTCGGGCGTCCAGTTGAGGACTGTGTCCGGCGTGGTGGCGAACGTCAGTTGTTTCGGCTCACCTCCGGCGGCGGGGATGATGAAGACGTCGTTGTTGCCGTAGCGGTCCGACGAAAACGCCACCCATCGGCCGTCTGGCGAGAGGCGCGGAAAGACGTCCCGGGCGACATGCGCTGTGAGTCGCGTGGCGTTGGCGCCGTTCTCGTTCGCGATCCAGATATCACCGTGGTAACTAAAGACAAGCTTGCCCTGGCTCACATGGGGATAACGGGCAAACTTGATGGGTTCGGCGGCGCTGACGGCTGGCAATGCCAACGCGAGGGCCAGGGCCAGAATGGTTTGTCGAGACATGGTCGGTGCTCCGGGAAAGGCGAATGACGCGGGTACGCTCGCCGACTGTATACCAGTCTTCGCCTCGGCGGCCCGGTGGTATAACTGGCGGTCATGATCTCAACTCGACGACGCGTGGCTGGTGCGGTGGTGTGTGGCGTGGCCGTGTGGACGGCGGCGGGAATTACGTCCGGTCAAGGCCGCGGCGGCCAGTTTCCTGGCGGCACCAACCCCGATGGCTCGTTGCGGCCATCGGCACCTGTCAGAGGCCTGTTTACCCAGGAGGCCTACACGGAGTACGAAATTCTGGCACCCGGGAGCGAGTCGTTCCGGATTCGCTTCCTGCCCGAGAACAACCGCGCCGGTGCGACGGAGATCGTGAATGCCACTCGCGGCGGCAGCGAAGGGTCGGGCATCGAGGTCTACGACCCGCGGACGGGCAATCCCATCAAGTTCACGTACGAGGTGGGCGCCACGCCGGACGAACACGCCATTCATGCACCGCTGCCGTTTCCGGTACCTGAGGGCGGCATCGGCCGCGTCTTGATCTTCAAGACGTACAAGGACGCACGCACCTACATGATGAACGGCGAAGACATCGTCTGGGTCCGCAGCCTGAGCGGCTACCGCCTCGGCGTATTGCTGCCCAGGGGTTTTGCATTCCTCTCATCGAACGTCGCGGCGCAGGTGTCAACCACCGCGAGTGGACAATTGCGCCTGGCCTTTGCGAACCCCAGCGGCCAGAGCAATCCCGTCACCATTCATGCGCGTAAGACTGGCGCGACGTTCACGTCGGCGCCGTACACCGACATGTTCTTCGACGACATGAAGACGTTGTACGACCTGGGCGATCCCGCCGCAGGCATGCTTAGTGTGCAGCAGACCTACAGCGACTATCGCAGAGGCGGCACTTTACGGCTCGACAGTCTGTCGTACCTTGCCCTGAAGGACCTCAAGGTTATCGACCTCGATACGGCGAGGGTACTGCCCACGGTGAAACGAGGGACCCAGACCGAGGCCGCGCTGGAGGTGCCGATCACAAAGGAACATCAGAGTGCGCACCTGCGGCTAACGGGAACCATCGCCGATGGCAGTTACAAGCTGGAGGGTGGCGAACTGATGTTGACCCGGACCATGCATGGCCTTCGCAATACCGTGTTGCTGCCGGCCGGGTGGGAAGTGTCGGCGGTGTCGCAGTCGGGCACGATTGGCCGCACGGCGGATGGCCGTGCGTTTGTTGCCCTGATCAACCTGAACGGTGAGAACTCGTACACCGTGATCGTCCGCGCACGAAAGCCCTAGCTACGCACGCGCTTGGACGTCATCGTGCCGAAGGGCGCGACGATGCCGTTTGCCGCCACAGGGAATCCCAGCAGGCGATGAATGGTGGCTGCCGGCCCCGCGTTCCTCATCATCCTGATGGCGTACCGCGCGGCGTCACTCAACTGGCGATGGACGGGGAGCCTCGCCGCCCTGTCAGGGTTGGCCTTGGGCGCCATCGGCACGGAGTTCATGTGCCCGATCACGGGCTACGCGCATCTGTTCAATTGACATTGCCTGCCAGTGGCCGCCATGACACTTGCGACGTTTGTGGCCCGCGCCGTCCTGCCACGCGCAAAAAGACGTCGGGTGTCTTTTCCCCCCAAGAAGACACCCGACGTCTTTTTCGGCCACGTCTTAGTCTCGCGATGCGCGCCTTGAGCCCGTCCGACAGGGCTTGGCGATCGGCGGCGGCCCGCGCTGAATCGCCCGGCAGCGCGGCCAGGACGTTCTCGGCTGCCGTCAGAGCCTCGGCTCGGCGTCCGGTACGTTCCAGGGTTTCCGATAGCACTGCCGGACGCTGGATCGACTGTTGTCTTCGAGGCCGCTCATCGTTTCCTCTTTCAGCGCTCCGCTCGACGAGTCCTATCCGTGTCGTGCCACGCCTAAGGGGGGATGCTGGTTCGCCAGGGCCCTCAACTGTGTGCTGTGTGCACGTCGCGTCAGGATAATCGGCGCCATTGCCTCACGCCATTTCCGCCGCGTCGGCTCACACTGTCGATCCATGTGTTCGCGCAGTCCCGCATCACTCTCACACGGCACCCGTGCGTTGGAGTGCGCGGCCTCTTGCAGCACGCCCAGTGTGTGACTGTCCACCGCCATCACGTTCATCCCTTGGCGCACCTCGATCACGCTCATCTCGAGACCTACCACGTTAACAGTGAGCGCACCCATGTTGGTCTGAATGGCTTTCACGTCGGTGTTGATCTTCGAAACGTCAGTGTTGAGTACCGAAACGTCAGTTGTCACAACGCCAACGTCTGTCACCCGTCCGTCGAGCTTGGCTTCTATTCTGACCAGTCAGTCTTCACTCATCGATTCCTCCGACCGTCTTTATAGCAACGTCTATTCCCGCTGAAAACATTGGGGGACTGCGCAAGAAGTGGTGTTTCCTCTGATCTTCGGCCCCACCCGTCATTACAGTGTCTGCGTGAACCCGGACACCCCGCCGGACGACGACGAGACCATCGTCGTGGCGGAAGACAAGTGAGAAGATGATGCCATGTTGATATCTGCGATTTCTGTTCTGATAGTGTCAATGCTCTCGGTGTCGCAAGCAGTTCAAGCGCCGGCGCCGCGGCTTGTGTCTATCGCCTGGCTAGTCGAGCACCTGAACGACGCCGACCTTGTGCTGTTGCATGTGGGCAGCGCACGCGATTACCCGACTCACATTCCGAGTGCGCGCCTGATCACGCTGGCGGACGTGTCCGTCTCGGACTCGAGCGCCGCCGGTCTCAACCTGCAGATGTTACCCGCCGATCAGCTCAGGGCCCGGCTCGAATCCCTCGGTGTGTCGGACACGTCCCGTATCGTGGTCTATCCGGCGATCAATGCAATCCAGTCGAGCACACGTGTGATGCTCACTCTGGACTATGCCGGTCTGGGCGCCCGCGCGTCGTTGCTCGATGGTGGATTGACCGGATGGGTCGCTGCAGGCCGGCCAACCTCCGATGTGACGCCGCCAGCCACGCAGGGCAGTCTAAAGCCGCTGCAGATCCAGCCACTGGTGGTGGACGGCACGTTTGTACGCGAGCACCTCACCAGGCCCGGCTTCAAGATTGTGGACGCGCGGGCGAAGACGCTCTACGACGGCGTGGCCACCGGCGGCAGCGCCGAGCGCCCGCACAAGACTGGGCGCATCGAAGGAGCAGTGAACGTGCCGTTCAGCGAGATCACAAACGGCGCGTCGCAGTTCAAGACCGTGGATGAATTGCGTGCCCTGTTCACCGCTGCGGGCGTCAAGCCCGGAGACACGGTGGTAGCGTATTGCCACATCGGCCAGCAGGCCACTGCCACCATTTTCGGCGCACGGCTACTCGGGTTCCCAGTGCTGCTTTATGACGGGTCGTTCGAAGAATGGTCGCGGTTACCGAATGCACCGGTCACAAATCCGTCGGTGAGGATCAAATAGCATTCCGAGCCTTCATGACAGCCCCACGCATGTCTTCAGGAATCTTCATGGCCCTTCATGGTGAAAGCACTATCGTCGAGAAATCAGGGAGTCCTGTCGAATCGTCAGCTGTTCGTCTGCGCGCCCGGGCACACGAACGACGATCGACGCTTCAAAGAACTGGTCGCCCACCGTAAGCCGGGGACTCACCAGCGACGAGTCGGAAGGCGCAGCGATGCCGAGTTCGGCCAGCGTTGACGCAAAGCGCCCGCGGGTCTTCCGGAATGCCACCTGCGCGTCGTAGACGTCGTGAAGCCAACGCCGTATCGGCCACGTAGGATCGGGTCGGAAGGCCGAACTCCCTGGCTTCGCGCTGGAGAACTGAACGTATCCCCAGCGCTCAGGACGATGCATGTTGATCACGTGTTGGGGTGACCACACCCAGTTGTCTTCCTTGGTGTCTGGGACCTTGGCATACGCCCCGGTCATGGGATGTGGCGGCTGCAACTGCCACTCGACGCGCGAGAAGTTGACTCGCCACTGATCGCCGTCCACCGGCGGCGCGGCGCGGCGCGCCAACTCGCCAAGCGCCGGCCAGGGCAGCGCGAGTTCCACCGACCAGCCCCGGTCCACATCGCGCCCGTCATTCAGCGTGCCGTTCAGATGCACGGCTGACTTCAAGGCGGCGATCTCCCACCCATTCACCGCCTTTCCCTCGTCTTTGTACGGCTTCGGCAGCAGTAGGTCCCACGTGGTGCCGAGTGCATTGATCTCAAGCTCGTAGTACTCGTGGTTGTCGCCGTTGGGATCGATGAAGATCTCGAAATCATGGTCGCTGAAGATCACCGAGTCGTGGGCGGTGAGCGTTGCCCATAAGTGAGGCTCCTTCATCTCGGCGCCGACATAAAAGTACGAGTCATCCCACAACATCTTGACGCGGGTGTCGAAGCGCGGTCGCGGTCTGGTGTCGCCTTCGATGTCCACAAAGCTCTCGGACCACGGCGCGTCGCGCCAGGGTCCGTCGTCCAGTCTGCCATCAGTGGTCAGCGGGGAAGAAGCGCGATAGGCGACGTAGCCGCGCGGGTGGTCTGATGGCGTCTGCCCGTTCGACGCGAGGACACCCGACAGGAAGAGCGGGAGAAGGATCGCCGCCTTCTTCGTGACCATCACCTGCGAGGCGTTCATCTTCCGGCGACCCTCGCGAAGAGCTTCCGTCTCTCGTCGCTGAGCGCGCCCAGATCAAAAAGCGACACGCCTGCCGCACCGCCATCGAGCGCCATCTCCACGGTGCGCGTGAAATCAGCGGCGCTGAGCGGATCGATGAACAGCCCGCTACACACAGGCGCCTTCACCGTGCGCGTCGCTTCTTCTGTGTACTGTTTCACCCACTCGGGCCCCGCCTGATAAAACGTGTGATACAGCATTGGAAAAAATGTATCTAAAGCGAAGCGGCCCCAGTCTTGCCGCACCATCGTGCGGGCCAGGCTCGGCCCCGGGAAGACCGCCGCGCTGATCTGTTTGCCGCCAGCTTTTGCCGCAGGCACCAGGAAGGTGTTCACCAGATCGACGACGGTCTTCAGTCGATACTCGAGCCACTCGGGCTGGCTCTCCGGGTTCTTGAATGTCATCGGATCCACGCCATGCGTGGACTTGAAGGCGTTGCGGCTCAACTCCGTGTAGCCGTAGTCGTACGGCGGATAGACCTTATCTTGCACGATGCCGTACTTCGCCCACAGGTCCGACGGCAGGATGGCGTCGGGATGCCGGATGTAATCCAGGTGAACGCCCGTCAGACCCGGCACTGCGGCAAGTTCGCGGACGGTATCGCGCACGAAGACTCGCACATCGGGGTGGGCCGGGTCCAGGAACTTATAATAGTCCACGTAGGCCGGCTTGTTCACGGCCGACTCGCCTTTGGCGTTAACGTTGTACCAGTCGGGGTGATCGCGAATGACCGACGGCAACAAACACGGCATGCACCACATCCACGCATGCACTTCCAGACCCGCGCGCGCGGCCACGGGGATGGCACGCTCCAGCCACGGGCCACGCACGGGCAAACGGGTGCTTCCCCAAAGCGCGCTGGATCCGTTGTAGACCTCCGGGATGATCCCGGCGAAGCCCGCGGCTTTCAGCTGATCAAATTGCCGCGCCCACTCATCGTCTGATCGCGTCAGGGACGGCCGCATCCAGACGTAGTGCTTCTTCGGTTGCACTAGACCGGCGAACGGCACCGCCATCGCCGCGAGCCCAGTGGCTTTTAGAAACTCCCGTCTCTCCATTTCGCCTAGGACGCACTCAGTCCCGGAGCGCCGCAACGGGATCAATGCGCGTTGCGCGGAGCGCCGGTAGCATTGCCGCGAGGAGCCCGATAGTGATGGTCGCTAGGCCGGCAATGATAAAGGCCTGGGCGTCAAGCGTCGCCACGCCAAACAGCAGGCTCTCCATGGACTTGCCCAGGAGCGCGGCGCCGGTGAGGCCGAGTACGACACCCACCATCACCACCTTCGCTGCTCCGAACACCACCATCTGGAATGTGCCACCGGCATCGGCGCCAAGCGCCATGCGAATGCCGATCTCCGTGGTGCGTCGCGTCACCGCGTAGGTGACGACGCCATAGACGCCCAGCGCTGCGAGCAGCGCGGCGCATAACGCCAGGCCGGCAAGCAACGTCATGTTAAAGCGCGGCTGGGCCACCGAGGCCGAGACTCGATCTTCGATCGTCGTGATCTTCGCGATGGGCAGTGCTGAATCGATCTGCATCATCTGCGATCGGATCGCTGTGGCTACCGCACTGGCCGGCTGCGTCGTCGCCACCACCACCTGCATTTCACTGAGCGCAAATTGAAAGTAAGGCACAAAGACTTCGGGCTCGGCCGAAGAGGCGAGTCCGTCGTGTTTAATGTCTGTCACCACACCTACGATGCGCAGGTCGCCTGCCATTGGGATCTTCACCAGCTTGTCGAGTGGACTCGCGCCCTGGAAGTAACGCTTCGCGACCAACTCGTTGACGATGGCGACCTTGGCGCCATTTTCACGTCCATCGAAGTTGTCAAACACTCGTCCATCTACCAACTTGATTCCCATTGTTTCGAAGTAGCCGGACATGACCGCGCGGTATCGCGCGCGGGGCCGCTCGGACGGCGAGGCTTCTGCCAGGCCGTCGATGGTGAACGGCAGCTCGAACTGCACGCCAAGTGAACTCATGGGAAGTGCCGAGACCGCCGAAGCACTTTCTACACCCGGCATCACCTTCACACGTGAGACGAGGTCGTCGAAGAACTGCTTCTTGGTGGCTGAGGGGCCGTAACGCGACGCGGGCAGCACGATGTGCGCAGCGACGATGCCCGAGGTCCGGTATCCCGGATCGACTGATGTCAGTTGGACGAAGCTGCGAATCAGCAGACCAGCGCCCACGAGCAGCATCAGTGCCAGTGCCACTTCGGCTGCCACCATCGCGTCTGATAGTCGTCGCGCCGATCGGCTCGCAGAAGCGCCGCGGCCGGAATCCTGGAACACCTCAACCAGATGCGGCCGCATCGCCCGCCACGCCGGGAAGAGCCCGAAGATGAGCGCGGCCACGATGGACGTGATTGCGGTGAAGGCCAGCACAGACCAGTCGAGGCCGATGTTGTCGGCGCGTGGCACGTTGACAGGAATGAGCGGGCGCACCGCGCCGATGCCCCACCAGGCGAGTAGGAGACCGGCCAGGCCGCCAAGGCCCGCAAGCGAGCCGCTCTCGACGAGCGAGCGCCGCAGCAGCGCCCACTGGCTGGCCCCAATCGCCGCACGCACAGCAAATTCCTTCGCGGTCCGCGCCGAACGCACCAGAAGCAGGTTGGCGATGTTCACACAGGCGATCACGAGCACAAGGACAACCGCGCCGAATAGGACCCACAGCGTCTTGCCGATGTCGCCGACTACCTGCTCATGCGCGGGGACGAGTGTGACGCCCCAGCCGGCGTTGGACTCGGGGTTGTCTTTCGCGATGGTCGCGGCGATCCGATCCATGTCCGCCTGCGCCTGTTCGATGGTGGCACCGGGCTTGAGCCGGCCGATCGAGTTGTACGTGCGGTGCGGGCGCGAAGCGAGTGCGGCCGGATTCACCGTGAGGGGCGCCCAGAGTTCCACCTCGGCATCACCTGCAGGAAATTGAAACTCGCGCGGCATCACGCCCACGATTTCGTAGCTGGCGTCATCGAGGTTCAGCGTCCGGCCAAGCACGGACGTCTCCTGGCCGAAGCGTTTGGTCCACGCCGCATGGCTTAGCACCACCGTCTTCGCCGAGCCGGGTTGTTCTTCGTTCGGCGTGAACACCCGGCCGATCGCCGGCGTGGCGCCGAGCACGTTGAACATGAGCGGCGAGACGTCCACCGTGGTGATGCGCTCGGCATCGTTCGCCGTCTTGAGTGTGAATCCCTTGTAGCGCCACACGGCCAGGCTCTCGAAGGTGGTGGTCCAGTTGCGCCAATCGAGATACGTGGCGGACGACACCTGCGCACGGTCCTGCGCCAGCGTCTTGTTGTTTTCCCACGCCACCACCAACCGCTCGGGTGCGGCGTAGTCTAGAGGGCGCAGCAACACACCGTTGAGCACGCTGAAAATCATAGAGTTCACGCCGATGGCCAGTCCCAATGTGATGAACACCACGGCGGCAAAGCCGCGATTAGCCGTGAGGAACCGCCACGCTTCGTTCAGGTCATGCTTCATGCGGCGACGGTATCACATCGACTTGGCGCCGCACATGAATGTCCCTATGATGGCAGCATGATACTCACACGCTCTGTCCTCGTGTCTGCCGGAACAACATGGTGACCTGTCTCCATCCCAAGGGCATCGTCGCGGCGCTCCTGTTGTTGGGCGGTCTTGCCGCTTTGGGTGCACCGCTTCGCGCGGACGATCCGGTGCAGAGTCGGTGGCGTCCTGATGACCTGCGCATTGACGGGGTGATGACCGACTGGACGGACCTGACATTCGTTTCGAAGGACGTGGCTCTGGGCGTGGCCAACGATCGCGAGCATCTCTATTTCGTGGTCGTCACCAGCAACCCTGCCGTGATCACCCAAGTCATCCGCGCGGGACTTTCGATATATGTGGATCCGCAGGGCATGAAGGGGCAGGCCTTTGGTGTTCGCATCCCTCCGGTTGGATCGCGTCTCGCGCAAGGTACTCCTGCACCGAGGGCCGATGAGCCTCCGCTGCTGAGCTACTTCGACATTCTTGGCCCCGGTCGCGACGACCAGCGACGGGTGATGGTGGAAGAGCCGTCAGGGGTGGCGCTCAGGATTGGCAGTCACGACAGTGCGTTTTTCATGGAGGTGCAGGTGCCCTTCGCAACTGGCGCGAACCGCCCCTATGCTCCGGGCATCGATGTGGCGAAGGGGCTCGTCACCCTCGGCGTCGTCACACCCGAGCCGCCCCGCACACCGTCTCGGGGTGGCGGCCGTGGCGGCGGACCCGAGCCGGCGAGAGGCAAGTCCATCGATATCTGGACGACCGCGCGTCTGGCCACGACGCGCTAAGAATGGAGCGGGAAACGGGAGTCGAACCCGCGACTTCGACCTTGGCAAGGTCGCACTCTACCACTGAGTTATTCCCGCGTCAGAGCAGCCTTGTGAGTTTACACAAAGGCTGCCGGTCTGGGCAAGACACCTTATGTCGTGGTGCGTGTTTACAGGGATTTCGTAGGGCAGCCTGGGTTTCAAGGCCGCCGTTCTGATAAACTCCCCTGGCAACCATGAGTGTCCGCACCCGTCTCGCGTGTCGCTGTTGTTGTCGGGCCTAGTGCCTGACTGACGCGAGTCTCGTTCGCCTCCATTAGTCAGTTTCTTCAGAGGGCGCCGTCGCCAAGCGGTAAGGCAGAGGTCTGCAAAACCTCCATCCCCGGTTCGATTCCGGGCGGCGCCTCCAACATTAGATCGCTGGGGCCCCTACGCCCCAGCTAGCTTCCGCACCTTCCGCGAGAACGCTGCAGTTGCTCCAGCACTTTAGATCGCTGCGGTCCCCTGTTTGGCCCGCCGTAGCCTTGGCGAAGGTGCCACCCCGACCGGCTTCCCCAACACACAGACGCCGGTTGTATTCTTCGGCGTTCAGCGGTCATGCGGGGAAGCGGGCGTACGCCTCACACACCGCCCGCCACGCCGCCTGCGCACGGGCATCTCGCCGTTCGTGCCGGTCTTCCTGATGGTCGAACGCGTGCATGTCGAACTCGGGGGCGATCGCCATGTGGATGGGGCATCGGCGGATGCGCCGCGGTTCACCAATCTCCACCTGTACGGTGTCGGGTGGAGGCATGAAGTGGTAGGTGGCCAGGGCCATCGGATAAAAGTGGGTCGGCCTGGTTGCCCGTTGCGCCATGAGGTGGAACATCTCCACGCTCTGCGCATCAAACGGTGCGACGTCGACGACGCCCGACTTGTTGATGCGATCGCGCCCGCCGCTGGGCGCTACGTAAATACAGTGGCCGCCATCCGAGAGGAGTTGTGTCATCTGTTCAAGCGCGCGACGGTTGTGCCGCTGTTTGGCCGCTTTTTGTTCAGGCGGGTGATCAATATGGCGCTTGGAGAAGATGCACAGCAGGTTGCGTCCCATGCTGAACGGCACGGCGAGGGGATCAGTGATGACGCGTTCACCTGCGACGAAGATCATCTCGCGACCGATGGCCGGAAATTGGTCCTCCAGGAGGATGCTCATGGCCTGCGGGTCGGCTTCGTTCTGGTGGTTCGCCAGGAAGATCACGTTTTCGCCGGAGGCGAGTTGTGTGGCGATGCGATGCATCACCTCGCGACCGGTAAATGTCGATCGGCCCTTGTCCATCAGCGGCCGCAGGAACTCGACGCCAAACGAGTAGTAGTCGAACGGTGCAATGACTTGCCGGTGATAGGGCTCGAATGCGTGCGGGGCGCGCACCTGCTCTTCCACCAGCTTCACGAACACGGACATCAACCGGTCGGCCGTCTCTGGCGGCCCTCCCGCCTCGGCGGCGATCGTCCGGTAGGTCTCTGAGACTTCCTGGAGGGTGTGTTTGTAGTTCATTGAGTGACCAGAAAGGGGCACTAGAGTCTAACTCTTGACGATGCCCGTCGTCCGGTCGTGATCAATAATCTCGGTCACCATGTCTCACCGAAGCCCTCGACTGTCCGCTTTCACCCGGCATGCCGCCATGGCCTGCGCGGCCGCGATTCTGACCTCGCTGGTGTCGGCCCAGGCCCCACCGGCCCGGCCCGTCTTTGAGAACGGCCAAGCCCAGATGGTCCCTGCCTTTGAAGACGCCACGAAGTGGATTCGCCACCGACTGTGGGTGGAGACCGAGTTTGATTCGGACGGCGACCGCAAACGCGACCGTGTGCATGTGGATGTCACACGCCAGTTACAGACCGACACGGAAGGGCTGAAGGTGCCCGTGGTGTACGAGTCGTCGCCCTACTTCGCCGGGACGTCTGGCGACCCGAAGTTCCTGTGGGATGTGAAGCAGGAAGTGGGCGTGGATTCCCCGCCGCGCACCTCGCAGCCGGAGATTGAGTTCAAAGCGGCGCGCACGAGTGTTTCCAATGCGCAGGTGACGGCGTGGGTGCCGCGCGGCTTCGCCGTGGTGCACTCAGAGGCGCCGGGGACCGGGCTGTCGCAGGGGTGTGCCACGGTGGGCGGCGCGCCCGAGCGCCTTGCGCCCAAAGCCGTCATCGACTGGCTGAACGGCCGCGCAAAGGGTTTCACGACCCCCGATGGCAGCGAGGAAGTGAACGCCACGTGGGCCACCGGAAAAGTCGGCATGACGGGCACGTCGTACAACGGGACTATCCCGCTTGCGGCGGCGGCCACCGGCGTTGCCGGGCTCGAGGCCATCATTCCCATCGCGCCCAACACGTCGTATTACCACTACTACCGGTCCCACGGCCTGGTGCGGCACCCCGGGGGCTGGCTCGGTGAGGACATCGACTTCCTGTACGACTTCGTCAACAGTGGCGACCCGGCGCGCCGCGCCGTCTGCAACAAGATCTACCGCGACGGCGAGTTTGTGGAGGGCCGCGATCGCAAGACCGGCGACTACAACGCGTTCTGGATTTCGCGAGACTTGCTGCCGCTCATGGGCAACGTGAAGGCTGCTGTTCTCATGGCGCATGCGTTCAACGACTGGAACGTGGTGCCCGAGCACAGCGTGCGCATCAGCAACGCGCTCAAGGGGAAAGTGCCGCTGCAGCAGTACTTCCACCAGGGTGGTCACGGTGGTGCGCCGCCGATGGAATTGATGAACAAGTGGTTCACGCGGTACCTGTACGGGATCGAAAACGGCGTGGAAAAAGATCCCAAGGCGTGGATCGTGCGAGAAACCCCGCCGGCTCCCGACGCAGCACCGGCTCCGACGCTACCAACCACGGGGTCCCCTGTGACGGCCCCAGGACGCGGGCGGGGACGAGGCGCCACACCGCCGCCAACGCCCTACGCCGACTATCCGAATCCGGCAGCCGCAGTAGTGACGCTGCGCCCTGGGGCTGGGGGAGGCGCCATCGGCGCCCTCGGGATCGCAGCCGCCTCCGCGAAGCAGGGGAGCGAGGTGCTCAGCGACAACGTTGAAATGGCCGCGCCGGCACTGGCCCTTGCGGCCGAATCGCGACACCGCCTGCTGTATGCCACGCCGGAGTTGACCGACGCAGTACATCTTTCCGGCACCGTGCGCGTGACCCTTCGTATGGCATCGAGCAAGCCGGCCGCCAACCTGTCTGTGTATCTCGTGCAGTTGCCGTGGACAGAGGGGCCGATTGGAACGGCAAACCTGATCACACGTGGTTGGGCGGATCCGCAGAATCACAAGGCGCTGACACGGGGCGGCGACTTCAACTCCCGCGAACGCGGCACCCCGCTCAAGCCCGGGGAGTTCGTCACGATGACGTTTGATCTGCAGCCAGATGACCAGATCATTCCGTCCGGTAAACGTATCGGCCTGATGATCTTCTCAAGTGACCGCGACTTCACCTTGTGGCCGCAACCCGGCACTGAGCTGACCATCGACCTGGACGGCACAAGTGTGCGCCTGCCGGTGGTGGGTGGACCTGCCGCGTTTGGTCGCGCCACAGGTATCGTCTCGCGGTAGGATTCGCGGTATGCGACATCGCTGGCTGGTGGTGGCCCTGATCGTGGCGGCCATGGTTCCGCTCTCTGCGCAGCGGCGCCGCGGCGGCGGCTTTCGAATGGGCGGATTCGTGCCTATACCCGCGGCGGTGCCATACGACGCCAAGTTCTCGATCGTGCGCCTCTGGTACGCCAACTACCCAGGATGGTCCTACGACTATCCGGACATGGAGCAGCACCTCAACCTGATCCTGCCTGAGCTCACCGCAATCACTCCGAGTCCGCACGGCGGGACGGTGCTCAAGATGGACGACCCCGAGCTGATGAAGTTCCCTCTGGCGTATCTGTCAGAGCCTGGCTACTGGTACCCCAGCGAAACCGAAGTCGCGGGCTTGCGCACCTACATCGATAAGGGCGGTTTCCTGATCGTGGATGATTTCCATTTTCAAGACGAATGGAACGTCTTCGAAGTGGCGATGATGCGAGTTCTCCCGAAAGCGCGGATTGTGCGCCTCGACATCTCGCATCCGATTTTTAATACGTTCTTCGCCATCAAGACGCTCGACGTGCCCTATCCCGGCCGCATGGGCCAGCAGGGCTTGATGGGCGAGTTCTACGGCATCTACGAAAACAACGATCCGACCAAACGGCTGTCGGTGGTCATCAACTACAACATGGACATCGGCGACTACATGGAGCACTCCGCCGAAGGTGTCTACGCGGTAGACCCCACAAACGAAGCCTATAAGTTCGGGATCAACTACCTCCTGTACGGCATGACTCGATAAAAGCCGCGGCCTTGAGGCCCAGCCGCGCTACGACGGCAAGCGCTCCTGGAACACACCGTCCCTGATTTCGAACGTGAGCGACTGGCCGCCTGTGCCCGACCACGTCGTGAAGTTGAAGGTCGATCCGCGTTTAACTCTGTACACCCGGATCGGGTGGTAGCTGAGAGGGGCACCCGCGCGGTATTGCTGCGGTGCCTGGGGGGATTCCATGAAGTACGCGGTGTTTGGGCCCACGACAGTGGCGGTGCCATCGCGCTCAAGCAGGACGGCCGTCTCACGATCGATCGCCAGCGCACGAGCCGGACGAGCCGCCGCAGTCCCGCTCGGCTTCAGCCAGCCATCCTGGTGCAATCGCGCCATGAAGGCGACGGTGCGTCCCAGACGGCCTCGTTCAACCACGTGGCTATCGGTGATGAGCCCGTCAAGGTACTTCAAGGACAGGAAGTCCCTGTCGATCGTGATATCGGGCGACAGGGGATCGGCCAACGCCTGCGCCGTGGTGATCGAACTGCGCATGGCCGAGTAGGAGAACTCACCGAGGATTGCCAGTCCGGCCGATGTGCCACCGACAGGGACGCCTCGGGCTGCGGCGTTGTTGACCATCGTCTCTACCGGAGTGTCCTTGAAGAACGTGACGTACTTACTTTGATCACCACCCGCAAAAAAGATCGCCTCAGCGCGCCCCAGGCGTTCCAGGAGCTTCGGGTCAGACGCCGCCTCGCGCGACTTCACGACAAAACTCTCGATCGAATCCAAACCGCCGATCTTCATCGCGAAGGGATGGTAGCCGTCGGCGCCCGACGCGCGCAGCACCACGATGTCACCCCCACCCGCATGCGCGAACAACCACTTGAACGCGTCGGGCTGATCCGTCCCTCCACCGGCCAGTAATACTCCGCCGGTGGTGGCCCGCGTGACATCCGCCTCGCTGCCGGTCAGGTAGTGGTCATACAACTCACCCCGGGTAACCGTCGTCGGCCACACCGGCTCCTGGGAGGCGGACGTCACGGCAAGCACGCACGCCCCAAGCACCGCACTCACACCAATCACTGGTCGTACGCTCATCACCCCTCCGACCTCAGACTATCGTTGAACCTAATCGCCATTACTCTTGCGCCGAGTAGCTTGTTCCGAAACCCGGCTGCATCGCTGAATGAGTCCAGTGGCGGGGGAAGGCCAGCCTCGCCCTTCACATCACAGGCCAGCACCTCATGCGGTGCCAGTCGCTCCACCCACTCGTCCCACCAGGGCGTGACACCACGAGCCAGGGGCTCGAGGATGACAAGGGTCACGCCACGGCCCACGAGGTGATCGATGGTGTCAAGCAGCTGCGCGCGTTCGGGCTTCGGCAATTCGTTGATGGACCAACCAGCGATGACGCCGGTCCTGGCGAGCACTGCGTCGCTCTGCTTGAGCAGGGTCCTGGCGGCCGCCACCAGATCGCCTCGAGTGGTCTGTCCACGTAGACCGAGCGTGCGCCAGTTCCAACGCGCTTCTTCAAGCGCCCAGGGATGTGTGTCAACCCCCGTGATGGACGGCGGTATCTCGTGCAGCAGTGCCCACGCCGCGCTGCACACGCCGGTACCGCATCCGAGGTCAACGAGTGATGCCAGATCCGTTCGTATGCCCAGATGCGCCATCGCCTCGCGTGTCGTCAGCAGATGGACAGGCGCGTAGAAGAGCGCGAAGGCTGCGCGTTTGCCTGCCGAATCCAGAGGTGACCGGTCGGACAACTGGGTGCGCCGTTCCACGTATCGCGCCGAGAGCGCACGAACCGCCCGGGTGAATTCCTGACGAGTCAGGTTGGCCATGTGACGCGCTTCGAGCGCCACAAGCCAGGTCTTGAGCCTTGGGTCGGCAATCATCGCGCTGGGCGCGCCTGGGTATAACGCGAGGGAAGAGCGTGGCCCAGCACAGGGGCCAGTGCCAGCGCTGCGTCAGAGACCGCATCGACGTCGATGCCGGTCTCGATGCCGAGGCCATTGAGCATGTAGACCAGATCTTCTGTCGCGAGGTTGCCTGTGGCTCGCGGAGCGTACGGGCATCCGCCAAGGTCACCGGCCGACGCGTCGAAGGTGGTGAGGCCAAACTCAAGTGCGGCCAACACGTTGGCGAGCGCCATGCCGCATGTGTCGTGAAAGTGTAGGGCGACAGATTTGGCGGGAATGGCCTCGAGCAACTGCGGCAACATCGCCTTGACCTGACCCGGATGCGCCACGCCGACCGTGTCGCTGACCGCCACTTCGAAGACTCCGATGTCCAGCAGCCGCTGCGTCAGAGTCACCACACGATCGACCGGAATGTCTCCCTCAAACGGGCAGCCGAATGCCGTCGAGAGGTAGCCCCTGACCCGGAGGCCGGCGGCCGATCACGATTGGCCGCGTACTCCGGCGAGGTGGTTTTGATTAGGCTGGTCAGGGGCTCCATCGGCGCGACCATTGTACAGGTGGGGCGGGCAGGCGAAGTACAATGGCCACCATGGGAGTGGAAATACCGTGAGTGACCGTACCTCCATCTTGCTCGGCGCCCTGGCGGGTGCCGTCGTGGGCGGCTGCATGGGCTACCTATTCTTCACCGAAGATGGGCGCCGGCTGCGTGAAGACCTTGAACCCCGACTCGCGGACCTGGCGACCGAGATTGACCGCGCCCGGTCCATGGTGAAGAACGCGCGCGCGGATGTCTCACCCTTCGGACGTTCGTAGCGCCGGCGTCAGGGCAGGTCGCCTGCGCCGGCGTCTGGCGCGGAGCCTGTGGCTCGGCGTGCAGGCGGCCGGACGAGGCGTGGTGGAGTTCTACAAGAGTGACAATCTGACGTCCTCCGCGTCGATCGCGTACTACGCGCTTCTTTCGATCTTCCCATTCTCGTTGCTGGTGTTGTCAGCGCTTGGTCAACTCGCGATGAGCGAAGGAGGGTCGACGCTGCTGCAGGTGCTGACGCGCGCGATGCCCGCCCGTGTCGAGTTCCTGGCGCAGATCGAGGCGTTGGGACCGCGCGCTCTGCAACTGGGCGTCATGGGCACCCTCGTAATGTTGTGGGCCGCCATGGGCGTGTTTGGCGCCATCACCTCCGCGGTCAATTACGCCTGGGGCGTTGATCAGCCCCGCGGGTTCTGGCACCACAAGCTGTTCACGCTGTTGATGCTGCTGACGGCCGGCGTCCTGATGGTGGTCGCGCTCGTGATCGTGGGCGCGATGCAGGTGATCGACACCGGATGGTTCGCCACGCTTTCCGCGAGGTGGCCGCTCGTGGGATGGGTGGAAGGCGTGGTGGTGCGTAATGCGCCGACGCCACTCTTCATGCTGGTGGTCGGGTTGATCTACTACTACGCACCCAACGCCAAGGTGAAGGTGAGAGATGTGTGGGTCGGTGCGCTGTTGGCCGGCTTGCTGTGGCGCGGGGCGTTTGCGCTGTTCACATTTTACCTGAGGGACCTGTCGCGCTTTAATGTGGATGGATCGGTGGCCACCGTCATCGCATTTCTGATCTGGGTGTACGTGTCGGCTGCGATTCTTTTGTACGGCGCCGAGGTGTCGGCCGCGTACGCACGCCTGCGAAAACAGATTCCTCCCACCGAACCAGCCGCGGCCGAGCGAGATCCGGTCGCCTGACGCCGAACGGACACCCATGTCAAACCGCCTTCAGCACGAGCGCAGTCCCTATCTGCTTCAGCACGCAAACAACCCGGTGGACTGGTATCCCTGGGGCGATGCCGCGTTTGCCCGCGCACGAGACGAGAACAAGCCCATTTTCCTGTCGATTGGCTACTCGACGTGCCATTGGTGTCACGTGATGGAGCACGAGTCGTTCGAGGATGAGTCGATCGCGGCGCAGCTGAATCACGACTTCATCTCCATCAAGGTAGACCGGGAAGAACGGCCCGATATTGATCGCGTCTACATGACCTTTGTGCAGGCCACGACCGGCGCCGGCGGGTGGCCGATGACGGTATTCCTGACACCCGACCTGCATCCATTTTTCGGGGGCACGTACTTTCCTCCCACGTCGCGCTGGGGGCGGCCGGGATTCAGCGAGGTGCTGACGCACCTTGCGACTGCGTGGCAGGACGACGCGGCCAAGGTGCGAACAGCGGCTGCGGGTCTGTTGACGCAGTTGCGTGAGACCGTCGCGTCTGCCGCGCTGCCAAACGTGGTGCCTGTGGCGCCGGTGGCTGCCGTGACCGAGGGCGTCAGCCACTTTACGAAGGCGTACGATCGACGCAACGGGGGGTTCGGCGGCGCACCGAAGTTCCCCAGGCCATCGGAACTGCAGTTCCTGCTCGACGCCTGGGCACTGACCCATGTTCACGAGGCACGGCAGATGACGGTGGACACGTTGCGGGCCATGGCGCTTGGCGGCATTCACGATCATCTGGGCGGTGGCTTCCATCGGTACTCCGTGGACGCCGAGTGGCGGGTGCCGCATTTCGAGAAGATGCTGTACGACCAGTCGCAACTGGTGCTCGCGAACCTAGCCGCGTCGCAGGCGAGCGGTGACCCGTTTTACGCCTCGGTCGCCGAAGACACGCTTGACTATGTGCGGCACGACCTCACGGCGTCGGACGGCGCGTTTTTCTCCGCTGAAGATGCGGATTCACTGGTGCCTGGCGGCGACACCAAGAGTGAAGGCGCTTTTTATGTGTTCTCGACGGCTGAGATCAATCGCCTCTTCGAGGCCGACGCGCCGATCGTGCGCCGCAGGCTTGGGTTGGAAGATGCGGGCAACGCGCCGTCCGACCCCCACGACGAGTTCCGCGGTCTCAACATCCCCTATGTGGCGCAGTCGGTGGAGGAGATTGCGGCCAGAACCGGTCGCAGCAACGAGGACGTGTTGCGCGTGCTGGCCGACATGCGGGGACGACTGTACGAGGCCCGCAGCCTGAGGCCACGCCCTCACCTGGATGACAAGGTTCTCACGGCGTGGAATGGGTTGATGATTGGTGCGTTCGCCCGGACAGCCCGTGTGCTGGTGAACAGCCCCCGCCGCGACGAGTGGCGCGAGTCGGCCGAACGGGCGGCACGCAGCCTGAAGCGCACGGTCTGGAATGATGCCGGGCGCACGCTGCAGCGCAGGTTCCGCGACGGCGAAGCGGCCGTGGACGCCTTTTGCGAGGACTACGCGTGCCTCGCCTTTGGGTTGATCGAACTGTTTCAGGCCACGGGCGATTCCGAATGGCTCGATTGGGCGCTGACCCTGACTGAAGTGCAGACAAACAAATTCTGGGACGAGACCGATGGCGGTTGGTTCAGCACGACCGGCGAAGACTCCTCGGTGCTCCTGCGGCTCAAGGAAGATTACGACGGGGCCGAACCCGCCGCAGCGTCAGTCACCGTGCGCAACCTGATGGTGCTTGCGCATCTCACAGGCGGCCACTCATTTATGGACCGCGCGAAGCGCTCACTCGAGCGTTACGGCACTGAACTGGGTCGCGTCGCACGCGTGATGCCCTACATGGTCTCGAACCTGGCGGCCTGGCACGCACGGGCCTCTCAGATCGTGATTGTCGGCGCGCCGGGAGAAGACCGCCTGGCGCTCGAGCGCGTGGTGGCCGGACGCTACCTGCCGTTTGCCGTACAACTCACGCTCACGCCGGGTGCAGGGCAGGACGCGCTCGCGGGGCGCCTGCCGTGGCTCGGGGCCATGAGACCTGTTGATGGACACGCGACGGCGTACCTATGCAGTAACTTCGCCTGCCAGCGGCCCGTTACCACCGCTGCAGAGCTCGAACGCCTGCTCGACGACCTCGCCGCGCCCGCTCGCGTCATTCTGTAGCGCCACTACGCCTGCACCGAGGCGCGCTTTCCCACAAAGATCGTGTGCCTTGGCCCGCCACGCTTCAGGCGCGCGCGCATCCTGTGCACGTTCACAGTGAAGCCGGCCCAGCGCAGTCGTTGCTCAAATTTCCGATCCTCCCACGCAGACCACACGGCCAGCACACCATCGGGTCGTAGGGCGCGATGGGCTGAGAGCACGCCGTCGTTCGCGTAGAGCGCGGCATTGCCGGTGGCGGTGAAGGCGTCGGGACCATTGTCCACGTCAAGCAGAATGGCGTCGAACCCCTCCCGATCAAGCCGCATCGTCTTTCCCACGTCGTCGATGATGACTTTCACGCGCCGGTCGTCCAGCGGGTGATTCGCAAGCGGCCCAAGTGGGCCCCGGTTCCACTCCACGACACCGGCCACCAGTTCACCGACCACGACTGATGCGGTGGGCGGCAGCAAATCGAGTGTGGCTCTCAATGTGTAGCCAAGCCCGAGGCCGCCGACGAGCACCCGTGACGATTCGGTCGTGGTGAGGTGCTTGCACGCCAGTGCCGCCAGCTCTTCTTCCGAGCCGTGCATCCGGCTCGACATCAGCATCTTGCCGTTGGCCAGGATCACCAGGTCCCGGTCGTGCTCCATCAACGTGAGGCGCGTGCCATCGGGAGTCTGACTTTCGCCCAGCAATGTCCAAGGCTTCATGGTGAACGTACAAGGGTACGGCAAATTGGTTCGTGGCATTCAACCGCGTGAAGAGCACGTCGGCCAGCTGCTGGTCATTAGTCACCTTCAAGACGTGCCATCGGGGCAACAAGACACCCGCGAAATAGACCGGCGCCAGGCCGCCGGTCGCGTCATGCGGAAACGTCGGAATTGACCGATCAGACCTCGGTCTTGCGGTGCGCCACCATGCGAAGTGCGCCGTTGATGGCCGCGGGCAGCATGGCGTACACCACCAGCGCCACCACATTGGAAATCATGAACTGGGAACCCCCGACGGACGGGTCCCTGAGCAGGTCCTGAAATGGCGCGAGGAGTGGCGACGTGACCGCCGAGATAAACCAGGCAAACCCGGCGCTCTCGCGGGCGCCCAGTGCCTCTAGCAGAATCGAAAGGGCGATGAGCCCGTAGATCAGGAAGAAGACGTAGTCGACGATTTGCGAAACACGCGCCGCAGCGCCGCCTCGTTGGATCTGGGCCTCGGTGCCTTCCCGTTCCTCAGGGGTCGGCACGATCGTCTCCCGCGCGACGTCCTCCTGTACGCGTTGACTGACGTCCGACTTGATGGCGTCATGCTGACGTCGACGACGTTCTTCCTCGGCGGCGAGCGTGTGATCCTGATTCATGTGAAAACTCCTGACTGGGGTCAGTGCAACACAGCCGCGGGGCGGAGCGATGTCCCAGAGGAGACATGCGCCAGGCGTGCATTCTGGTGTGACTTGAACTCGCTCTGTCTTGTATTGAACAGCGCTACCGTGGCTCCACAACTAACCTGACCACACGTCGCATGTGCGGCGGTGATTGATCCAACCGGCGGTATCCGTGAAGAAGTGTTCGATCGCCCTATGCGTTCTATTCATTGCGGCGTTGACGTTTCCGCTTCAGGCGGTTCCGCAGGTCGAGAAGAGTCTGTATGACCGGCTCGGAGGCGTCTACGCTATCGCCGCAGGCACTGACCACTTCAGTGATGCAGTTGTGCGGAACCCCATGGTGGGGAAGGCGTCGCAGAACGCCTCTCTCAAGGCGTGGCACACGAAAACCTTGGCCGACTGCCCGGCCTCAAGTTCATGCGCACCTTGTGGGTGTGCGAGATCACGGGTGGGCCGCAGAAAGTCTCGCCCACGAAGCCGGGTAGCAGACATCTGGGCCTCAAGGAGGCGCATCGCGACTTGAAGATCTCGCCGAAAGAGTTCGACGAAGTGGCCGCCGAGCTGGGGCGCAGTCTTAACTTTGCCACAGTGCCGGCGCGCGAAAAGGGCGAAGTCCTCGCGGCGTTTGCCGCGCACAAGAAAGACGTCACGGCAGGCTACAAGATCCCCTGATGCGACCCATTCGGCCGGTGGCATTTCGCCATCCGTCTTTCGTGTGGCAGCGGTGTGGGTGCGGCTGCTGCCACAGCGCCAGCCAGCGCCAGCAGCAAGGTCGCCGGCAGCGCGAGCCACAGATCTGTGAGCGAAGTGCCGGTCAAAGAGCGCGAGATGACGACGCCGGCAGGCCCGGCGACCGACATACCCATCGCCAATCCAGTGGCCACGGCATGAGGGACTGCCCAAGCAGCGTCTGGAAGGGCGGTTGTGTCTGGGGAACACCCCACCTAATCCGGACTATCGGCGATCGATCGCGCGCAACGCGCTGGTGATCGCTCAAGTCGCACTGGCCATCGTGTCGCTGGTGGGCGCCGCGAATGAGCGCGTAGCCCCGCGCTTAAGGGTGCAGAATATGGGGTATGCGGCTTCTCCCAGCCCTCCTGTCGTTGGCAGTAATCCTGATTCGGGCGAACCAGGAACCGTCATTTGATCTCCTCATCACTAACGCTCAGCTCCTCGACGGTTCCGGAAACCCCTGGTTGCGCGAAGACATCGCGATTCGCGGGGACCGCATCGTCGCGCGGGGCCGGCTTTCGGGCGCCAAGGCGACGCGACTCATTGACGCCAAGGGACTGGTGCTGGCGCCTGGATTCATCGACGTCCACTCTCACGCCGTGCCTGCCTTACGGCGGCCAGAGCTGCGTGACGCGCGAGCTCTGTTGCTGCAGGGGGTGACGACCATCGTCGGGAATCCCGATGGCGGCGGTCCGATCGATTTGGCCGCGCAGCGCCAGAGCCTTGAGGCTGAAGGCATTGGCGTGAACGTGGCGCTGATGATCGGCCATGGCAGCGTGCGTGGATCGGTGCTGGGAAACGCCATTCGCGAGCCCGACGCCGCGGACTCTGCGCGCATGAAGGCGGTCGTCGCCAAGGCGGTCGAAGACGGCGCGTTCGGTCTGTCGAGCGGCCTCTTCTATGAGCCGGGACGGTATTCGAAGCTTGAGGAAGTCATCGCGCTCGCCCGCGTGGCGGGCGGCGTCTACACCAGCCACATTCGAGACGAAGGGAACTACGGCACGGGGCTGGCGGCATCGGTGCGCGAAGTCATTCGCGTGGCGGAAGAGGCCGGCGTGCGCGGTGTGGTGACTCACATCAAGGCACTTGGGCCCGACTCGTGGGGGTTGTCGAAGACCGTGGTGGGCGACATCGAGGCGGCGCGCGCACGTGGAGTCGAGGTGTTCGCCGATCAGTATCCCTATGAGGCGTCCTCCACCAGCCTCGGAGCGGCGGTGTTGCCGGGCCCGTCGAGCCCGGATGCGATTCGGCCGAGGCTGTTGGAGCCACCATCGGCGGACCAGCTCCTGAAAGAGGTGGCCGAGAATATCCGTCGCCGAGGCGGGCCCACGTCGATCGTGATGGCGTCAGGGCCCGGCGCCACTGGGCTCGCGGGAAAGAGCCTGCAGCAGATTGCCGACGCTCGCGGTGTGTCACCCGCTCAAGCCGCCATCGACATCTTGCTCGGCGGTGGCGCCTCGATCGTGTCGTTCAACATGACCGAGGACGACATTCGCCTGTTCATGCGCCAACCCTGGACCATGACCTCGTCGGATGGTGAGCTCTCGTTGCCAGGGCCGAGCCGGCCGCATCCGCGTGGGCACGGCGCGTTCGCGCGCAAGTTCGCGGTGTACGTGCGCGAGCGCCACGTGCAGACGATCGAGGAGGCCGTGCGTGCGATGACGTCATTGCCGACGCGGATCTTTGGCCTGGTCGATCGTGGCGACCTGCGTCCGGGCGCCATTGCCGATCTTGTCGTCTTCGATCCGGCGACCATTCAGGATCGCGCCACCTACGAAGATCCATTCGCGATGGCCACCGGTGTCCGGTGGGTGGTGGTGAACGGGCAGGTGGCGATTGCTGACGGTGTGCCGAACGGCGTGCTGGCCGGCAAGGTGTTGCGCCGACCGTAGGACGTGGCTTCAGCCGCCAGGCGCAGGTAGTTGTGGCGCGTGCTGTTGACGGAGAGTTCCCGCTGGGCTTCGTCCCACACCGGGTCGTGCGCCCCACAGCCTTCGCGGTGGCCTCATGAAAAGTGCGACACTTCTGACCGATCCCATGGCACCATCCGTTGGCATGGTTCCCACCGCTGACCGAGCTGTGCGTCCTCCCATCCGATTGCTGGCCGTTATCGCCCTGACCGGCGCGTGCGCGACCACTTCAACGGGTTCAATCCCACAACACGTCGCTCAGATCCCTCTGTTGAACGTTCATGAAGCCGGTATCGACGCGCTTGGCGAGGCACTGGCGCGTCGGGAGATCACGTCGCGCCAATTGGTGGAGCAGTATCTCGCGCGTATCGACGCCTACGATCAGGCAGGCCCCGCTCTCAATGCCATGATCGCGCTGAACCCGAAGGCGCTCGAGACAGCCGACCTCCTCGACCGAGAGCGCGCCGCCGGGAAACTGCGCGGCCCACTCCACGGCGTTCCCATCGTCATCAAAGATAATTACGACACGGCTGATCTGCCAACCACGGGTGCGACGGTCGCACTGGCCACATCGCTCCCGGCACGCGACGGGTTCCAGGTGGCGCGGCTTCGCGAGGCGGGCGCCATCATCATCGGCAAAACGAATCTGCACGAGTTGGCGGCAGGAGTCACCACGGTGAGTTCACTCGGGGGACGCACGCGCAATCCGTACGATCCGTCGCGCAATCCAGGCGGCTCGAGTGGCGGCACCGGTGCTGCCGTCGCCGCGAGTTTCGCCGCGGCCGGCATGGGCACTGACACCTGCGGATCGGTGCGCGTCCCCGCAGCGCACAACAACCTGGTCGCGCTGCGTCCCACGATGGGTTTGTCGAGCCGCGCCGGCATCATCCCTTTGTCACACACGCAGGATGTGGCGGGACCGATTGCACGATCGGTACGCGATGTCGCGCTTCTGCTCGATGCGACGGTGGCTGCCGATCCTGCCGACCTGGTGACGATGGCGCCCGGCGTGCGGCGGCCGGCGTCGTTCCTCACTGGCCTGGCGACGGAGGCACTGCGAGGCACACGCGTGGGAGTGCTGACACCGCTCTTTGGCAATACGCCGGACGATGCCGAAGTGGGAGATGTGGTGCGAGCCGCAGTCGATCGACTCCGTGCGGCCGGGGCGATTCCCGTTGAGGTCGTGGTGCCGGAACTGGTCGCACTCATGAACAGTTCGGCCGTCATCGACTACGAGTTCAAGTTCAATTTGATGGACTATCTGGCGCAGCGTCCGGGTGCGCCGGTGGCGTCGCTGGGCGAGATTCTCGATCGCGGTTTGTATCACCTCGACCTCGATGCGCAGTTCCGCCGGCGCAATGGCACAGCCGAGCGCACATCCGAGACATATCGCGCGGCCCTCGCGCGGCGTGACGTGTTGCGACAGACCCTGCTTGCGGCCATGGACGCGCACCACGTGGACGTCGTCATCTATCCGCCCATGCGTCAGAGAGCAGCGAAGGTGGGCCAGGCACAGGGCGGCGGCAACAATTGCCAACTCAGCGCCAGCACCGGTTTGCCGGCACTCGTCATGCCGGCTGGGTTTACTGCTGATGGATTCCCGGTGGGTATTGAGTTCCTCAGCCGCGCGTTTGAGGAACCGAGGCTACTGGCGATTGGCGCGTCGATGGAGCGGCCTGGATCGATGCGTCGGGCACCGGCATCGACGCCGATTCTCGGCCTTGAGACTCAGGCCGAGCTACGTACGGCGAAACAGCCCGAGGTCCGTGTGGCGGCAACCGAAACGCCGGACGTGAAGGCCTCGTTCACATGGGACGCAGCGTCGAGCATCTTAAATTACGACGTCGCCGTTTCGGGTGTACGCCCGGTCGATTTGATGCTCGTTGCATTGCATCGTGGCGACGCGGGCAAATGGGGGCCGGTCATCGCTCCACTCGTGCGCACGGGTTTTGTTACAGCGAGCGGGCAGATCACTCTGCGCGACAGTGAGCGCGACGATCTTCTGGTTGGCCGGCTCTACGTGCGGTGGTATACGCGCAACCAACCGCTGGGCGATGGTCGCGTGGTCGTCACTCTCAGGTAGGTCATTGGTAGATCACTGACGAGCGGGCAGTTTCACAAATCGGATGCCGGTCATGTCGCCGCTATCGATCACGAAGCCGGTGACTCGGCCCGCGGTGTCGCCCTCGAAACGCACCGAAAGGGGGACTCCAACAGCGGTGAAGCTCACCATGGACGGGTCGCGTGGCTCCAGCGCCAGAGGCGAGAGGTTCCGGCGCTGGAGCGCAATCCCGCTGGGTGTGCCTGGTTGAATGGACCACCTCACATCGAGTTCATCGGAGAAGTAGTCGCCGGTGAAATCACTGAATCGCGCGACGAACGGCCCTAGTCCCGAGAGTCTGGACCCCATGATCCCGCCTGGTAGCGGCGGCGTAATCGGCGGCGCTAACTGGTCTACCAGATAGATGTCCAGAATCCGCTGGCTGAATCCGTTCGCGCCATAAGGCGTGGCGGTGGACAGGTTGCACAACACGGCGATGGTCATGTTGGCGGAGGGCGCGACGGTCATCTCTGTCCGATAGCCCCCGTACGAACCGCCATGGCGCACCAGTGCGAGCCCGCGATACGTTTCAAGTCGAAGACCCATCGCGTATGCGAGGCTCTCGCCCGAGTTCAATCGCCCCGGCGTCACAAGCATCGCGGATAGCCCCGGCGCCTTGAGCGGGCCATCCAGTGCAGTGGGATTCCACTTCGCAAGATCCTCGGCAGTTGTGAAGAGCCCGCCATCACCGATGACATCGAAGCCGGGCACACTGCTACGAAAACCGCCGCCAGCCTCCGGGGCATACGCAGTAGCGCGCCTGGGCACCGCCGTCAGGTGATTGTCGCGAAACGTCGTGTTCGTCATGCCGAGTGGCGTGAATAATTCCTTCGCGGCGAACTCGCGGAGCGATAGCCCCGAAACTGTTCGAACGATGAGCGAGAGCAGGACGTAGCCCGTGTTGCTGTAGAGGTGTTTCGTGCCGGGAGGGAAGTTGAGTCCCTTTTGCCGGCTCACCATCGCGAGGAAGTCACGTTCAGTGAGCAACATGTCTTCCGGCCAGCCCGCGAGCCCCTGCAATCCGAGGTAGTCACGAAGGCCGCTGGTGTGGTGCAGAAGGTGTCGAACGGTGATCGGCGTGCCGTAGTCGGGAACCTCCGGCACGAGATCGCGCACGTTGGTGTCGAGCGCCAACTGGCCGCGAAGCGCCAGCAGGCCGATGGCCGCTGCGGTGAACTGTTTGGACACCGACGCGGCATAAAACGCCGTCTGCGGCGTGATCCTCTGCTGGTGTTCAAGGTCGACAAGGCCGTAGCCGTCCGAGAACACCGTAGCGGAGTTCTGGGTGACGCTGACCGCGCAGCCTGGCGACCCCTGTGTTTCGTACCGAGCGAACACCGCTTGCACCGCCTGCACCGCCTGCACCTCCTGCGGCTTCGCGTCCATCGGGGCCGGGGACTTGAGTGCGGTGGACTGAGCCGCGGCACTGGGGACGACGGCCAATGCCACCACGCAGGCGAGGATCGAAGCGCACATTCCCATACACGCGAATCATACAACCTGGCCAGGCTCGGGCGCGGGCGTCGTGGTGGGTGGCGCGCGTAATGAAGTCCTGCGCCACTTCACAAAGGATGCGGCCTATGCGAGTTTCGATGAAGGTGACAAGGGGACGTTGGCCGTGCAGCGCGAACACCGTGGTGCTGCGAAAGGCGTAGCGCGGAGCTCCCTCAACGCGCGGCGTCGTTGCGCCGCCACCAGGGCGCCGGCAGCGTCTTGACAGCGGGCCACACCTCATCGAGCGTGTCACCGCTGTAGAGGATGCCGTTCTTCATCACGTGCCGAATCGACGTCGTGGCGCGGATGTCCTGCAACGGATCACGATCGAGCACCACGAGATCCGCGAGGTTTCCTGCTTCGAGACTGCCGAGATCCTGTGAGAGTCCCAGAGCGTCCGCGCCGTTGATGGTCGCGACTCGAAGAATCTCGTGCGGCGCCATGCCGCCTTCGGCAAACAGCTTCATCTCCCAGTGCACCTGTAGTCCCTGCATCTCGCCGTGGCCGCCCAGCGCCACCTTGCCGCCGGCTCGAAGCACCGCCTCGGCGCTGGACGCCACCTCCCTCACCTGGTAGTCCTCTTTCGGAAACGCGAGCAGCCGGGTCGCCGTGCGCTGGAACAGATCGTCGAGCGGGAAGAACGCCCGTAACTTCGGATCGTCAAAAGGCCGCTCCTCGAAAAACATCCGATAGATCGGCAACGCACCACCAAATGACACCAGCAGGGTCGGCGTGTACGTGATGCCGCTGCGCGCCAGCAGGTCCACGACATCGCGATAGAGCGGCGCCGTGGGCAACGCATGCTCGTTGCCGTTGAAGCCGTCAATGGCATGCGTGATATCCATCTTCGCGTCGGATCCGCCCTCGGTCGTGGGCATCATTCCCATCTCGCGACTCGCCTGCACCACCCACTGACGCTGCTGCCGATTGCCCACCATGTACGACTTCAGCAGGTTCGTGCCGTACTCATCGCGGTACCGCGCGATCGTCTTCCGCGCGTGGCCTCGCACGCCTGACCGAAACTGTCTCACGGCCGGATGCCGTTTACGCGCCAAACAGAACCGGGTGACTTTCGAGGGCAGTCTCGATGACAGTCACCCGGTTCAGAGGGTCTTTCCTGTGTTGTTCGGTTACCTGCAACGCATTTAGAACAATGGTGCCGGGGGTGGGAATCGAACCCACACGTGCCTTGCGGCACTCAGGATTTTAAGTCCTGTGCGTCTGCCAGTTTCGCCACCCCGGCTCGAAAACGACCTCTGAGGTAATTGCCGCCCCCTGAAGATCGGTAATCACCTCAGAGGTCGTTTTGGTCCAAGGCATAGAATAACGCTGAATGAAGTCGCTCATTACCGTCGTCGCAGGGATCGTCGTCGGGGTTGTGGTGCTCTCAGTGGTAGAGCAGATCGGACAGGCGCTGCTGCAGATGCTGATGGGTATCGAGCCCACCACTGCCCAGGGCGCCGCAGCGCTGGGAACCAGTCGGCCGACAGAGTCGTTGGCCGTGGTCGTGGCCGCGTGTTTCCTGGGCCCGCTGGCCGGTGGGTATGTCGCGGGGCGCCTGGCGCCGTCAAAGCCCCTGTCTCACGCCGCGGCCGTCGGCGCCTTTCAGATGATTCTGGGCGTGATCGGTCTGCTGTTTTTTCCGCAGCCCGCCTGGTTCGCGTTCGCTGCCGTTCTGGCGTTTGTCCTGGGGCCAGTCGTGGGCGCCCGTATTTCCCTAGTATGATCCCTGCAGGAGTGTTTCCTATGGAACTACTGTGGTGGCATTGGCTCGTGATCGGACTCTTGCTGGTCCTGGTTGAACTCGCCACGCCCGGCGGGTTCTTTGTCATCTTCTTTGGTGTGAGCGCGATCATTGTCGGTGCGCTGGCCGGCTTCGTGCTGGCCGGACCGGTGTGGACCCAGTTGCTCCTGTTCTCCGTACTCTCAGTTGTTTCTCTCGTCGTGTTCCGCTCGAGGCTGCTCAAGGCCGTTCAGCCCAATCCCCAGCGGCCGGAAGTGGATACGCTCGTCGGGGAAATTGGCCATGTCGAGGCACCGATCGCCGCTGGAGAAATTGGGAAGGTCGAGGTGCGCGGCGCCGCCTGGTCGGCTCGGAACACGACGTCGTCAACGCTCATGCGTGGCGTGCGATGCCGAGTGCTTCGCGTCGATGGCCTGATGCTCGATATTGAACCAGAAGGAGCCCATTCGTGACCGAGAGCACTATCGTCCTAGTCGTCCTTGCCCTGCTCGTCATCATTGTCATCGCCAAGACGGCGGTGGTGGTGCCGCAACAGAGTGCGTTTGTCGTCGAACGGCTCGGTAGGTTCCACGGCATCCTGTCGGCAGGCTTTCACATCCTGATCCCTTTTCTGGATGTCATCAGATATCGCCACTCGCTGAAAGAAGTGGCGGTCGATATTCCCGCGCAGGTGTGTATCACGCGCGATAACGTGCAGGTGGGCGTCGACGGCATCCTGTATTTAAAGGTGCTCAATCCTGAGCGGGCGTCGTACGGGATCTCGGACTTCGGCTTCGCGATCACGCAACTGGCCCAGACGATGTTGCGCAGCGAAATCGGCAAGATCGATCTCGATCGCTCGTTTGAAGAGCGGATGAACATCAATGCCGCGCTGGTGACGGAACTCGACAAGGCGTCGGAAGCCTGGGGCGTCAAGGTGCTGCGGTATGAAATCAAGAACATCACGCCCCCGCACGACGTGCTGGCGGCGATGGAAAAGCAGATGCGTGCCGAGCGCGAAAAGCGCGCGGTGATTCTAACCTCCGAAGGCCAGCGCGACGCCGTCATCAACACCGCCGAAGGCGAGAAGCAGCAGGTGATCAAGGCGTCGGAAGCCAGCCGCCAGCAGCAGATCAACGAGGCGGAAGGCCAAGCATCCGCGATCATGGCCGTGGCCACGGCCACAGCCGAAGGCATTCGCCTAGTGGCCGAGACCATTCGCCAGCCCGGCGGTATCGAGGCTACCCAACTGCGCGTCGCCCAGCAGTATGTGGAGCAGTTCGGGCATCTAGCGCAGAAGAGCACCACGATGATTCTTCCAGCCAACGTCGCCGACGTGGCCGGGATGGTCGCCATGGCCACCAGGGTGTTCAAGGCGGCCGACGGAAAATAGCCCTGGGGAAACCTAGCTCAGCCTGTTTCTCAAGGGTCGCATTCTTGAGCTTACCGCTGCGGCGGAGTGGCGTCGAATGCCCTGGTTACCGCAATCATCGTCTCCACGACGCGAACGTAGAAGTCGTACGTCATCGTGTCGTATTTGTCAGTGGCCTTGTGGTGGTTCTTAAAGTCCTCAACGCCGAAGTAGAGGCACGGGATCTTCGCCTGGCAAAACGGCGCGTGGTCAGAGGAGTTCGTCCAGTCTTCGACGTCCTTCTTCGTCGGGTCGTCATGCCCCATGGTCAGCTTCACCGAGGCCGACGCGGCCACACGTTCGATGACAGGCTTGAGCGTCGGTTGCGACGTAGTGCCCACCACGTAGAGCAGGTTATTGTCGTCGCGGCCGATCATGTCCATGTTCAGGTTGATGAGGAGTGCCCCTGCGTCCACGGGTGGCTTCGCCACAAACGCCCTGGCGCCACGCAAACCGCTCTCCTCCGCGTCGAACGCCGCAAAAATCAAAGAGTGAGCCGGCGGGTTCTTCACAAAGTACTCCGCCAGCGCAAAGAGGGCGGCCGTGCCTGATGCGTTGTCGTCGGCGCCGTTGAAGGTGACCCCGTTGCGCACTCCGATGTGGTCGTAGTGCGCGGTGATGACAAGGTAGCGGTTCGGTTCCCTGGTGCCGGTGACGAGGCCCAGGAGGTTGATGCCCTGGCGCTCCGCCGCAGCGGCGCCGCGACTACCCGTGAATGTGAATGGGAACTCAAACGAGGCCCCGAACGGTTTGAGGCCCACCGCCTTGAAGCGCTCGATGACAAAGGCACGCGCCTTGGCGCCGCCCGGCGAGCCCACGAGTCGGCCCTCCATGTCATCAGCCGACAGCGTCTTCAGATCGGCCAGCAACTGGTCGCGGCGAACCGGTGAAGACGCCTGCTCAGAACTCACCGCAGCGGCGCCACAGAACAGGAGTGTAGCGAGCGCAATTGAGAGAACGAATCGTCGTTTCATGTGGTGACCTCAGTAGGAATAGAGTGCCTGGCCCAGACGACTCAGGCCTTCAGCCAGGCGATCGGTCCGGCCAGCCAGGCTGATTCGGATATGTTCGGGCGCATCAAAATACCGGCCTGCAACCACTGCAACGCCAGCGGTCGCCGCCAGGCTGTCAACAAACGGACCCGTGTCAGGCACACCGGCCAGCCGCGGAAACATGACGTTGGCGCGAGGCTTCTCGGCGACCGAGAGCTGCGGGTGCGCCGCCATGAACTTGCGAGCGACCGCCAGGTTCGCCGTCAGCAATTGCCGTGTCCGAGCCTTGAGCGCAGGCATCTGACTGAACGCGAATGCCGACAGCCGCTCGGACGGTACACTTCCGATGACATCAACCAGATCGCGCACGCGATGCATCCGCGTGATGAGTTCAGGAGGGGCGACGGCCCATCCACATCTGAGGCCGGCAAGGCCAAAGGATTTCGTGAGGCTGGCCGTGACAAGCACTGGCCCCTCAAGTTTCGACGCCGAAGGGTGCAGCGCGTCGTCTGCAGCGAGGTTGACCGCGTCGAAGTAAACCTCGTCCACCAGCACGTGGGCCGCGGCACGGTCGGCGATCGCCACGAGGCCTCGAAGTGTCTCGGCGTCGAGCGAAACGCCCGATGGGTTGTGCGGGGAGCTCACGATGATCAGGCGGGTCGCTGGGGTGACGGCCGCTTCAAGCGCCTGCAGGTCGATTCGGAATCCGCGATCAAACGGTCGCGAGAAACGCCTGACCCTGGCGCCCATAAGTTGACACGCGCCAACCAGGGGGTCGTAGCCCGGCTGCTCGACGAGTACGTCGTCGCCCGCACCGACGAGCGCGGCAATCGCCATGAAGTTGACGCCCGAGCATCCGCCCCCCGTCATGATGCGATTGACCGCTACCTGTTTGTGCGCGGCGATGGCCTCAACGAGCGGGGCGTAGCCGTTGTCGTTGCCTGCGGTCAACTGGAGAACTTCGTCGACGCCGGGGAGGTCTTCAAGCGAGCACGGCAGGAGGTTGCTGCCGGCCAGATCGATCTCGGCCGGCTCACGGGTCTTCGCCCAAAGCATATACGGCGCCAGAGGTTCATTGAGCATGTCGAGACTGTCGCCTGAATAGATAATAGACCGGCACGCCCAGCAAGAGGAGCGCCGCCCCGGCGGCCGAGCGCCGCGGGTCTGTGGAGACCACGCTGTAGACCACGCCGAGCGCGACGACGACAAACGCGCCGGGCAGCCATGGGTACCACGGTGTGCGGAAACCATCGGTGTCCGGCTGGCGGCTTCGGAGAATCAGCAACCCGGCGACGGTGAGTCCGAAGAAGATCCAGTCAGCAAACACCACGGTGTTGAGCAGGTCGCCGTAGGTGCCGGTCAACGTGAGCACGATGGCCCAGGCGGATTGCACAACGATGGCCCATGCGGGCGTCTGAAAGCGGGGATGCAGACGGGCCAGCGCGGGCACAAACGCGCCATCGCGCGCCATTGCGAAATACACGCGCGTGGGAGCGAGGATCGCCAGATTGAGGAAGCCGAACGTGGAGATCGCAATGGCGCCGGCGATGAGTCGCTCTCCAAGCGACCCAAACCAGCGGCCCGCGGCTTCGGCCGCCGGCGTTTCGGTGGCCGCCAATCCGTCGAGGCCGAGAGTCTGCACATACGCGACGTTCGCCAGCAGGTACACGACGACCACGACAAGCGTGCCGAGGATGAGGCTCTTTGGCAAGTCACGTCGCGGGTCCCGCATTTCTTCCGCGACGTAGTTCGCGTTCTGCCATCCGCCGTAGGCGAACAGGATCGGAATCAAGGCGACGCCAAACGTCAACGCGGTCGAGGGCGTGTCGTCGATTCGCACGGCGGTCATCCATCCAGGAGCCGAGGGCCCACTCCAGGCAAACAGGATGAGCGCGCCAATTGCTGCCACCTTCAGAATCACGAACACGTTCAGCACCTGGCTGCCGGGCTTGACGCCGACGTAGTTGATCGTCGAGAGCACGACGATGGCGGCGACGGCGATGAGTTGTGGGTCGGCGCCAGTGCCTCCAGTCATTCGCGACGCGTACTGCGCGAAGGTGATGGCGACGGCCGCCATGGCGCCGGTTTCAATCATGAAGAGCAGGGCCCAGCCATAGAGGAAACCCACGAGCGGATGCCACGCCTCACTGAGGTATACGTACTGTCCGCCCGCGCGTGGCAGGCGCTGCCCGAGTTCAGCGTAGGCAAACGCGCCGGCCAGTGCGATGGCGCCACCGGCGGCCCACGCGAGCAGGACGAGGCCTGTGGAGTCGAGGTGGCGGGCGACCAAGTACGGGTTGATAAAGATGCCAGACCCGATGATGCCGCCGATCACGATCATCGTTGCGTCGAATGGGCCGAGGGCGCGCCGGAAACTCATGGGTGGTCCTGTTGCAGTTGGTCGGTCAGGGCGGCGATGGCGTGGTCGAGCATCTGCTGATGTAACAGATGCACCGCCGCCTGGCGGTCGGCGCGTGCTCGTGCGAGGGAGGCCTCCAGGGTCTGCCGGCGCGAGCGCCTGGCAGCGTCCTCAGGAGTGACCGGCCCGCGCCTGGCCGCCGCAGCGGCCGCGTCGCGATCGTCCTGCTGAGACTCGACTGACTTGCTCTCCCAACCGCGGGCCATCAGGGGTTCCAAGGATGCACGGCATACAATAACCGGAAAGAGCAACACCATGACACGATCACGCGTTTCTCTCCTCGGTTCCAGCGTGCTGCTGCTGTTGGCAGTCGGCTGTTCGGTGCGCGATGCTGCGTGCGGCCGGCAGTTGAAGGAGCCCACCGTCCTGACAGAGGCCGAGCAGGCGGCCGCGACGGGCGCAGAACCGCCGCGCCTGCAGATAGCCGTCCTCGGCGATAGTCTGACGGCCGGGTTCGGATTACTTCAGGCCGAGGCCTTTCCGTCGCTGTTGCAGGGGAAGTTCAGCGCTGACGGCTATACCCGTATCGACGTCGTTAATGCCGGCATCAGCGGTGACACAACGGCCGCCGGCGCTCGCCGACTTGAGTGGGTGCTTGAGGAGCCAACCGTGAAGATCCTGGTTGTGGCTCTGGGCGCGAACGATGCGATGCGAGGGCAGTCTCCCGCGCAGACCAGAGCGAATCTGTCGCAGATTATCGAAGCGGCGCACAAAAAAGGCGTCCGGGTGCTGCTTGCCGGCATGGAGGCACCCTCGAATATGGGCATCCAGTTCCGGGCCGAGTTTCGCGCGATCTATCAAGACCTGGCCGTCAAGTACCAGGTCACGTTCCTGCCATTCTTGCTGCAGGGCGTTGCGGGAATACCCGAGCTCAATCAGGAAGACGGAATCCACCCGACGGCCACCGGTCAACGCATGATGGCGGACCTGATCTACCCGCTCCTGCAGCCGCTGGCCGACGACATGCTGGGCCGTTCATGATTGAACTGTCGGAGGTATCGCGCACCGTGACGAGCGGGGCCGGGCCGCTCACCATTCTGCATCCCTCGTCATTCCGGATCGAGCAGGGCCGCACGGTGGCGATCACCGGGCCATCCGGCAGCGGCAAGTCCACGCTCCTGGGGCTGCTGGCCGGCCTCGATACGCCAACCACCGGCGCCGTGTCCATCGATGGCGTGAATATCACGCGTCTGGGCGAAGAGGCGCTCGCGCGGTTGCGCGGCGAGAAGATCGGAATCGTGTTCCAGTTTTTCCATCTGCTACCGTCGCTCACGGCACTCGAGAACGTCCTGGTGCCGATGGAACTGGCCGGTGTTGCCGACGCGCGTGTCCGGGCTGCCGCCCTGCTGGCCGATGTGGGACTGACCGGCAGGGGGCATCACTATCCTTCGCAGTTCTCTGGCGGCGAGCAGCAGCGGGTGGCGTTTGCGCGTGCGCTGGCCAACGACCCGCCCATCCTGC
>SXGT01699249.1_pt1 | contig 69158 bp, 48 predicted proteins | sample 3176221 | NCBI WGS metagenome assembly SXGT01 (sample SAMN11356862, study PRJNA531348) | freshwater metagenome | isolation source: freshwater sample F1-120 | place: China: Fuxian Lake, Yuxi | collected 2017-12-25
ACCTCGACCTCTGGGCCCGCGACTCGCTGGAACGGGCCCTCCAGGAGTTCGAAGGGACCGTCCTCTTCGTCAGCCACGACCGCTACTTCCTCAACCAGGTCGCCACCAAACTCCTCGTCGTCGAGCCCGGCCGCTTCCGCGTCATCGACGGCAACTACGACACCTACCTCCACCTCGTCAAACAAGGTCTCGCCAAAGACGCCCGCGCCTCCGTCGCCGAAAGGAGGTCCGGCCTTGATAAATCGTCCACTGATGACGACGCCAAGGATAAACGTCCGCCGAAAGATCGCCGCAAACGCAAGTTCCCTTACCGAAAACTCGCGGCCATCGAAGCCGAAATCGCCCAGCGCGAAGCCCGTCTCAACGAGCTCCACGATCTCTTCGCCGACCCCGAGGTCCACAAGGACGGCAGCCGAGTCAAGACCCTCAAAGCGGAGCTCACCGACCACGAAGCCGCGCTGCCGCTGCTCTACGAGCATTGGGAAGAGGCCAGTGAGTTGAACACGTAGCCGCACGCGGCCCGCGTGCTGGCTGCTTCCATGCGGACGTGCATCTTCCGCCAGCACATCGCTCAAGAAGCCGACACGCGAGGCCGCGTGTGGCTACGTTACCGCTCGCACTCCCGCAACAACGCCTCGTACTTATCCTGCCAAACTGTGCCAGAGAGTCCCGGCGGCAGTTCCAGCGTGTAGCGGAGCACGGCTGCGGCATCTTTCCTTTCGCCGAGCTTGAACTGAGCCAGGGCGACGGAGTATTTCGCCTTGAACCAGAGCTCGTCGCGAGGCTTGGCGCGGGACAGGATGCGACGCCACTGGTCGAGCGCTTGTTTGACGGAAACTGCATCGCCGGCGAGGAGCAAATCGGCGTAGCTTTCCTGGATGGAGGCGCTGTTGGGATTCTCCTTGGCGAGAGCCGAGAAGGCAGTCAGGGCTTCGGCTCGCTTGCCCGTTGCTGCCAGTGCTTCGGCCCGGATGCGGGTGAGAGAGAGAGCCGCGGTTTTGGTCAGCTTCGAGCGCTGGGGCCAGAGCAGGTCAGCCGCTTGAAGCTGAATTCCCGCGATTTGCGGGCGAACATCCTTGCGCGAACGGCTGATGACGGCGGAAAGGCCGGCGAGCAAATCGAGAAGCTGCTCGGGAGATGCCTGGCCAATGCGGTCGAGCATGGCGAGCGCGTCGTCCCGCCGGCCGGATTGTCCGGCGATGGCGAGCACGAGCTGCGACTGCACTTCGGTTTTCCAAGTGGGAGGGGCATTGCCGCTATTGTCGAGCGCTGTTTGCAAAATGCTCTCCGCCTGGCGGTACTTATCGGGGCGATAATCGAGCCAGGCTTTCGCCATTTCCAGCGCCGCGAGCCGATCCGTGGCTGTCCACTTTTCCGGCAACTTGTTTTCCGTGCCAACGATGGCCGCTTCGAACCAGTTGGCCGCCCGCTCCGCTTCCACGTCGGTCTTCTTGCCCGCGGCAGCGAGGGAACGCAGGTGCTCTTGCCAACAGGGAGCGACGGCAGCGACGGCAGCGGGAAAGTGGAGTGATTCGCGCGTGATGCCGGCAAAGGCTTCAATCGCCCCGGCCCATTCTTTCCGTCCCGCGTGCCATTTGCCGAGCCACAGGCGGGCCTGAGCGGCGGATTCGGTCTCGGGCCAGGTGGCGATCTGCTCGGCGAGCATCGCGACATAGGTTTGTTCCGCCTCCGCGTCTTGGACCGCTGCCTTGGCTTCGTTCCAAGCACCTCGCAGATGGGCCGCCGCCGCCTCCTTGTGCAAGGGAAGCGCCACCGCCAGCGCCCGGAACCGCCGGGCTGCTTCCGCGTGTCGCTGCCGCTGCTCTTGCACCAGAGCCGCTTTGAACGCCAATTCAAACCCCCCGGCAGCATTGCCTCCGGCGCGGGCCTGCTCCGCCGCTTGATCATAAGCGGCGATGGCCTGGTCGAATTCCTTCTTGAGATAGAGGTTGTCAGCCGCCCGGCTGAGGATTTCGGTCCCCGCGCCGGCTCCGCCCGGCTGGGAGCGGATGAGAAGCTGGTCGGCTCGGCGGCCCCAGTAGGGACCATGCGTCTCGTTTAGGAACTTCGCCAAATCAACGGTCCGCTCCTGAAAATTCTTGGCGGAGGCATCGTTCTTGGCCTGGGAAGCTTTCCTCCAAAGAACCAGCAGTGCTTCGAAGATTGCGAAGTCCAAGTCGGCGGATGTTACGCCCTCGATAGTCCTTCCCGGCTTGAGAATCTCCTGCGCCTGACTCAGGTCATTCGCGGCGAGCTCGACTCGGATTGCTTCGGCCCGAGCCCGCAAGCGAGTGGCCGGCTCCACACTATCTTGGTCCAATTGCACGAGCTGCTCCTGCGCCACATCCAGATTGCCTAGCAATCGCTGGCAAATCGCCAGGTCCAGTCGAATCTGCCAGGCGAGCGGCTCCTCGGGTACGAGGACGGTGAGTGGCTGTTGCAACAACTCGCTGGCCCGCGTCAGCCCGGCCACCTGGTCGGCACTCTTGGCGTCATAGAGCAGGGCCTGATTACGATACGCCCGTGCAAGCTGATGCATCGTGTTGTGCTGGAGCGAAGCGAGCTCTTCGGCGGTCAGCTCTTCCGGTTTGAGTTGCCCGCGGCGGCGGAGAGGAATCTCGCGGCTCAATTCCTTGTCGAGGTCGGCCAGCAGTTTGGTGGCATCGCGGAGAGCCTGGCGAGCGGACTCCAGGGCGTCGGGATCGGCGGCACCGGCTTCCAGCTCCTGCCTGGCGAGCTCGCCTTGTGCCAGCAGGGTCAGGGCGTCCTGCATGCGGATGAGGATTCCCCGCGGATGTTGCGGGCTCTGCCGCTGGAACTGCGCTGCGGCGGTGCGGGCCAGCTTCCACAATTCCTGGCGCTCGTCCGGAGGGGAGTTGGCGGCATGTAGGGCATACGTGCGGATCAGCTCCTCGGCCAGATCACCCTGCAACACCGGCGAAAGCTGCGTCCCCGCCAGCCGCCCAGTGCAATACTTCTCCGCTAATTCAAACAGCCGGCGTTGACGGAGGCCATTGAGAAATCGCTCCTCTTCCTCGCCAGCTCGGCAAATCGCGGCGGCAAGCAAGCAGCCAGCGAGGATTGCCGGCAGGCGAATATGGCGAAACGGGAAATGCATGACATCATTGTAAGCGCATGAGCGGTCGTAAAAGCACTTCTTGAATCGAGAAAGGAGCGGCGCGAGTGTAAACGCATCCGTTCTGAGTGGCAAACCCAATCTCGATCATGAAGCGATTATTTCCACGTAGCTCCTCAGGTGCACCTTCGCATCGGGGAGGTATTGAAACACCAGGGGAGTCAATCAACACTTGTTTTCGCCAGGTTTCCAGCGGATTGCGAGCGGGTGGGGTGCTGTTAGAATTGAACACGTTCCACTCCTTCGATCCGGCAGGGATGCCTTTCCGAGGGGCGTAACCCAGGTCTCGCCCTCGTAGCTCAGGGGATAGAGCACCGGTTTCCTAAACCGGGGGTCGCAGGTTCAAATCCTGCCGGGGGTACTTCTTCGCGTCCCAACTGCTCACTCGTCGCACCGCATTCATTGGAAGTACCTCTCATGTTCCGCGCTTTGTTTGCTTTGTTGCTGGTCGCACTGAGCGGTTTGGCCTCGCTCGCCGCCGAGCCCAGCCCGCTGAAACTGCTGTTCCTCGGTGACCGTGGCCATCATCAGCCGGCGGCGCGGTTCAAGGAGCTGCAGCCGGTGATGGCGGGGCGCAAGATTGAATTGGTGTACACGGAGAACGTCGGCGATTTGAATGCGGACACGCTGGGCAAATACGACGGCCTGCTGCTCTTCGCCAATATCGACGAGATCAAGCCAGGGCAAGCGAAGGCGCTGCTGGATTATGTGGCTGGCGGCAAGGGGTTCATTCCACTGCACTGTGCGTCCTATTGCTTCAGGAATAACGATGACGTGGTCGCTTTGATGGGGGGCCAGTTCCAGCGACATGGGACGGGGACCTTCCGTGTTTCGCCGACCGACGACGGGGCCAGGCACCCGCTGCTGCAAGGGTATAAGAGTTTTGAAAGTTGGGACGAGACCTACGTCCACACCAAGCACAACGAGAAGGACCGGACCGTTCTGGAATATCGCAACGAAGGGGAGAAGCGGGAGCCGTGGACGTGGGTTCGCACGCATGGCAAGGGGCGAGTTTTCTACACTGCCTGGGGGCACGATGAGCGGACCTGGGGAAACGCCGGTTTTCAGAATCTGGTCGAGCGCGGCATCCGCTGGGCCTGCGGCCAGGATGTGAGCGTGGTCCCGGCCTTCGCGGATAAGCCGGAGATGACGCCGCTGGCCAAGGACGTCAAGCCGTTCGAGTATGTGGAAGCCAACGTGCCGTTCTATCCCCCTGGTAAGAACTGGGGAACCATTGAAGAGGGAAAGCGGATGATGCAGCTGCCGCTTTCGCCCGAAGAATCGCTGAAGCACATCAGTGTCCCTGTCGGCATGGAAGTGAAACTCTTCGCCAGCGAGCCGATGATCGGCGGCAAGCCAATCTGCATGAACTGGGACGAAGCGGGCCGGCTCTGGATTTGCGAGACGATGGATTACCCGAATGAACTGCAGCCCAAGGGCAAAGGGCGGGACCGCATCCGCATCCTGGAGGACACCGACGGCGACGGCAAAGCGGACAAACACCATGTCTTCGCGGAGCAACTCAGTATCCCTTCCGCACTCACGTTCTATCGCGGCGGGGCCTTGGTGCAGGACGGCCGCGAGACAGTCTTCCTGAAAGACACCGACGGCGATGGCAAGGCCGACCTGCGGAAGGTGCTGGTCACCGGCTGGGGAATGGGGGACACGCATGGTGGCGTCTCCAACTTCCAGTACGGCCTCGACAACTGGTATTACGCCATGCAGGGATACAACAACTCGACCCCCGTGCTAACCGACGGCACGCGCACCCAGTCGTTCCGCCAGGGGTTCTTCCGCTTCAAAGTCGCTGGCGAAGGGGAAAAGACCGCGGTGACGGAGATTGAATTCCTCCGCAGCACCAACAACAACACCTGGGGCCTGGGGATCAGCGAGGAAGGGCTCATCTTTGGCTCGACGGCGAACGGCAACCCCAGCGAGTTCATGCCGATTCCTAACCGCTATTACGAGAGCGTTCGCGGTTGGTCGGCGTCAGTCCTCAACGGCATCGCCGACGATAACCACTTCGAGCCGATCACCGAGAAAGTCCGCCAGGTGGACCATCACGGCGGCTTCACCGCGGCTGCGGGGCACGCTCTCTACACCGCCCGCAACTACCCGCAGGAATACTGGAACCGCACCGCCTTCGTCTGCGAGCCGACCGGCCACCTCGTCGCCACCTTCGTCATCCGCCCCGACGGCGCGGGGTTTAAGAGCAAGAACTCCTGGAACCTCTTCGCATCGAACGACGAATGGACCGCCCCCATCATGGCCGAGGTCGGCCCCGACGGGAACGTCTGGGTCCTCGATTGGTACAACTACATCGTCCAGCACAACCCGACGCCCGCTGGCTTCCGCACCGGTCGCGGCGCGGCATATGAAAGCGAGTTGCGGGACAAGAAGCACGGGCGGATTTACCGAATAGTCCCCCGCGTTGTTGGGCAAGGGTCTCCTGACCCCAACAAGGCAGGCTGGAAGCCTGTCCCACTGACCAAAGCCACGCCCGATCAGCTTGTCAAAGCCCTGAAGAGCGACAACATGTTCTGGCGGAGGCACGCTCAAAGGTTGTTGATGGAGCAGCGTGACGAGCTCACGATAGACCAGCTGCTCGGAGACGGTGACGCGGCTGATATTAATGACTCTTCGCGTGTCATCCGCCGCGTAGCCCTCCTCGCGCTGCCGCCGAACGACAAATACACAGGAATGGTCTTGAAGAGCAAGTTGCTGGATGATCGCAATCCCCAGTTGCGATTGGCGGCGCTACTCACGCTGGCGAACATGCCCGCGAATGAAGCGGCTGGGAAGCGACTCGCGGAAATCGTGCGGGACGGAAAAACGACCGGCGACCGCTGGATGGCGGATGCCTTGACCAGTGCCGCGGCAAAACATGATGTGGCATTTCTGACCGCACTTTTGGCCGCGAAACTTCCGGATGCAGACCCTCCAGCCTTCAAGATTGTCACCATCGTCGCCGAGCATTTTGCGCGCGGCAATCCCGCGGATAGCGTCGGCAAGCTGATCGCTGCGGTTCCGACATCAAACCCACAGATCGCAGAAGCTCTCCTCGAAGGCCTCGCCCGCGGCTGGCCGAAGGATAGGTCGGTTAAGCTGTCGGAGGACGAGGAAAAGGCTCTCCTCGCGGCCTTTGAGAAGGGAACGCCGAATAGTCGCAGTCGTCTGGTGACGCTCGCCAATCGCTGGGGGAACGAAAAGCTGGCCGCGCATGCCGCCGAGATAGCCAAGACGTTCCTGGCGACGATTGAGGACGCCGAAAAATCCGACAAGGAGCGAGGAGAAGCAGCGATCCAGCTCATCACGTTCCGCAAGAGCGATGCGGAGGCTGCAGGGCAATTGCTGGAGCAGATAACACCTCGGACTTCGCCGGAACTGGCTGCCGCGCTCGTTGATGCGGTGCGGCAGAGCGAGTCACCGGCTGTTGGAGCGGCGATTGTGGAGAAACTCGGTGTTTTTCTGCCGGCGGTGAAACAGGCAGCGATCAAGACGCTCCTGAGCCGCGGCGAATGGACGGGGAATCTGCTCGATGCCGTGGAAAGCGGCACAGTCCTGCCCGGCGAGCTATCCCTCGATCAAAAGCAGGCCCTGGCCACGCACCCCAGCCGGCAAGTTTCGGCGCGGGCCAAGACACTGCTGGCCAAATCCGGCGGACTTCCCAATGCCGACCGGCAGAAGGTGCTCGACGAATTGCTGCCGCTGACGAAGAAGATGGGCGATGCGAAAGCCGGCAAGATTGTCTTCACCAAGACCTGCGCCAAGTGCCATCAGCATTCGGGCGAAGGAACCAAGGTCGGCCCGGACCTCACTGGCATGGCCGTCCATCCCAAGGCGGAACTGCTTACTCAAATCATCGACCCCAGCCGCAGCGTCGAGGGGAATTTCCGCGTCTATACCATCGCTACCTCCGACGGCCTGGTGATGAATGGCCTCCTGGCTTCCGAAAGCAAGACGGCGATTGACATCATCGATACGGAAGGAAAGAAGCAGACGATCCTCCGCGAGGACATCGAGAAGCTGATCCAGTCCACGAAGTCCCTGATGCCCGAAGGGTTTGAAAAACAAGTCTCGCAGCAGGAAATAACGGACCTCCTCGAGTTCCTCACCCAGCGGGGCAAGTACCTGCCAATTCCGCTGGCCAAGGCGGCGACGATCATCAGCACCCGCGGCATGTTCTTTGATGATAACGGCCAGCTCGAGCGGCTGGTGTTCGACGACTGGAAGCCCAAAGTGTTCGACGGAGTGCCGTTCGTGCTGATCGATCCGCAGGAGGACCGGACGAAGAACGCGATCCTGCTCTACGGGCCGCAAGGGATCAAAGCACCGACGATGCCCAAGTCCGTCACGCTGCCCTGCAATGCTCCGGCCAAGGCGATTCACATGCTCTCCGGCGTCTCCGGCTGGGGTTTTCCCATTGGGCGGAAGGGCTCGGTGAGCATGATCGTGCGGCTCAAGTATGAGGATGGCAAGTCCGAAGACATCGAGCTGAAAAACGGAGAGCACTTCGCCGACTATATCCGCCGCGTGGACGTGCCGGAAAGCAAGTTCGCCTACCAGCTTCGCGGCCAACAGATTCGCTACCTGGCGGTGCATCCGTCGCGGAGAGAGACCATTAAGGAAATCGAGCTGGTCAAAGGCTCGGACGACTCCGCACCGGTGGTGATGGCGGTTACCGTGGAAGGGCCGTAACCTTGTAGTCCCGCCTTTAGGCGGCTCCGACGAACCGCCTGAAGGCGCAACTCCAAAAAGAAGGACATCCGATGACTAATACAAATCTCCTCTCCCGTCGCGCCTTTCATTCCACCGCGCTGGCCGGTATCGCCGCAGCGAATCTCAGCTCCTTGATGGCTGAGGACAAGAATGCATTCCCCAAAGGCACCTACGTCGATATGCACACGCATCTCGGCCAGACTTGGAACACCACGGTGCCGCTGACGGCGGAGGAGCTGCTCCGCTGGATGGACGCCCATAGCATCGCCCAGGCCGTGGTACTGCCGCTGTCGTCGCCGGAATCATCGAGCTACCTGATTACGACGGATTTTGTGCTCGCTCAAACGGCCCCTTTCCGCGACCGGCTGATTCCCTTTTGCAGCATCGACCCGCGGACCAGCTACAGCGGCGGCCGGAAGGGGCTCGTCGAGATGCTGAAGAAGTACGTCGACGCCGGGGCCAAAGGTTTTGGCGAGCATAAGCCGGGAATCGCCTTCGACGACCCGCGGAGTATGGAAATTTACGCCGCGTGCGCGGAGCTCAAGCTACCGCTGCTCTTCCACATCGACAACCAGCGGAACCTCGACAAGCCGGGATTGCCCGGCCTGGCGAAGGCGCTCGAAGCCAACCCCGGCTGCAATTTCATCGGCCATGGTCCCGGCTGGTGGGCCAGCATCAGCGGCGGCATCAGTGAAGCCGACTTCGGCGGTTATCCCAAGGGGAAAGTCGCGCCGGGGGGAGCGATGGACGCCTTGATGGAGAAATACCCCAACATTTACGCCGACCTCTCCGCCGGAAGCGGCGCGGGAGCCATCAGCCGCGATCTCGATTTCGGCCGCGAGTTTTTGATCCGCCGCCAAGACCGAATCATGTTCGGCACCGACTTTCTGGCCCCCAAGCAGGGTGTGCCACAATTCGAACTCTTTGAGCAGCAGCTCAAGCTGCCAGCCGAAGTGCAGGCCAAGATCTTCCGGGACAATGCCCGGCGGGTGCTGGGGTTGGCGTAGAAGGGAGAGTTCTTCCCGTGAATCGTCTGACAGAACAATCGCGGGCTCTGGTGCAGCAACTGCACGAGTTACTCTCATCGACTTCTTGGTTCGGTCGAACGAGACATGACCAACGTGTCGTTTACTTGCTTGACCAAATCAGAAATCAAGGAGAACCCGCGACGATCGGCTTGGCCGCCAAATGTTTATTCGAGTCGTCGCTACAGATCAAGATCGCGGCCTCGCAAACTATCCATGAACTTCTGTCGCGATTTTCGCCCGAACAGTTGATCCAGCTCAGCGGAGTGCTCGGTTCGTCGTGGGGTTGGTATATCTCGGAATCGTGGGACAAATTATCGCCCCAGGGGCTTGTCGCCTTATTGGTCGATTCCCAAAGCAGGGTATCGGTTCTAGGCTTACTAACTTTTCATCGAAGTGGATACGTGCGACAAGAGGCTGTACGACTGCTCGCCAGCGACACAAGCGGAGAAGAGCTGCCCTATTTGCTGATTCGCCAGAATGATTGGGTGGAGGTAATTGCCATTGAGGCTCAGCGAGCTGTGAATCAAAGGCTGCTGCCGAGCAATTTGCCTCACTTCATTCGCTTCGCTCCACTCGTGGTTCGCTTGCTGTCGTTTAGGCGACAGAACGTGTCGCCTGTTGTCCGAAAAGTCGTTGAGATGCTGGTTCATCCTGCCCGTGACTCAATGCTGACAGAAGTCATTGAAGGATCGCATGCTGAAGTTCGTCGACAAGTAGTTCAGTTGGCTCTCGAATTGCCGGGACAGCATTTGGCAAGAGTAATGCGCCACGGCTTGGCATCCACGGACCCCACCATTCGCTTGGCATGCGCGATACAAGTATGCATGATTTTTTCCGGTTCGGAATTGCAAGCAGCGACGGTCATGTTCCAACATGATCGGTTCATGCCCGTTCGTCGCGAGGGTTTTCGTGTCGAGACAGTCACCGATCCTGATTCCGCAGCAAAGATCTGGCGACGAGCCTTGCTTGATTCGAGTGCCTCGATCCGAGAATTGGCGCGATATACGCTCGGAAAAGTCGAGGACTTCGACGCGGGAGCTTTCTATCGGCATTATCTTGCTGAAAATGGCGTTTCGTATGTTGCAGTTAGTGGATTGGCAGAAACCGGAGACCAGACGGATGTTGCAACACTCCGTAGCCTATTGAATCACCCGCGACCAAGGTTTCGGTGCATGGCGATTCGAGGCATTGCAAGAATTGCGAAGGACGATGCCAGTGGTGATCTTGTTCGATCACTTTGGGACAGTAGCCCGAGGGTTGTTCGTGAAGCCAAAACGCAACTTAAGCCGTTTGTGAACAATATCGCCGGCGAGACCCTGTTCGAAATAGTAAGTCAATCAGGAGTCGAATCCTCCAGGAGATGTGTCCTTCAATTGATCTTCGAGAAGGGCAAATGGCAGAGCCTGCCGTGGCTTATTCGGATTGCATGCCTTGATGACGATTCCCTTGCCACAAAGGCACGCCATCTCGTTGAAGAATGGTTCTCGCCGCCATTGTGCAACAAGGTATTCACCAAACCCAATGCGTCGGAGCGCCGTGCCATTGACGCTGCGATAGAAGCGAGCCGTCGAAAACCAGAAGACAAATTCCTTGAAAGGGTGCAAGAATGTCTGGAGCCTGTGTGAATGTAGTAGCCCTTTTGGGATTTGAGATTGGGCAAAGCGTGCCGATAACGAGGAACACATTGCCAACACAACACTACAACAAACGAACGGAGACTTCTTCACCCGCCTGAAACACTCGTTCCTTCCCTGGGAAAAACGCCAGGCAATTGGCGTCGGCCAGAGTCTTCAGGTCGCCGGAGCCCTTCCAAGGAAGCAACGTCACCAGGGCGTCGGTTTTATCCTCCTCGCAGATCGCCGGCCAATAGGTTGGCCGGTCACCGCGATGATAATGTTCCACGGCCAGGAGAGCCAATTTCGATTGCGGCACCAGTTCCGGGCGGATGCAGCCCAGGGCGTAACGCACGAACACTTCAAAACAGACGAAGCTGCTGACGGGATTGCCCGGGAGTCCAAATACCAGGGTTCTGTTGTTATGCTCCTTCGGAAACACCCCAAACCAGATGGGCTTGCCCGGCTTGAGATTGACTTTGTGAAAGACCTGCCGCACGCCAAGCTCTGCCAGCACGCCGGGAACGAGGTCCAGCACACCGGCGGAAACGCCGCCAGAGAGGACCAGAAAGTCCGCTTGCAAGCCGCGGCGGATGAGCGCGGCCAGTTCGCCCGGCTCATCGCGGGCCACGCCCAAGGAGATTGGCTGCGCTCCCAGTTGCTGCACGAGCGCTTCCAGCATTGGCCCGTTGCTGTTGCGGATCTGTCCCGGCCCAGGAATGGTGTCCACCGGGACAATCTCGTTCCCCGTCGTGAGGACCGCCACCGTCGGCAGGCTGGCGATTTTCACTTCCCCGCGTCCGACTTCGGCCAGGAGCCCGATCCGTGCCGGATTGAGCCGGACTCCCGCATGCAGTACGGTTTCACCGCGCCGCAGCGAAGTCGCCCTGCGGACAATGTTTTGTCCGCTGCGAGGTGTCTCGTGGATGCGAACCCTGTTCTCTCCGCCGACGAGTTCGGTCTTTTCCACCATGACCACTCCGGTCGCACCCGCCGGCAGCGGAGCCCCTGTCATGATGCGGATGGCTGTGCCCGCGGTGACTTGCTGCGTGGGGACCGCGCCCGCCGTCACTTCTTCCAGGATGGCCAGTTCCGTCCCGGCGGAAAGACCTTCCGCCAGGACCGCGTATCCATCCACGATGGATTTATCATGAGGCGGAGAATCGATATCGCTGACCACCACCTCGGCCAGAGTGCGGCCGAGTGTTTCGCCCAGGGGAACCGACCGCAGCAAGAACCGATTTGCCTCGCGAACCTCCGCGGCACTCAACTCCTGGGCTTCAGTCACGCTCAGCACAGCCTGGCTCCCATTCACAGCGACAAGAACGCCCGCAGCATGTCATGTCCATGCTCAGTCAGAAAACTCTCGGGATGGAACTGCACGCCAACGACCGGCAGCCAATTGTGGCGGATAGCCATGATTTCCTTCTCGCCGCCCGGTGCCTCGGCCCAGGCGGAGACGGTGAAGTCGGGATTCAGGGTATCTGGGCGGATGACGAGGCTGTGATAGCGCGTAGCTGTGAACGGATTGGGCAGCCCCTTAAAAATGCCCAGGCCATCGTGATGGATCTGGTCCGTCTTCCCGTGCATCAGCCGCTTGGCCCGGACGATGATGCCGCCAGTCGCCTGGCCGATGGATTGATGGCCCAGACAGACGCCGAGCAGTGGGATTTCCCCCATGAACTTCTGAATGCACTCGACCGAGATGCCGGCTTCGGTCGGTGTGCAAGGACCGGGCGAGACGATCAGATGCGTTGGCTTCTTGGCCGCGATTTCGGCCGTGGTGATCTGGTCATTTCGATGTACTTCGATTTCGAGGCCGCTATCGACCTCCCCCAGCCGCTGGACGAGGTTGTAGGTGACGGAGTCGGAGTTATCGATGAGCAGGATCATGGGATGCGGACCGGCGAATGAGCTGGCAGGTTCGGCTCATTTTACATCCCTCAACACCCTGACCCCAGCCCTCTCCCAGAGGGAGAGAGAGCAACACCTATCTCAAGAAACAACCGCGGCTCCAAGTTTTCACTCGGAGCCGCGTTTTGTTGGCCTTTGGCTAGATTTGCGACAAGATGGAGTCGCTGGGAGATTGGCGAGATCTGGCGTGCTTCTGCACGTGCCGTTTGGCGATCTAGGCCATCCCGGAAATGTTGGTCCCTCAGTCGGAATTTTCACCAAAGGTTTATTGTGAGAGGCGGCTCTCCGCCCTGATCGTCAAGTCGCTGCCCGCCACGACTAATCGTCGCGGCTTGGGCTTATATCGGAAATTATAGCATGCCCCAATAGGGAATCACTTGGCCTCGGTGCTTTTTCTCGGTTTGGATGCCGTCCGGTAAATAGACGTTGTCTGCTCGGCGGTCTCGCGGCAGTAGGGAGGCCAGTCTAAACAAGCTCAGTTCGATGGTTTTTCAGTCTATTTTGGAGTCGAAAGTGCAGTGCCCGGCTGGTGGTGGTGGTTGAGCCAGTCGGACACTGGTTTCAGTTCCTCGAAATCCAACAGCCCGTCTTGGTTCTTGTCAAACGACTCGAAGTGCGGAACGATCAGTCCCTGCACTTCAGCTTTGTTCAGTTTTCCGTCGCCGTTTTTATCCCTGGCGAGGTTTTGGCGAGCAAAGCCCTCCGCGTCCCAAAAGCCAGCACCTTCGCCGCGAGCCTTGCCGGCATCGCGGTCGCGCTCGAGATGGATTTCGTATTCCTGCTTCACCGTGTGGCAGGTTTCTTTGCCGACGCAGGCGTAGTAGATCACGCTCAGGCGTATCGACTTTCCTTCCGGCCAGTTTTCCACATCCACGAGAAACTCGCGCGGATCGGAATCGCTGGGGGCCATGACCGGCGGAGATTCAAACGACAGCTTGCCAATTTTCACGCCTTCCGGAACTTCCAGCTTGAAAGAGAGCGGTTTTGTCAGGTTGTTCCAATGGGCCTCGTGCAGAGGGTCGAGATGAAAGCCCAAATAGAGTTTTCCAGCTCCGTCACGAAATAGATCAGGATCAGTTTCCGCCCGCAGCTTAGCAAAAAAGGACGGGCCTTTGGGATCAATTTTCGGCACAATCACAATGGCCTGCATTTGCTCGGAACGCTTGAGGCGCGGTACGACGCCTCGGGCAGCGGCGGACTTGATCGGCAGTTCGAGCTTGAGTTTGACGTCTTCTTCTCTGGTAATGTTCTCGACCGGACCAACAAGTTTTTCGAGATCAGTCCGGACTTCAGCCGGATGGCTCCAGGCACGTTTGCGGACAATGATCCCTTTAGGATCAACAATGAACTCAGAATTAGCCCGGTCTCCTAAAGCGTGCTTCAGTCGGTTATCCATGGCGTCCACCAGCCAGGGAACGGTCGCACCGAGTTGCTTTTCAGCTTGCCGCGCATGCGCCAGCCGTTCATCCAGCGTAAATGGCTGCACGTAGTTCCCGGCAAGCTCCGGGTGGGCTAGTGATTTATAGATGAAGAACATTTTCACATCTTTGGGACCGTAATCTCGATGCACCGCCTCCAGACCGGAGACGTTCCACAGGAACGGCGGTCAGGTCAGACAGCCGAAAGTCAGCACGGTGTAATGGCCCCGCAAGCTGGACGTTTTCACCTCTTGGCCTTTGGGATCGTAAACAACGAGGTCAGGGAAGGGATCGCCGACTGCGGGCTTCTCTTTGACGAAGTCTTCCTCGCTCGCTTTTTTCTTTTGCTGAGCAAAGACAACGCCGGGGACCATCGCAACAACGATTGCGATTCCAACTAAAGGGAACGATCTCATGGGTCGATTTTTCAACTCGGCACCTTACTCTTTCGATTCTGCTGATGCGGTAAGTTGTTCAGCCATCGTCTGGATTTCGTCCTTCTCCAGAACGCCGTCCTTGTTAAAGTCATAATCCAAGAACCGTGATTGCTGAATTGAATTCAATTCTTCCTTAATCAGTTTACCGTCGCCATTCTTGTCCCCTGCCAGGAGCCTTTGGGTCATCTGCTCCAACGTGAGGACGCGGAAGCCGGCAGACTTTGCCCGTCCACCATCCTGGTCGCGCTGGCGACTCAAGACATAGGTCTGTTTGACGGAATGGCACAGGTCTTCCGTACACGCATCATAGGCGACGGTGAGCTGGATGGTCTTGTCGGCCGGCCAGGAATTCACATCCAGTAAGAACTCGCGGGGGGCACTATCGTTTTCGCTGCTCGACTTCGGGGATTCGCCGGTCGTGGCCGAGAGCTTGACCCCCTCCGGAGCCGTGAGTTCAAACCGCAATGGCTTCTGAAGTTTATTCCAATGTGCTCTGTGGAGTGGATCGAGGTGAAAACCCAGGTAGAGTTTTCCCTTTCCCTCGTCAATCAAAGGTGGGTCTGCTTCGCACCGCAGTTTGGCATAGAACAAGTCGCCGTCCTTATCCAACTGCGGCTTGATCACGATTGGGAATAATCCGGCGCGGGGAATAGGCGCGAGATCTCCCTTCGGCGCCGACTGCGCCAACGGCGGCACAACGTTCAGCTTCAAGTCCTCGGGCAAGGTAGTTTTCTTAACTTTCCCCACGAGTTCCTCAAGGTCCTTTCGTACTTCTCCCGGATTGCTCCAGGCACGTTTACGCACGATCTTTCCCAGTGGGTCGATAACATATTCCGAGTTTGGGCGGTCACCTAATGCATGTTTCAGCCTGTTATCCATTTGGTCCACGAGCCAAGGCATCGTGGTACCCAATTCTTTGATCGCTTGTTGGGAGTGGGCGAGTCGCTCGTCGAGCGTAAAGGGTTGCACATAAGTGCCGACCAACTCAGGATGGGCAAGTGATTTATAGACCAGCACGAATTTGACCCCTTTGGGACCATAATCTCGATAAACCGCCTCCAGACTGGGGACGTTCTTCAGGAACGGCGGTCAGGTCAGGCATCCAAAAGTGAGCACGGTATAGTGGCCACGCAAATCCGCGGTCTTAAACTCCTTACCCTCCGGCGTGTAAACCGTCAGTTCCGGCAGCGGGTCCCCGACGACAGGCCGAGTTATCAAGAACTCAGCTTCCTTCTTGGGGTTTCGCTGCGCCCACGCCGCGGCTGGCGACATCGTCAGCAGGGCGGTCATTGCCATGAAAAGTGTAATTCGCATTCCAGGCTCCCATTCTGTAGAACGACTCTATCGGCCTTTGTGCCGCTATTTATTCTTTTCGGGATATTGCTCTTCATGGAGCAAAAGCACGAGCGTTTGCTCCATTTCGCTGGGATTAAATCCAAACGGTCCAGGGCCACCTCGGTAGGCGATTCGTCCCTTCCGATCGACGAGGTACAGGCGGTTCGGCTGCGCGGCATACGCCTCCGCCACGCGATTGTCAATTCCATCCACCACGAGGGGCATTTCGAGATGCAAGGCAGTGGCACACTGTTTTGCCACGCTGCAGCGCTCCTCAGTTGTGAGAGGCTGTTTAATGAGAATTCCTGCCGAGCTGTTGGTTGGAGTGGCAGGGCGGTCGTCGTCGACGGGATGGGCTTCACGCACGTACACTGTGACAAACTCCACTTGCTCTTTCCAAGCTTGATAGACTTGCTGCAAAGACCCAGACTGGGTCCGATAATTGCCTCACGTAAAACTGCCGAAGATCAATACTACGGGCCGCTTTCCCTGAAACGACGACAGCTGCACACTGGCCTGGCCATCGGGCGACCGGAGGGAAAAATCCGGGGCCAAATCTCCCAATTCGGGAGCTTTTCTCGATTCCTTTCGTTGCCTTTCCAGAAACGATTCCACCCCCTTGGAGCGGGTTTGCCTCTCCGCTTTTTTGACGGCGGGCAGAAAGATGAGTTGCTCGAGCTCAAAGTCGTTGAGGGAACCGCCGTCCTTGACGGCTTTGGCGAAAACGGCTTGCCATTCGTCTGCCGTGAGACGGCCGTCGCTGTTCTTGTCCGCCGATTTGAAGAGGGCAAACGCGGTTTCTTTCTGCAAGTTTAACGTGCCGGACTCGGACCAGTCAAAGTCCTGCGGCGTCAGTTTTCCGTCCCAGTTCCTGTCCAGACGAGCAAATATCTCGGCAGTCCCGGGAAATCTGTCCGGGAGCAACTTCCCCGTGGCCTCCTTGTCATATCGCGCCGCCAGCCATTTCCAGCCAAAACGGCTTTCGCCGGTTCGCACAAGTGTCAAAGGGTGCCCAGCTGGCTCGGCAGCAACCACAGCCGCTTTGGGTGGGTCATCCGCAGTAACATCCCGGCAAATCAAGGTTAGAAAGGTCGCAATAGTGAGCATCAGAAATGAAAAACGCATCATTTAGTAATTCCTACTCAAGTTCACGAATGACGACGAGGGACGGGTCAGTATCAACGGTGTAGTTAGCCTCGTGCTGCATTTGCGAGCCGTTGGGGTATTGAATTGTCAGAAGCACCCTGGCTTTCCAACCTTGGCCACTGGCTTGCTCAGATAGGATTTCGTACTTGACGAGTCGATCCTTTCGATCCCAACCGAAATCGTTGACATGGATGGGAGGTGAACGACCTTGAAGCGACTCGAGCGAGTCCCCCTTCTGCCAGGCATCGAGTGCCGACTGCAGCGCGGCGCGCGCCTGCGCCGAGTCCGCAGCGGGCGGCAGGGAACTACCGCAGCCGATTGTGAACACGAGAACTAGGAGGAATGGCCGAAGCGAATTCATAAACATTCTTCTAATTGAGCCAGCTTGAGTGCCAGCCGTTTATTGGTTAATGGCCTCGTTTCCGTCTTTAGAACCCCAGGCACGCCAGACGCTCAAACTGACGCTTTTGGGAACGAAGCTGGCAGACCCGTCGGCCTTCAAAAGCATGACGCCGTTGGGGTGAGCACTTGTTGCTGCCAGCGACGATTTTCCTGGCGGAAACGTGCAAGAGCAATCTCCCGGTGGTGCCACATGCTGGTAACCCCCACCCGCCGCGACCGTTCCAAAGAGCCACGGCGCGCCGGTATTCGAGCCGCTTTGGTTCGACAAAAGGCTGTAGTTGACCGCCCGGCAGGCCAACATTCCCTCATCCGCCGTGATGACTCCGGCGGGCCCCTTGAAGTTATCGGACTGGATGGTCACTACGGAATTGCTCCAATCCCCCTTGAGCCGCTCACTGAAACATGCTGTGTTGCTGGTCCCGTCCGAGATTTCTCCCATTGGAACGCAACTGTTGTTGCAAAACAGCCCATTGGCACCGGTGGAAGCCGCCTTCTCCAAAACATTTCCTTCGCAGCCATAGTAGTTGTTGCCTGCCCAGCCGAAAGGAATGGCCGTTTTGTCCGAGGGGCAGATGAAAATCGGGACCACCATGGCTTGTGCCGCGAGATTATTGGCATGGTCCGAGGCAACGCTGAAGTCGATTTTTCGGTAGACGTTTTCCTGCTCCATGAAGGGCAGCATCAGGCTATTGATCGAATGCCTACCAACTCCCCAACGGCCTGGGGGAAAGGTCTTCATGGCGTCGTGATAGAGATGCAGTGCAACGCCGATTTGTTTGAGGTTATTGCTGCACTGCATGCGGCGGGCGGCTTCGCGGGCGAACTGCACCGCGGGCAAGAGCAATGCGACCAGGACGCCGATGATGGCGATCACCACCAGCAGCTCCACGAGCGTAAAAGCGGGACGTTTCTGGGACATGACAAAACTCCAGACTGTAAAAAATAGATAAGTTCAAGCCAACTCTCGCCGCCACAAATCGCGGCTGCGAGCAAGAATGCAAGATCGGAACACTCACTTCACGGACCAAAGAACATCATTCAACGATCAGACCCGAGAAGACCGGCGCGCGCAAGCTGCGATATTCGCACAAGCGCGCAGGGCAATGGGGCGGCTCGCCACGAAGGGGCCGCAAAAGAAGAAACTACCGCGGAGGGTGGAAGATGGACTGCGGGTAGTGCAACTCGTGATCGGTGTTGGAGCTGACGCCGCCAAAGCGGGGACCGGCCCCGTCATCACTGTCGCTCATTTGCAGAAGCAGCGCGGTCGATTCCTGCCCGCTGCTAGGAGGAACCGGAGGCGTGGGAGCGGCCGGCAACTCCGAGCGCTCGGAGCAGTTGGCGCCATTACAGGGCAATTTGCCTGGCAGTCTTTCCGCGGGAGCAGCGGGGAGGCTGTCTCTTGACGCGGTCCCTTCGCGATTGAAATCGGGACAGTTGGGACCGGTGCAGTCGCTGCCTTGGTGATCCTTCATCAAACTCGACGCCCGAACCAATTGGCCGCTGGCATTGCGAATAAAGACGTAATCGCCACAGCCGGCCTGGGCGGAATTCGCGAGTGCGAACATGGCCAGCACCAATCCGCCGGCAAGCGCGAAGGTCACTCGCGCGAATTGCAAAACGAAGGTGGGTCGAACTCGACTCATTTCGCTGGTGCCTGCTCGATTTGGTGCAGCAGATCTACTTTCGGATTTACTATATCCTGTTTGCTTCCATCATGCCAATAGATCGTGACCTTTTCAACTTTTTCGTGTTTCCCCAGGCCAAAAGTGAGCGCCAGCTCGGACTGCGAGAGGTATCCGCGGGTGGGGGAAACCAGCCGTTCCTGCACTAGGCCATCGACGATTACTTCCACTCGGGCACCATAGGCAAAGTTGTTTTTCCCTTTCCCTTGGAGCGAAAGCCGCAGCCAGTGGTGGTCGAGTTTTTGATCGTTTCGGAGCAAACGGGGGGCTGAACCGCTGCCGGTGAGGATGAAATCGAGGTCTCCATCGCCGTCGATATCGGCAAAAGCGCTCCCCCGGCCGACCATGGTGGTGGTGAAGTCCGGGCTGAGGGAATCCCCTGGAACACGCACAAATTCGCTTTCGCCTTCGCCGGCATTCCAAAACAATTGGGGGGGCTGTTTGTAGCTCTGGCTCGTCTGAACTTTGGCGATGTCCTCTTCCAGGTGGCCGTTGGCGGTCAGCACATCCAGGCGGCCGTCGAGGTCGTAATCGAAGAAGAAGACGCCGAACTTAAGCTCCAAGCGAGACTGTGGACCGAGGCCGGAAGGGAGGGCTTCGTCGGTAAACGACCAAGGGTTGCGGATGTCCTGCGTGGCGAACAACGAGGTGGGCTCATTGGCGAAGTTGCCAATCAGGATGCCGTAAGTGCCGTTGGGGCGGAAGGCCGCCACATCGCAGCCCATGGCTCCGCGGGCCTGGCCGTCGGGACCGTAGGCGACGCCGGACTTCTGGCCGACTTCCTCGAACTTCTCACCCTTGAGGTTGTGGAACAGAAAATTCTGAACCGTGTCGTTGGCTACGATGATGTCCATGAAACCGTCCCGATCAAGGTCGGCGAAGGAGACCCCCAGAGACTTGCCGACGGGAACTTTGGTGTTGACGTTGCGAACCTGAATCCCCATCTCGGCAGAAACATCCTTGAACTTACCGTCCCCCTCATTGCGATAGAGGTAACAAAACGCTCCTTCGAACGGTACCGGCGGAGCAAACGCGCGATTCTCGCCGTCCAGCGTGGAGCCGAGGCTGAGGTCGATCTTTTGGGACCACTTGATGTAGTTGCAGACGAAGAGATCCAGTTGCCCGTCGTTGTTGTAGTCCACAAAGCCGCAACTGGTGCTCCACTGTGCGGGGACTCCGGCGACCCCCGCTTCCGCGGCGACATCGGTGAATTTACCCTGGTCATTTTTCAGCAAGTGATTCTCCCCCACCGCGGAAATGAACACATCCAGCCAGCCGTCGCTGTTGTAATCGCCGATAGCGATCCCCATGCCGTAGCAGGTGAGTTCGAGCCCGGCGGCCTTGGTAACGTCGGTGAATTTGCCTTTGCCGTCGTTTTGGTAGAGGGCCGCGGTCGGCGTCTCTTTCTCGCTTCCCGCGGGACGTTTCCAGGGCCAGTAGCAGGAGTTCACCAGGAGCAGGTCCTGGTCCCCGTCGTTGTCGTAATCGAAGAAGGCCGCTCCGCTCCCCATCGTCTCGGGCAGCAGCTTTTCTCCATAGCCGCCGGTGCAATGTTTGAAGTTGATTCCCGCCTCGGCGGTGATGTCCGTGAACTTGACTTTGGGGAGGCTGGCGACCATTTCGCGTAATTTATCGTCATGCTTGGGAATGATCGCCACTGGCGCTTTCTCGGAAGAGGGGCGAGAAATCCAGAAGATGACCCCGCTCGCAATCGCCACGGCGAACAAGATGATAACCAGCGATATTTTGAGCGCGCGACCGATGGCCGCGTCGTCGTGAGGGACGAGCTCTTCGGTGTCAGGCTTTCCGGCAGGTTCTGATTTGGACATAGGGTTGGGTCAATCAACGACCTCCGCCGACGGGCGAAGCGCCTGGGTTGGTTGCTGGGGAAGTTACCGCCGCTGCTGCCGGAAGTTCCGGCGCACCAGGACGGCGAAGGGGGTAAATCGCGACCGCTTCGGCGGCAGCTTTGGCGTACGGGTACTTTTCGCGAGCGATGGCGATTGCCTTGTCTCCAGCATTATCATCCGCTTTATACCGCTCGTGCATTGCTCGGTGCTGTTCCGCTAGTTCTTTTTCTTGCAGCGCTTCGTAGATCAAAGACAGGCCAAAATGGGCGGTGAAGTCCTCGGAATCTAGTTCCAGGGTTTTGAGGTAATAGTCTCGGGCCTCTTCCCGCATCCGCCGCTGCTCCTCTTCCTGGCCTTTGTGCCAGAGCTTCTTGGACTGCTCGAAGAGCGTTCGGGCCAGTTCGTTGATGACGCGATAGTCCTTGCTGAAGTCGTAACCCCGCTTGATCATAATGGGTGAGCGGTCGGTCAGCACGCTGCGATAATTCTGAATCGCTTCCGAAAAGTGTGCTTGCTGGGAATTCACGCTCCCCTTCAGCCAGTTGATCGTCCAGACAGGCAAGTCCTCGGCCTTGCTGGCCGCGGCAACATTGAGCATCTCGGTTGCTTTGTCGAGCCGGCCATCTAATTGGTACAAGCGGGCCAGGTTGATCTGCCCATCGTACCGTCCCATTTCCGCAACTTTTTTGAACACTTCCTCCGACTGCCGTAACTGACCCTTTTTCCCTTCTAGCAAGAGTCCGATGCCGTAGTCATTCCACCGCTGCCATTCGTCCATGATGGGGGACGGCGGATTGGTGACTTTGGCATCAAAGCCTTCCACCGGCAGCGTGATCTTGTCCGTGGCCATGGTGGTAATGGGAAACTTGTTGATTACCGGCTCATTCGCGGGCCGCTGGGGGTCGAAGCCGGGGAAGGGCTTGGCACCGGCCTTGGCGGCGCGGGTGAAAAAGTCCACGTATTCGTGGTCGAACTTGCGGTACTGGAGCTTGATTTCAATCGTAATTGGTCCAGCAAGTTGCTCCATGGCGGGCATATCGAGCTCGTAATGGACGACCCAGCCCGCTCCCGGCGGAACTTGATGGTTGTAGAGCGGGGTGTAGATGTCTTGCGGGTTGCGGCGATTGATGCGGTTGCCGTTGCGATCCAGCATGAAGACATTGACAAAGTGGGCATAGCGATCCACCTCTCCCCTGGCGTCCATCCCGCCGCTGCGGCCGATGACTTTGTCGCCACTCTTTACAGTCACGTCCATCCACATCTCATTGGAGTCGACAGTTCCTTGGGTCAGTGGATGCCCCAGCTTGAGCGTGCGGATGACGGTCTCCAGCAGATATTTTTCACCTGGCTTCAGTTGGGGTTGGACCGGGCGAAGCGGGGCGAGTAGCTTTCCCAAAATCAGGCTATGTTCGGCCTCTGCCTGGCCGGGCTGGCGCTCGCGGAGCGCGAAGATGTCCACCCGCACACAGTCCTTGAGGAAGTCCTGGTGCGTTTTCATCGCGGCGTCGAAGTCGGGTGTGAAGCCCTGGGGGACTTCGCCCAGGAAGGGGGCGTGGGTGTCATCCCCCGGCATCTTCTTTTTGAAGAACGCGACTGCCGTGTTCGCGCCGGGGAAGAGATGGTTATGGATGCTGAGCTTGCCGGTGCCGTCAAAATCCCGCGCCCCAAAGTCGCCGGACTGCACCAGGTTCATGTGGCAGCCGGCGCATTTCTGCTGGGTCTTCAATGGGAAATAGAAACTCTGGGCTCCGTGCGAAACACCGCTAAGGAGATAGGAGTCGTAGTGGTTCTGGCCGCGAAGGAATTCCTTGTAGTGGTTGAGCTCTTTAGGGAGGGACACTTTGTGACAGGTCGAGCAGAACTCCGCCGCTTTGTCCGGCTCCTTGTGGAACGGCTTGAGGAAGGTCTGCTTATGGAAGGAGGGCTTGGCCTTCACGAGCTGGTTGTTGATGTATTGCAGGACGGCATTGTCGCTGAAAGCAAAGGGATAGTGGACTGGTTCTTCGATCACGTAGTCGGCGTTGCCCTTGGTGCTGTTGACGTGCGTGATGGCGTGGCAGACGGTGCAAGTGATGCCGGCGTGAGCGGTGGGATCGTTCACCAGATCGTAATCGGGGTTGTCGAATTTGCCGCTCAGAAACGGCACGGGGTCGTGACAGCCGGCGCACCAGCGGCTGGATTTGACATGGCCGTCGCGCTTGAGGCCCATTTTTCGTGTTTCATCCACGCTGGCCAGATAGGCGGGGTTGTTGAAAGAGCTGAAGTGGTGGGCGCTGTGGAACCATCCCTTGTAGGCATCCTGATGGCACTTCAGGCAGTAGCTGTCCATCATCAGCGTCTTGTCGCTGATGAATTTGCCGTCATTGGTGGAAACGAGAGAGGGCTCAAAGTACTTCTTCCCTTCGACGGATCCTGGCCGGTTCCAGCCGCGTGGATCTTGCGAACGAAGGATAACCATGCCCCCCACCAGTGCCGCCACAATGGCTCCATAGGTAATGCCGATGCGCCATTTGATTTTCGGACCCGCCAGGCGATGAAGCCAATACAACCAGCCGGCGGCAACGGGGCAGAGGATATGCAGCCAGTACACAGTCAACCGAGAAATGGGATGCTTGAGATCAAACAGCCCTTCAATCCGCATCAGCAAAAGGCCCGTGGCGAGCACGACAATGCCGGCAGTAAGCAGCGCATAGCCGATACGGATGGCCCGCTTGTTCTTGCGGTTCCAGGAAGTGGCCATGTGAATCAGGCCGAAGGCGACAAACGGCACAATGAGCGCCAAGCCCAGCGCGATGTGCAGGGCGAACATGCACAAGTAGAAGTAGTCCTGATACGTCGCCCGCGTCACCCACTCCAGCGCGGTAATGCTGAACAGGAACACGGAATTCGCCACCAGGAGCGCGACCAAGGCGAATACCGTGTACAGCAGCACCCGCAGCCGCGGACCCACCGCCCGGACATACTTCTGCTTCTGCGGCTGGGAAGCCGTGGATTGTGCCAGAGAACTGGACATGAAAAACGCCTTCAAAACTTCACAAGATGGCCAAACCAGGCCGTCTAGGGAACAAGCCCATTCTACAAAGGAACACCGCAATATGAATTAGTAGAGATTTCGAACGTCTGGCAGATCCGCTGCTAAGAGCGCGCGCAGCCAGCGATACGCCCCCCGGAATGCGGCCTAGAGAGACGGCGGGCGCTGGAGAAGGGAGCGGAAGCCGGGCCGAGGATGTTCGCTGGAGAGGAGCCAATCGCTACTGGGAGAGTTGCCTTCCAGGTCGAGCGAATCGGCAAAGAGGGCCAAGGGTTTTTCGGAGGGGCTGCTGCTTGGCGGCGGGGAAGGGACTGGCAACTGGGGGACTTCTCCCCGACAGGCGGGGCTATTGCAGGGGGTCTTCGCCGGTGCAGGGACGTTCGAGAAATCTTCCGCGACTTGCCTCGTGACGTGCGAACCACGCAGGATCACATAGTCGCCACAACTCGCCTGGCAGGTGCGGCCCGCAAGCATTGCCGCCAGCCCAACCCCCAAGCAGACCATTCCCGTCAGGCCGCGAACGGCCGTTTGCGAGAATCGTGCTGGAAGGGGAAAGACCACGAATTTACCCTTTTTGGGAAACCAGACTATTTACGTCCAGCGGCTGAAACAGGTTCGGCTCTTTAACCAGCTTTCCAGAAGTAGCTAACTTTGGCCCTTAGACGCCGCACCAAACCCAATGGTTCCTTCCCGTTCCCCACGCCGGCCATCCTAAAAGGCGAGTTCGTGGTCGTCAAGGAAAAAGGCGGCGTTATCCCTGACACGACGGATATTTTCTCATTTTTCGTTCTGGAGATTAAGACTGATGAAGGCGGTATCCCTTTTGATTTCCCAATACAGTTGGCTGTAAAGATGGTCTTTGTATTTTGGCGGCAAGTCATCGATAGTGGTGTACTCATTTGGGTCTCTATTGCCACAGAGCCGCGGCAAGGGGAGGCTATCGACTCGAACTCTTCTGGTTTTGTGGATTGCTACGCGAGCCTTGCCGATGAGTGCGCCTGCCTGCTTACCCGAGGTCAGACGGAACTGGCCCGCTTCGTTGGAGACACCCGAAGAGACCTCTCCATTCTCATAAAATAACTCTACAGTTCCCGACGTGACGGGCGCGCCGTCGAGTGTGAGTTGGCCAGTGACCTCTACGTACTTTGGCTCAACCTTGGGAATCGCGTAATGAGCCGCAGCGAACAGCGCGGTCAACACGGTAACGCCTAGCATTGCCGTGCGAAGTCGAAATTGCCACACTCTCAATCTGGCAGCCATTTTATTTCCCCAGGCAATACAAATACTCATTCGACCTCAGCAGCAGCTTGCCATCCACCACGGCTGGGCTGGCGTTGAAGACGCTGCTGTCGAGCGGCTGGTTGTGAGCGAGGAGCTTGAATTGCGGGTCGGCGGCCACGACATAGACTCCGCGGTTGCGACTGACGTAGTAAATCTTGTCCCCGGCGAGCACCGCCGAGGCGTAGATGCGGTCGGGATTGGGCTGCAAACGCTCTTCGTAGACGATTTCGCCGGTCTTGGCGTCGGCACAATAGACGATTCCGCGCCCCTCGTGCGCCCAGTAGAGATGGCCGCCATGAAACACGGGGGAGGAAACATTGCTCCCTTTCCCCATCTCCCACAATGGCGATACGTTTCCCGTGCCGCCGGCTTTCACGGCCACTCCCATGCCGGCCCGAGCGCCAATGGCGTAGACCACGTCTTCGTGCACCAGCACGGTCGGACAAACATAGTCCTTGACCCCCGGACAGCGCCACGCGGGCTGGCCGCTGTCGGCGTCATAGGCCAGGATTTCCCCCTGGCTGCTGATGACGACTTCGGTTTTGCCACTGGCCGGCGTGACCAGCACGGGGGAATTCCAGGCGCTCCGCACTCCCTTTTGCGCCCAAACCTGCTTGCCGGTCAGCTTGTTCAGGGCGACCAGTCCGCTCCCCTCCACGCTGGCATTCACGATGACCAGATTCTTGTGAATTACCGGCGATGTCCCCGATCCCCAGTTGTGTTTGCCGGTGCCGACCGATTGCGACCACCTGGGCTTGCCATCGAGCGTGAGCGCCCCGACGCCGTTCTTTCCCAAAAAGACATAGAGCAAGTTGCCGTCCGAGGCGGGCGTGCTGGAAGCATATCCGTGCAGCGCCTGGAAGCCCTGAAAGTTCTCTTCCGGCAGCGACGCATTCGCGGGAAAATCCCACGCGGGTTTGCCAGTGCCCAGATCAAAGGCGAGCACATGGCGGACGAGAGAACTCTGGTCACCAGGGTTTCGTTCGTCCAGCCCATAGCCGCTATAGCTGGTGAGAAACACTTTTCCACCCACGACGATCGGACTTGACGAGCCGTGGCCGCCGAGCTTTTGCTTCCAAAGGAGATTCGTGGAATCGTCCCACTGAGTCGGAGTCCCGGAGTCTTCGGTCCCCCCGTCTCGATTTGGCCCGCGAAACTGCGGCCAGTCGGCAGCCAGCAAAGCGGATCCGAAAGTGGCCAGACAAATGCCGACCAAGAGAATTGAGCGAATCATCGAATTGTCCCCACAAGAGAATGGAAGCTGCCATTGTGGCCGTAACCAGGAGCAAATGGCAAGTTCGCGGGACAACCTTACAAAAACAGCTCCAAAAAAGGGATGAAAACTGGGTTTATCGCGGACAGACGATCCCAAGCGTCTGAAATACCGCATGCGGCAATCGCCTATTTCTTCGCCTCTTCTTCGTCGGAGGCCTTATCTTGGGCCTTCTTCTGATGGGAGCGCGGAGGGCGGATTTCATCCCCAATATCCACACGGCACCAACAGAGGGGGCAAAAGTAGTAAATCTCGCCTTTGACCGGCTTCATAGGTTGCTGGCATTTGGGGCAAGTCGTTTCGTGGCTTAGGGTTCCGCTCATTTTGTGCTTTCAAGGAGTGTGCGCAAGAAAGATCCCTACTATTAAAGTCGCAATCGGCGCGCAAAACCGGACTTGGAATCCGAACATTTTTCTCAGAAAGCCGTCTTTTTGCGGAAGCTCGCTAGGGCGAGAATCCGGCAGATGCATCGGGACGAGGCTCGTAGTAGGTAGGGGACGCTTTTTCCGACTCCAAAACTTCCCTTCCGCGCCTTTGCGCCTGGACAAGATTGCGTTAAATGGAAGCTGACAATTCGAGGCTTCTTTCCTTCAATGCATTAACCATGCCCGCAATCCCCACTTTTCCCACGCTTCGCCACGAAATTGCCGGAATCTCCGTCGGTGATCTGGCCCGTGCCTTCGGCACTCCCACCTATGTTTACGACGCCGCCAAAATTTTGGAGCGGGTGGAGGATCTGCGACCGTTCGACGTCATTCGCTATGCTCAAAAGGCTTGCTCGAGTTTGGCAATTCTCGACCTGGTCCGCCGACAGGGGGTTGTGGTCGATGCCGTCAGCGCCGGAGAAATTCGGCGGGCACTTGCGGCTGGGTACAAGGCGGGGGGGCAGAATTCGGAAATCGTCTACACAGCGGACATTTTCGACCGCGAAGTGCTCGACCTGGTGATCCAACACAACATCCACGTCAACTGCGGCTCGCCGGACATGATCGATCAGCTTGGTGAGCGGGCACCCGGCCGCAACATCACGCTCCGCATCAATCCCGGTTTCGGCCACGGACATAGCCAGAAGACCAATACTGGGGGGGAGCAGTCCAAGCATGGCATCTGGCATGCGCAGCTCGACGATTGCCTGCGGCGGGCCGACCGCCACGGCCTGATGATCAGTGGCATCCACATGCACATCGGCAGCGGCACGGACCTGGAGCATCTCGCCCAGGTCTGCGGCTCGCTCGAAAAAACCGTCCTCGCCGTCGGCCGCAGCGTCACCAACATCAGTGCCGGCGGCGGGCTCCCGATTCCTTACAACGCCGGGCAAACCTACGTCGACCTGCCTGAATATTTCCGCCTCTGGGACGCCACTCGCAAGCGGCTGGAAGAGAAGCTCGGCCACAAGCTGACGCTAGAAATCGAGCCGGGCCGCTACCTCGTCGCGGAAAGCGGCTATCTGGTCAGCGAAATTCGGGCGATCAAGCAGATGGGGGACAACACCTTTTATCTGCTCGATGCGGGCTTCAATAACCTGGCTCGGCCAATCCTCTACGGGGCTTATCACCCCATGTCCATCGTTCCCAAGGACGGGGCGAAAGAGCGGCCGACAAGCGACGTCGTCGTTGGCGGCCCCTTGTGCGAATCGGGCGACATCTTCACGCAGGAAGAAGGGGGCTTTGTCTGCAAGCGGACACTTCCCGTCGCCAGCATCGGCGAGTTTCTGGTGCTGGAACGGGCCGGCGCTTACGGCTTTGTGATGTCCTCCAACTACAACAGCAAGCCCCTCGCCGCCGAAGTCCTCATTCAGAACGGTAAAGCTGAGCTGATCCGCGAGCGGCAGAAGTTCGAGGATATCATCCGAGGGGAGAGGATTCCGAGTCCTCGTTAACGAAAATTGCCTCCTGGGCACTTCTCGATTTGGTGAATTGACGCTCACGCTATCACGAGACTGCCGCTCAACCGGCAATTCCTGCCGTTCTCTCTTGACGAACGGCTACTCCCTTCCTATCGTCCACGCCCCTGGGTGAGCCCTGCGCGGATGGATTCTGCGCGGAGCGACAGTAGCCGCCGCACGCCGTGTGCCGGCATCTGTCTGCTCACGGAGTGAGCGGACTACTTTAAATGGAGCGACATCGGCATGAAGCCTGTCATCGAGATCAATCCGCGTTTGATGGGCCGCCGCGTCTTTCTCGGACTGGGCCTGGGAAGCCTGGCGGCACTGGCGGGTTGCAAATCCCCTCTCATGCGCGGCCAAACTCCCGAGCAGGACGAGCTCAAAACAGCAGGAGAGGACGAGAAGGAAAAGCGGGATGTTGTGGGTAGTTACACCCGTCCCTTCGGCCTGAACAAAGTCAAACTGGAGGCGGTCGGCCTTGTCACCAACCTGGACAACACCGGTTCGGATCCCCCTCCCTCCGCCCAGCGGGACCTGCTGCTCAACGAGATGACTTCGTACGCCGTCGAGAATCCCGAACAACTTCTCGCCAGCCCCACAACTTCGATGGTCATCGTCCGGGGCTATCTTCCCCCCGGCATCCGGCGGGGAGAACTGTTCGACGTCGAAGTCCGCGCTCCCAGCGGCTCCGACACCAAGAGTCTCCGTGGCGGTTGGCTGATGAAGGCCCAGCTCCGGCAGGTGGAAATCCTGGCTGGCTCGCTGCACACCGGCAATGTCGAAGGGATCGCTGATGGCGACGTCATCGACGACGCCATTTTTGAAGGAGAGCAGGATCCCATCACCAAGAACCGTGGCGTCGTTATGGGTCGCGCGGTTGCCCAACGGGACCGCGACCTGGGCCTGGCCATCCGCACCGCCGACGCCAGCTTTCGGATCGTCAAAAAAGTGGAGCAGGTCATCAACGCCCGCTTCTTCACTGTCGATAACGGCACAAAAAAGGGAGTCGCCGAAGGGAAACGCAACACGTTTCTGGTGCTGGCGGTCCCCGCGAACTACCGGCAAAACATGGGGCACTATCTCCGCGTCGTTCGCAACATCGCGCTCAGCGAAACCCCTGTCCAGCGGCTGGAGCGCATCGCCGTGCTCGAGAAAAAGCTGCTCGAACCGACGACCACCAGCGCCGCCGCGATTTCGCTGGAGGCCATTGGCAAGGAAGCGATTCCCAGCCTGAAGCGCGGGCTCACCTCCAGCGACACCGAGGTCCGGTTCTGCTCCGCGGAAGCGCTGGCGTATTTTGATGAGCCCGATGCCGCCCCGGTGCTCGGACAAATCGCCAAGGACGAGCCGGCGTTCCGCTGGGCTGCCCTGGCCGGACTTTCGGCCATGCTCAACTCGGTCACGTCGCTGGCCGCACTGTCCGAACTACTCCACGTCAGCAGCGCCGAAACAAAGTATGGCGCGTTCCGGGCCCTCCGATCTCGCACCACTAATGATCCGACCACGAAGGGGGAGTACCTGGCCGCGCCCGTCGCCAATCCCGAGCAGACGCCGCGGGGGGGATTTCGCTACCACCTCGTCGCGAGCAACGGCGAGCCCCTGATTCACATCTCACGCAGCAAGCGGCCCGAAATCGTCCTCTTCGGCCATGAGCAGCGGCTGCACCTTCCCGGCGAAAGCCAGTGGATCGAAGCTGGCCAGATTCTCATTAAGAGAGACGGCGGCAATCTCCGCGTCAGCCGATTTGGCACCGGGGAAGATGGGGACAAGATCGAGGTCTGCTCCACCCTGGTCGACGAAGTGATTCGCTCGGTCGTGAGAGTCGGCGGCAACTATGCCGACGTCATCGCCGGCCTGCAAAACGCCCGCGAAAAAGGTCTGCTCGAAACCCGCCTCGCCGTGGAAGCGCTCCCCAAACCGACGCGGGAGTATGAACGGGATGAGGAAGAGAGCGTGGCTTCGCCGACAGATGAGAAGCCGGTCGAGCCGCAGCAAATTGCACCCGCCCAATCCTAAGGGATTCTTGATAAACTAAACCGGTCCCCTGCTTACCGGTCGCAAGTCCCCCCATGCTCAAAGCCCTCGAACTTTTCGGCTTCAAAAGTTTTGCCGATAAGACGCGCTTTGAGTTCCCCGCCGGTATCACGGTCGTGGTCGGCCCGAATGGCTCGGGCAAGTCGAACATCGTGGACGGCATCAAGTGGGTGTTAGGGGAACAGTCCGCCAAGAGCCTCCGCGGCAAGGAGATGGCGGACTGCATCTTCAAGGGCTCGGGCAACGCCGGCCGAAAGGCGATGAACGCGGCCGAGGCGACGGTCGTATTCGACAATGCCGACGGCCGCCTGCCGTTTGATGCTCCGGAAGTGCATGTTACGCGGCGAGTCTATCGCAGTGGCGAGGCGGAGTATCTCATCAACCGCCAGCCCGCTCGGCTCAAAGATATCAAGGACATGTTCCGCGGCACCGGAGTCGGGACCGATGCCTACAGCATCATCGAACAAGGCAAAGTCGATAAGCTGCTGCAAGCCTCCGCCAAGGACCGCCGGGCCATTTTCGAGGAAGCCGCCGGCATCAGCCGCTTCAAAGCCAAAAAGGTCGAAGCCCAGCGTCGGCTGGAGCGGGTGGATCAGAACCTGCTGCGGCTGCGGGACATTGTGGACGAGGTGGAAAGCCGCCTGAAGAGCGTTCGCAATCAGGCCGGCAAGGCCCGCCGCTATCGGGAGTACAGCGAGCGCCTGCAAGAGCTGCGGACGCAGGTGGCTCTCAGCGACTGGCGAAAGCTCACGGCGAAGGTTACGGGCTATGAGCAAGAGATCGCTCAGTTCTCGGAGGAACATGCCTCAGCCGCCGCTCAGGCGGAATCGCTGGAAGCGCGCCTATTGGAACTCGAAACGGCCATCGTCGCCTGTGGAGAAGACATCCGCAGCAGCGAGAATCGGAGTGCTCGAAACCGCGAGGCGATCACGCAGCGGGAGGCGATTATCGTTCAGCAGCGCGGACGCGCGAAGGAGCTGGAGGAAGAGTCGGCCATGCACCGCCGCAACGTCGCCGCCATGAGCGACAAAGCGGGCGACGTGAAACAGCGTCTCGCGCAGACGCAAAGCGAGATGTCGGCCGCTCGCGATGTGCATGACGAAATAGAAACCCGCCTGGCTGCACGAGAAACGGAGGTCTCCCATCTCTCTCAAAGATATGACGAACTGAAAAAGCAGGGAGATGCCCGCCGGCAGCAGCTGGCCAGCCGCTTGCAATCCGCAGCCGTTTTGCAGAATCAAATCGAAGCGTTTCAAAAGCAACTTGTTGCTCAGGAATCCGCAGCCGCCACGCACCAGCAGCAGCTCACTTCGCTGGCCACCGCGCGGGAGAGCATCGCCGCCGAACTTCTCGCTTGTCAGCAGCGGGAGCTTACCTTGTCCACGCAGGCGAATGCCCGCCAAGGGGATTTGGAAACCGCTCGGAAGGAACTTTCTAAGGCTCGAACTGTTCAAGCGGAGAGTCAACAAAAGCTCGCCGAGTTGCAGAATCGCCATCACCGCACGAGCGAGCGAGTCTCCATCCTGCAGGAACTCGAGGAGTCGCTGGAAGGGCTCGGGGTCGGCGTCAAGCAAATCGTGGCCCGCGCCAAAGCCGGCGGCAACGAAATGCTGGCTCTCATCCGCGGCGTGCTGGCGGATTTGCTCACCGTCCATGTCGATTACGCTCCCGCACTCGATATTGCTCTGGGAGAAGCCTCGCAGCTCGTCGTCGTCAGTGGTGGCTTGGCGGAGGTGCAGCAAGTGGCGGCTCTGGCAGGAGTGTTGCCGGGAAGAGTGACGTTTGTTGGAACGGATTCCGCCGCCACTCAACCACGAACACAACCGGAGTTACCGGAGGGCTTCGCGACTCAAGAAGGGATCGTTGGCCGGGCCGCGGACCTCGCCGACGCTCCGCAACAGGTTCAGCCGCTCGTCGAGAGGTATCTGGGCCGCACCTGGCTGGTGAGGACGCTGGCGGATGCGGTCCGCCTGCGCACCCAGCTTGTCCCAGACTCCAACCTGCGGTTTGTCGCGCTCACCGGCGAGTTGCTCGATGAACATGGCGCACTCTCCGTCGGGCCGAGAGCGTCGGCCACCAGCCTCATCTCCCGTCGCAGCGAACTTCGCTCCTGCCTCGCTCAACTGGAATCGCTCACCGAGCAAATCGTCGTCGGCCAGGAAGCCGGTGCCCAACTCGCGCAGCAGATTGTCGAGCAGGAAGCGGCTTTGCAACAAACGCAAACGAGCGCCCAGGAACTGGCGAAGGCTCTGGCCGATGCCCGCTTGCAAACCCGCACCCAGGAAGAACGCCAGCAGCAGACGGCTCAGCAGGAACAAGGTGCGCGAGGCTCGCTGGCGGAAATAAATTCGCGCCACGCAGCCTTGGCAAACGCCGTCACTCGCGGCAAAGCGGACCTCCTCAGCGGTCAAGCGTCGGCGGCAGCCCTCGGCGCGGAGTTGGCTGCGGAAGAAGCCGAGCTGAGTCGTATCGACGACCAGCGGAAAGAGTCTCAGCAGCAAGCCACAGTGGCAAAAATCGAGCGGGCCAAGAGCGAGCAGCGGCTGGAAGGACTACGGGCGAGACTGTCGCAGTTTGAGGATGACCAGCGCGAACGGGAGCGGGCTGTCGAACAGGTCGCCGACCAACTCACGCAGTGCCAGCAGCGCCGCGAAACCTGCGACTATGCCGTGCTCGCCGCGAGCAGCGAACTGGCCGAGCTTTACATTCACAAGGATACGTTTGCCCAAGAGCTCGCCGGCCTCTTTCAATCCCGCGATACATCAGCCACTCAGCGGAACCAGCAATCCGATTCCGCAACATCTCTCCGCAAGTCCATCCGCAAGCTCGAAGAGAAGCAGCATCAACTGGAGCTGGCCGCCGGCCAGGTTCGCCACGAACGGCAGACGCTCGTCGACCGGCTCAAGGAAGACTACAGCATCGACCTGGAGGCAATGACCGCGGCCGCGACCGAGACCTCCGCCGAAGAGGAACAAGCCCGCACGGAAGTCGAAGCGGAAATCGAAGCCCTCCGCCGCAAGATCAACCAGATCGGCGCGGTCAACCTCGACGCCCTCGACGAGCTGGACGAGTTAGAAAGCCGCTTTGGCACCCTCTCTGCCCAGCACAAAGACCTCAGCGACGCCAAGCAGGCCCTCGAACGGATCATCCAAAAAATCAACGGCGACAGCCGGCGGTTGTTCGTGGAGACGCTGGAAGCGATCCGGGCGAACTTTCAAATCCTCTATCGCAAAGCCTTCGGCGGCGGCAAGGCGGACATCGTGCTGGAGGAAGGGGTCGATGTCCTCGACGCCGGCGTGGAGATCATCGCCACTCCCCCCGGCAAGCCGTCGTTCAACAACTCGCTTCTCTCCGGCGGCGAAAAGGCCCTCACCGCCGTCGCCCTGCTCCTCGCCATCTTCCAGTTCCGCCCCAGCCCGTTCTGCGTGCTGGACGAAGTCGACGCCCCCTTCGACGAAGCCAACATCGGCCGCTTCGTCGACGTCCTCAAGGAGTTCCTCGGCTGGACCAAATTCGTCATCGTCACGCACAGCAAAAAAACGATGACCGCCGCCACCACCCTCTACGGCGTTACCATGCAGGAAAGCGGCGTCAGCAAACGGGTCAGCGTCCGATTCGACGACGTCACCGACGACGGCCACATTAAACCCGAAGCCTTGGGCCGAGCCGGCGACGAAGCGGAGCCCGAGCAACAGCGGGGCGTGGCATAGTCGCCTTTCGCTCCGCGAAAGTAGCGGCTGGGGCAGTGTGATTCATCTGATTCGCGCTTCGTTTTCTCGATTTCACTCTCCGCAACTCCATTCATTGCAACATGTTGCGGTGATTCATCGCCCGAATCAAGCGAAAACCTGATTCACCCACTCGTATGACGGCGAGCGGCCAGCATAAGCTGGCCGGTCACATGGCCCCGGCGAAAAACGGTTCTCCCGCCTGCAGACTCACCGGCCAGCTTACGCCGGCCGCTCGCCAGAAATCCAAACAACCAGATTGTCAAACATCTCCGAGCCGGCTGCACGGGGTCAGGAGGGGTTTCGCGGTAGCGATTTTCCATCCGCTTGCACCAGGACGCGAAACTCCTCCCGACCCCTTCCACCCCCGTGCGAGACCTTCTGCCCGGATATTCCATTCGTACGCACTTTCTATTGTCACAGTCAATACCTTGTCATCAAGATTTTCCAAGATTTATTAGAGCACTCCTCAGGTGCATTCGGGACCAGCAGAATCAATCAACGAAAGCGGGATGCCCCTGGGTTCATCCCAGGGGAGGTTCACCTTCATCCTAGATATCGAAAAACAGACTCCCAAAAATGCCCCCCGGATTTTCCGGGGGGAAAAGTCACCTAGGGCCTCCGTGATGCGCGGCCGCATGAGCGCGAAGTTGATTCCTCCCCCAGGATGAACCCGGCGGCATCCAGGGGAATCACCTTGGATGTTTCTAGGCAGAAGGTGAAGCTCCCCCGAGACAAGCTCGGAGGCATCTGGAGAGCGGGCAACGTGAGCAAGCCTGCTGAAGCACATCGGGGGTCGGGAGTCTTTCGCATCCTGGACGGTCCTCCGTCACCAGCTCAGCCGCGATAGACTCCCGACCCCAGCTTGTCCGACTCACCTGTTCAGCGATTGGTCATAACTCAGGCAGTGCCTTGATGCTGGTAGACAACGATTGATCCCTCGGCGACGACGTAATCGCCGCCACGTAGATAGACCTCGAAGTACTGACTGAGGTCGATGTGGCCATTGAGGATTGGCGAGAGAATCGCGTGCGCCAGCGAGTAGTTCATTACTATAAAGAGCCTCTGTGAGGGCATACAGTCGTGAATCGTGGGCGCAATGGTCAATCACATAGGCGCTTTCGGCGAAGTAGATTGCGTGAAAATTAGAACTAGCCCTTGCGATTTCACGGAGGGAGGAGAAATTGTCCGTGAACGTGAATTTGTTCTGAGCGAGAAGTCGTTGAATGTTCTCGCGTTCCGATGCGGACTTCGAATCGAGAAGCTTGAGTTTTTGATGAAGGTCACAGCGAATCCAAGGAAGAAGTTCGCGATCGACAAGTGCATCACCGCAGATGCGAGCAAGATTGTCGTAGAGGGCGGGCGGAAATGAGTTTGTGAAACGACGCAGAAAGCTGTCCACTTTTGGGGTGAGGCCCCCGAGGAAAACGCCCATAAGAATCGTGGAGAAGTGATATTTATCAAATTCAGCCGACCCTTCACAAAATGCACACCAGTCCGCGAGTAGGGCTTCGTCGAGTTCTGGTTCGTAATCTGCCACTTGCCCCTCCCGACGATGGACGCATCAAACGCGAAGCTCTCGAACGGGCAGTCGAATCTTAGCGAAACAGCAACTGCGAGAAATGATACAGATCACTCTTCCAGACCTGGAAGTCGTGCCGGCCGCCGGGGATGACGTTGTAGAGGTGGGGCACCTTCTTCTCGTCGAGCATCTTGTGGACGTTCTCGCTGATCCGGAACAGTCCGTCCTTGTCGCCACACGCGACGTAGAGCAGCCGCAGCTTCTTGGCGGCTTCCGCGTGGTCCTTGATGAGGTCGGCTGGGGGCCGGGTGTTTGGGGCGGAGAAGAATCTCCCCACCCAGGCGAACGTATCGAGGTTGGCCAGCCCGAAGTTGAGCGACTGCCCGCCCCCCATCGACAGCCCGGCCAGGGCGCGCGACTCGCGGTCGGCCTTCTCCGAATAGGCGTGCAAAGCCCCAGAACCCCTCCCTTCGGGTGGGTGTTTATTTGCGAAAAACCCTCCATTTACTCTGTCCTTAAAATTGACAGCCATCCCAAGGCCGGATATTCTCAGAGCAACGTCCGTTTATCGGTCGTCCCGCCTTTTATACCCTACCAGTTACGATTTGTTCTCTAGGCCCCGGAATTTAGGCGAAACGGTTTGCCTGCCGGTGGTCATAGTTGAGTAGTCGCGTGGCCCGCGATTTTTGCAAGCGGCCGCGTCCCATGAGTTTACCCACGGAGAGAGAAGACATGCTTGTTGAACGAAGAAGCTGCGAAGGAAACCGTCTGAGCCGCCGGTCGATGTTGACCGTGGGTGCCATTGGCGGCCTCGGTCTGTCGCTGGAAAACTACTTCGCGATGAAGCAGGCCAAAGCCGACACGAAGCATTACGACTTCATCGAGGCCAAGGCCCAAAGCGTCATCCATATCTTCCTTCCCGGCGGCATGGCCCACCAGGAATCGTTCGACCCCAAGCCTTATTCCCCGCTGGAATACCGCGGCGAAATGGGGACGGTCAAGACGAACACGGGCGAAATCCTTAGCGAAACGCTGCCGAAGCTGGCCTCCATCGCCGACAAGATTGCCGTCATCCGTTCGATGACTCACGGCGAAGCGGCTCACGAGCGGGGCACGCACAACATGTTCACGGGCTATCGGCCGAGCCCGGCCCTCATCTTCCCCAGCATGGGAAGCGTGGTGAGCCACGAATACGGGCCGCGGAACAACCTGCCGCCGTATGTTTGCATTCCCGGTGTGCCGAACGAGTTCGCGGCCAACGGCTATCTCAGCTCGTCGTTCGCTCCGTTCAGCCTTGGTTCCGACCCGGCCAACGGCGGCTTCAAGGTGCTGGACCTGAACATGCCTGGGGACGTGAACGAAGCCCGGTTCAACCGCCGCCGCAGCGCCCTGGAAGCGGTAAACGACCATTTCACGAAGAAGGACAAGTCCGACAACGTCGGCGCGATGAATACCTTCTATGAACGGGCTTATAGCCTGATCAGTGCTCCGCAAGCCCGCGAAGCGTTCAATATCGAAGCCGAGCCGGCAGCGGTGCGGGATGCTTACGGTCGCAATACGGCAGGGCAGCGGTTGTTGATGGCTCGCCGTCTGGTTGCTGCTGGTGTGCGGTTCGTCACGCTTACCTACGGCGGCTGGGATATGCACAGCAGCATCACCCAGGGGATGCGCGGCAGCTTGCCGGCTCTTGACCAGGGGCTGCACGCCCTTATTACCGACCTCGACAAGCAAGGCCTGCTCAAGACCACGCTGATTATGGTATCGAGCGAATTCGGCCGCACGCCCAAGATCAACGCCACGGCCGGCCGCGACCACTGGCCGAAGGTGTTCAGCGTGATGCTCGCCGGTGGCGGCATCAAGGGTGGCACCATGTGGGGGACCAGCAACAGCACCGCCTCCGAGCCCGATACCGATGCGGTCGGCCCGGAAGACCTGGCCACCACGGTTTACAACCAACTGGGCATCGTCGCCGACAAGGAATTGATGTCGCCCGGCAACCGGCCCATCGAAATCTGCGACGGTGGCAAGATTATCAAGGGCTTGCTGGGTTAAGCTCCGAGATTGCACAACCTCCGGCGCGCCTTTTCGATATGGAAGGCGCGCCGGCTCCGTTTTTGCGACGAAAATCACTCCCGCCTGAATCGGTAATCGCGCTCGCAGAAAGTGCGTTTATCCCCGCCTTAAGTTAGAATACAACTTGTTCCCAAGCTCCGCTTGGGAACACCAGTCCCGAAGCTCCGCTTCGAGTCGAATGGGAAGCTGAGCTTCCAGACGTGCGTTCCCAAGCAGAGCTTGGGAACGAGGACTCATCGCCGTTATCGAGGAAGCCATGCCGAAAATCTATCTGTCTGCAGTCCTCATTGCCCTCGTTGCCAGCGCCGCTTCGGCGGTCGAGCCGTCGCTGGGCGGCATCGCGCCGTACGGCGTGCAGCGGGGGGTGGAAACGGAGGTCCTTTTCCAGGGAGGTCGCCTGCAGGATGCCAAGGAGTTGCTCTTCTATTCTCCCGGCATCGCCGTCACCAGTTTGGAAGCCGTCAACGACGGCACGGTCAAGGCCAAGCTGAATGTGGCTGCCGACTGTCGGCTGGGGATTCATGCGGTGCGGGTCCGGACGCTGACCGGCGTCAGCAACCTCCGCACGTTCACGGTCGGTGCTCTGCCGGAAGTCAAAGAGGTCGAACCGAACAGTCTGTTTGACAAGCCGCAAGCAATCGGAATGAATGTCACGATGAGCGGCGTGGTCGATGCCGAAGACGTGGACCATTTCGCAGTTGACCTGAAAAAGGGCCAGCGGCTGACGGCGGAACTCGAGGGTTTGCGGCTGGGGAATACGTTCTTTGATCCCTATCTGGCGATTCTCAACTCGGCCCGGTTTGAACTTTCCCGCAGCGACGATGCGGCTTTGCTCAATCAAGATTGCCTCTGCTCGATTGTGGCTCCCGAGGACGGCAAGTACATCGTGCAGATTCGCGAAAGCTCCTACGGCGGCAATGGGGCCTGCACCTATCGACTGCACATCGGCGGGTTCCCGCGGCCGACGGCCGTGTATCCCTCCGGCGGCAAGCCGGGCGAAGTCCTCGCGGTGAAGTACATCGGCGATGCGGCTGGCGATGTGGCTGCCCAGGTCACGCTCCCCACGGGGCTCGCACAGGAAACAGGTCTCCTCGCTCAAGATGCCAATGGCATCGCTCCCTCGCCGAACATGGTCCGGGTCATCGACCTGCCCAATGCCTTGGAAGTGGAGCCGAACGACGTGCTGGCCCAGGCTTCCCCCGGTTCGGCTGCTCCTTGTGCCCTGAACGGCATCATCGAAAAGGAGGGGGACGTTGATTATTTCAAATTCTCCGCCAAGGCCGGCCAGCAGTTCGATATCCGGGTCTACGCCCGCAAGCCGCTCCGCTCGCCGCTGGATAGCGTGCTGACGATTCTCAACGCGCAAGGAGGGGGTATTGTTGGCAGTGATGATTCCGTCGGGCCGGATAGTTACGTCCGCTTCGGCGCGCCGGCCGACGGGGATTTCTACGCGGTCGTGCAGGATCAGCTCAAGGCCGGCGGGCCGAATTATGTTTACCGCGTGGAAATCACGCCGGTCGCCCCGGCACTGACCATGGCGCTCCCGGAACGCCAGCAGTACATTCCGACCACGCTGACGGTTCACAAGGGGAACCGGATGGCCATGATGATGAGCGCCCAACGGGCCAATTTCGGGGGACCGATTGACGTCTCCGTCGCTGGCTTGCCGGCTGGAATGACGACGGAGACCATTCAGGTCCGCCCGGACCAGACCGATGTTCCCGTCCTCTTCACGGCCGCTGCCGATGCCGCGCCTGCCGGTGCCCTGGCGGATGTGATTGGAAAAGTCGCCGACCCCAAGCTGCCGCTGGAAGGTCATTTGCGTCAGCGGTGCATGTTGATCCGCGGGCAGAACAATATCGACGTCTGGGGGCACGATGCCGAGCGGATGGCCGTATCGCTCGGGGACGAAGTGCCGTTCAAGATTGACATCGTCCAGCCCAAGGCTCCACTGGCTCGCAACGGCTCGATGAACCTCAAAATTGTCGCCACGCGGAAAGAAGGCTTCAAAGCGGCGATTTCGGTTTTCATGCTGTATAACCCGCCAGGGGTAAGCTCTTCGGGGAGCATTTCAATTCCCGAAGGGCAGAATGAAGTGGTGATTCCCTTCAATGCCAATGGTGGAGCTGCTATCGGCACTTGGAAGATCGTCTGCATCGGCCGGGCCGCTCATCTGAATGGCGGCGTGGAAGTCGCCTCGCAGCTGGCCGACCTGACGATTTCGGACCAGTTCTTCACCTTCGCCTTCGATAAGTCCGCGGTCGAGCAGGCCAAGGAGACCGAAGTGGTTGTGAAGATGGAAAAGAAAATCGACTTCGATGGCAACGCCAAGTGCGAGCTGGTCGGAATTCCCGCCGGCACCACGACCACTGCTGTGGAATTCAACAAGGAAACCAAGGAGATCGTTTTCAAAGTGACCTGCGCCAAGGACGCGCGGCCCGGCCGCTATCCTTCGCTGCTGTGCGTCTCCACTTTGATGGTTCAGGGTGAGCCGGTGGTTCACACGCTGGGAACCGGCGAGCTCCGCATCGACGCTCCGCTTCCCCCCAAGCCGATGACCGTCGCCGCCCCGCCCCCCATGCCGGCAGCCGTGGCCGTTGCTCCCCCGCCGATGCCCGTCGCTCCCAAGCGGCTGACTCGACTGGAGCAACTGCGATTGGAAAAGGAACAGGCCGGAAAGAAGTAAGTGGGGCAGGCTTCCAGCCTGCCCAGGTCAGAGGTTAGAGAAAAGAATCAAAGTTCGGAGGAACTCCTGTGAAGAATCGCAATACTATCCTTGTCACCCTGCTGTCGCTTATCGCCGCCTCGGCCGCTTACGCCGAGCCCAAGGTGACGGCTCTGAGCGTCTATCCTCCGGACATCAACCTGCAAACCAAGCAGGACCTGCAACGGTTCATCGTGGTGGCGACCCGCGACGACGGGGTGACGCTCGATGTCACCGGCCAGTGCACCGTGAAAATCGCCGCGGCGAACCTGGTGCGACAGGACAAAAACGTGCTTTACCCGGCTGCGGACGGCCAGACCACGCTCGAAGCCGAGTATCAGGGACTCAAGGCCGTTTCCACCGTCACGGTCAAGGAATTCGCCGCCGAGCGGGGGATCAGCTTTCAGCTCGATGTGATGCCAGTCTTCATGCGGAGCGGCTGTAATACGGGAAGCTGCCATGGAGCGGCCCGCGGCAAGGACGGCTTTCGCTTGTCGCTGTTCGGCTTCGATCCGCAGGGGGACTACTACCGGCTGACTCGCGAAATCGGCGTCCGCCGCATCAACCTGGCCTCGCCTAAGGACAGTCTGCTCATCGAAAAGTGCGTCGGCAATGTGCCGCACACCGGCGGCAAGCGATTCGCCGTGGAAAGCGAATACAACGCCACGCTGATGAAGTGGCTCGAAGCGGGTGCTCCCAACGATCCCAAGCCAACGGCCAAGGTGATGGGCGTAGACCTCTATCCGCCGTCGGCTGTGATGGAAGGAGAAGGGGCGACGCAGCAGTTCATCGCCCGGGCCCGCTATGAAGACGGCACCGACCGGGACATCACCTCGCTGGCCACTTTCATGACCAACAACGACAACTCGGCCCCCATCACCATCGACGGCCTGGTCACCGCCGCCGCTCGGGGCGAAGCCTTCATCATGGCTCGCTTCGAAACGCACACGGTCGGCAATCAGGTGCTGGCTCTCCCGAAGGGGCTGATGTTCACGGCTCCCGCCCTTGCCGGCAACTACATCGATGAGCTTGTCGGCAGCAAGCTCAACAAGGTCCGCATTCTCCCCAGCGGCCTATGTAACGACGAAGTGTTCCTCCGCCGCGTCACCATCGACATCAACGGCCGCCTGCCGACGGAAGAGGAATACGCCGCCTACGTCGCCGATGCCGACCCCGCCAAGCGAGCGAAGCTCGTCGATCGCCTCTTGGAGCGGAAGGAGTTCTCGGAAATCTGGGCGATGAAGTGGGCCGAGCTGCTCATGATCAAGTCCACCAACCAGGTCAGCACCAAGAGCGCCTTCCTGTACTCAAGCTGGCTGACGGACCAGATTGCCCGCAACGTGCCACTCGACAAGATGGTGCAAGAGCTGCTGGGCAGCAGCGGCGGAACGTTCAAGAACCCGCCGACAAATTATTACCAGGTGGAGCGGGACACGCTCAAAGTGGCCGAGAACGTGGCCCAGGTCTTCATGGGAATCCGCACGCAGTGTGCCCAATGCCACAATCATCCGTTCGACCGCTGGACGATGAATGACTATTACAGCTTCGCGGCATTCTTTTCGCAGATTGGCCGCAAGCAAGCGGAGGACTATCGCGAAATCATTGTCTACAACTCGGGGGGCGGCGAAATCGCCCACCCCGTCGGTGGCCGCGTGATGCCACCAAAGTTCCTCGGCGGACCGGAGCCGGACGTGAAAGGGAAGGACCGCCGCGACGAGCTCGCTAAGTGGCTCACCAGCACGGACAACCCATACTTCGCCACCAGTGTGGCCAACCGCGTTTGGGCTCACTTCTTTGGCAAAGGCATTGTCGAACCGGTCGACGACATCCGCGTCAGCAATCCCTCCAGCAATCCCGAACTGTTCAAAAAGCTCGGCGACAAGCTGGTGGAATATAACTTCGATTTCAAACGGCTGGTGCGGGACATTTGCAACTCGCAGGCGTATCAGCGGTCCACCGAGCGGAACGAATCCAACATGGGGGACGAGCGGAACTTCGCCCACGGCAACGTCCGCCGCATCCCCGCCGAAATGATGCTCGATTGTATCAGCCAGGTGACCAAAGCCCCCGACAAGTTCGCGGGCATTCCCCTCGGCTCGCGGGCCGTGCAGATTGCCGATGGCAACACCAGCAACTACTTCCTGACCACCTTCGGCCGCGCTCCTCGCGACACGGTTTGTGCCTGCGAGGCCAAGACCGAACCGACCCTCTCGCAGTCGCTGCACATGCTCAACGGCAGCGCCGTGCACAACAAGATTCAGCAGGGTGGCGTCGTAAAAGAACTCATCGCTGCCGGCAAAACCCCGCCGCAAGTCATCGAATCCCTTTTCATCCGCGCGCTATCTCGCAAGCCCGATCAGCCGGAATTGGACAAGCTGATGGCCGTGGTGACGAGCGCGGAAAACCCGCAAGCCGGGCTGGAGGATGTCTTTTGGGCCGTCCTGAATAGCCGGGAGTTTGTGTTTAACCACTAGGCAGAGTGAGTGGTGAGTGGTTAGGGGTGAGTGGTCACAATAGAGAATCGTCCGATTAAGTCGAGGTCACCTATGCGTTCCCAATTTCAAATCAGTAGCTTGATCCTGATTGCCGCGGCCAACTTGGCGCTCAGCGGTCCTTCATGTGCCGTGGCGCAAGCCCCAGCGGCCAAGATCACCTACGACGACAACATCCGGGCGATCTTCAAGGAGCATTGCTTCGCCTGCCATGCCCAGGAACGGAATAAGGGTGGCTTGACGCTCGATACTTATCCAAAGGTGATGGCCGGCGGCTCCAGCGGCGAGGTGATTCTGACAGGCGATGTGGAAAACTCGCGGCTCTATGCGCTGGTCAGCCACAAAGAGAAGCCGGAAATGCCCCCCATGCAGGACAAGCTGTCCCAGGCCAAGATTGACCTGATTGCCAAATGGATCGAGCAAGGTTCGCCCGAGAACGCCGGCTCGAAGATCGCGGCTCCCAAAAAGAAGAACCCAGCCCTGATGGCCAGCGGAGCCGTTGGCAAGCCGACCGGTCCGGCGGCCATGCCCGAAGGGCTGCTGAAACAGCCGGTGGTCTATACCGCGCGGGCGGGTGCGACGACGGCTTTAGCGGCGAGCCCCTGGGCTCCGCTAGTGGCAGTCGCCGGGCAGAAGCAGATTTCGCTCTACAACACGGACACGCTCCAGCTTCTGGGCGTATTGCCGTTTCCTGAAGGCATTCCCTACGTCCTCCGCTTCAGCCGCAGCGGCACGGTGCTACTGGCTGGCGGCGGCCGCGGCGGGCATAGCGGCAGTGTGGTGCTGTTCGACGTGAAAACCGGAAAACGGATTGCCAAGGTCGGCGAAGAGCTGGATGCGGTTTTGGCCGCGGACATTTCCAATGACCATTCGATGGTGGCTCTCGGCGGTCCGAGCAAAGTCGTCCGCATCTTCTCCACGGACAGCGGACAAATGCTGTTTGAAATCAAGAAGCACACGGACTGGATTTACTCCGTGCAGTTCAGCCCCGATGGGGTGCTGCTGGCGACGGCCGACCGCAGCGGCGGCCTGTTCGTATGGGAATCGGCAACGGCCCGCGAATATCTCAGCCTCCGCGGTCACAATGGCGCGGTCTGCGACGTCAGTTGGCGGCTCGATAGCAACGTGCTGGCGAGCGCCGGCGAGGATACCACCGTCCGCCTCTGGGAAATGAACGACGGCAACCAGATCAAGAGCTGGGGTGCTCATGGCGGCGGCGTGTTCTGCGTGAACTATGCGATGGACGGCCGGTTGGTGTCGGCCGGACGCGACAACACGGTCAAGAGCTGGGCTGGCGACGGCGCGGCTCAAAAGACTTTTCCCGGTTTCCCCGAGCCGGCCCTGCGAACGGTGTTCAGCTTCGATGGCAAGCGAGTCATTGGCGGCGACTGGGCCGGAAACGTCCGCGTCTGGGACGCAGCCGAGGCCAAGGATGTGGGACTGATTCCCGCCAACCCGTCGACACTGGCGATGGTGGTCGAGGCGAAGAAGGCTGATGTTGTCGCGAAGACTCCTCCGGCTCAAGCGACCGGCGCTGAAGCGGCTGCCGCTCAGGCAGTCGTCGTGGCGAAGGACGCGGCTCTCAAGGCGTCGACCGAAAAGCTGACGGCCGCAACCGCGGCCGCAACGAAGGCGGAAGCAGATCGCGTGGCGGCTGTGGCTGCCGCTGCCGTGGCGACCGCTGCCGCGAAGACGGCGACCGATGCGAATGCCGCGGCCATTGTAGCGCTCAAGGTGCCAACGGACGAGAAGGTCGCTGCCGATGTGGTGCTGGCCGCGAAAACTGTGGCCGCCAAAGCTGCCGCGGATTTGGCTGCTGTCGATAAGGCCGCATCCGACAAAGCTGCTGCGGACAAGGCTGCCGATGCGGCGGCTCAGTTGGACAAATCAACCAAGTCCGCCGCTGCTTCTGTCGCTGCCGAAGCGGAGCGCGTGGCCGCGGCCGCGGTCGTCGCTCAGAAGGTGGCGGCTCTGAAAGTCGTGACCGATGCCGCGGCAGTCGCCAAGACCGCTCTCGATACGGCGAACGCGAACCTTGTCGTGGCTACCAAGGCCGTCGAAACCATGACCGCCGGCGCGGCCGCTGCGGTGGTCGCCATGACCGCTGCCAAGACGGAGCTCGACGCGGCCACCAAGGCCAAGACCGACGCCGACGCTGCTTATGCCGCCAAAAAGGCCGCTGCCGACGTCGCGGCTGCTGCCCTTGCTGCGGCCCAGGCCGCCGTCGTTGCTGCCGATGCGGACAAGGTCGCTTTCGACCAGGCTGCGGGCAAGCTCGATGTCGCTCTCAAGGCGGCTCAGGATCAGCTTGCGGCCAAGACTCCCGCCATGACGGCCACCGAAGCCGAGCGAGCCGCTGCCGCCACGGCTGCCGCCGCAAAGGCCACGGCCTCCAAAGCGGTCGCCGACAAGATCGCCGCTCTTCAGGCGGAGCTTGTCAAAGCTCAGGCCGAGCAGAAGGCCGCCGACGATGCCGCCGCTGCCAAAACCGCCGCCGCCACTGCCGCCAAGGCTGCCGTCGACGAAACACAGGAAGCCCTCGACAAAGCAGCTGCCGAGCGGAAGGCGTTTGCGGAAGCTTACGAAGTGAAGTAGGCGGGCGGCTTAGCCTACTTTCGCCAGCTTCGTCACCCGCCCGGTCTTCACCCACTCGACCACGAAGATATTGCCGTCCTTGTCGAAACAGGCGTCGTGGGGATGGACGAAGCGGCCGTTTTCCCAAGTCGCGGGTTGCTCCCGCATCTTAAATTCGGCTAGGGCCTTTTTGGTCCACTCGGGGTCGTAGCCCAGGTGCGTGATGACCTTGTTGTCCTTGTCAAAGAGCGTGACGCGGGCATGCAGGTCGGGGCAGAGCAGCACTTCGCCGCGGATGTCGAAGTGGGCGGGGAAGCTGACCTCGGTATTGAAGCTGAGGTGCTTGCCGTCGAGCGTGAAGTACTGCAAGCGGGCATTGGCCCGGTCGGCGACGACCAGCGTCGGCTCGCGACCCGGGCGGTTATCCAGCCACAGGCCATGCGGCGTTTTCATCTTGCCCGGCTCGGCCCCTTCACCTCCCCAGGTCCGGACCCACTTGGCGTCCTTGTCGTATTGATGGATGAAATGCGAGCCGTAGCCGTCAGCGATGTAGAACCCACCATCGGCCCCAAAGGCGACGTTTGTCGGAGAATACTTGGACCCTTCCTTGTAGACCGCCGGTTCCGGCGGCGGGCCTTTTTTCTCCCAGACGTGCTCTCCCTTCAGGTTGGCCTTCACCACGACGCCATGCAACACATCGCAAAGGTATAAAAACTCTTCGTTCCCATCCTTGCGAATATCGATGCCATGCCCGCCGCCGTGATACTCCTTGCCGAACGAGCGGACGAACTTGCCGGCCGGGTCGAAGACGGCAATCGCGTCCATTGGCTCGGGAGCCCGGTTGCGGTGCTTGATGTAAATCAGCCCGGACTCGTCAATCGCCACGCCGTGTGTCTCACCCCACACAAGGTGCGCCGGCAATTCTCCCCAGCCGTGCGTGGCAGTGTATTGAAACCCCGCCACGCCCAGGACCGGCGGCTTCGTTCCGGCTTTGTCTTGCGCGCCAAGTATCGTGGGACCGACCGCGGCAATCGCGGCAGCGGCGCTAGTAGCCTGGAGGAACGTGCGGCGCGAAGAAGAGCGACGAGGGGTTTTGGGCGAGGACATTTGGCCGGCTGGTGGGAAGGTGAATCGGCGAAGATGCCATCATCATACCGCCGAGGTGGGGTAGGGTTCCAGCCTGCCCGGAATCGACTTTTTACGGCAGGCTGGAAGCCTATCCCACCCAGGTCATCATTCGTCTCGAAACCCACCCTTCCGCCCGGCCTTCACCTGCGACCGCCGCTTCTTGGCCTCCACGCGCCGCCGCTGGGAACCCTTGCTGGGCTTGGTCGCCCGCCGCTTCTTGGGCGGATGCAGCACTTCCAGGATCATTTGCCGCAGCTTCTCCAGGCACGAATCCACGTTTTTCGGCTGATCACGCGATTCCTGGCTGGTGATGACCACGTCCCCGTCGTTGGTCAATCGCGAGCCGAATTTCTGTCCAAACCGCTCCCGCATACCCGGCGACAGGCTGGCCGAATGGCGGACGGAGAAATGTAGCGTTGCCTTGCTGTTGACTTTGTTGACGTTCTGCCCCCCCGGCCCGCTGCTGCGGGAGAAGGAGAAACGAAGCTCTTCGTCGGGGATGGTGAGCGTGGAGGTAATCGTCAACATGAGTCGGCCCGCGGGGTAAGTCCGCCTGACGGCGGATCTCCAACTACAGTACCCGGCAAATAACGCATTTCAAGTATTCTGTCTCCAGGCAAGTGGCGGAGACGGGATGGTCAGCAGCAGCGCCGCGGACTTCGAGGATTTGAAGGTCTCGGCCGGACTTCTGAGCGACGCCGGAGAGCATCAGGAGAAAGTCTTCGCGCTTGACGCTGCCGGAGCAACTGTTGGTAACGAGGATGCCGCCCGGTTCGAGCAAGTCGACCGCCTGACGGTTGACCCGGTGGTAGGCCATGAGGGCGCTGTTGACGGTGCTGCGATTGCGGGCGAATTTGGGAGGGTCGAGGACGACGGCATCGAAGCGGGTGCCTTCCCCCTGAAGACGGTCGAGTGTTTTGAAGGCGTCGGCCACTTCAAACTTGCAGTTGGTCAGGTTGTTGAGGGCGGCGTTCGCTTCAGCCTGGGCAATGGCCTTTTTGCTGCCGTCGATGCCGAGGGCTTCCTTCGCCCCGCCGAGCTTCGTCGCGGCCAGGGCGAAGCCGCCGGTGTAGCAGAAGACATCGAGAACTCGGCGGCCCTTCATGTAGGCGGCCGCGGCCCGGCGGTTTTCCCTCTGGTCGAGATAAAAGCCGGTCTTCTGTCCTTCCTTTAGATCAAGACCGAAAGCGATGCCGTTTTCCTTGATCGTGAGCTGCCCTTCGGGGAGTTCCCCCCAATGATGCTCTTCCGTGAATTCGACTCCTTCCAGCTTGGCCATGCTTTTGTCGGCTCGCAGGAGGATTCCCTTCGGCCGCAGCAGGTCTTGCAGGATGCCGACAATCATCTCCAGCCGCTTGGCGATGCCCATGGAGGTGGCCTGTACGACGAGGTAGTCGCCGTAGCGATCGACGACGAGGCCGGAGATGCCGTCCCCTTCGCTGAAGACGAGACGGGTGGCGGACTCTTCGCGGTCGGCAACCATTTCGTAGCCAATCTGGTCCCGCAGCAAAATGGCCTGGGCGATGCGGCGGCGAAAGAGCGTTTCGTCGAGCGCCTCCCCTTCCGACCAGGTGAACAGCCGCACGCGGATGCGGCTCTGGCTGTTGTAGAAGCCGCGGGCGACGAACTTGTTCTTTTCGTTGTAGAGGTCGACGGGCTCGCCATCGAGTTTTTCCTCCTTGAGCTTTTTGCCGTTGAGCGATTCCACCTTCTGCACTGCGGAGGAGAGGACCCACGGATGGCGGCCGTAGAACGGCAGGGCTTTTCGCGGCAGGAGGACGACCTTGGCCTTGGCGAGCGGGGGGGAGTCGGTGTCTTGATCGACAAAATCGAGGGAAGGAGCGGACATGGGACGGAACTCGTGAGCGAAAGAGCGAAGGAACCCATCAATATACCAGATAGTCACCGCTGCCGGAGGGAGTTGAGCCACGGATGAAACACGGATTCTCGATGTTTTTTGCCAATTTACCTCCCATCAAATCCGTATTTCATCCGTGTTCAATCCGTGGCCCAACATTGCCTTTCCGCTTACATTGGCGAAATGCTCACTTCCCACGAGATTGAAATCCGCGTCCGCTACCAGGAGACGGACGGCCAGGGGCGGGTGCACCACGCCAATTACCTCACCTGGTTTGAGCTCGGCCGCGTCGAGCTGCTTCGAGCGATGGGACATAGCTACCGCGAGCTGGAAGCGGCTGGCGTGATGCTGGTGGTGGCGGAGATGAACGTGCAGTACTTCCTGCCGGCGTTCTTCGATGATGTTTTGATCCTTCAAACGTGCGCCGTTAAAGCCAAAGGAGCCCGGATCGAACACGAGTACCAAATCCGCCGCGGAAGCGACGTTTTGGCGAAAGCGGTCTCCACGATCGCCTGCATTGACCCCTCCGGCCGGGTAAGCCGATTGCCGAAGTGGCTGACGGGAAATAGCAGGTCAAGTTAGCCTTGGCTTACGCCATTTCTTCACACAACCTTAACAAGAAGGGGGTATGGTGCAGCGACTTAAGCATAGGCATTTAGACAATTGAATTGAGAGAGGGATGCAATGAGAACAGCAATTCGGCAGTCGGCTTTTGGGGTTGTTTTGGGTTTGCTCGCAGCTGCCGTCGGTGGCTGCGGCGGAGGAGGCGACGCGAAACCCTCCTCGCGTTTGCAAGGAAAAGTGGAAATCGACGGTTCGAGCACGGTCTACCGCCTGAGCATGGGGGCGTATGAACAATTCCGCGAAGAGAATCCCGACGTTTTGGTGACCGTCGCTTACAAAGGGACGGGAGCGGGCTTTGCAGATTTTGTGCAGGGCAAACTGGACATTGTGGATGCTTCGCGGCCCATCTCGGAAAAGGAGATGGAGAAGGCCAAGGCCGCGGGAGTAGAGTATGTCGAATTGCCGGTGGCTTTCGACGCCCTCACGGTTGCCGTCAGCGCCCAGAACGATTGGGCGAGCGACATGACCGTGGCGGAGTTGAAAAGGCTCTGGGAGCCGGCGGCAAAGGGGACCGTCATGAAGTGGAGCCAAATCCGTGCCGCGTGGCCGGACAAGGAAATCAAGCTCTACGGCGCGGGGCCCGACTCGGGAACATTCGACTATTTCACGGAAGCGATTGTCGGCAAGAAGGGTTCGATTCGCAGCGACGCGACGGCAACCGAGGACGACAACATCATTGTCCAGGGAATCGCGGGTGACAAATACGCACTTGGCTATGTGGGCTATGCCTATTACGAGCCCAACCAAGACAAGCTCAAGGCCCTCAAGATTGACTGGAAGGAAGATGATGATGTCTTGGCGATTGAGCCCAGCCCGGAGACGGTGAAAACGGGCAAATACAATCCGCTCTCGCGGCCGCTCTTTATCTACGTGAATAAGAAATCCGCCGAGCGGCCGGAGACCAAAGCGTTCGTCGAATTCTATCTGGCCCACGCCAAGGAGCTGAGCGGGCTGTTGAAATATGTCCCCTTGACCGATCCCGCCTACGAAATGGGGACGTCACGTTTCGCCCGGCTGCAGGTTGGCACCGGTTTTGGCGGTAAGATGGAATTCGGTTTGCCGCTGGAGGAAATCCTGAAGCGGGAACCAAAATAAGAGGACCATACTTGAGCGCCCCTGCCTCTCCCAAATTCGTCCGCTTGCGCCAGCGTCGTTTTGGCGATAAGCGCCGCCGTGCCTGGCGGGAACGCCGCGAGCTGGCGGTGCGGTGGCTGTTTTCCGCGGCTGCCGTGTCGTCGATTTTTATCACGCTGGGGATTGTGATCATTCTTTTCTCCGAATCGATACCATTTTTTTCTTCGGGCAAGCTGGTTGAATTCTTCACGGATTTGGAATGGGCACCGCGCGATACGGCGAGCCCGCGGTTTGGCATTTTGACGCTTGTTTCGGCCACCCTCACCACGACGGCCATTGCTCTGGCGGTGGCGCTCCCCATCGGGACGATTGTCGCGCTTTACTTGAGCGAATTTGCTCCACACGCCGTGCGGGAAACTCTCAAGCCGGCCCTGGAACTGCTGAGCGCTGTGCCGACCGTCGTCTATGGCTACTTTGCCCTGCAATTTGTCTCTCCGCTGCTGCAGAGATTCGACGCCGACCTCCCCAGCATCAATATGCTGAGCGCGGGGTTAGTGATGGGGATCATGATCAGTCCCTACGTCAGCTCCCTGAGCGAAGATGCGATGCGGAGCGTTCCCATGCTGCTCCGCGAAGGATCCTACGCGCTGGGTGGAAACAAGATTATCACGGCGCTCAAAGTGGTGATTCCCTCCGCGATTTCCGGCATTGGCGCGGCATACATCCTGGGAATCTCGCGCGCGATCGGCGAAACCATGATTGTGGCCGTGGCCGCCGGCAATCAGCCGACGTTTACCTTCAATCCGCTGGTCGCTGCCCAGACCATCACCGCCTATATCGCGCAGGCCAGCAAGGGAGACACTTCCCATGACGGAATGGCCTACCAGGCGCGGTTCGCGGCTGGGCTCGCGTTGTTTGCTATGACCTTGGTGTTCAATCTGGCGGGGCACTGGCTCCGCAAGCGCTACCATAAGGCGTATTAGGGAATGATCGACGTCCGCTCACTCATCGCCTGGCGCAAGCTGCAAGACCGCATCTTTAGCGCCGTGGGGATAATCTGCACGACGATCGGTTTGATCGCGCTGGCGGCACTGCTGATCAAGTTGCTGGTCGATGGAGGCCCCTATCTCAGTTTTCATTTCTTGACGTCGCGTCCTTCCGAGATTTTTCCCCAAAAGTCAGGCATCTCGACAGCCATCGTTGGGACTCTGGCGGTGATTGTCGTCACCTTTCTCGCGGCGGTTCCCCTGGGGGTTTCCACGGCGGTTTACCTGGAAGAATATGCCCGCAAGAACTGGTTCACGGACCTGATTGAAATTAACATTTCCAATCTGGCCGGCGTTCCTTCCATCACTTACGGACTGCTCGGCTATTGGTTCTTTTGCTATTTGCTCGGATTCAAGGCAGTGGTGTTCGTGGGCGGCCTCACTCTGGCGGTCCTCGTCTTGCCCATCATTATCGTGACGACCCGGGAGGCACTCCGCACCATTCCCGGTGGAATCAAGGAAGCGGCTTACGCCTCCGGCGCGACGAAGTGGCAAGTCATCCGCTACCATCTCATTCCTTATTCGCTCGGCGGGATACTTACCGGGACGATTATCGCAATGTCGCGGGCCCTGGGTGAAACGGCACCCCTGCTGGCAATTGGTGTCGGCACCATGTTGGAATTGCCTCCGTCCCCCATTCAATCGAGCCCGCCATTCCTGAGCTTTCAGTGGCTGAATTACCCGTTCACCGTCCTCCCCATGCTGATGTTTTTGCAAACCGACAGCCCCGATCCAATCCTGCAGAAGAAAGCAGCCGCCATTGGCCTCGTGCTCATCGTGCTCACGCTCACGCTTAACACCGTGGCGATTGTGATTCGCTATCGCATTCGCAAGCGGATTAAGTGGTAGAATTCCCCCCGAACTACTTCCGCGTCTCGCCATATGCCGCATGCCCCAGCCAGCAATTGAACCGGTGCGAGCCTCCCATACCCGCGCGGGAAAGGTAGCTGCTGCGCGGGAAGATGCCCCGGTTGGGGACCGTCCGCTGAAGGCGGAAGTGAAAGGCGTCAATTTCTTCTACGGTGCCAAACAGGCGCTAAAGAACATCAACCTGCCGATTCCCGAGCGAACCGTCACGGCTCTCATCGGCCCTTCCGGCTGTGGGAAAAGCACTCTGCTGCGGTGCTTTAACCGGATGCACGACCTGTATCCGAACAATCGATACGAAGGGGAGATTCTGCTGCATCCCACGCAGGTGAACATTCTCAGTCCCAGCGTCGACCCCATGGAAATGCGGCTGCGGACGGGGATGGTGTTTCAGAAGCCCAATCCGTTCCCCAAGTCGATTTTCGAAAATGTCGCCTATGGATTGCGGCTCCGGTTTGTGAAAGATCGAGAAGTGCTGGCGGAAAGAGTCGAAGCAGCGTTGGTGGCTGCTGCTCTATGGGGCGAAGTGAAGGACCGCTTGCACCAATCGGCTTTCAATCTTTCGGGCGGCCAGCAGCAGCGGCTGTGCGTGGCGCGGGCCTTGGCGACTGATCCCGAGCTGCTCCTGCTCGACGAGCCGACTTCGGCTCTCGACCCCATCGCCACGTCCAAAATCGAGGATATGGTCTTCACGCTCAAGGAAACGGTGACCATCCTCATCGTCACCCACAACATGGAGCAAGCCGCCCGCATGGCCGATTACACCGGATTCATGTACCTGGGCGAACTGATCGAGCGCGGTCCCACGGCGCAAATGTTCCAGCGGCCGAAGAATGAGCTGACGGAGAAGTACCTGACGGGCTCATTCGGATAGCTTGGCACCAGACTTTTTCTGAAAATTCGCGGAAATGAGCCGTTTCGAAGAAGCGCTCTCCTTCGTCTTAATGATTGACTGCCGCCACGTCTCCGCCTAAACAAGAGAGTGGCTTTCTTTCACTTCGTCGAGGCTCTCATGGCTTTCACACTGCGCCCCATCTCCCATACTCGGGTCTGGTCTCTCGTTGCCACATTGGCGCTGACATCCACGGCATTCGCCCAATTCGGCGGAGGTGGAGCGCGGATTCGTCCGCCGCGGCCGGGAATGGCCTTGCCGACGGTTGCCCCGCCGGTGGTGGTCGACCCCGTGGAGGTGGAGGGAGGCATCGTCGTCGCCTTCCTCAACCTGGACCGCTCCCCCATTGGCACCCTGGTTGAGGCGAAGCTGCGCAGCAAAAAAATCGTCAATTGGTGGCGGAGCAGCGCCGCGGCCCGGCTGCTCGATGATCTGGAGCTTTCCTCGGCGATCGATATTCCCCCCGCGACGGATAGCCGGCCTCCCCCCAAGCTTCCCGATGCTCTTGTTTTGTGCCGCACGCGCATTCAGGAAAAGAACCTCCTCTGCGAGATCGTCGTTTGCGAGCCCGGGCTCGGACTGCGGCTAGGGACCGTACGACTGCCACTGACGAAAGAGGTTGGAACCGACGTCAGCAAGCTGGCGGACGGCACGGTGAAGGCACTGGGCAAGCTCGGCGAGCCGATGACGGAACTGTGGGGCGTTCCGCCGCTGCGGAGCAAGGACTTGGGCTCGAAGTACGAATCGTTGCGAACCGACCTCGCGGAAATCGTTCAGGCGGAGCTCCTCAGCCGCAAAGGTTCGCTGCTCGTCGAGCTCGACTATGCCCACGCCATTGCCATCGCCCGCCAGCATTCCGGGATCACAGTCCCGCTGGCGCGGGCCACGCCCATTTATCTCACCGGCCAGTTTCGCAACTTTGGCGAAGGGGACAAGCGAACGCTCGCCGTGAGCCTGCAAGTCGCCGGTTCCGAAGAGGCGAAAGCCGACGCTCTGCCGGCGGAAGGGGTTTCGCCGGCTGATGCGGATAAGGGATTGCGGGAGCGGATCAAGGCCATCGTCAAAAACGTCGCCGGCAGCCAGGACATCAGCCAAAAGGAAACCGGCGAAGAGATCAGCACCCTCGCAAAGCTCGCCGAGGACTATCAGAAAGCGAGCGATGCGGCAGCGCAGCTGGCCGTCCTCGAAACCAGTCTCTTGCTGAAACCGGACAACTTTGACGCCCAACAAGAGTCGCTCCGTTTGATCGGCAAGCTCGTCCGCTACCACTGGGAAAAAGGACAGGAGGTCATGGCCCTGCGGACGGTGACGGAAAAGACGGCCGACGGCGGGACGATCACCCGGACCGTGCCCAACGACCAGGCCGAGTCGCAAATTCAGCAGGGACTGGCGGCGATGACTCTGTATCGCCGCGGCTTGCAGAGAATCCGGGCCTACTTGAATGCTCCCATTGTGGAAGGAGCGGTGCTCAGACAACTCAGCCCCGTGGACGCGCTGATCTCCTTCCAGGGACTTCCGCCGCGGCCGGAGACCCCCCGCTCCTTCCTCCGTGTTGCCGATCGCCTCTCGCGGGAGCAGCGCGAAGTCGCGCTCTTGGTTGTCCGCCGCGAGGCGAAGGACGGAGGGATCGGTTCGCTGCTCGTGTGGGGGGAGTCGACCGACCGTGAGAGGATGGATCTCGTCCTGAGGCTCGTTTTGGAATTGCAAAACGAGCCGCGGGCGGAGGACCGGACGATCGCCTATGTGGCCAACGGCGTGTTCATGCACAATCTCAAGACTCCGGCGGGGGAGCAGTTCCTCCAGCAGCTCGCTGAGATTCCGACGCCCGAGGTCCAAAGCGCCGTCAAGAAACTGCGGGAGCAAGCGGCGAAAATCGAACTCCCGAGTCCGACGCCCATGCCGGCGGTCCCCGAACCGGAAGAGAAGGACGCCGACGTTCGCTTCGTCCCTCTCGCGCTCCCTTGGAAAGGACTTGCCGACGCTCAGCCGGAGCTCAAGGCGGGCTGCGATCTGGTGATCCGGGCCGGCAAGGAAGCAGACTTGTTCTGCGCTCTCGGCCAAATCGTTTTGATGAAGAAAAAGGGGGAGGCGAAGCTCATCTATGAATCCGAGGACAAGAACTATGCCTTCAAGCAGACGGGCGGCTTTGGGATTTCACCGGCGACGGCCTGCTTCGACGGCAAGTACGCCTGGATTCCCCTGATGTGCTACGGCAAGCCCTCGCGGCTGCTGGTGGTGGATGTCGAAAAGGAGAAAGTCACCGAGCTCAAGGCCGATTCCGGCCTGCCAGCGGAGATTCCGGACAAGAATTTCTCGCCGGTTCTCGCAGCCGCTCCACTCGGCCCGGGCAAGGCGTTCCTGGCTGGCTCGTTCGGCAAAACGTGGCTGGGAACGGCGACGTTTGACGGCGAGAAGGGGACGGTGAAGATCGTCCACGAGGCCCAGGACGTGCCGCTTCGCAACGTCCGTGACCAGTGGCGAAACACGGCGCTCGCTTTTGGCCCGGCTTTCATGTTCACGTTGACCGATTCGGCAAGCGACAAGGAAAAGCCTATCCGGCGGATCATCATCGGCAGGGCCAGCGCGGACCATGAAGCGTTCACGCATCCGCTCCTCGTCGATCCCGACAGCGGCAAAGTCAGCGTCATGGAAACCCGCCTCAACCCCGGCACCGCGACCGTGCTCAGCGAGCAGGACGGCACGCTCTACTGGATGCAGACCTCCAACAGCAACCAGAAGTTCGGCGCGGAGTTCATGAAGCTCGGCTTTCCCGACTTTGAGCCGACATCGCTCGGCAAACACCCGCTGCCGGGAAAAGGCTATCAGTTCACATTCGGCATCGACGGCAAGCGGCTCCATGTTTTCCACGACCAATGGTTCACCGCCGAAGAGCCGGACCAGCCGTTGCAAGCTCTGAAAGGAAACTTGCCGACCAACGAGCGTAACTCGCCCCGGTTCCTGATGCGGAGCAACCACTACGGCTGGGTGTTGGTGGTGAGCAATTTCAATCGAGGGTATGCGGTGGAGTTTAAGAAGTGAATCGCTTCCCGCCTCTTCCAGAAATTGCTTGACCATGCCGATTGGTTCGTTGAAAATGCAGGTATGAGAAATCAATCTCAACTCATCCTGCTTGGCAGTGTGGCACTCGCCATTTGCAGCGGCAGTCCGTTGCCGGCTGCGGAAATCGGCGACAAAGAGGCTGCCAATTACGCGGCAGCCGTGGACGCCTTGCACCATCGCGATTTTCGTGCCCGCCAGCAGGCGTATAGGACTCTGGCCGAGGCCGGCGCGGCCGCTGTGCCAGCGATCGAGGCGGGTGCGCGCGGTGGTGACCGCGAGACACGAGATCGGGCCATTTCCCTGTTGCTTTCCGCCGCCCTGTCGCGGAAGCAAGATTCCGGCCGGGCGGGAGAACGGGCGCTGGCGCTGCTCGCCACTGCCAAGGACCAATCCTTGCAGCGCGTCGCCCGTGCTGCTCTGAACGAGCTCCAGGGGGCAAAGCTGGTGCAGGCCATCGACCGCATTCAGGCCCTGGGTGGCACTGTCACTTCCACCACGGGCGTGGACCTGGATCTGGAAGGGCCGTTCGCCGTACAGATCAGCAACCAGTGGACCGGCGGGGACGAAGGGCTGGCACTTCTGGCCGATTTGGGCAACGTCACCTGGCTGTCGTTGCAATCAGCGCCGATTACCAGTGACGGCCTCGCTCATGTCGCACCCCTGAAAGACCTTGAGCACCTTTATCTGGGATATAGCCGCGTCACGGGGGAAGGGCTCGCTCGCCTCGAATTGCCGAAGCTGCGGCTGCTGTCGCTGCATGCTTTGGCGGTGAAGGATGCCGATTTGAAATCGCTTCCCGATCTACCGCAGCTTCAGGAATTGGTGCTGAACGACACCCTGGTGACGGACGATGGGCTGGTCCATCTCGGCAAATATGCCTCGATCAACAAGCTCTGGCTGGAGAACACCAAGATCACCGACAAAGGTTTGGTCCATCTGCAACGGCTGCCAGGGCTGGAAACGCTGTACCTGCAAAACTCGCCCGCCGCCGGCCCAGGGCTGGCCGAACTCAAGCCGCTGTCCAACCTGCGGTTTATTTCCCTCAAGAGAGTTGCGCTACGGCCCGATTCGCTCAAGTACATCGCGCAGCTCACGCAGCTCGAAATTCTGGGGCTCGACGACACGAACGTCACCGACGCACAACTCGCGGAGCTGGCACCGCTCAAGCATCTTCGCACCCTGTGGCTTTCCAAGTCTCGCGTCACCGACCGAGGCGTGGAGCACCTGCTCAAGATCCCATCGCTGCAAAACCTCTACCTGCACGGTTCCCAGATCACGGAAGCGGGGGCCGACAAGATCCGCGAACAGATGCCGCGCTGCAACGTCGGGCGATAACCGGCCGTCAGATTGTCAGCACTCGGTCCCGCGCCGCAACTTGCCACGTCCCAACGACTTTTCCCTCTCGCACTACATAGACGAACTTGTGCAGTGCCGACGTAGGGCAGACATGGCGGGGGATGGCCAGCAATTCGTCGCCGGGCTGGAAGCGGCTAGCGGCGGAGGTTTCGAGCACCAGGTGCTCTTCGTTCTGCAGCACGGCTTTGGCGTCCGGCAAATCGGGAAAGACCAGCCGGTTGCCGGCCGGGGGATCGCTGGCGACCGCTTTGTAGCCCAGGTCGAACGTAACGCGGTTGTCCGTCGGGCGGCTGATGCAACGAGTCAGAAGCAGGGCGGCGGGCGTAAATTTCAAGTCGGGAAATGTCTCGCCGTAGCCGCTGTCGTGAAAGATAATCGTCCCTGGGCTGAGTTCCAGCCAGGGATCGTCGAGCTCCGCGAAGATCGGGAATGAACCGGTCCCCCCCGCGACAATCCGCGGCACGGAGAGTCCCGCCGCGATTAGCTCCTGGCGAAAGCGGGCCGCCGGCTCGTAGCCAGCCAGTACCGCGACCCGGCGATCATCAATGCTCTTCTGATGGTTCTGTCCGTCGTACAAATGAAACCCACCGGCAATGAGCCCCGGCGTGACGGCTATCTGCGCGTAGAGCCTGCGAGCCGCGTCTCCCACCGGCAGACCCGTGCGATGCTGCCCGCTATCGATATCCAGCAGCACCTCGACCTGTCTTCCCACGGCCACCAGCGCCCGGCCGAGCTCCTCCACCGGACGTGTATGATCAGCCGTGACGGCAAGTCGCACGTCCGGAAATGCCTGCACGAATCTCGCGACCCGCGCAATGTTCGCCCCGACGATGTTATAGGCCAGAAAGATGTCTTTAACGCCCGCGCGGGCCAGCATCTCCGCTTCGGCCAGGGTCGCGCACTTGTGCTTGGCAATTCCCGCCGCCAGTTCCAGCTCAATCACTTCCCGCATCTTGTGCGTTTTGCAATGCGGCCGGAGCCGGGCAGCCGAGCCGGCGATGCGGACTATTTCCGCCAGGTTGGCGTCGAGGATCTCGCGGAAGATGACGAAGGCGGGAGTAACGATTTCGCGGGTGTCGGCGATGGCGTAGCGGGGGTCCATATTTGATTTAACTATGGCTTGTTGGTCTTGATCCATTCAATTCCTTTAGGAACCCCTTCCCGAATCATCGAATCGTAGTGACCTCCCGCGGGGACGACAACAAAGGTCACATCTTTGCCTTGCTGCTTCAGACGATCGGCAAAATCCGGCAGGTCAGCGGCGCCATAATCATCCTGGGCATAGAAGAGGAACAATGGACAATTCAAGCGGCTTTCATGAGTGCGAGGTGAGCTTTGCACCACGAAATCTGCCAACCCCGGCAGCGCGCCAGAATGCACGCGGAGTCGCATTCCTGGATACTGTCGCTGCATGTCGCAGCATGGCGCGTAGGCAAGACATCCCGCCAGCCGCGGCTCGTGCTCGGCGAAAAGGAGTGCCATCGTACCCGCCGAACTATGACCTGCGGAGTAAATTCGGCTGGGGTTAACTTCCGGAATCTTCGCCAGTGTGTATTCCAAAGCGTTTCTAGCATTCACAAGGCCGGCCCTTGATTGTTTGAAAGTTTCGTAGGGACGCGTCTCCATTCCGCCACGTTCCCCCGGTCCATCCAACTCATAGGCCACTACCGCAATCCCTGCCCGCGCATACGGAAGATGCTCGGGCACGTCCGAATCCCCGAGGGACATCCCTTGCACCAACGTGCTCCCGGCTCCGCAGATCAGCACACAGGGGAGAGAGCCAGGCGGATGCTGGCCTTCCGGCAGATAGATCCACAAAATGCCGCCATGCCCTGGGGGACTGTAGAATCCGTCTCGAGCGCCGAAGGAGACCTCTTCCCGCGTGACTCCCGCCTCCATGGTGTGCCGATTCAGACCGCGATCCGGAAAGGCTGGCAGTGGAACGGTGACGACTTCGAACGGTTGGCTGGCCTGCACCGACGCCTTCGGCGGGCTCGCCAGCCAGAAGATTCCTCCGCAGCAAGCGGCCGCGAACAGGATTCCGCCGCCTCCCAGAATCCCCAAAATGATCAGCACCCAGTTGGGGCCGCTGTTCTTGGGCGGAGGCGGCCCATACGCGCCGTAGTTGACAGGCGGACCGAGATTCCCTTGGCCGTAGTTCGCTGGGCCGCCGTAATTCCCCGGCCCATAATTCGGATACTGCGGCTGCTGAAAGGGATTGCTCATAACGCACTATCATCATTCCATCCGTTCCAGGACCGTGGCAATCCCCTGTCCCATGCCAATGCACATCGTCGCCAGGCCGTAACGCGAGCCACGATCTCGCATCGTGTGAATCAAGGTCGTGGCAATCCTGGCCCCGCTGGCTCCGAGCGGATGGCCGATGGCGATTGCCCCGCCGCGGACGTTGACTTTGTTTTCCTCCAACCCCAGCATCCGAATGCAAGCCAGCGCCTGGGATGCGAACGCTTCGTTGAGCTCCACGAGGTCAATATCCTGGAGCTTCAGGCCAGCTCGCGACAACGCCTTGTGAACAGCCGGCACCGGTCCTGTTCCCATCACGCAGGGCTCCACGCCGGCAACCGCCGTAGCAACGATCCGGGCGAGCGGCTTCAGGCCGAACTTTTTCGCTTTCCCTTCGGACATCACTAGCAGGGCCGACGCTCCGTCGTTCAGCGGCGAGCTGTTTCCGGCAGTCACGGTGCCATATTTGGGCATGAAGGCGGGCTCCAGCGCCGCGAGGGCTTCCAAAGACGTATCCGCTCGCACGCACTGATCGCTATCGGCGAGGATGCGGTTTCCTTCCTCATCGCGGCCGTAGACGGGGATTATCTCTTTGGAAAACTCTCCTCGGGCATGAGCAGCCGCCGCATTCTGGTGGCTGCGGAAGGCGAAGGCGTCCTGATCTTCGCGGGAAATACCCTGCGTTTGGGCCAGAAACTCCGCGGTCACTCCCATCAGCAGCGCTCCTTTGCTGGTCCGCTGAAAGAGCTTGGCATTCAGGTCGAGATTGAAGTCCATCGGCAGATGGTGCATGTGCTCCAGCCCGCCGACAATTTGCACGTCTTCATACCCAGCGGCGATGGAGTGCGCCGCCTGATGGAGGGCCTGCAAACTGCTGCCGCAGAGACGGTTGACGGTGGCTCCGCCGGTGGTCACCGGCAAGCCGGCCATGAGGGCCACGGCTCGGGCCACGTTCAGCCCCTGCTCCCCCGTTTGCTGCGTGTTACCCAGCAGCACGTCTTCAATTTCGGCGGGGTCAATGCCCGTCCGATCGATCAGGGCTTTTACGCATTCGACCGCCAGGTCGTCGCTCCGGACGTCGCGGAAATAGCCCTTGTCCTTATGCGCCCGCCCGAGGGGAGTCCGCACAGCATCGATGATGACGGCCGTCTTCATAGGTCTTTCCGTCGAGCTAGACGCTTTTCATTTCCAAACCGTAAAACTTCTGCCCTGTCTTGGCCATTTCGACGAGCAGCGGCGGAGCATGGAACCTCTCCCCCAGTCCTTCCAGCGGTTTGAGCATTTCCACAATCTTGCCTGCACCCAGCGTATCGGCCCAGAACAGCAAGCCTCCTTTGAACGGCGGAAAGCCGAGGCCGAAGATCAGTCCCAGGTCCACGTCGCGCACGTCCCGCACAATTTTTTCCTGCAACACGCGGGTCGCTTCCAGCAGCATCGGCAAAAAGAGACGATGCGTGAGTTGCTCCAGAGTGAACTTCGTACCGTTCTTAACATACGACAGCGCAATCGCGTCCGCCTCGGGGTCCGGCTGGGCCTTTTTCTTTTTGTTCTGGTAAGAAAAAAAACCGTTGCCGGTCTTCTGCCCCAGGCGGCCAGCCTTGACCATCGCGGGGAGAATTGGGGAGAGCAGGACGCGGTCGGGATGGGCCTCCCACATCACGCGGCCGGCGAAAAGAGCCGTATCGAGTCCCACCAGGTCATACAGGGCAATCGGCCCGAGCGGCATGCCGAAAGCCAGGCTGGCCCGGTCGACCTCCTTCATACTGGCCCCTTCGCCGAGGAGTTGCAGCGCCTCGTTCATGTAGGGAAAGAGCAGGCGGTTCACCAGAAATCCGGGGCAATCGTTGATCACAATCGGCAGCTTGCCGAGCCGTTTGGCATAGGCGACCGCGGCAGCGATGGTTTCGTCGCTGGTCACCTTGCCGCGGATGACTTCGACCAGTTTCATCCGCCGCACGGGATTGAAAAAGTGCAGGCCGCAGAACTGTTCCGGGCGAGCCAGCCCTTCCGCCAGTTTGGTAATCGGAATCGTGGAGGTGTTCGACGCCAGAATCGCTTGGGGGCGAAGCTGCGGCTCCAAGCGGGCATACAGCCCTTTCTTGGCCTCCGCATTTTCGACAATCGCTTCCACCACCAGGTCGCAAGCGACGATTTCCGCTTCGCTGTGGCTGACCGTCAACAGCGGACCCAGGCGGAGCGCCCTTTGCGCATCGGGGCCCTTGAGCTTGCGGTCGAACGAGGCCTCTTCGAGCACGCCGCGGGCCCCGAGCGTGAGGGCATCTTCGGCGGCGTCCGCAATCGCCACGTGAATTTCCGTCTTGAGATTCGCGGCCGCGATCCCTTGCCCCATGATTCCCGCGCCGACGACCCCCACGGAGCGAATGACCGCGGGAGTGACGTCCTTGCGGTCCAGCCCCGTATCCCGTTTGTTGCGGTCGGTCAGGAAAAAGACGTGGATGAGCGCGGCGTTGACCGGCGTGCCGAACAGTTCGGCCATGCCCGTGGCCTCGCGAGCGAGGGCGGCTGGGGCGTCTAGGCTGCACGTCTCCAGCATCAGTTCCAAAGCCGCGCTGGGAGCCGGATAGTTCCCCTTGGTTTCCTGCTGGATGACAGCGGAAACGGTGGCTCCCAGAAAACCGAGCTCGGTCGGCTCGGTGGCGAGCGGGCCGCTCCAGCGCTTACGATCCCGCACATAGGCGCCGGAGCGCTGCTCGTCGCGAATCATCCGAACCGCTGCTCGGAGCAAATCGTCCGGCCGCACCCGGTCGCTGGCCAGACCCATCAGCACGGCTGCCTTGGAATCGATCGGCTCGCCGCTGGTGATCATCTCGAGGGCGTTGGCCAGGCCCGCAATCCGCGGCGCGCGGACGGTTCCTCCCCAGCCGGGATACAGCCCCAGCTTCACCTCGGGAAAGCCGATTTCGGTCTTGGGATGGCAACTGACAATCCGCCGGTCACACCAGCAGGCGAGCTCGGCTCCGCCGCCGACGCAGATGCCGTCGATGGCCGCGACGGTGACAAACGGAGTTTTCGACAGCATTCCAAACAGCGACTGACCCGTTGTGCACAGCGCGACGACCTGGTCCTTGGGAGCGTGCAGTTGCACCACGAACTCGCGGAGGTCCGCCCCGGCAATGAAAGTTCCCGGTTTGCCGGACTTGATGATAAGTCCCGCCACCCCTTTGCGTTCGTGCAGCGCCGCGAGGTTCTCCTTTAGCTCCGCCAGGACGGAGCGCGACAGCACATTGGCTCCCTTGCCAGGCAGGTCAAAAGTCAAGAGCGCGATATCCGACTCCGGCCACGAAAGGGTAAACGCGCTTTCGACAGCAGGGAGAGGAGAAATACCAGCGGTGCCGGGCGTCATGCGTTGGCTCCAGACTAAATTGGTGAATAGTGAATGCTAATCCGGTGGCACCGCACGGGAAAGGGCCGCAGCACGAGCATTCGTCCGAGGGCGCAGTTGACAGGCCGCTGACGAGCGACGATTCTGCAGGAACGAGTTGCACATTCGCCATCACTTCGCGGATTGGATTCATGAACAACATCTTCATTGGGGCGCGGCGTCGCACATCTCATACGTTTCTCTTCCTCCTCGCGCTAGCCTGTTCCATCTGCTCCACAGGTGCAACAGTTGCCCAGCCGCCCAAGGAACCGGAGACGGTCAGGGAAACCGTCAAGCTGGTCGTTGATTACGGGGACGGCGTTCAAAAACAGCTCACCGCCCTGACTTGGACCAAGGAAATGACCGTCTTCACGGCCCTCGAAGCACTGGCCAAACATCCCCGCGGGGTCAAAATCACCCACCAGGGAAAAGGGGAGACCCTCCTGGTCACCGCCATCGACGAACTCAAGAACGAAGGGCGCGGCCGGAATTGGCTCTACGAGGTGAATGGTAAGCTGGGGGACCGGAGCTGTGCCGTCATGCCGCTCAAGGCCGGCGACTCCGTCTTGTGGCGGTTTGGGAAGTACCAGTAGACTTGGCAGTGCAGCCTCGTGCGCTCAGCATTCTGGCTGCCCAACCCGAGGAGTTTTTGCAGTGAAGACAGATACCGTAGTTCGGCTGACCATTTTCGCCGGCCTCGTGGCGGCGGGTGCCCTTTCGCGGATTTACTTCCGCGAGCTGCCGAACTTTGCCCCCATCGCGGCGATGGCGCTGTTCTCGGGCTACTTTTTCCGCTCGGCCAAGGTGGCGGTGCTCGTCCCGCTACTGGCGATGGCCCTGAGCGATCTGTTCATCGGCGGTTATGAGTGGCAGATGATGGCGATTGTTTACGGAGCGCTGACCCTGCCAGTGGCGTTCCGCGTCCCATTACGAAAGTATCTGGCCATTGAACGGGGCTCGACCTCGTCGGCGGCTGTTGGGCTGGGAGGACTGCTTACATACAGCCTGGCGTCGAGCCTGTTCTTTTTTCTGGCGACGAATTTTGCCTGGTGGCCCTGGAGCATGTATGAGCGTGATTGGAACGGGCTTCTGCTTTGTTATCAACAAGGACTGCCGTTCTTCCGCTACACGCTGGCCGGTGACCTCTTCTTCGGCACCGTCCTCTTCGGCTCCTATGCCGCGGCCATCAACTTGGGCTGGGCGAGCAGCATCAAACCCGTGGCCGCCACAGCCGCTTAGCAAAATTGGACTCGGCGGCAATTGTTAGACTTCGGCGGAGTCTACCTGACTCCCCCGCTACTTTCCGGCTGCGGGTGGCGCGGCACCGGGTGGCGCTGCTCCCTTTCCGGCATCCGCGGGCGCTCCAGGCGCTGCCTTGCCGGCACCGGGCGGCGCTGCGGCGGGCGGACCACCCTTTGCCGGAGCGGCCGGACCCTTGGCGGGCGCGCCCATGGGGAGTTCTTCCATCGGCTCTTCTGCCGCCGGCTTGGCAGTGGCGGGCTTTGCCCCCATCGGATCTTCTTCTCCCGGTGCAGCCGGTCCCTTGGCGGCGTCGGCTTTGGCGGGGTCCACTTTGGCGACCACCGGCAGAGCCTTGGTCAGAAGCTCCAGCTTTTTCATGTCTTTGCGGAGGGCTTTTTCAAAAACTTCCGCGCTCTGATCGAGCTCTTCGACCGTCCGGATGACGTCCTCGACCTGCTTGGTAATGTCGGCCAAGGTTTTGGTATCTGGTTCCGCAGTGGCATAGACCAACAGCCCCTTCACCCCCGCTACCTTCTTGGGGCCAAGCGCCAATTGAACCGTATACAATTCGGCCCGCAGCCGCCGCTTGGAATAATCGATGCGATAGGCCTTCGGGTCTACAGTAGCATCCTTGGAGCCAAATTTGCCGCCGGGCATCATACCGCCGCCAGAGCCTCCCTTGCGGCCGGCTCCACCCGCCATGCCTGGCATCATTCCGCCGCCGCCAGGCATCGCCCCACCCGCGCCAGGCATCATTCCGCCGCCGCCAGGCATCGCTCCCCCGGCACCCGGCATGGCTCCCCCTGCGCCAGGCATTGCGCCCGCTCCGCCTTCGGCTCCACCCATCCCGGGCATCATGCCAGCACCTCCTCCGCCACCCACCGCGCCGGAAGTTCCGCCTCCCATTTTGAAGATCTCTTCGTCCTTCTTCTTCAACCCTTCCAGCCGCAGCAGTTCGCTATGACAGGCATAGAGGGCCAGGTATCCCAGCTTTTTGGCCATGGGCGAAACGGGGACCACCACTGGGGGTTGACCCGGGGCTTGATAGTCCAAGCGGGACATCACTTCCGCCGCCGTGCACCGCAGGGAAATCGGCTCGGCGTCTTCACTGATGATGCCATCCAGCAGGGTATGGAATTCCGGTGTAACCTTGAGTGCGAAAGCATGACCGAGCGCTTCCAGTGCCCGCCGCCGCAGCCAGGTCTGCCCTTCGGCCGAGCGTCCCGCGGGGGGGAGCTTGGTGTTCACGATGCTGGTCAGCTCGCCAATGATGTCATCGCGCACGGCAGCCTGCATCTTGGCGGGTGACATAGGAGCCTTGGAATTGTCCCATTCCAAGTGGCGCGACACCCCTAGAAGGGCTCCCACACGAACTGCCTCGTTGTTTCCCGGCTTCTTGAGCTCTTCCGTTAACGTGCTTAGCGCGCGAACGTAAGGCTCCGGCATTTGCTTGACGCCGCTGCCCCGATTGGGCTCCACTTCATTAAGCAGCCCAATGATCAGAATGGCGTTGTAACGAACGGCAGGATGAAATGCCGCATCTTGGACGATCTTGGTTTGCTCACGGAGGGTCAGGTCAATCAGCCGGGCATGGGCTGCTGGGTTCTTGGCCGAAAGTTCGAGGCTGTTTTTGACAAACTTGTCTCGTTCCTTGGGGAGCAAGTTCAGATTCGTTTCCGTGGTCTGCGTCCACTGCGGAAATACATACGAAGTGTAATAACCGTCAAAAACCAGCTCACTTCCAGTAAGCGTGCTGCCGTTGATAATCCGGCGGACCTGATCTTCAAAATCACGCCTCTTCTTGGCATCGGTCGAAAGCGTCGGGCTGGGGGTTAGTTCCTTGAACCCCTCCGCTTTCGGCCCGACCACGTCCGCGCTCCAGGCGAGGGACGCCGTGAGAACGAGGGAGCCAAACCCCATTAGGGCACCGCGCAAGAACATCCGCCGCAGTCCGTTTGATTGCAATGACATACCTGTTCCCTTGTTCCAATAACCTCAGCCCCTGTCGATACCGTCGCCGCTTTGGGACGCGCTTGATTTCCACCTTCTCGAGTGAACCCAAGCAGTAAGCGATGCCGAACGGCTACAATGACCCACCACTCTCAGATTAGTCGTTACCGCTAGTCAGTGTCAACTAATTTCCGCGGAAGAATGGCCTCGGACAAGCGGTTGATACCCCTATTATGACGCTCCTTTATACCAGCCCGATTTTCCTGGAGCATGACACCGGGGCTCATCCCGAGCGGGCCCTACGCCTGGCCGCGATTTCCCGCCATTTGGAGGCCGAAGGGCTCGCTCAGAAGTGTAACCGGCCGGATTGGAACCCCGCCACCCGCGAACAAATCAGCCGGCTGCACCGGGATTCCTGGTACGACGAATTACGGGACTATGCCGCGGCTGGAGGGGGCCGAATCGAAGCGGATACCGTCGTCAGCGAGCGATCGTTCGACGCCGCCACCTTGGCTGCCGGCGCTGTTTGTGATGCCGTGGGCCGCGTCCTGAACGGTGAAGACAAAACGGCCCTTTGCCTCGTTCGCCCGCCGGGGCATCACGCGGTTCCCAAGGGGGCCATGGGCTTCTGCCTCTTCAACAACATCGCGATCGGTGCCAAGGAAGCCATCGCTACTCACGACCTGGACCGAGTCCTCATCGTTGATTGGGACGTCCATCACGGCCACGGCACGCAGGACATGTTCTGGACCGACGAGCAAGTCGGCTTCCTTTCCATCCATCGCTGGCCCTTCTATCCCGGCACCGGCGACGAGGGCGAAACGGGAAGCGGCCAGGGACTCGGCTCTACGCGGAACCTTCCCATCCAATACGGAACCTCGCGCGCAGACTATCTCGCCGCATTCGCCAAGGAGCTGGAAGACTTCGCCTCCCGCGTGAAACCGCAACTAGTGCTCCTCAGCGCCGGCTTTGATGCTCATCGCCAGGATCCCATCGGCTCGCTGCAACTCGAAACCGAAGACTTCGCTGAGCTGACCCAGATCGTGAAGCAAGTCGCCGCCGCGCACTCCGCCGGCAAACTCGTCAGCGTCCTTGAAGGAGGCTACCATCCCGACCGCCTGGCCGAATCGGTGGGGCTACATCTGAAAGGATTGCTGGAACAAGAGCCACCCAGTGCATAGATTGCTGTATTCTGAAATCTGCAATCTTCAATCTGCAATCCGCCATCCTCCCGGAGCCTTTCCATGTCCTCCCGCCGCGATTTCCTCGCCACCTCTTCCACGCTCGCCGCCGCCAGCCTGCTCACGGCGATTCCGGAATCGACCAAGGGTTTTTACGCGGGGGACACCATCCGCGTCGGCTGCATCGGCACTGGCGGCCGCTGCCGAAAGTTGATGGAGTCGCTGCGGACGATACCGGGGGTAAAAATCACCGCCCTCTGCGACGTTTGGGATTATTCGCTAGACCTCGGCAAAAAGCTGGCCGAGCCGGACGCCTTCACGACAAAGCACTTCGAGGAGCTGCTCGCCAAGAAGGAAATCGATGCCGTCCTCATCGGCTCCCCCGATCACTGGCACGTGCCGCTCACCATCGCCGCCTGCGCCGCCGGCAAAGATGTCTACGTCGAAAAGCCGCTGACGCACGATCTCTCCGAAGGAGCCGCGGTCATTAAGGCCCAGAACGACCACAAGCGGATGGTCCAGGTCGGCATGCAGCAGCGGTCGATGCCGCACATCCAGAAGGGGTACGAGATTGTGAAGTCCGGCCAGCTTGGCTCGATTCACAAAGTTCATCTCACCTGGAATCGCAATGCCGACCGGGTCAAAAAACCGAGTCTCAGCATCGACCCCAAATCGGTCGACTGGAAACGCTGGCTCGGCAATGCCCCCGACCAGCCATTTGAACCCTACCGCCTGAGCGGCGGCAACTGGCGGTGGTTCTGGGACTTTGGCGGCGGCATTTTTACCGACCTGATGGTTCACTTCCTGGATGTGGTCCACTGGTACCTCGACCTGGATCACCCCGCCTCAGCCGTCAGCATCGGCGACCAGTTCACCTCGAAGGGAGTCTGGGAAACGCCCGACACGGTGCAAACGCTGATGCGGTATCCCGAGCAGGAAACGCAGGTCTATTTCGAAGGGACATTCGTCAGCGCCCGCAACGCGGCCATGGCAGAGTTCATGGGGACCGAGGCCACCCTCTACATCGACCGGGGCCGGTACGAAATCATCCCCGAGCGCCGCAGCAAGCTCAAACCGAGCGAGCTGATCCTCGGCGAAGGCCCTCGCGGAGCGGACTTTTATACGCAGCCCGACGGCGAGCTCCTGCACCTGACCAACTGGATCGATTCCATCCGCACCCGCAAAAAACCTCTCTGCCCCGCCGAAGCCGGCGTCAGCGCGGCGAGCGCGGCACACCTGGCAAACATCGCCTTGCGGAGCAGTCAGACGGCGATTTGGAAGGGATGAGAGAAAGGCATTTTGAACAGAAGGGAACGAAGGTAACGAAGAAAGGCAGCGGAGAAGAGAGGCAGAGGAAGTGATTTACTTGACGGCAATGTCCGTCAGCACAAACTCAAAACCTCCCACTTCGTTTCCTTTGTTCCCTTCTGTTCAAAACTCTTCCGCCTTGCTCGCTACTCGTACTCCCACTTCAGTATCCACGGGTCATTCGTCCGTTTCTGGAACGCTTTGATCTTCCCCTTCAGTTCCTCCAAGAGCTTGGCGTTTGCCGGGTCCGTGGCCAGGTTCTTCACTTCGTCGGGGTCGTTGACCAAATCGTACAGCTCAAACTGCGGACGGTGGATGTACGCCGTGACGGTTCGTTTGCCGTAGGTGGTGTCGGGACCATGCTGATAGACGTCTTGCCACGTCGAAGCGTCCCACAAATCGCTGGCGAACGGAAACGGCAAGGGATGGGCGATGTTCCAGATGAGTTTGTGCGTCCGGGTTCGGACCACCTTCATCGGGTAGTACATCGTGATCTCGTGAAACGTATGCGACGCATAAACCTCGTCAGACCCCTTCGCTTTTTCATCTCGCAAGGAATGCAAAAATGATTTTCCCTGAATCTGAGCACCCGCTTGCGGTTTCGCGCCTTTCTCCACCACCCCCGCAAACTCCAGAATCGTCGGCGTCAAAGGAGCTCAGGCCCGCCGC